>Ga0315903_10006634_pt1 | contig 14707 bp, 17 predicted proteins | sample LakEriMetagenome_7_FD_203524 | JGI IMG/M metagenome (GOLD analysis project Ga0315903, IMG submission 203524) | Freshwater fungal communities from buoy surface, Lake Erie, Ohio, United States - Buoy 2 MA119 | ecosystem: Environmental > Aquatic > Freshwater > Lake | place: USA: Lake Erie, Ohio...
ACATTACTGCTTGCCACATCCTGCGAAACTGGTACGGGATGACGGGATCGAACCGCCGACAATCTCCGTGTAAAGGAGGCACTCTACCGCTGAGTTAATCCCGCAAATGCTTCCCCCTGCTGGTGGTCACTTTTCATCCACTTCACAACACAGGGAGATTCTCGTATTGCCAACGACCGTTCGGTTGGACGGCAGATTTCTCTGGGCATCATTGACTCATCTGCGTTGCCGCAGTAAGGTGTTGCCAAACCACCCATGCTTGTCACAGCATTTCTTTATCGTCTGGGTCAGACTAGCCACTAACAATGGCGCGACAAGATAGCCGAAGCGTACATTGCTGCAGAGGCTTCGGGCATATTTTGGTGGAGGATGAGAGAATCGAACTCTCAACTCTGCGATGCAAACGCAGCGTGTTCCCATTAGCACTAATCCCCCAAAATGGCTGGCGTGGTAGGGATCGAACCTACGACAGAGTGATTAACAGTCACTTGATCTACCGCTGATCTACACGCCAAAAACTAAACTGGCTTCCCGATACGGACTCGAACCGCAACCAAGAGTTTTGGAGACTCGTATGCTTCCATTACACCATCGGGAAACAATCACAAAATGGTACGCCCAGATGGAATCGAACCATCATCGAGACCTTAAAAGGGTCATGCTTGACCTTCCAGCTATGGGCGCAAAAAATCTGGTGGGTCTGCTCAGATTCGAACTGAGAACAACTGGGTAAGAGCCAGTTATGATACGCTATTTCACCACAAACCCATAACAAAATAAATCGCAGCGGCGAAAGTCCCACCGTCTTTCGCTTTTTCGTGGAATCTTTCTATACAACTATTGCAAAGGACCGACCACTCTTTGCTCTTCTGTCGGATTGATGTATAGAAACTGCTGCAAAACTTGGTAGTCCCAAGGGGAATCGAACCCCTCTTTTCTGCGTGAAAGGCGGATGTCCTAACCGATAGACGATGGGACCAAAAATTGGTGCCCTCGGAGAGATTTGAACTCCCGACCAACAGTTTACAAAACTGCTGCACTACCGCTGTGCTACAAGGGCATGAATTGATATCTGCCCCGACTCCCGCAGAATATCTTGGTTTCCCATCTCTGAATAGAGAATCGAAACCTTACCCAAGAATACATAATTTTTAAACAGCAAGAGCAATCGCTAGGGACGCTCAATCACTCAACCTTATAAGACTATTCTACCGCATAAGGTCGTTAAAGACAAACGTAAAAAACCTAATAAAATCAACAACTTAAAAAGGTTCGCGTTTTTCGGTGCGGGAGGGGAATTCAAGGGCACCTTGGGACACCGTCCTACCTCATAATTGAGAGGGAGTAGCGAAACACTCTAGGAATCATTTTCTTCACAAGCAAATTATATAGTAAATGATTCCTCAAAATCAATCAATTTCCTGAATTATTTTGTTGTAATTTGTCAGCCTCAACAACAACACATTCAAGTACATCTTTCTTTTTAATTTCACTTCGTGCTAACTTCTTCGCTTCTTCTTCCGAAGAGGCTTCAACGACAGTGTAACGAAAGCCTGTTGAATATCTCATTTGAACAAAGTATTTCATTTGGTGATCTTCCTCAAATCAACTTCTGAATTGAAACATCTACCTTCCTTAATCATTCGCTTTTGATAAGAAGGCGAACAATCTCGACATATGAATTTCCGAACAGGTTGTGTTGGTACTTCTTTCTCACCCTCAAGCCAGAATACATATTCCAGTTTAGAGTTAAAGCAAGGCGGGACTTCTACGTCCCGCATCGCTTCGCTGAAGTTCGTTACTGCGACTGTAAGTTGCTTCATTAGCCAATCTCCTCACCAGCAGGAGGCGTATTCGGATCAAGCCCATTCGCTTGACGCCACATACGACGCCAGTCGCGCGCATTTGAAGTGCCCATTGCCTTATTCAAATCCTTGCGAACCATCGCGCAGTTAGCCAGCGTTGTTGCACCACCTTCGGCATGCGGAACAATATGCGCCGCATCAGCCTCATCAATAGACAACGGCTCACCAGTTACCCAGCAACGGAATCCCTGACGCGAAAGAGCAGCCTCGCGCATCGCGAACGAGAATCCACGAACTGAATCCTTGAAGGTCAACCCCAACGAAGTAAGACCATGCTTCTGTCTATAATCTTCGAAGGCTTCATCCAACCAAAGAACAGTCTGAAGAACGCGATCAGCGTCAGCATTGTAGCCAGTCATCCATTCACGCATCTTCGAAGACACAGGAATCGGTTCGCCAATAGGAAGGGCAAACTTCTTCGCATCAACATAAGTGCTGATCCACTTATCGGCAGGAGGCGCAGAGTTCTTTCCTGGCTTACCAACAAGATCATTCAACGAGCCAACAAGCGCATAAACAAACGTTGACGGATCAGACAGTTTGAATTCTTTACCCTGTGAACGCAACCACCAGTAATAACGAGCAGCCATTACAACGCGATCAAGAGACATGCCTTTTTCGCTGACGTTGTTCACATAGGCTTCTGCAACCTTCAGAACAAAGTTCAAACATTCATTTACACGATCAACTGTAGCAGAGAGCAACTTCTTATCGTTCAAGAAGATGCCAGTATCTTCGTCGCCAAAGTTCGTATAAAGATCTTCGAGATCTTCATACGAGGCACTACGCAAACCGCCATGGATTGCATAGATGGTTTGAATAGCAACAAACTCATCATAGCACAGACGCTTGTTTGGATAAGAGAGATACATCGGCTTACGCTCGCCAGCAGACACACCCTTAACGATCAAACGATCGCGAAAGAGTTCATGCATCGCATATTGCGACTCATGATTGTGAATCTTACGAGCAAGTTCTCGTACGAAAGTAGCAACAAGATTTTCAGAATTTGAGTTCAACATCTCTTGGTGATTAACCGAAGTAGAGTTGTTCTTGTTCTGAAACAATTTGGCTGCTTGCTTTGCAGTTGCGTTCGGATAAATGCAGAGACGCAATTGATAGAAGTTAAAGAAGTCCTTCAGTTCTTGCGGAAGATCTTTATATGAGAGACCAGCAACTTTTATTTGCTCGCCATTCTCAAGAGTCACAACAACTTTAGAATCTTTAGAGATGCGAAACTTACCGCTAATGAATCCGTTGATCGAACGAGAACGGTGACTTCCGTCAATAATCTCGTACACAACTTCAACGCGATTTGTTCGCTTATTGATTCGCTCAAAACGTCGAAACGAAATTTCACCGATGTCTGATCCATCTAAAATCGACTCGATGATCGCTTGCGACTTTGTGCTTTGACCATTGTCAGTACTCAGTCTCTGACCAATTGGATCAATGTTATATGTTTCATCATTGATTCCGTTATTGTATTGGAAGATGTTCAACACCTGCGTGACTGGAAGCGGGATGTTTGGAATCACGCCATGTACGCTTTGAGTTGAACGGGACTGATTGTGAACAACAGTTACACTTGACACGGACGTGCCATTACCTTGACTTTTCATATTATACTCCATAATTAAACATTAAGTTTATCAACCAAACCTCTAGGAAATAGAGGATTACCTTTACAGAGTTTTTTACGCTCTGTTCATTCATTATACATTAATTCAACTGTAAAGTCAAATCAATCTATAAGTGAATACTATCTGAAGCGATAAGAGTCTGAATCGTAATCATCCTCTTCGAGATCATCAAGATCATCGTCGCTTACATATTCGTCGTTAGGATTAAACTTCCAACGACTTTCATCTTTCAATCTTCGCTGCTTTAAGCCTTCGCTGTTCCGACTGTAATCTTTTTCACGGAACTCATTCTTCTTTTTACTAGACATGATTATTTACTCAAACGCTCCTCTTTAAGTTTATTACAAAAGATCCTATACAGACCCAACTCTCTACCATAGGCTTCGATTTCCCAAGGGCTTTCGAAATATTTCTCTTCATCCATATAGTGAGAAACATCGAAGAACAATCCCTTGTATCTTACATCGCCACTCTTATAGTCGAACAATTCATTATTAAGATATTGCTTCACATGAGTGAGTTCGTGTCCAAGATCAATTAGAATTTGCTTGAGTCTTGTAATTGGCTTCTTGCCTAGTTTGTTAATTCGTTTGTAATTTAGAACAACAGTAAACTTCTTGTTGCCTTCTTCGTCAAGACCATCATAGGTACACCATGCCTTGTACTTCTTCAAGTCTAACAAGTCAGCAGCATCTTTAATCTCTTGTTCGCCAAGAACCTTGACGTTAATTTTAGATCGCTTCTGAATGCAAGGGCGCACCATCCGATTCAAGACGAATCGAGAATACTTTCGAATCATCGCCGAATCGGTTTTCGTTAGATAGTTGCTTGTGACTGCAATCATTATTCTACTCGCAGCAGAATGGTGTCCTTGTTAATACGACCGTTCATTTCACTGGGCTTGGAATTAATCTCGCCCATGACCTTACGCAATACAACTTTACCACCTTCCAAGACTCGGGATAGAACATCCTTCGGCTTGCGAAGAGTCTTACAGATCGACTCACCATATTTATAGTTCTCGATACTGGAACCTTTAACCGCAAGACCAGCGTTATCCAAGGCTACATAAACACCCAGTTTGCGAGTCTTAACGTTATAGACCCATAACTTTTCGGCTCCCATGATCTTGACGGGATCGATCGAAACCAACTTGTTGTCGATATCGTCTTTCTTGAATTTGAGATTCTTGACCTTCTTCTCGAAAGAAATAGGCTTCTTCTTTCGCGGCTTGCGAGCAGCGTTCTTATTGGAGGCAAGTTTCTCAGCGTCGGTCATGACTAGTGTAAAGAATTTCGCAGCCTCGATCATCTCTTTACGAGGACGCGGATACGATTCTTTCACATACTCATCTTTAGATTCGATGATCGCAATCCAATCTGCTGCGCGCTGACGGAAGTATTCAGCAATCTTCGCAGCATGCATGGGCTTTACTTCGTTCTCGACCATCCAGGTGTATGGTACGAATTCTTCTCCGCTTTGCTCATGCCAAATGTCGTCGAACTTGCCTTCAAGTTCCATGATGAAATAGTCGACTTTGGATTGGACTCGGTCTTGAATTGAGATGACGTTGCTTGTGTCAACGACTGTTGTTGCAAGATTCTTTTCTGTGACGATTTTGTCCAAGCGATCTCGGAAGACATTCATGCGCTCCTGAAAATTATTATAGACGCCATCAGGAATCCATGCGCCACGACTGAGGCATCGAGCCAACCAACCGTCAACGATATTCCAAGAGAGATTCAAACTCGATGCTGCTTGCTTTTGCAATTCTGTAATCTGATTGTTCTTGGTTAGATATTCAACCAGATACTTGCGAGCATCTTTGGAGTCTTTATTGTGATTATACCACTGAAATGCGAACACCAAATCGAATTGGCTGCAGGGTTCAGTGCGCTTTTCCCAAGTAGGTTCGGGAACAACCTTCGGTATGAACTTTGCCATGAGAATATCTTACCTTATATAAGTTGTAAAATCAATCTTTATTTAACTTGCGCGGAAACAAGTCTGTTTCGCAAGTTTCTGCCAGTTGTTACGATCCATCTTGTAAAGACCAGCGATCTTTACAACCATACGAAGCGACAACTCGCGCAGACGCTCAACGTTATTGATAATGAATTCCATAATTACGATCGCGTCAGTATCGCTGAATCCACGCGAACGCAACATGCCACTACGCACAACCTGTTTGATTCGCACAAGATAATCCATCTTGGTCTTCATCGCAAGATCGAGATAGTGCGAACGCGACACAAGTGCTTCAAAATGTGGCGCCAACTTATAACCTGAATTGATCAAAGCGTCGAAATCGTAGTTCGTAATGAAAATGACCGAACCTTCGAATTCGAATTTCTCAGGAATGCTCTCGCCGTCCTCATCTTCCTCGCGCTCGAGTGAACGCGACAACCAATGCAAAACGCGACGATCGGTCGAATCGCACGCACTCTTTAATAAGTTCATGCTGACGTCGTCGTGAAAAATCGAATCTGAGTCGTCGAACACGAGTACAGAATTGGTGAAACGCGACTCGTACAGCAACTTGTAAAGTGCTAGAGGGCGCACGTATCCCTTAATGTAGTTGACGTGATGACCCTTGCGCTCAAGTTCAGCCATCTTGGCTTCAACCGTGTATGACTTACCAAGTCCAGCGGGACCTGAAACGATCAACGATCGGTTGATTCCGCGCCCAGTGGCTTCAGCCATAATCTCAAGAGCGTCGAAACGATCTTTCAACTTCGCCTCAATTTCGGCGACCGACTCTGTCTTGGTCGGCTGTATAAACTGCGGTTGGGCGAAGTTTACACCAATCCGCTGTTGCTTTTTAGTGCGTCGAAAACCTGCCTTGGGTACGCCTCGGGGCATATTATTTTTTCACCTTATTGATTAACATAAGACTATTATACACGATATTGAGAAAAAACACAATAAGAAAAACCCCTGTGAAATCAATGACTTACACAGGGGTCTTTTTTACTTAAAAATCAACAACTTACACGCCGCCGCCCCAGAATAGCGGAAAAAGGGACTCAAATTCTTCCGTGCCGCCGACGTAGTATCGCTTCACGATTTTGCCGTTCCGCTTAACTATGAGGTCGTGACTGTCGTCGCGTATACTTACTTGGTTGCCCTTGTAGTTCGCCTTGATGTAACCGTGGGTGCCTTTTGGGGTCGAAAATGCCTCCCAATCTGCGTTTCTGAGTATATCTAACGCTGTTTTCGTAGCCATTTTTTTCCTTCCATTTATCAACTCACCCAACAAGTATAGCATAATCGCCCTGAAAGGTAAAATACAATAAACTGAATAAAATCAATAACTTACGATAGCCCCTAAAACCGCATTAGAGGCTATTAGAGCGGTGTTGAAATGACCCTATAGGGTGGGGGTGGGAGGCTGAAAAACGGCTCCTCGGGCTTCTCATTAGGGAGCGTCGAAAAGTCGCTGGAAATTGCGAAATTCCTTTTTACCCAGAATCTTGGAAAATATTTTTTGGGATCGCTTACACTTTTTCATCAACATGCCTTGTTGATTGCAATCTATCATATTTTTCAAATATAATCTTGGGTCGCCAAGAACGGCTTCGAAGATTTCAACTTTATCACTTTCATCATGAAGCATGATCTGATATTTAATTCCAATTTCATGCTCTTCAAATTTTCGATCTTGCTTTCGCTCAAGATTCAGGAATGTCAAAGACCAACCTTCAGTACCATTTTCATTAGACTTGCAGAAATAGACGCCATCAAAGTCTTTTCCATCAGCGACAAGTTCATTGATTGTCATTTCGGTTTCCCCTCTTTTTGATTGCGGTAAAAATATCTGTTTGCTATATTTTCGTTATAGTAAACTCTTTCGTTGTTCTCGTCTAAAGTTTCGAGCACTTCCAACTTGAACTGAGTCTTTACTTCGTTATAGTTTACCTCACCTTTGGTTTTATGCAAAGAAATAATTTCGCGCTTGAATCGTTCCTTACCGTATTGTTCTACGATACTCTGAACGTTCTTAGAGGATCCATAATATTCTTTCCAATCACTTTCACTGCGATTCTTTTTACGACGACCTTTTACTTTCTTGACTGTACGAACAGACCAGAAGTATTTGCGTCCAATATATTTTTTATTGTTGAAAGTGTCAGTTAGGCAATAGACAAAGCCATAGTAGTCTTGAATATCTTCTGACGTGAATGGCTTTCCATCGTATAGCCATGGGTTTTCATAATCCAGCATAAAATACTCATCAGTAAAATCACTGACAAGTATTTAGGATATCAGTTGTAGTCTCTGTCGTCTGCGTCTTCTTCGTAATCGTCCTCTTCTTCATCTTCTTCATAATCTTCTTCTATTTCTTCGCCGCAGAAAGGACAGTATTGTGGTTCATTTGTGACTTTTTCGAGATAATACTTCAAGAAATACTCCGATTCGCAATTTGTACAATTGACCTTTTTATATTCGTCTGAAATCATTTTTGCTCCGTTACCAAACCCAAGATACAAAACTGTATCTAGTTCCTTTTGTTACTTCTATTACTTTATGTGGATACATAAAGTTGCTTGGAAAAATCATAATCTGACCCGCTTTGAGTTGAATTTCTTCTTGTTCCCAGAACACCAACTCACCGCCTTCATAATCATCGTTTAACGAACCAAGAATAGAAAGAGTTGGGACACCTTTTCTATCGCCATCAAACATGCTATGAATATGATCGCAATGCAATTTCATTTGCGTATCAGTGTTATAACGATTATATCTTAATTGTGTATACCCATTCCAACTACTATACCAATTTTTCATATGAGCATGATCTTTAATAATATATTGCTCAATTGCTGACCAAATTTTCTTTTGAATTTCTACTGTTTCTGGAATTTCTAATCCATAAGAAATAGAAAGCTCTTTATCATAACTGACATATTCACCTGTACTTGCTTGATAGAATGTATGTAGTTGCCAGTCAGTTTTCTTTAGTTGTTTTACGACTGCTTTACATGTTTTTTTATCAAGAAAATTATCATAAACTTTCAGATAATCTTTCACACTCAATGACATCATTTTTGCTTTACTTCGTAGTCATAACGATCATCGTCAGATAAAACCCATTTTGACGTATTTTCTACAGACCACATACTTGTACCTAACTTGCGTTCAATAACGTTTTGTCCAGGCTTGGTCACAAAAGATGGCTCAAATGCACGAATTCTATTGTTAGGTTGAATAGCAAAGTTACCATTATCTAGTTTGATAACATGACCACACTTATGTTGTCCAGGGACTTCGCTAAACCCAACATCAGCAATGTTACGATCTTCCTGTGACCAATCAAGTGTAAACAAATATGTCCCTTCGTTCCATTTTTTATTTCTATCAATATACTTCATTCTCTTGTTACAGAGAAAATCATATTGTGTCACACCGATATATGAACTGAAAGAGTCCCACAAAACTAAATTGTATAATTCTTCTTGCGGCGCAGGAACCTTATGGCAGAAAGCGTGGATCGGCATGCGAAACCAAAGCCCTTCATCTTCCATGATGAAATGAAAAAGCGGGGCACGATGCGGTATCGACGCCACGCCGAATATAAGGACGGGAAGATATGTGTCCTTCGCTTCATCGAACTCTGTTCTGTTCTGAAGAAAATTAGACCGCACATAACATTCTATGGGCGGGATGTTAGCGTTTAAATATGCCATGTGAGTATATATCTTTTAATCAAAGAAGAAAAGGTGGAACAAACGCGAATCTTGCAAATTTGTTCCAAAATATTTGTTGGCAGCATGGAAACTTCTTGCGTCCCAAATCACTAAACGATTGAACACATTGCCAATGGTATCCACAAGTTCAAATTGAGTAGAATCATAAAACCCACCAGCAAAGCATTGATCTGCTCCTGGTTCATCCATGTGACGAATGCGAGTTTTCTTATGAGCAAACAATGAAGTACCTGTGTCAAATGGTGCATCTGGTGTTAAGTAAATTGCACCTGCCCAAGTTTGTGAATCGTAATGGTATACGAGCAAGTCTTCTGGCGTGCAGTATTGCAAACTTCCGTTCATACCATGATCCCATTTCTGAATCTTAATACCCATGAGTTCTTCAAATGACTTTTTCATTTCAGAAGTTAAGAATTTAGTTTTAGTTCGCTTACCCTTATACCAGTCAATATCGCCTTCGAAGTTTTGTTTCAAAGCGTAATTACGAACTGCGTACGGATCAGCATAAAAATTGTCAACAACGAAAATTCTCTTTTTCTGGGCAGATTTTGCATTCAATTTCCAAACTGGTTTTTCTTTGTTTAAATTTTCAGTTGCAATATTATGCAGGTACTTTGGATATTCTCCCGTATCATAATACATGTTTGTATTGATCAAGAAATGATATGATGGAAATGGGTTTGTTCTCTCTGGTCTCATCATAAACGATGTATGTTTATGCATCTTATCCCACTCTTGCAGTTCCCAGTAAATTTCTGCGAGATGAATGTGGTGATCGTTTCGAACCTCAGCAAACTGCTCTGACTTTTCGTAGTGCCAAATTGCTTTATCATACTCTTTTAAGAAACGATAGGCATTACCAATAGCGCAGATTGCATAGTATGCCATCTCATCAATATGTGCCGCTTTTTGTGTTTCATTAAAGTTGTGAGTATGATTCACAACACTATTGAAATAAAATATGCAGCGGCGAGCATATTCTTCCTGATGAACTTCTTTGAGAGGGAAGAAATTTCCGCGATAACAATCTTCATAAGACTTACCGATATACCAAAAATGATATAGGTCGGTCAGCATTGTACCTTCGCGAATTAACTTCTCTTCAAGTTTAAGTGCATCAGTCACATATTTGGTTGGAACTGAATAACTTTCGCCATGTGAAACTCCACCAATCATCCTAAAGGATTTCGGTAGACTTGTTCTTACGAAATTTTCTCCAATTCCATCCATTTCTAAGGTAATTGTTTCGTGCGCAGGATCATGATTAAACTTCCAAGGTAATTTGGCATTCCAAATCCATGCTCTATAGTAAATCAATCCTGGTGCAATTGAAGTGACATGGAAACTTTGTGGGCGGGTATCTTCAAAAATAGACCAATCAAAGTCGGCGCCAACTTCCAAAGTTTCATCACAATCCATCTTCATAATCCAATCACAACCGTGATCGCGCTTTAAAGCAGTTTGTAAAAGATGATCGCGATTCCAACCGAAATTTACCCAACCCTCTTCAACCTTGTAAAAATATCCTGGGATATTTGTCTCTGCTGCCCATTGCTTTACAATATCAACTGTGCCGTCTGTTGATCCGTTATCTTGCAAGACCCAATACTTAATATATGGAGCGACAGAGTCAAGCATCTTACGAATATTATTCGCTTCATTTTTAAACATCGAGATCATACAGATCTTTGCACCCTTTGGACTCTCTGCCTCTACAATTTCTGAGAATTTGGCAGAGATTAGTTCCAATAGTTTAGTATTTTTAGTTGCAATGCCAAGCCCATAACCACTCTTGAGATTCAGCTTTGGCCAATTCAATTCTTTAAAGAATTTATTTACCCCAAATGTTTCCCGTACAACTTTTGTGTTATGAAATAACACAACACCGTTCTCTGTTAAAAATTTAGACCAGTTCTCAAAGTTTTCTTTTACAGATTCATATGCATGATATCCATCAATATGAAGAATATCAATTGGCTTTTCCCAAATCTGGGCAACCTCAGAAAAATTACCTTCTACAATTTCAACATTTTTTAAATCTAGTTGCTTTAGTGCAGCGAACAATTTTTCTTTCTGATCAGGATGCGAACCTGTATGAGGATCAGGTTTGAAATTGTCGATGCCATAAACTGTACCAACTTCAGGTAATGCGAAAGTGAACGTCGAATACCCATAATCGACACCCAAGTCAACAATGGTGTTTGCTTTTAGTTCATTAACTAACCAGTGAGCAATAATACTTTGTGGTTTCCAAGAACTTAAAATACCATCGATAACCTTTTCTCTATTTGCTCTGTTCATAACATTTACCTGTTTGCGTATGGGTAGGTTTTCATATTCGCTCGCCTCTACAGGCTTCAAATACTTGTTCTTACCACTGGTGTAATAATTGAAATAGTGTGGATTTCGAGTTCCAATCCAAAACTCTGGCTGGTGACGTTTCCAAGGATTGTTCTCATACAAGAACCCTGGATCAAGTTGCGAAATATATTCTGAATTTGCCCACCAAAAATTACCAGAATAGTGGGGAATGGTAATCGCGTGATTACCAAGATTCGCTTCTTTTTCCCATTCAGTACCTACGCAGTCATATTCGTTAAGTAAAGAAACACAATCTTTCCAACGATTAATGTTAAAGTAACCGAGATAATTTGCCCAGTGATTCACATTAACGTGTAAAATATCTTTAATTACTTCATAGTGCGTATCTTTCTTTATCTTTTCTACACTCCAACCTGCTCCTTTGGTGTGCATGTAGAGAATTTTATAGTTTGGATTTTGTAATGCAAACTTATATAAATCTAAAAGAGTGTCGGCTTCAGTATCTGTTTTGATATTCCTTTTGATCGACTTAACTTTTATGAGATCAAAAGGTAATGGTTTATCTCCATTAATGCCGAAATGAATATGATTGGCTGCATCATATAAACCAGACTGTTGTAAGGCAATAATCTGCCTTTCAAATAATTCAGCCCAATGATTTTCCTGATATATGTGATAGAATATTGCAATTTTATCAGCCATGATATATTAACTCTATTAGATCTTTACAGGATGCGGTCTTCTCTTATTTTCTTTTACGGCAACAAGCCAAGCATTCGTAACTGCAATCTTATCTTCCCACCAAATTGTATCTAGGCGGAAATCTTGGAATCTAATTGTGTCGTTGCGAATGAAGCGCGCTTTATCTTTTCTTGTGTAATACCAGAAAGAGTTTTCATTCCAGTAACTAACGTGAGTTGGATCTTGGAAAGCGCCACGTCCATCTGTACTTGGTACTTCAATGAATGCCCAACCACCGTCAGCAAGCACACGATAAATTTCAGACATAATCTTATGTTTATCGTTCAAATGTTCAACTAGATGCGATGCATTCAACACACCAACGCTATTGTCTGGAAGCGGAATGCCTTCGTTTAGATCACAGGTAATGTCGCCGCCTTCAAGGTCAAGCGTTGTGCAGCCTGGCTTTGGATTGATACCGCCACCAAGATCAACAACCATCAGATTACGATCTCTCGCATCTTTAACAGCAAGATCCCAGGCATGCTTATGGAACAATTCAACAGTGCGCTCTTGAATGGCTTTATTGCGTTCAAGCCATGTATTGTTACCAGTGATACGATAAACATAAAGAGGTTTGCTAATATGATGCATCTTGGTTGCAAGATATGTGCGGATCATCAATTCGTGATCGTCGCAGATATCAAGTTTAGGATCATGCCCACCAATCTTACGATAAAGGTCTGTGCGCCATGCACGAACATGGTCTGGTGCGTACCAAATAAATGCAACGCTGTGACTTGATGGTGCGAAAGAAATCATTGAGTAATATTCTTTTTCGCGCCATTTAAATGTTTCGTGTTCCCATCCGTAATATGGATTGTATGGGGTGAACTCATCTTTCATATGCCAGTTAATATCGTTACTGTAAACGAAACCGACATCTGAATTATTTTCAAAGGCTTGTTTGAGTTCTTCTAAGCAATTTGGAAGGAGAAGGTCGTCGTGATCGACTTCAACAAGAATGTCCCCTTCGCCTTTCATAAATGCATTATGTTTATTGAATCCAACGCAGGTATTATTTTCGTTGCATTCATAAATTTTAACACGTGGATCATTTACGATCGCTGAATCAACGAGGGTGCGAGATGCACCCCCGTTGAGCCATAATACCCATTCCCAATCTGTATAGGTTTGTTCTGTTAAACTCTGATACAGTTCATATAAAAACGCATTTTTTAAATGTGTCGCGGTGATAATACTAAATTTCACAAGTCACCTCATTATTTCCCAAAACAAACTAACAGATTAATGGATTATTTATTGTGCGGCTGGTGCCTCAACAACAGCAACATCAGCAGCAGGAGCGGCTTCAACAGCAGCATCTGCGGCAGGTGTTTCAGCAGGAGCGGCTTCAGCGGCTGGCGCTTCGGCAGTTACTGCATCAGTTGGTTGATCTTCGACCTTTTCTGCGCAAGCAGTAAGACCAAGTGCAACGATACCGACTAGAATTGACTTCTTCATATTTTTCTCCTTTTTTACAACAGACTCAACAACATTATGGACGCGAAGGATAAACACCCTGTGTAGCAATTAAACACTTTGCTTCATCAGGACGCCAGTCACGCTTGCCCTTCACAACAGCAATGACTTTTTCATTTCCATCCTTATCCTTTGTGATTTGATATTCAATCACATCTGGACGAAGGTCTGGTAATTTAAAATTGGTACGACCATCACCACCATAATAGTTACCAACTAAACTATAAAGAGCCTCATTGCGTTGAATTGGCAATGTTGCTCCATTACAGTAAAGATAACCCTCTGGTGCAAAGTTACCAGCAAACCAAATAATAGTTGCAATTAGTGGATCCATATCATTCTCCTATTAAATTTCACAACCACCTGCGGCAGTGCACGCAAGTTCCTTTGCTGAAGTCGTAGTATCTGTTTCTTCCATAAACTCCACCCAGTTGATGTCAACGTTTTGGAGAGCAAGAAGTTCATTATACTTAACCTCATCAATTTCTTCATAAGGCGCTTGGCGATAAGAACCATTGTCTCGTGGCAAGAATGAAACGCCAGAGAGAATAGAAATATTCTTATAGACCCATGCGCCAACTTCCATCCACTCATCATCACCAACGTATACGGTGATTGATGGCTTATGTTCACACCAGTGATCCTGATAGATCTTCCAAAGTTCTAATTGTTCAATCGCAGTCATATCATGACGTGTGACAGAGTTCTTTGGAGCCTTCATTGGGAAACTGAACACCCAGTTTGACTTGCTGTAGAAATCTTCTTCAGCCTTATATCCCTTGCCAATCATAAATGTGGCTAGAGGATCTTTCATATCTGCTCTTACGCGACGGACATAAAACTGAGAATAACGTGGGTGAATGCCTGATGCGGAATCCACCAATTGAGAAACAGTGCCTGAAGGTTTAACGCAAGTGATTGCAGCCGACTGTGGAACACCAAGAGC
>Ga0315903_10006636_pt1 | contig 14703 bp, 13 predicted proteins | sample LakEriMetagenome_7_FD_203524 | JGI IMG/M metagenome (GOLD analysis project Ga0315903, IMG submission 203524) | Freshwater fungal communities from buoy surface, Lake Erie, Ohio, United States - Buoy 2 MA119 | ecosystem: Environmental > Aquatic > Freshwater > Lake | place: USA: Lake Erie, Ohio...
GTCTACCCAAATCCGTCTGAAAGTATATTTTATTTTGATTATCATTTAATGCATACTCAATTTGTCGGTTTGAAAATATTTGATGTGTTGGGTAAGTTAATTCATGTTCAGAAAGGCAGTATTCAGCGAACAGGCAATCATCAAGCTATTTGGAATGCTCGCGAAACGAATAAAAATTTACCTAGCGGAACTTATTTTTATCAATTGCAAGTTGGTAAAGAAAACGTGAGTGGTAAAATTGAACTCCAATAAATTGAACCGAGATTTTGCAATAGAAACGAACTGAGAATCTGTAAATCTCGGGTATGAACCCTCCGTCTTTGCGGAGTCTCTGTCTCAGAACCTCTGCGAATACTCAATGAGTTCTAAGAACTCTTTTTATTTGTCGTACGACACCTGTTTCGCAACCTGCTTCGCAACCTGTTTCGCAACCTGCTTCGCAACCTGCTTCGCAAGGCGAGGGCGAGTGCCGCAAAGCCGAAAATGTCTCACAGCTGATATTTTCAATATGTTTGAATACTAGTATTTTTTACTTTGGCAATTTCTATTTCAATTATTACACTAAACTTATTGTAAAATACCATTAATGATTACCTTATCGATTAAATTACTTCCGAAAGAGTAGGGTAAATAAGCTAAACTAGGCATAGGCTGGGTGATGAAAAAATTTGCTTTCTTACCTATTGAAATGCTTCCTATGTGTTCGCTCAATTCTAAAGCAGCAGCCCCATTAAGCGTGCATGCATTGATTGCTTCCTCTGGAGTCATTTTCATTTGTGAACAAGCTAATGAAACAATCAGATTCATATTTCCGCTTGGGCAACTGCCAGGGTTAAAATCGCTGGCCAACGCCACAGGAATGTTTGCATCTATTATTTTCCGTGCAGGTTGGTAATGCATGGCTAGAAAAAAAGCAGCACCGGGTAATAAAGTTGCAATAGTATTTGAATTTTGCAGACAAGTTATTTCTTCATCATCCATTGTTTCTAGATGATCAACGCTAACTGCCTTATGCTTTACACCAACTTGAATGCCACCACTATTGTATAATTGATTGGCATGAATCTTTGGTTTTAAATTATACTTTGCCCCAGCCGTTAATATTTCATCAGTTTCTTCAGGGCTAAAAAAGCCTTTTTCACAAAAGACATCAATATAATCTGCTAGATTTTCATCTGCCACTTTTGGTAACATTTCATTGATGATAATTTTAATGTAAGCCGCATGATTCTCGCGATATGCCAAAGGGTATGCATGTGCAGCTAAGAAACTTGACTTAATAGAAACGCTATTTTTTTCTTTCAAACGCCTAATAACGCGTAACATTTTTAGCTCTGCTTCGGTATTGAGACCATAGCCACTTTTTATTTCAATTGCACCTGTTCCTAATTGTATTAGCTCTTGCAATCTTCGCTGTGCTTTATCAAATAATTCTTCTTCTGATGTATCATTAAGTCTTTGTGCAGAATTAAGAATCCCACCTCCTCGCTTCGCAATTTCTTCGTAACTCAAGCCATGAATTCTATCTACAAATTCATGTTCGCGTGAATGGGCAAATACCAAATGTGTATGAGAATCGCACCAAGTAGGAATTATGAATCTGCCTTCACAATGCATCGTTTTGTCAAAATGAATATTCGTATCTAAATCATCCATCTTTCCAAAAGCAAGTATCTTATCATTTTCTGTAATCAAGTAAGCATTATCTAAAATGTTTAAGTTCCTCATGTCAAGTCCTTGAATTATCTTTTTGGTTTCTAGATAATTTTCGATTTGAACAAGCTGTTTAATATTTGAAAACAAAATTCTCATGCGGGTAAAGGTACATATTTCAATAAAAAGTTAAAATTCTTAATCTATCTAACGCTATTGCCATTTTACTACTTAGTATTGCATTTGTAAAATGAACTCATTCGGAAATTTATTTAAGGTTACATCATTCGGTGAATCCCATGGTTCAATGGTTGGCTGTGTAATAGATACTTGTCCAGCGGGTTTAACTTTAAATCTTGAGGCTATTCAAAGTGCTGTTGACAAACGTAAGACCAATCAGCAAAATTTTGCATCGCAACGAAATGAAGAAGATAAGGTCGAGATTGCATCCGGTATATTTGAAGGTAAAACTTTAGGTAGTCCAATTGCCATATTTATAAAGAATAAAGATGCGAATTCATCCGATTATGAAGCGTTGAAAAATGTATATCGACCCAGCCATGCTGATTACACCAATCACCTAAAATATGGATTAAGAGATTATAGAGGGGGGGGGCGAAGTTCTATTCGAATTACAGCACCCTTAGTAGCCGCAGGAGAAATTGCCCGACAATGTATATCTCACTATACAAACATGCGTGTAGTTGCTTTTGTAAGTCAAATCGGATCTGTCAAAATGCAGTTAGATAATAATTTTCTTTATCAGCGTGAAAGTATAGAAGCTTCAGTTTTGAGATGTCCCGATAGCTTAAAAAGTAAAGAAATGCAATTGCTAATAGATGAAATGCAAAAGCAAGGTGATACTTTAGGTGGTTGTATTCATGTGCAAATACAAGAGGCTCCCATAGGTTTGGGTGAACCTATTTTCGGTAAGTTACAAGCTGAACTTTCCCATGCCATGTTCGCAATTAATACTGTAAAAGGGATTGAATTTGGAAACGCATTTTCCAATGTTTCTTTAACTGGTTCTCAACTAAACGACTCGTTCACGAATGAGCACGGAGCCATTAAAACTGAATCTAACAATAATGCAGGAATTCAAGGCGGGATTAGCAATGGTGAGCTGATACATTTTACGCTTGCGTTCAAGCCAATTTCTAGTATTCAACGTGAACAGAAAACGGTTGACGAACAAGGCAAGCAAGTCGAAGTTTCCATTAAAGGCCGACATGATGTGTGTGCTCTGCCAAGAGCAGTAAGTATTGTAGAAGCCTACACAAATATTGTTCTAATTAATTTACTTTTGCAAAATAAATTGTCAAGAATATGATGAAACAAATGCTTATAGTGGGTTTATTGTTTATATCCATAGGTGGATTCGCTCAAGATAAAAAGAAGGTTGAGTTTAAGCGTAAGGGAACTTTTTCTGGGAAAAAATCTGAAACACCTGATGCAGAACTGGGTTCAAAATTACCTGAGTTCCAAATCATGAATGCCAATAAAGACCTTGTGGCAAAATCTGATTTGGTAAAGCCAGGTTTGCCTTGTGTGGTAATGTTTTTCAATCCCTCATGTGGGCATTGTCAAGATGCAACTCGGATGTTTAAGGATAGCTTGAGTCAGTATAAGAATATACCATTTGTATTAATTACTGGAGATAATATGGCGAATGAGATAAGAACCTTTGCGGAAATGACAGGAGTGACGAATGTTTCAAACATTACAATTGGTGCTGATTATTCAAAAATCAGTGAGTTACTATTTGAGTATAAAGGTATTCCTCAATTGATGTTTTATGATAAGAATCAAATATTGAAAACCAAGCTTTATAAAGATTTTCATGCGGTTGATGTTTCTAGACAATTAGATGCGCTGCTTAAATAATACTTCATGTTTTTTCCAGTAGGCGATCAGAATATTGTAAAAGGGAATAAACCTATTCTAACTTATTTTTTACTTGCTATTAATATTGCGATATTTGTATTTCAATTTAGTTTATCGCCTCAAGCGCAACAAGAATTTGTATTCACTTATGGAAGTATTCCCCGCGAAATCATGCATGGTGAAGATTTGTTTACACTCTTTACTTGTATGTTTTTGCATGGTGGCTGGATGCATTTAATTGGCAACATGATGTTTTTATGGGTCTTTGCGGATAATATCGAGTCAACAGTCGGATCATTTCGCTTTTTACTTTTTTATCTTGCAGCAGGTATTGCAGCGTCATTGGCTCATTCAATATTAGGTCCAAATAGTAATATACCTTGTGTAGGTGCTTCGGGCGCGATAGCAGGTGTATTAGGTGCTTATTTGGTTATGTTTCCGAAGTCACAAATACAAATTTTGTTCGTTGTGTTTTTGCGTACATTTTCAGTTTCTGCTATATATTTTCTAGGATTCTGGATAGTACAACAGTTTATGTCAGGCATTGGCTCTTTAAGTGCAACCACAATTGTTAACTCGGGTGTTGCTTATTGGGCACATATTGGCGGTTTTGTTTTTGGCGTATTAGGTGGTTTTTTCATGAGAAGTAAGGCAAAGCAAATGACTTTATCAGTTTAACAAATTGTCATACTTTTACAATGCTTTGTTATTCATTAAATTTAATATCATGAAGAATAAATTGAGTTTAATAGTATTCTTATTGTTCCTTGCACTTACATATTCTTCATGCAAAAGAAATCATTCATGTTTTGATGCACAGCTATATCAAAAACATAAAGGATCGATCTGCACAGAAGATTGTCCTGGCTTTATCGGTTGTGATGGCAAAGAATATTGTAATGAATGTATAGCTAATACGCAGGGAATAAGAGGAAAATAAAGCATCTTGTTGACATAATTTTAAACCTATATTTGAGTGTTGAAATCCCATGGCAAGTCGAATTAACTTACAACTAGGTTTTTTAAACCTAAAATAGCCAGCTATTCTTAAGTTTAAAAATAATGCCGAAATCAAATATTTAGGACCATTTGGTATTGTTGTAAGTTTCCTTCGTCATCAACATCAATATCATCGGCATGGGCAGACTCTTTTTCGCAAACTCAATTGCTAAGAACATATTTTTATAGGTATTTACTCCGGATGATGATTTCTATCCGGATGAGATTTGCAAGCACAAATTTTGTATTCAATTAAGTAACTTAGTCTAATTTGCAAATCAAAATGATAGAACGCCAAACCCATCTAAGCTTTTATACTTTCAACTTTTCATAATCAATCCAACCGCAAACTCTAGGTTAGAAGGGATAACCAAAATTCACTGCCCAAACGCCTTTTCTAAATGATAATTCGTCAAATGCAAATCCATTATTCGTCAGTTTCTCAGGTCTCTTCACAGGAAAACCTAAATCTGTTCTCAGGACAAAAAAAGAAAAATCGAATCGAATCCCAAATCCAGCACCCAAGGCTAAATCCTGAAACAAGTACTTAAAATCCAATTCACCACCTGGTATATCATCACTTTTCCTTAGGAGCCAGATATTTCCCATGTCTAAAAAAGAAGCCCCTTTCACATCTATAGCTCCAGAGAATAGCTTTACCATATTAAATCGAAACTCGGTATTCAATTCAAACTTTAAATCACCTGTTCTATCTATAAAAATATTTTTTTTCGTAGCAAAAGATGAATCGTAGGATCTGCCTGGCCCTAAGGTACGAACCTGCCAGCCTCGCATACTGAATGGTCCACCAGCCGAAAATTGTTTGATATAGGGTAGTGTTTGATTATTATTAAAGGGAATTCCTATTCCTAAATTCGCTCGACTCACCCATTGCGATTTGCGAAAGTTGGAGTAGTGTCGCATATCAATTTCAGTTCGGACATAATGAGCGATAGGAGTAATGGTCTTTTTGGTAATCGAATTGTAAAGTGAATTAATTCCTTTCAAAAAACTACCAGCTTCTTCTAGATTTATTTTGAAGCTTGAAAAACTATTATAAGGTCCATTGGGTTTGCCTAATAATTCAAAACTTATATTTTCTCCCTGTATGATATTTGAGGAGAATGTATTTTGATAATATCGATTATTATCTATTTTTTGTTTAAAATCAGCACTTAATAAGTTGGAAGGAACAAAAGTGAGAGTTAAAAAAGCTGGTGTTACTTTCCAATATTTATATTCCGTTTCACGCCAGCTATAGGTAAAATTACTCGACAAATTAATGATCGTATAATTTTGTTGCCGATATAAGTAACTATAGTTTAAGCCTAGTTGTGTAAAGGGTTTATTCTTCTTATTGAAGATATTTTGATTAAAAGGAACAATAAATTTCGGAAAAGTTAAACTCGCATTTAAATTAATATTTATACCTGAATTATAAAATTGTTTGTTACCTGTCAAACCATCATCATTTCTGTATTCAAGCGACGGCGATAGACGAATCGAAAGTTGATTGGCACCATAAAATAAATTTTTATTTCTATAGGTTAAGCTAGTTCCTAAACCTAAATAGTAATCATCGCTGTTGCTTAAATCTGTAGTACCTACTAAGTCCATTTTGGGTGTAGTGTTTAATTTAATTCGACAGATAAGTTTTCCAATTGTATCTTTTCGTTTTTCAAATTGAACATTGACAAACTGGAATACGCCTAGTTGATTTAAACGCGTTGTAGTAGCTTCAATGGCTTTCGTATTAAATAAATCTCCTTTGCCAATGAAAATGTTACGTGTTAAAACTTTTCTATTCACAGGAAGTGATTTGTAGTTGAAGTAAATACCATCAAGTTCATTTTTAATAATAGGCAACTCAGTATCATAATTCGTTTTGTAGTCAGATAATTCAACAATCACACTATCTATTCGATATTGGATACCATATGTGCTGTCTTTACTTTGCTTAATATTTACTGCTATTTCTAAAGAATCTTTATTAGTAACCCGAGAAGTTTGGTTTTCATTGTACCCTGCTAGCTGGTCTAATGGATCGATTAATAAATTTTTCAATTCCGATTTATCAGTTGTATCTAGTGTGAAACTTATATTATCCGATTTGAAATCATAAAAGCCTTCATTACGCATCATTTTGTATATGCGTTCCCGCTCGAGACCACATTTGTAATTTGTAAAAATTTCTCCCACTTGCAAATAGCTTTTATTAAGTGCATCGCTAGTGTATAACTTTAAATCTGGAAGTTCAGATACGTGCTGTACGTCTTTAATTATATAACTTTTGCCTGCATTTACTTCATAGGTGACTACGACTTGCCTTTTCTTTTCGGGTGAAATAGTAGGGATGACTGCTGCATAAAAATAACCTTGATTAATCATAAACTGCCGAATTAATGCCGCCGATTTTTCGATGGCAGCGCTATCAATCAATACAGGTTTTTCAACTTTCCGTTTTATGATTTTTGCATCTGTGTCATTTTTTGAGTAATATTTATATCGTAAATTGTATCTCCATAATTTATATTTTGGTAAGGTGCCTAAATCTAACATGTGACTATTTGGTTGCGGATTGGCTAGACTCGCAATGGAACTTTCTAATTCGCCTTTGTATTTGATTGGTTTAGAAAGCTTCAGTACAATTTTATTTTCACGTAATAATGTTTGATTATCCGTAAGGTGTTTGGTATAATTGCATGAATAAAAGGATAAAGAGAAAAGCAATATACAGAGCCTTAAAAAATTTTTGAGTATATGCGATTTCAATGTCAATTGATGGTAAAATGATAACAAAGGCGCAAGTTAAACATATTCGTTCATTGGAGAATAAAAAAATGAGATTAACTCATAACGAATTTGTGGTTGAAGGCGACAAAATGGTGACTGAACTTTTAGCCCAGAATTATGGCTTATCTCGTTTATTCGCGACCGAAAAATGGCTTGTAAAGAATGAAAAATATAGAGATCAAGCTATAATTATAGAAGATTTTGAGCTATCAAAAATAAGTTTTTTGCAGACCCCTAATGAAGTATTGGCGATTGCAAATTTACCTCGTACCGAAACATATGAAATTAAGAATCTTGCGATAGCGTTGGATAATTTGCAAGATCCTGGTAATGTGGGTAGCATTATTCGTATAGCTGATTGGTATGGGATAGACGTTGTTTTTTTAAGTAATAATTGTGCAGATGCGTTTAATCCAAAAACAGTGCAGTCTACCATGGGAAGCATATTTCGTGTTAAGATTGTGGTTTGCGATTTATTGAATGTATTGAAAGAAAATCCGAGTATTCCTTCTTACGCTGCTATTTTGAAAGGCGAGAATGTGAATGAAATTAGTCGAATTGATAAGGGCATTATTTTAATAGGTAATGAATCAAGAGGTATTTCTGATGAGATTATTGAGGCTACAAAGTATAAAGTTACCATCCCAAAACTGGGTCATGCGGAAAGTTTGAATGCTGCAGTTGCATGTGGCATAATTTGTAGTAGGCTGTTATCCTAAAGTTATTTTATATTTGCGTGCTAAACTAATTTGTTCAGTTACATGTCTTACTGCTAATATTAAAAATAAATTTATGAAAACGGGAATTAATTATTGGAATCATGCATTCATGCTGTTCGCTAAAAGATGTTTAGTGATAGCCTGTTGTCTATTATTAACTCAAGATACATTTGCTGAGTGGCGAAATGCGATGATGCGTATTCGAGAAGATAGAGGTCGAGCTATTTCGGTTACGGTTAATGGAAGACGCTATCCAAAAATTTCGCGCAATCTCACTGTTTCCGATTTACCTGCAGGTTTACATCGCATTAAAATATTTCAGTACAACTCAAATGGTCATGGCTTTACCAATGGTAGATTAATTTATCAAGGTGAAATACGTGTGAAACCTGGACGCATCTATTATGTCACCGCATTACGAGGCGCTATTGATGTAGAAGAAAATTGTTGCATTGATGATTATGGTCATTGGAATAATAATGATAATTGGGAAGATTGGGATGATGATAATAGTTGTTGGAATAATAATCGCAATTGGTCGAACAATTGGAATAATAATAATAATAATAATTGGAATAACAATAATAATGATTGGAATACCCATAACGATAACTCAGATTGGAATAATGAGAATCGCGACAATTGGACACGTACTGATGATTATAACTATAATGATCCAAATTGGAATTCTTTTAATGGTAGAATGACTAATGGGCGTTTCGAACAGGTATTACTTCAAGTCCGTAAAACAAATTTTGAAAACACCAAGTTATCTGTTGCCAATCAAGCAATTCGCAATGAAAGAATTACCGTAAGACAATTAATATCACTGCTTAATGAATTTGGTTTCGAAAATAGCAAACTTCAATTTGCGAAAGATAATTATCGTCGTGTTATAGATAGAAATAATTATTTCATGGTGAATGATGTTTTCACCTTTGAAAGCAGCAAAGAAGAATTAAGTAATTTCTTAAGTTCACAAAACTAAGATTGAAAATAAAGTTTAAAATCCCTAGGTCAAACACTTAGGGATTTTTTTACTTTAAATAATCTAATATCGCTTTTACACTTAATTACACTAAGACTAATTTTGATATCAAATAATTCTCAAATAAATTATAAAGTCATATATTCAATTGTAATAAAAATAAGTAAAAGGTTTCAACTAAATTCACTACCTTCAATGCGAAAACTAGAAAATTTATGCTTAAAAATTTTACAACAGCCGACAAATTTCTATTTGTAGCTGCTCTATTATCCTTGATTTTTTCCGAGATACTTTATTTTCAAGGAGAAAAAGCAGACGGAACTTTTATAGGATTATGGGTTCCTTCAATATTGGCATTTGGAATTTATTTGAAACTAATCAATAAATCAAAAAATGACTGAGTTTATACCATATTTTGCTGGACTTATAACTATACTTTTTGGTTTGGGCTTTGCTTTAGCGATAAGGCAATCCGATACCAAGGATAAGTAATTTCAAATTTTAAGCAGCAAGGTATTTTGAAGTAAATCAATTGCTCTATTAATCTTACATATTAAAAATGTGAAGTAATACGAACTATACACTAAGCCGCCTATATCCTTATTTCAAAAGTGTGTTGAAGCAATACGCTGAAATTCGAAACGTCCAAATTCAACAGAAGCTTATTTTACTTCTATGAGATTTTAGTATTGTTCACAACCCATTTTCGCCAAGTCCAAAGCTGTACTAGAAGTTGAACTTCTAAAATTTATTCATAGATATAATGCCTTTTTAATAGCATTGTTAAGTTTAATTAATACTCGAGTTTTTTTAGTATCCTGATGGGTTAAAACAACTACAAATTTCGAGTATAGCTCACTATCTAAAAAAAAATAGACGAACTTATTGATTGGAAATAATTGATCTACTAAACTCTTTTTTTGCTTTAAAAATCTTCCCCTAAAATATCTCGTTCTAAAATTTCCATGCTTACTATATCAATGGCTTCGATCAACTGAGGCGCAAACTGAATTTCTTCTAAGTCTATCGACTTTATTTTTGATTTATTGACTTCATTCAGATGGCAAACAACAAATGAACAGTTTTGCTCATAGAATTTTTCATGATACGATTTAATTACCTCATAAAAACTAGACTCCAGAATTTGCTTACCATTGAGATTGAGTATCAAATTTCGATTTGAAACATAAATCTCATCTATTGCAAGCACTAAGTTGTCTCGTTCGCTAAGGTTCTTTAAATCTTCTTGTAGCTCAATTATATCAAAATTATCATGCTTATTGATTGTGTATATCATATTGTCAAAATCTTTATTTTGTTAATCTCAAATAATCTTTAATTTTGAATAAATAAAAAGTAGCCATGGATGCTCAGTTTTCAGCAAAAGTAAAAGAAATTATTTCATATAGTCGCGAAGAAGCTCTTCGTTTAGGCAACGATTTTATCGGAGCTGAACATTTGATTTTGGGTATGATTCGTGATGGGCAAGGTTTAGGTGTAAGAGTTTTGCAGAATTTACAGGTCGATATGTTCGATTTACGCCGAGAGTTAGAGCTTGTTTTGAAGAATAAATCAACAAATAAAAATTTGCAAAATGTAAATAGTTTGCCTTTAACCAAACAAGCCGAGAAGGTTGTTCGAATCACTGTATTAGAGGCTAAAGCCTTAAAAAGCAGCCTAGCTGAAAGCGAACATTTGGTTTTATCTATTTTGAAAAATAAGGAAAACGTGGCTTGTCAAATCTTAAATCAATTTAATATTGACTATGATTCATACAAATATGAATTAGAAGTAGTCAATGGAAACGGTGGAAGCATTACAAGCGAGTTAAAAGATGATTCAGGCAATTTTGATGATGATGAAGAACGTAATCAGTTCGCTAGGAAGGCATCGACGCCAACGGGTGCGAAATCCAAAACACCGGTGCTCGATAATTTTGGTAGAGATATAACTCGACTTGCGGAAATGGGGCAGCTAGATCCTATCGTAGGACGCGAAATTGAAATTGAAAGAGTTTCACAAATTTTATCACGTAGGAAAAAGAATAATCCAATTTTGATAGGAGAGCCAGGCGTTGGTAAAACAGCCATCGTTGAAGGGTTGGCACTTCGCATATTTCAACGAAAAGTTTCTAGGGTATTATTCGACAAACGAGTTGTAAGTCTTGATTTGGCAGCCTTAGTAGCAGGTACTAAATATCGAGGTCAGTTCGAAGAACGTATGAAAGCTATCATGAACGAGCTTGAGAAAAATAGAGATGTGATTTTGTTTATTGACGAAATACATACAATTGTAGGTGCTGGTGGAGCAAGTGGATCTTTGGATGCGTCTAATATTTTTAAACCAGCTTTAGCGAGAGGCGAGTTGCAATGTATTGGTGCATCTACCTTGGATGAGTATCGAATGCATATCGAAAAAGATGGTGCCTTGGATAGGCGTTTTCAAAAGGTATTAATAGAACCACCTAGTGTTGAGGATACTATTATCATTTTAAATAATTTGAAATCGAAATACGAAGAATTTCATAATGTAAGCTATAACCAAGATGCGATCGATGCATGTGTAAAATTAAGCAATCGCTATATTACAGATAGATTGCTACCAGACAAAGCTATTGATGTAATGGATGAAGTAGGGGCAAGGGTTCATTTGAAGAACATAGATGTTCCTAAGAATGTAATAGACCTTGAACAGAAAATTGAGGACATTAAAGTTGAAAAAAATAAAGTTGTAAAAAGTCAGCAATTCGAAAAAGCTGCATCCCTGCGTGACTCTGAAAAGAAACTTCAAGAAGAATTAGAACTGGCAAAAGCAGGTTGGGAAGAAGAAGTGAAGAGTAAGCGATATCCGATTACAGAAGAGGAAATTGCTGAGGTCATTAATATGATGACAGGCATTCCTGTAAAGCGCATGGTGGCTGCAGAAAGCGCCAAATTGCGCAATATGGGTGAAGAGTTACGAGGCAAAGTAATTGGACAAGATGATGCCATTGCGAAGGTCGTAAAAGCAATTCAAAGGAATCGTGTAGGATTAAAGGATCCTAAAAAACCAATCGGTTCATTCATTTTCTTAGGTCCTACAGGAGTTGGTAAAACTGAGTTAGCACGTGTACTAGCACGAAATTTGTTTGATTCAGATGATTCCCTTATTCGTATTGACATGAGTGAGTATATGGAGAAGTTTTCCGTGAGTCGATTAATTGGTGCTCCTCCCGGTTATGTAGGTTATGAAGAAGGGGGGCAGTTAACTGAGAAAGTTCGCAGAAAACCATACAGTGTAATCCTGTTGGATGAAATAGAAAAAGCACACCCTGATATTTATAACATACTTCTTCAAGTGCTAGACGATGGTCAGCTAACTGATGGAATGGGACGTAAAATTGATTTTAAGAATTCTATCATTATCATGACTTCGAACATTGGTGTTCGTCAGTTGAAAGAGTTTGGAGATGGTGTTGGTTTTGCAACAAATGCAAAGGTTTCAACATCCGAAGAAAATAATAAAGCTGTTATTGAAAGGGCTTTGAAGCGAACATTCGCGCCAGAGTTTTTAAATCGAATAGATGATGTTGTTGTCTTTAATTCATTGCAACAAGAGCATATTCATTTAATAATTGATTTGGTTATGCAAAATGTAATGGGCAGATTGAAGAGTCTTGGGTTCGATTTAGAACTTACCGAAAAAGCCAAAAATTTCTTAGGTGAAAAAGGTTATGATCAACAATTCGGAGCACGACCATTGCATAGAGCGATTCAGAAATACCTAGAAGATCCTTTAGCTGAAGAAATTTTAAGCTTGCAAGTAAAAGAAGGGGATACGCTTATCGCGGATTTAGATGAAGAAAAATCATTGTTGAAATTTTCTCATAAAGTTGCAAGTAAAAAAGAGAAGACAAATTAGACTTAACACATATAGCATTGAGCGGGAGGTTTCAAATCCTCTGTTTTATGCCATCTATTTCAGTTGAAATACACTTACCAATAGCATCCTCTATCCTTCAAGAATTCATCAAACTTGATTTTCATGTTGGTAAGACAGCATTAATGGCTGATTTGGAAGTTATTTTACTTCTTCATGCAACTTACTTTGCAAATTCATACCTTTTACGACGTCAAATATTAATTCAAATTATTTTGTTTTACCAGATTGGCTGCAATGTACTGGTAAGGTAAATATTTTTTACTTTCGAAGTGTAATTTTCATAATTCTACGAAATAATAACTCAAAATGAAACACTTGATTTCTAAGCTTTTTTTCTATTCAAGATATTGGATTCTTTTTATATGTTGGAATTCCGATCGGCCTGCGAATGCTCAAACTTTCGTTAATCTTGAATCAGGAGCATTCTTTACAGTTATTAATGATATTCGTAACGGCAATGATGGAACACTATTCTCTTTAAAAAATGACTTTAGGACCACAGTAAGTCCTTTTTTGAGGTTACGTGCTGGCTATGTATTAAATGGAAAAAATCACTTTTCATTTCTTTATGCTCCATTAAAAATTGTAGAAACGGAAACATTAGAAAATGATATACTATTTGATGGAAAGAATTTTAAAGCTAACATACTAATAGAGGGTGTTTACAAGTTTAATTCTTATCGGTTTACCTATAACCGAATAGTCATAAGTAAAGACAATTTTAAATTTGGTCTTGGGTTATCTGCAAAAATTAGAGATGCAGGAGTCTCGTTGAAGAATAGAGAGCTTTTAAGTGAAAATTTTAGTATTGGTTTCGTTCCTCTTATCAACCTATTGGCCAATTGGAATATATTTCAAAAAATGGGTATGGATTTTTTGGGAGAAGGCATAGCTGCAAGTAAAGGCAGAGCCATTGACCTTTCGTTATCTGGAAGATATAGCTTCACAAAAAACCTACAAGGAAATATTGGCTATAGAGTACTTGAAGGTGGGGCAAACGGAACGGATATAATTTTATTCAACTTCATTTTATCTTTGCTAGTATAAATTACTCAATTAATAAAAACAATTAAGAGACATAAGTACTGAATTTTAGTCGTTTTATTTTTATGAGTTTACCGACCATACCGCATAGTCAAGCAGAATGTTTCAGCGATTTTTTTCCATGACATCTAAGCAGCTTAGATGTCATAATTCATATTTTTGATGCTCAGCGTGCAGGCTACAAACACTAACAGCGGCAAAAAATATTGGCTGCATTGTGCTTCTAATGAAAATTTGTTTTACGTTTGAAGTGTGGTTTTCAAAAGATGATTTGTGCTTCAAAAGCGTCAACAAATTTACCCGCAAACCTATGAGCAACCTTACAAATAATCGACAGACATATAAAAAGAATGAAAGCCACTAAACTATTTAAAGATTTTTTTGACAGCGAAAAAGCAGGCGGACTAGTTTTAATTGGTTGCACCATTTTATCATTGACACTTGCCAACTCAACTTTTGGAACAAATTATCACGATTTTTTTCTAATACAAATTTCAGGCCATAGTATAGAACATTGGATTAATGACGGATTTATGGCAATTTTCTTTTTACTTATTGGTTTGGAGTTAGAAAGAGAAATTTATCAAGGCGAACTTTCACACATTAACGACGCAATGTTACCAATTTTTGGAGCATTAGGCGGAATGCTTGTACCAGCAGGGATATTTTTATTATTCAATTATGGAACCGCGACACAATCAG
>Ga0315903_10006637_pt1 | contig 14703 bp, 18 predicted proteins | sample LakEriMetagenome_7_FD_203524 | JGI IMG/M metagenome (GOLD analysis project Ga0315903, IMG submission 203524) | Freshwater fungal communities from buoy surface, Lake Erie, Ohio, United States - Buoy 2 MA119 | ecosystem: Environmental > Aquatic > Freshwater > Lake | place: USA: Lake Erie, Ohio...
GCTATATACTGTAGATGATGATTCAGTAGAAAAGATTAATGCACTCCTCAAGGGGGGTGCATTAGTTACTCTACCTGCTAAATCTAAAGGGTACGTGATACCCGGTTGTAAATATAGTGTTACTCAATTGAGAGACATCGCAAGACTAAATAACTGGACCATTACTAATGATTCATCTAAAGCAGATTTCTTTATTGGTCACGGTAATAACATGAGTAGTGGTAATGTGGATCAACAAGTTCCTAATAATCTTATAGCTAAGGATTGTTCTGTATTACTATATAACATGTCTGATGACTTTAGTAGAGAGAAGATAAAACTAAAAGGTGGTGTCTTCAATACTATAATGGATACTGAGGACTATATGGTATTCTCTAAAGCATACTACCGCTATTATGATTCTTGGTCGCCGTTACATGGTACAGAGATTGAATTTAATTTCTTGCATTCAAGAACTGTAGAGATGTTATATCGCATTCTGTCTATGAAGACACCTGTTATAGATGAGGACTTGATCTTTAATTCTATAGAGCGTATTACCATAGATGATTCTATATACAGAACTTTGAGTACTATGTTTAACTCTGATATAGAGAACCGTAATGTAGCTGCAGAAATGTTATTCAATTGTAACTATGAGACCTCTATGTATTATATCTATAAGCTTCTTAAAGAAGATTATTATCAGGTGACTAATGCTATGAGTAATGCTAATGTTAAAATCATGCATGATAAGTTAGACTTTAATGGTCTTAGATATACTAGTTATCCTGCAGCTATAAAACTATTTCTAAAGAAGGGTTGGTTAACTGAGGAGATCTATGATAATCTTATTATGGATACTATTGAAGATCATGTTAAAGACAGTATGCCTGATGATGCAAGAAAGTTTGTAAAACTTACACCTTCCTGGACTAAGACTTATCAAGAGTTTATAGAGGAAAATAAACCTAAAGAGGAACCTAAAACTGAGGGTCCATTACCATTTTAATTATGATACAAGAACAACTAACACTTACTGTAAGTAATAATGAGCTAGTGCTTATACCTAGCCGTGTACTAGTAGATGATAAGAAAAAATATCTACACTATCGCTGGAGTGAAAATGAGTATATAAAAGTATTTAAGCAGGCAACTGCTGATAAGAAACTAGATCTTACTAATGTAAAAACAATTTACTTTGCACCTAAGTGCAGTATTCCTAGAGATAAGGCCAAGCCTTTCTTGGAGGAGAAGAAGATCAAGACTGTTAGAGATAGAGACACTGCAGATATTATTATTGCAGGTACAGATTCTATAGAGGCAGGTCTGGATACAAAGCATCTCTATTATGTAAAAACTTCTGATATAATACCATTTGCTAATGGTTTTAAAATTGGTAGTAACGTGCATAATCTTACGGCGCAGTTGGCTACTTATACGGGTAAGTATGTTATTATAGACAGACCTACTCTTACACCATTTTATATAAATAATCACGTTTCCCCTACTAAAAATATGTATGGTAACGTCTTTCACGGTAGATCATTTCAAAGTGGAGATTACTATGGTGAGTATATAACAACTGTTATAGATGACTTCTTACTTAATAGTTCAAACCTTAGTAATGTTTATTCACAAGAAGCATTTAATAATCTCATCGGTGACACAGTTATTGATAGAGACGCATTTGAATCTTTGAGAACTATGCTAACTAGTATGGATAAGGATAATCACCTAGTTGCTATGACTATTATGGCCGGTTGTAACTATGAGAAAAGCTTTGTCTATCTAGCATTACTCCTTGAGGAATTTGGTAGAAACTCTATCTATAACCATAAGTATAGAAATACTGTAGGTTTTAAGTCTTTGACTAACTGGCTTGGTTATAACAAGTACCGTTGGGATAAAGATGCTATCCTAGATGTATCTATAGAGAAAGGGTTACTGACTCAAGAACTATTGGATACTGTTAAGGCTAGTGTATTAAATGAGGCTAGAACTTTTAGTAGCAACTTTGAAGTTGTAGACGTTAGATTAACTGATGAAGTACAAGCCAAGGTAGATAAACTTTTAAATAAACAAGATGATAGATTTCCAAGCGGAGGAGAACTTCTACAGCAAGAAGTTTCACTTTAGTTATTCTGGGTTCAACAAGTTATTGTTTGCCCCGAGTGCATTTTATAAACACTATATCCTGAACCAAAGAGAGGACAAGATGGAGCAGCACCTTGTTGAAGGTAGCTTGCTTCATTGTCTTCTCCTAGAGGAGGATAAGTTCCATGAGAAGTATGTGGTGTCCCCGGTAAACTTGCCGGGTGACAGCATTAAGAATGTTGTTGACAAGGTATTCACAAGAGCCTTGATTAATGGGACTACTGACTTATCTTTGGAGCAGAATGAATTTGATATCCTTGAGATACTAAAGGAGATCAATTTGTATCAAAGTCTCAAGACTGATGCACAAAGAGTCGAGAAAGTAGTTACTGACGCAAGTAAAAGTTACTATAACTTCTTGACTACAAAGGGTAACAAATCTGTTATAGATGAAGAAACCCTGAACAAAGTAAAAGGTTATGCTGACATTGTAAGATCTAATGAAAAGATTACAAGTTTACTCAATATAGGGGGTACCTTTAGTATGAGTGAGGTGTCATTTGAAATGGACACACAGTATGCCTTTGGTCTAAGAGGTTTTGTAGATAACATTAATATTGATCATGCTAACAAAGTGATTTATATTAATGATCTCAAGACTAGTGGAAAACTGCTACAAGATTTCCCTGAGACTATAGAATATTATAAGTACTGGTTGCAAGCTGCAGTGTACTGTAAATTAGTAAGAGCAAACTACGGCTTAAGTGAGTACAAGATTAAGTTTCATTTCATAGTGGTTGATAAACTCACCCAGTGTTATGCATTTGAAGTTAGTACTGTTACACTTAATAGTTGGATGGATAGACTCGATGAAGTAATGAAAATTGCAGACTATCATTACACAAATAGAAAATTTGACTTACCTTATGAGTATGAGGTAGGTAACGTAATTCTTTAGTTTGTATGATTAAAACTCTGACAAAAGAATATATCCAAAAGTCCCGGATATTTCTTTATCCTTTATTAAACATAAGGAGGGGTTCTGGTGCTACGCCACTAGAAAGCTATGTTTCGTGGAACGATGTAGTGCTACCTGAGGAATGTAAACTAATATGTACTTATACGCTTCGCGAAGACGAAGACTTTAAGAAGTTTGAAAGAACTAACCTATTAGGTAATAAATTTTTCGATAGCTACTACGATCTTGAAGATGGTACAGGAGCATATGTTTTTAATTTTAGTGACTATCAAGACGACTGGAATCATTTTATTAATGGTTCCTACAGTAAGTTTAAGGATAAGACTAAAGATAGAATCATTGATTTCTTTACCACAAGTTCTACAAATAAAGAACATGTTATGAGTTATCTATATCCTGAAAGGTATTATGAGAACTATGCTAACCTACTAGATGTAAAAGTTAAAGTGCTAAAAGAAGTAGGTCAGTTGTGCTCTCCACCTGATATGTATAAAGAAAACTTAGCGGTTAAAATAAAAGAGAACGAACTCTTTGGAATTTTCTAGTATATTTGAAACTTAAAACCAAGTTATGAAAAACATGATGTTAATTACCTCCACATGGAAAGGAGGCAAAACTTTTAAATTAATCCCTACTACATCCGATGCGGCATTCGTAGAAGGTATTTATGATGGCGGCGTTAAAGTATTGGCGCTTGTTGGTAACAATAAGAAAGATACTTTCCATATGCTACCAAAGATTGACGCTAATGGCGACAATGAATTACGTAAGACTCCTGCTAAAGATGGTAATCCATACAAGCAAGAGCGTCGTACACTTGAGACATACCACGAGTATTACATCGAAGAGCGTCAAGAGATTATTGATTTCGTTAAAGCATTTGCAGTAAATGCAGATTCATTTGACATTGTAACTTACTTAGATGCGGAGCCTGCAGTTACTGAAGCGCTTCCTGAAGGGTTACAACAAATGATGAAAGTCTAAACCTTAACTAAAATAACCGCAAGAAAGGGGGAGTGATCCCCCTCTTTTGTCTAATTGGGGGAACAGCTTAACTGAACGTATTGTATATGAAGCATTGGGTAATGGACTATGAGACACTGATCAACTGTTTTGTTGCGGTGTTTCAGCACTATAAAACTGAGGAAACTAAAGTCTTTGTAGTACATAAACTTAGGAATGATTATCTTGAGTTACTAAACTTTATTAATTCAAATGCTACAAATAAAGAGTGGCATATATCCTACAACGGTTTAAACTTTGACTCTCAGATTACGGAATTCCTGATTAAGGAAGGACACGATCTGATAAATCTTGACCCGGAAAGGATTGCGTACTCTTTGTATTTGCAGGCACAAGAAACAATTAGTAGAAGTAATAACGAGGAGTTCCCTAAGTATTCTGAAAGACACCTTAGTGTACCCCAAATAGATGTATTTAGACTTAATCACTGGGACAATAAGGCTAAACGATCTAGTTTAAAATGGATTCAGTTCTCTATGGACTGGCATAATATCCAAGAGATGCCTATCCACCACAGTACTATGATTAATACTGAGGATGAGATAGATACGGTTATCAGTTATTGTGTGAATGACGTAGAGTCTACCAAGGCTATATTGAACCTGAGTAAGGAACAGATAGCATTAAGGAAGTCTCTGACTAATGAGTATAACATTAATCTGTATAGTGCATCTGAACCAAGGATATCCAAGGAGTTGTTCCTATATTTCTTAAGTAAGAAGACTGGTATCAAACCGTATGAACTTAAGCAGTTAAGAACTAACCGTGAACAGATTGTAGTTAAAGATATTATACTTCCGTATATAAAGTTTAAACGTAAAGAGTTTAACTCTCTACTCGAGAAGTTTAATACGCTTGTTATTGATACCCAAGAGACTAAGGGCGGATTTAAATATTCTGTTACACACAAAGGTGTTCGTACTGATTACGGTCTCGGTGGTTTGCATGGTGCAAAACGTGCAGGAGTATACGAAGCAAAAGAGGGTATGATTATAATGACGTCTGACGTTACTAGTTTCTATCCTAACCTTGCTATCCGTAATGGATGGGCACCTGCACACATACCGCAGAAAGAATTTTGTGAACAGTATGAATGGTTCTTTGAAGAGAGAAAGAAAATCCCGAAGAAAGATCCAAAGAACTATGTGTTTAAGATTATATTAAACAGTACATATGGTTTGAGTAATGACGCTAACAGTTTCCTATACGATCCTGAATTCACAATGCGCATCACTATTAATGGTCAATTAAGTTTGACTATGTTATATGAGATGCTATCAGAAGGAATTCCCGGGAGTCTACCGCTAATGCAAAATACTGATGGTCTTGAGATGATGATTCCAGCTAGTTATAAAGACAAGTATCTTGAGATCTGCGGTGAATGGGAAAAGTTAACAAACTTACAGTTAGAGCATGACCAGTATCAGAAGATGATATTGGCAGACGTTAACAACTATATTGCTGTGTTTAAATCTAAAGAGGTTACCAAAGAGGAGTATGATTCTTTAAAGATTAAGTTTCCACACCACGTCTTTAAAGAGGTAGATGGAAGGTATCTATATGCGCCAACTAAATGCAAAGGTAGATTTGAATTCACGGATCTCGCGTTGCATAAGAACAAGTCTTTTCTTATTATACCTAAAGCTATCTATCACTACTTTGTACACGATGTTATACCCGAGAAGTTTCTATCTGCGAATAGAAATATCTTGGACTATTGCGGAGGTATCAAAGCAAAAGGAGATTGGAAGTTTATCGAAACCTGTTTCGTAAAAGGTAAGAGAGAAGATACTGTACTGCAGAAGATTGTCAGATATTATATTTCTAATAAGGGATGTAAGATAGTCAAGCGCAATGTAACCGATGCCCGTGAAATTCAAATTGAATCCGGACGTTGGATGCAAACTGCAATGAATGTATTTCAACAAAAGAATTGGTCGGAGTATGATGTTAACGATGATTACTATATCGACAACATCTACAAGGAGATTGAGAATATTTCCAAGACCAAAGAAAAATCACAATTAAGTTTATTCTAATGAGTAAAAGAATTCCTACTGGTATTACCAGAGAGTACTTAGAAAGTGTAGCGCTACCTAACCACGGTGGTCGCTACACTCCTATTAGTCACAAGTCTATTATAGATAAAGTTCACGAAGAACTTATTGCTCGTGGCTTTAATGTAGAATCAGAATTATACCGCGCAAGTATTGGCGGTAATGTTGCAAACGGGATGTATATCCTAGACCAAGGGACTGATCCCGATATGAAAATGATGTTTGTATGGGGTAATTCATATGACAAGTCTATGAGATTCAAGTGTGGTATCGGTGTGTATATACCAAAAACTGGTAACTATATCTTCGCCGGTAACTTATCTAGTTACGCTAGAAAGCATACAGGTAAGGCAGACGAAGAAGCTATCCAAATGATTCAAACACAATTGAACATGGCTAATGTTCATTATGCTGACCTAGTAGCATCAAGAGATATGCTTATTAGTCACGGTGCTACACTACGTACTTATTCTGAGTTAGTGGGACGCATGTTTATTGAGAAGCAATGTCTTAATAAGGAACAGGCATCTACAGTACGTGACCGTCTTATTGGCGAAGTTGCACTATTGGATAACATACCGCATAGTAATGCATGGAATTTCTATAATTCTGTGGCTACCGCATTACGCATGTCACATCCTAAGAACTGGTTTGAAGATCAGGCAGAATGCCACAAACTTATTAACAGTTACTTTGCCTTAGCTACTTTAACTAAGGAAGAGTTATCTACAGAAGTTGTACAAGAAATTGTACACGAGGAAGTACAAGAACCTACTAATCAACTAAATATCTTTGATGCTATCGCAGAAGTAGAACAGGATGAGTATCCTATTGAAGCAATGCAAGCACCTATGTCTGATGAAGTACTGTTACACATGTATACAGATGAAGATAAAACTGAAGAAAAAGTAGTAGAACCTAGTGATGATTTTGTTAACTTTGGTGATGAGAATTTACCAACGTTTGACTTACCAGAATTATGACAAGAGAAGACTTCAGTAAGAAAGTAGAGAAGCGTATTGATCTTATACGCCAATCCTTATTAAAAAAACATAAGGAATACGCTACTGATGATAATGTATTTAGAAACTTTGAAGAGGCAGCGGAGGGTATATCCCTTCACTCCTCTCCTGAGGAAGTTCTATGGAGTTACATGACCAAGCATATTGTTTCTTTAAAAGATATCGTTACTGATGGCGGGGCAAAACCTCAGGTGGTATCGGAGAAGATTGGCGATGTCATTAACTATCTCATCCTTCTAGAAGCAATGCTTAATAAGAATGATGACAGAGAGTGTAAACTTAGAGAGGCCTACGATAAACACAAGTTGTATAATAAAACTTCTGTTGATAGACTTTCTATGTGGACCAGTGACTACACCAAGAATACGGATATGTTAGGTCTTGTACGAATGGCCGCTAACAATGGTAGCGATCAAGACGTAGACAAGATTAATTATAACCGTTACCCCGGAGAAGAACGTGGGTATTAATTTGTAAATTGTAAATGAGAGAGTATATAAAAATGGTGGAGGAATTCCACATTGCTTTTGATCAAAAAGATGCTAAGATTCCAACGGTTGGCTCCATTAAACAAGGAGAGTTACGTTATTCATTATTGTCTGAGGAAACCGGTGAGTACATTGAAGCAGTTCGCGAGAGTAATATCGTGGACATTGCTGACGCTCTCGGTGATCAGTTATATATTATTTACGGAACGATTCTTAAACACGGACTTCAAAACAAAATTGAAAAAGTGTTTAAGGAAATCCACAGATCTAACATGAGTAAATTGGGACCAGATGGTAAACCAATCTACAGAGAAGATGGAAAAATCTTAAAAGGGCCTGAGTACTTCAAGCCTAACATTAAGAAGATCTTGGATCAACCTTGACCTCTATATGCTTTCTTATAATTCTTACTAGACTTTAAACGACTAGTTTTAGTTTTAGCTATGACACCAGGGCGTCTAACCTTAGTCGCCTTGGGTGCGTAGCTATTTTTTGCATTTACAACTTTTGCCATTACTTCTTCTTTTTAGCCGATGTACTTTTTTTTACGGTGCCACCTTTCTTTTGAACTTGCGGTGCATATCCATCTTTACCAACTCCTCTTGAATCGGAAACAGTTTTAGTCTTAGACTTTACAATTTTTGATTCTAGTCCTTCTGGACCTCTATTAAATTTAGTAACTGTTTTAGTTCTGGTGCTAAATCCTGTAGGATAACCATCTTGGTCTTTTTGAGTTACATAGTTAATATCTACTCTTTTTTTAGGAGTGCCTGTAAATATTTCGTCTCTACCTCTACTTCTATTACGAGAATCAGAGTCATTAGTAGGGTATTTTTTCTTAACTAGTTTTGCCATTACTTCTTCTTTTTAATTGATCCGCCTTTTTTCTTCATAGGTCCCATTGGCCCTATTGAAGGTGCTGTATTAATACTATTTTTAAAAGCCCTATTAGTTTTAATCTTTTCAATTGGACCTTGCTTAGTAACTTTATCTTTAAAAGGACCCTCTGGTAAATTGCCAATATATTTAGCTCTTTCAACAGGGTCTGCAATAGATTTAGCTCTTAAAACACTAGCGCGTCCTAATAAACGTTCAGATCTTTTTGTGTTATTTCCACTATTAATAGTAGCATTATTACCACCAACACTAATGTTAAGAGGTGTAGAACCTTTACTTGTAATTCTATTAGCACGATCAGTTAACCGATTGGCCCTATTAGTCATGCGTTCAATTTTACCACCCGATTGGTATTTTGTAGTCTTCTTTGCCATTACTTATTTATTATGATCCACAATATAAGCAACCGTCGTCTGCGTCCTCGCTTTCGCCGGCTAGTATCTTTTTACATTCCGCATCCACTTGTTCTTCCGACCACTGTGGATGGAATGCTTTCACTTGTGCTCTTAAGAACTGGTAGTTATTATCCATTAGCATTTCTTACCTTTCATAGATCCACCTAATTTAGCTTTACTGTAAGTGCCATCGCTATTCTTTTTTAAAGTAACACCTGATCTTTTATAAGATGATGCTGTTGCTGTAGGTTTAGTAGTATAAGTATCTACTTTACCGCCACCTTGATACTTCTTTACCGTTTTCTTTGCCATAATTATGTAGATTTTAGTTTGTTATAATAAGAATACCTAATAAAAATACGGAGATTCCTCCGAATATCCAATTGTTTTTTCTAGATGTCTGCAAATAATCTTGTGATGTCTTTAAAGAATCTCTTGTCTCTACGAGGTCCGCATATAACTCTGCATTGTTATCCAGGCAATCTGTTGTTCTCTGGTTTGCTTTATCAAGGAAGTCACTAATCTTTTTGATCTCATACTCTTTGTCAAGTATGCGGAGTTCATAGGTCTTGATGATCTCGTCCTTTCTTGCAATGCTTTTTTGCAGGTAGTCGTAGTCCACAATAGATTTAAGCAAGATCTCTTCTTGTTTATCTGTGAAGAAGATACCTTTGGTACCATTGTAATTAATTCTTTGGGGAGTAAGCTGTCCATATACGGTCACGCTGCTCATCAGTTGCGTTAGGGATAATAGCAATAACAATATCCCGGTTACCCTTGTCTTTGTCATCTTGTTTATTTATTGTGTTTATATGGTTAACTCGTTGAATATCAACTATATGGAGACTATCTTGTAGAATTTTAAACTTTAATGAGTCTATTACTATGCTGTCTCTTACGGCGTCTGTATAAGATTTACGTTTAAGATCTTCTATCTGAAGATCCTTTACTTTATTTTTATACATAAGTAAGCCTATAGAAATAGCTACTATAATTACAATAACTAATACAGCAATCTCACTGTACAGTTTCCTCATTTGGCGCGGTGTCAACGGCATCTTCTTTAGGTTTTAAGGGTATATTCATTTTCTGTGTAAAGACTCCTTCAATCATAGTACCGACGAATACCCCGCCTCCTATAAACATGATGGTGTTATACATGTACTCCGGGGTTTTGTACTCTGTAAATGTAGCTATCCATGCTAATGCAGACCCTGTAAGAATACAGTAGAGACCAACAAGTCTTTTAGAACTCTGGTCCCCGTCTTTACTTAGTATAGATAGTATCCACTTTTTCATTTGTCTGTTCTATATTTATAATATTTCCATCCTATATAACAAGCAGCGTAAATTATAGCTGCCAAAGAAACATAATATAATACTTTTTCTGCAAGTGTTTCTTCCATTTTAAAACTCTCTTAATAGGGTATAAGTAAATGTCTTTCTACCGGAAGCTTTACAAGCTGCAAGCAATGTAGCATACTCTGTTGGATTATTAAGTACTTGACAACCTGCAGACCACTTATCTATAAGACTAGAGATAGCTGATGCATTAGCACGGTGTATGTTAATACCAAACAAACCAGTTTGTTCTACACCTTGTTCTTCTGCAGTATCATCTTTGTCTCCATCACGGTATACAGTTACAGGTTTGCGTTGCACTAATGCTTCATACTTACCTTGGTGTAATCCTAATTGGTAAGCATCAACATATTGTCCTGGTTTCAATACTGCTGTACCTTTTGGGTTTAGCAAGTTCTTTAGCCAGTGAGTTCCAGGATTAGTTGTTCCTGAGAATACTTGCATCATTGGACCATTCACTAAGTAAAAGGTATCATCAAACTTGTTCTTCTCATTAGCCTTAGACCTTACACCGATAACATGTAAGGTTGGCCATTGATAACCTAGTTCTGCAAATTTTGCTTCTAGTTCTTTATAAGAATACTTCTTCATATTACTAAGATAATTAATTATTTACCTTCTTGTTTAACAACTGCTGTAATTCCGAACGCTGGGTCTATATCTTTACCTGTTAAACCGAATACACGACCTGTATAAGTTAATACTTTAGATCCTCCTTCTTGCATCCAATCGTATGGACCTTCCTTTTGATCGTAGTATGATTTAGAATCATCAGTGCCAAATAGGTAGTGACCAGCGTGGTCAATAAGACCGATACTAATCTTCTTATAGTTATTCCATGTATTGTTCATAGATACTGATTCCATGCTTAACATGTCCATATAGTTTTGGAAACCGTAACCTGGGATTGGTAACCAAGTTAATGATTCATTTCTTAACTGCATTGACATTAATAATGCATGGTTTGCTAACCATCCTCCTAATTTAAATTCATCTTCTCCTTCTGGTACAAAAGGAAAAGGAAGAGGTCCTGATCTTTCACGAAGTTTTTCGTACTTGTCCTCATCATCTGGATCAAATTCAAATATGAAACTGATTGCCATAACAAATAACATAACCGTAAGAGCGTCCATTGCTGTTTTCATCAATGCTGCTTTCTCACTATCCTTTACAAAGTTAGCATAGTTTCCTTTAGTCTTTAAGATTTTAAATACGGCACGCAATGCTTCTAAGTGGAATCCCATTACAGTATCTCCTACTGCCGCATCATATCTAGAGCGTGCAGTTCCTTTCCAAATTGAACCACGGTGTTGCCATCTGTTCATAAACATGCGAAGGAACCAACGTTTAAATGCTGTTGCAAATCGGAATGCAATATATCTATCTGCTTCTGCGTACTCAAACTTAGCAAAAGAACCCGCAAGATTATTTACAACTCCGTGAACTTTATTCTTAAATGCTTTAAACTTAATACCTCCTACTCCCCATTCGGGATCTACTCCTTCTTTAAGTCGGATCTGACCGTCTACAGTTTCCCATGCATCCATATAAGAGATACGGATTTTTTTACCGCCTACTGTTCTTTCTACGGACTTTTCATGATGCATCATTGCTCCAAATACGGATAATGTTGAATTCAATTCCATCCATTTACGGAAGCTTGTCATCCACGATAAACTACCTAATGCATCTTTGCTAATAGATCTAGAACCTTTCTCTGCAAACTTCTCTTCAAATCTTCCTTGGTACGCATCAAATAGTTCAACTAATTGAGTGTCATGTGATTTAGCGCCAAACTTGTAAAGTTCTGTACTTATTTCCCAACTTACTTTATTAGAAAAGATTACTCCTTTTGCATAGTTAGCTTTGTTAAAGTACTTTCCTCCCGCTGCTTCAATTAAAGATTGTCGACGTAAGTCTAATGAGTTCTTAAGTGCCGACGGTATATTCAAAGCAAAGTATCCAAATGCGGAAGTTTTCATAATGTCATTTACGAACTTGTTTATCCACATGTTGTCTTTATCACTACCGATAACACCCTTGTTTAACTTACCCTCAAACTCTCTTTCTATAAAATTGTTAATTGCTTTTTCCCTTACACCTAATTCTCCGCGACGTAATGCTTTAACTGTATGAATAGCTTTAGTAATTGAATTATTACTCTGCATACGTTTTGCTAGCTCTGCAACATCTGTTACCGCTCTAGGTGTATTATTACGTACTACTTGCTGTAACGCACGAGCCATAGGATTCATTTTAATCAATGCTCTTTGCTTCTCAGTAGATAATCCATAACGTAATATACCTTGTGTAAGGTCAAGAGATACATCTTTATAATCTAATTTAGATAGGCCTGTTACAGGAACTCCTGCAAACTGGTCATCAAACATATCACCTTTTATTAATGTTTCTTGGTCTTTATAGTTATAACCTCTGTCATAGTCATCAGGACTATCGGAAATAAACATTGCTCTTACACGTTTCCACCATGCGCTAATAGGATTTTCTACTCTACCTTCTACGGCAAATGTAGTAAGTCTAGACTCGTGTCCTTCTTTTAGGAATCGTGGTACGTCTAGTCCTAATTGAGATGGTGCAGGATTACCTTTTTGGAAAGTAAGATGCCATTTCATTAATGCATTAACTGCAGCAAACAAAGCAGGATCACTGTCTTTGATTTTAAAGTAGTCCTCATTAACAAATCTTTTGTCTGCTAAATCTAGTCTTGGTAAAGCGTTACCTCTATTATCAACTGTTGCTAATGTGATATCACCTTTCTCTAATGCTTCAAGAAGAGTAACTGGCTTATTTATATACTCAGGTTTTACCTCTCTGTCATAGTAGGTCATGTTAGGCACACTAGGAATAGTTTCTAATACCCCGTCTGAATTTACAAATTCATGTAGCTCTAAATAACTAGGGTCCTTTGGTCTAACAACGCTCCATGCTTTTACTCTTTCTATCTTAATATACTCTTCGCCCTCTTTGTTAAATGCTTTACTCATTATATGGTTAGCATCAAACCAATCTTTAAATTCCTGGTTAGAGGATATAACAGTATTATAGAATTCCTCTGTAAGAACTTCCTTAGCGGTAGCTAAATCTATATCCTTAAATCCAAATCTGTCTTGTACTTCTTCTAAGTCTACAAGACTCATGTAATTATTAATTACATCTAAATAGTATTCAGTTGGTAAAGATTCTTGAATCTCTGCTAACTCTTCGTACTTCTGATACAAAGTCTTTTTATCTTCTGCAGATAAACCGTCCTTAGTTCTTTTAGCAAGTAGTTCGGTTACTCTTGATCTTTCTGCCGCAGTAGGTTTAATACCTTCTTGTATCTTTGCAAAGTATGCACTTACTTCAGCATGTTCAATTGCTGTTAAACCCGTTGCTTTAGGTAAGTTCTTTTTAGCAATTTCAATTAAGGTTTGAACCTTTTTAATTTCTTTAATGTTCTCAATCTTCATTGCAGTTGCTTCAGGTTGCATGTCCTCATCACGATATGGGTTCATTAACTGCAACAACTTTTCATTTAACTCTGCAATGTCTGCCTCTGCTTTAATAGACTTAGGCAATTTGTCCATGATTTCTTTGATCGCATCAAGAATACGTTGACGATCCTCATAGAACTTAGGATTGATTTTAATACGGGTATTATTATCTATCCAAACTTTTCTAAGTTTCAAGTAAGGTAAACTACCTTTTGCATAGCCTTGGTCTATAAGATACTGTTCACGTGCTGCTAATGAGTGACGGAATAAATCTGGAAGTAACTTTTCGCTATATAAATCACGAGATGCATTTCTAAATTCTCTTAGACGCTCTGCGATTGCAACACCTTCTGCATCTTTCAGTTGTCCGGTAACAGTATAATTAGAATGTAACTGACGATACTCTCTCCATAATGTATCTAGGTCATTTGTTGTATCTCCTAGTTCTCCATCTGTTTGTACACCAATACCTGTAGTAAGATTACGGATACGTGCTAATAATTCATTACGAGCCGCTTCTGCTTTCTTACCTATCTCATCATTATCACCTCGTTTAAAAATATCAAATCTATCGTAGTATGCTTTAGTGTAAGGCATGTGAAAATATTCTCTCATGAACTTCTCCTTCTGAAGTTTAAGATCAATTACAGTATCGTCATTACCTGTCTCTAATGCATTTTTAGTAGCTGTTTCAATCTCGTAGTTAAGTCTATCTAATTCCAAACGATATCCTTTCCACGGATTTAAAAAAGAATAAACATCTTGTTGTTCAAATACTCCAAGATCATTTCTACTTCCTCTTGAATCAAGGAATGTTGCACGGCGTCCGAACTCTGCAGGGTTACCTTGCTTGTATCCCGCTTTATCTAACAAAGGTTTTACTTCTGTTAGGAATGCGTTTCCTTTAGCC
>Ga0315903_10006640_pt1 | contig 14699 bp, 18 predicted proteins | sample LakEriMetagenome_7_FD_203524 | JGI IMG/M metagenome (GOLD analysis project Ga0315903, IMG submission 203524) | Freshwater fungal communities from buoy surface, Lake Erie, Ohio, United States - Buoy 2 MA119 | ecosystem: Environmental > Aquatic > Freshwater > Lake | place: USA: Lake Erie, Ohio...
CATTTTTTCATTACTGTTTGCCTCTCCTGATTGGTTGACGAGGTTGTATTTGACGAGGCTGTCTTGGTTGGATTACTATTACTCTAGGTTGAACAAAAGGTCTATTATTGAACCAATAATGATCGAATTGAACATATGTTCGAGGTTGACGATGAATAGGACGATATGAATAGCGAGCCTTTGTATGTTTAATAGGTCCACATCCTACCATAGCAAATAAAATCAAGACTAATATAATAAATAATCCTGCTACTAATAATGATTTTTGTTTCATTACTTTAATTTTTGTAAAATTAATAAATTTTTCTTTACCTGCTCTAGTTTTTTAACACCAGAACGTTTACTACGCATTGGGCGTTTCTTTTTTGCTGCTGTTCCCATAATTTTATTTTTCGAATACTCCTTTAGTAACCATACGCTTTAAGATACGAGCGCAAGCTATATCTAAAGCTTTTTTAGTTGCTATTGAAACTGTTGATTGATTAAATTTAACTGGATCGACTGTGGCGTCAGATAAGAATGTTAGTTCACGAGTTGTTTTAGCTTCACCTAAACCTGATGCTGCTATAATTTCTCCTGTTTCTGCATCTGTAAAGCGTACTTGTAAACCAAGGCGAGTAACCATTGTATTTTTAACTCCGTTAGATAAATTTACTTCTTCATCATCACTTACACTCCAATCATATACCTCAATTTCCACAAAATAGTGAGCCAAACGGATTTTACCACGACCATCAAGTTTATCTTGGCTAATTCCAGCTTGAGACGCTTGGAATTGTTTAACCATTCTGTTTTTGATTTCTGTCTTGTCTTCTGTAAATGTAAATCTATTAAGATTTTCAAGATATTCAAGCGTGATGTTAGCAACGCCCAAGCCCACTTTCTTTTCTTTGAGTTCAGGATATGACTCATAAAGATCATCTCCGATACCACATTTGAGAATTTGTATCGGAATTGTTTTGCCATTGTAATCTAAATATTGACTAATGTCTATTTTGGTTTCGAATGAGGCTTTGTACTGCTCTGTCTTTGTTGAGCCAACGGTTTGTCCTTTCACTGTCGTGAAAAGAAATATCCCTAGTAATATTGCTAATAGATTTTTCATTTTGATTTAACATAATTTGATTTAAAAAAAAGGGAACCGAAGTTCCCTTTAGTTAATTATTCTTTTTCTCCTTTTCTCTTGTTGATAAACTTATCAACAGAAGCGATACCAAAAGCACCTAACACAATTACCATAAAACCATCAAATACAAACTCGTGAATAGGCATATTTTTACCCATTATACCAGTTACAATATCTGCTATTAATGTAACTACCATCATTATGAAGGCTGTAAAGCCAACTACTGATTTTTCATTGATTGTGTTGCTGTCGTCAAACAGATTTTTCAAGAATTGTTTCATACTTTTAATTTTTATTATCCTTTATTAATCTTTAATTTTACCACATTTTTGACATTCTTCTTCTCCGTCATGATCACTATCACCCCATTCATGTTCACATTGTCTATGTGCTTGATACTCGAACTCTAACTTTTCCATTTCTTGTTCATGCTCTTGCTTATCTTTAGCCATCGCCTGATCATGTTCTTGTTGGTCAGTTGCTAATTCATGATTTTGTTTATTTTCAACTACAGCTAAATCTCTAGCTGCTGCTGCTCCTGCTACGAAAGCATCTGGAATTAATGGAGTAAATGGTTTGTTACTTTCTTTAATGTCATTAACACTACCCATACTAACACCATCTTCCTCATCCATTTTCTGTACTAACATTTTATCTTTATCAGTATCGCTAAACCAGTAGTCAATGATTTTGCCATAACTACCAATAAAAGCACCTAATAATAACATTAATAATTCTTTCCATGCCGCAGCCATAGGTGTCGCTAATCCAATAGCAGTAAATATACCTATGATTATAAGCATAAATCCACCTAATACCATTGCTGTGATGTACCATCTACGGGACATCATTTTATTTAATAAATCTCTAAATCCTGTTGGTTGTTGCATACTTTTATTTTTTATAAATTACCACTGTGGTGCTTGTTCTTTAAATTCATCACCTTCTTTCTTCTTAGTTGGAGCTGGTTTAGCCGCTGGAGCTGCACCCGCTGCTTTTTCCTTGATGATTACAGTTTTACCTGCTGATTGAGCTTGTTGGTTGCTGTTAGTAATGTTAATTACTGGAGCCGCTGCTGGAGCAGGAGCTGCTTCATCACCACCACCTGTTAATTTATTTGTAATAAATCCACCTACACCTAGTGTAACTGTACTTACCAAACCAATGATAATGTTTTTAAACGATTTACCAGTTGATTCTTGTTCTACTTCTTCTGCCATTTTATTTAATTTTAAAGTTTATTAAAATCTGTTATACCTAATTGTTTGCCACTAGCATCAAATAAAGCAATTCTATAAGCGGATGAAGGTAAAGCAGCTGTATATACTTTTAGTATATTATCACCTGCTATTACATTAACAGTTTCTTTAGACACTACTCTATTTGAAATGTCAAATATTTTAATTGTAACTGATTGCGAAACATCACTTTTAACATTCATAGCAACTTCTGTTGTTACAAATGGTGATTGCAGTTTGATACCTACTGTTGAGGTTATTTTTAATTCAGCGTTCATTTGTGGAGGGGTTGGTGTGGGTACATCAATTTTTGTACACCCTGCAAATAGAACGATAGCGAACGCTAATAAATATACGTTTTTCATTGTGTCTTACTTTTAATTTATTATAATGGAAGTTTTACCTATTTGTGTTCTAGTATTATCTTCCAATATCAGATATAAATATTTAACAGGTAGTGAACTAGTGTATATTTTTAACTTGTTTTGTCCTACTTTACCATTAATGCGTTCCCTTGTTATTACGTTTTGGGTTTGATCTAACATTGTTAAAGTATATACACCTGGTGATTTTAAATCAAAGTAAATATCCCCACCATTAGACACAGTTGATTCAGTAACACTGAATATATCCTGTACTGTTGGTGGTGTTGGTGGTACGTCTACCTTTTTACAAGCTGATAATAGTAGTAATATGAATAGTAATTTTTTCATTATTTTACTTTAACTTTTAATTGTTTACCGTCTTTATTAACAGCATCAGTAGCACCTATTGATATTAAACCTAATATATTATCAAGTTTAGTTGTTGATGTGAATGTTATTTTATATTCAGTAGTATTATCTAATGTAGTACTACCATCACTAATTAATGAGCCTAAGTTTATATAATTGCCCTTATTAGTATTATAGTTCATTGGACTACCTTTTGTTTTATATTCTATGCCTTCAAATTTTAATATTGAATTATCATAATTTAACTGGAATTGAGTTCCTACTACTTCTTGCTGTAGTGGATCTAAAGTAATGTAGGCATATATTTTATCACTTATCTCAGTAACAATTGAAGTATTAATTTCATTTGATGTAGGTGTATTCATTAATCCAACAGCCATAGTTGTTAGACCATTTGAAGGTGGAGTTGCTGAGTGAGATAGGTTAACATCCCCTTTCCAAGTCACAGCTAAATTATAAGTGTAATTTATTATTCCATCTGTTAGATTAAAATTATAGTCTTTACCTAAATAAGATGGAAATTGCTGCCAGTTAGATTTACCTATTGTTCCATAGGTAGTATCTAATATAACTTTCATTGTGTTGTCTAAAGTATAACTATTAACTATGTTTTTAGCACCAGTTAAATTTTGTAATAGAGCGAAGCAATCAGATTCATCAAATGCATTATCATCATTCACATCAGCATTCTTATATTGAATACCATAAGTAAATTCATTACCTGTTTGATTACCAAATATACCTCCATTAGCTAATTCTTTAAATGCTAAATAAACATCAGATACAGTTACTATACTATTATATAGTGTTCTTAATTGTACTGAATCATATTGCTGAAATTGAAATTTATGTTGCTTGTATTCTGCTAATTGTGATATTGAAATTGTACTTTGAAATGCGTAATCAGTATTCCAGCCATTCACATTTCTAATATATGAATTTGATGTTGATGTTCCGTCGGTTATTTTTGTTAGTGGAGATGGTACTGTGTATATTGCCCAACCATTAGCGTCATGTGATGTGTATGTTATAGATCCATCATAAGCATCAAATATTTTTGTATTTGTTATTTTAGTTGGATCAACAGTAACCTGTCTCATATCAATTAGTAATCTACTATTACCATTTAACCAACTAGCATTTGGGTTAGTGTATGACCATTCAACTTGACCTGGTGTTATTGTTGCTTTATATTTTTGTGGGTTTAAAATTCTTGCTGTATCTAATTGTTCAGTAAGTGTCACTCTACCTAAACCATTTAATACTTTAAATGTATTACCTGTCCAGGTTGATGATGTATCATTTCTTTTAGATAATGAACCTAAGAATCTAGTTTCATCTATAACACCACCAAAATTAAAATTAAAATTTGCTCTTAAACTTGTATTTACACCGTTAGAGTGTATTACACTATTATTATAGAATTCCGTAAATGTTTGATCATCAGGATTTGTCCAAGTTCCAAATTCAATTACATAAGCACAACTAAAATGGGCAGGCAAATCATTCCATTGAGAACCACCACCCCATTTAGTTACCGCATAATCTTCATTACCACTATTGTTTGGTTCACCGCCCGCCCAGTTATTATATTGTCCTTGTATGTTTCCGTTTAGTTGTCCGTTTGATGTTTTGATTAAAGTTCCCGCTTCAGGTCCAGCATCAATTCTCCATTGTGCCTCCACTACTTCATCTGTTAATGCAAACCATATATTACCTTGTGGAACATTATTAAAAATAAATGCATCTTCATCTGCTGAAGTGATTGTTACTAAATATCCTTGCTGTCCTTTAAAGGTTTGTTGTGATGAAAGTAATTTAGCGTTTGGATATGTAGCTCCAGTTGATATTGGTCTATAAAAGTGTCCGTTTGTTGGATTATAGAAAAATCCTGTTGGATTTATAGTTGCCGATACTGATATTTGAATATTACCAGCTGTAGCTGTTGTGTTAATTTTAAGTGTTGCTAAAGCGTTATTAATATTAGCTTGTGTACCTGTGAATGCTAAACGGGTTTTATTACCTGTCATAGTGTATCCTGTTGCTGGTGTTAAACCTGTTACAGTAGTTAAATTAAATGTAGTTCCAGCTGGGGCAGTAGGTAAACCAATAGCACATAATAAAGTTGATGTTGAATTAAATCCATTTAAACTAAATCCACTTGCATTTTGACCCGCTGTGTTTATAGTAAATTCTTTAGCATCTGGTGCGGTGACAGATTGCCCAATCGATATGATTGAGCAAACTATCAATAATAATGTAACTATTATTTTTTTCATATTATTCAACTATTAATTCTATCTTTTTACCAGTCGCATCAACTGCATCTGCTAATACTGTATAGAATAAACCTGCAGTATTATTTAAAGGTACTTTAGGTGTGAATATTAGTTTATATGGAGTGCCAACTTTAATTCTAGCTGTCTTTAATTGATCAATTGAACCAAATGTTAATCTACCATCATTATGTGTTGAGAAATTTGTAATAGTAGACCCAGCATCAAATATAACATCTGTTAATGTTAATTTAGTACTGTCATATTGCATGATTACTTCTAAACCAGCTAAGTCAGCTTTAGTTAAATTAGCTGATAATGTTACTTTATTATTTTCAATTGTTGAAGTTAAACTTAATGTTGCTTTCTCTAATATAGGTGCTTTGTAAGACATAGTACCAATTTTTATAGTTTCACCTGTATTAGCTGAGTTTGTAAAAATACCACTAGCTATTCTAGCTGCAATTGTATCAGGATGAGATGAATGTGACCAATCTAGATCACCACCCCAAGCAAATACAGCATCTACAGTTTGTGCAGGTTGAGTAACATATACTCTATATTTTGAAGTACCATCTAACCAACTTTGATTTAATAAACCACTATGCCATCTCCAAGATGTAGATGTTGATGTCGGAATGAAAGCGTTAGCAGATACATCAATTCCCATCACATAAGCAAATGAATAATAAGCATCTGCTTCAGTAAATGTCATATCGTTTTTAGTTACATTACCAATTCTTCTTTCAAGTGCAGGTCTTGTAAAAAATGTACTATTACCAGCTATATCAGTTTGAGAATGTCCTAAAAAGGCTCTATATGCGTCTGATACAGTTATTACATTGTTCATCCAACTTTTAGACGATGCATTTCCAATGAATACACCTAATGAATCACCAACTTTAACACCTGTTGTGAATATAGCCTCACCACTACCGTCCAATGCTTTTTGTTGAAGTGGTTGTTGTGACCAATCAATATCACCACTACCATCATTTTTTAATCTCATTAACTGAACATTATGGTCAGCGATATTATAACCCGATGGGAATAATACTCTTACTTTAAAGAAAGATGTATTGCCACTTACTCCAGTAACTGATAAAGGGCCTGATGTTGTTCTTACAAATGGAATATTGTTACCAGTTGCACTATCTAATGCATATGATAAGTCTAAATCATGAAAGTTCTCATATATATTTTGGTCTTTAAGAATATATTTTTGAGTTGCTATTACACCGTTGATTGATTGATCTGCTCTTTGAATTGCTAATTGTCCAACATTCCAATCCGCATTTACAGCATACGACCAAGGTGTAGCTTGATACTGACCATATAATGATGTATCACTTACATTTGATTTAGGTGTAAATTTATAGTTAGTCCAACCAGTATAATAAGTTTGAGCTTGACTACCTTGTGAGAATGTAGTTGATAAATAAGTTAACGCCTTGTTATTAAATTGATACCTCAACCAAAAATAACGTGGTTTAGTTATACCTTTATCTACTGTATATGTTACAGTTACAGTATCACCTACTTTGTAAGGTCCAGCTGAAATAGATTGGTTTACAATTATTTGAGCATTAGTTGTTATGGATACTATAAGTATTCCAATAGTTAATAATAATTTATTCATTTGTTTTACTTTTCAAACAGTTTAGTGACTAATTTATCACAACCTTTTTTCAAAGCAGAACTTAATGATGATTGATTAAATTTACCTCCTTGGTCAACTACAAGTGTAGTCATAGAGATTTCTGATGATGATTCTTCTATCTCAACTTCTTTTTGTTTTAATCCTTCTTTAAATAAAGTACCTCTTAATTTAATAACTACAGCGTTATCTGTTTTACCAAATACAGATACACCTTTTTTAGTTGTTATTTGATCTAAATGGAGGATATCAACATCTAAATAAAATTGAGCCTCTGGTGTTATATTATATCCTTTGTCTTGTAAATATTCTTCTAATACATTTTTAACTCCAAATTCTAAATTGCGGTTACCTGCTAATTTACCTACTTTAACTAAGTTAGTCACATTTTGCACATAAATATGCTCTTCAGCGACATAATTAATATTTTTTGGATCATTTTTATAATTACCATCAAAACGAACATAAAATTCATTTACTATTTCTCTTATTTTATCATCTTGATGTGTTGTCTCTAAATAAATGAAGTAGACTTGTGTTACTAAAGCGCTAATTACAAATACAACAGACGCGTAAAGTATACCTAGGACTAATCGATCTCTCAGACCATTAGCAATGGCCATTGCGTTTTTTAACATACTCTTAATTTTTTATCAGATATAAATATGTTAATAATATAACCCAATAAAAAAGAGTAACTATTTCTAGTTACTCTCATTTGTGGAGATGACGGGAGTCGAACCCGTGTCTTGTTAAGTATTCATAATACCAACGTTTCACATGCTTAGATCTGATAAATCTGATCAGTAGGGGCAAACCAGTTATGGTCGACTTCCACCACTTGATTTTATGACTATCAAGAAAACAATTTGTAAGGCTGGGGCGATGTAGTCATTACTCTGCTTTCACACCCATCACTCCTAAAGAGCTGTCAGTATCAGAGTACCTTACTAGCTTGTAACTTCTGTTCCTAGGATGTTACACCCGATGCTAATTAAGCAGCTAATGCGTACTCGTTCGCGCCTACGAATGACATTAAGTCTTCGAAGGTCATGGTTGACATTTCGTCGTTTATTGGTTTGTAGCTTTCTAAGGCGACACTACCGAACGCCTGCATGTGGTACTATCAATCGCATAGCAATCAAATACCAAAAACATCCCCATAATAGTTTTTAAAGTAAAAAATAAGCCACCCAGTAAACTGAGTGGCTATATAAATTACTTAGCAGAATCAACAGTAGATACAGTTGTATCAACAGTCACAGTTGAATCAGTAGATACAGTTGTTGAATCAGTAGCAACTACATCAGTAGAAGCATTACCGCAAGCAGTTAAAGCAGCGATAGCGAAAATAGCGATTAATTTTCTCATGTTTGTTTTTTTTGTTTATAATAAATATTATTGTGCCTCAGGCGAGAATCGAACTCGCACTCGCGTTGCGGCGAACAAGATTTTAAGTCTTGCGTGTCTACCTATTTCACCACCAAGGCATTATCTGTTATCTTATAATATTAGAGAATATCATCATTAGATAGATTAATCTCTATTTTATTTTTATTTCGTCTCACTTCTTCAGCTTCTTTGTAAAGCCTTATCCAAGTTAAACTAACATCAACTATAGCTAATACAGGTGCTAAAAATAGAACCATAATCGCGTCTAATCCTGGTGCTGAGTCTAGTCCACCACCTCTTAAATTAGTTGCATTATAGCGTTTTACTAATTGATAAAAACAATAAATAACACTTACTACATAAATTGTCCAAAACATTTCTTTATTTTTTAATTATATTAAATATAATATCTTTTTTTTGGGTCATCAAATTTATTTAACCCATTGTTGCCCCTCAAGGATTCGAACCTCAACAAACAGTACCAAAAACTGTCGTACTACCGTTATACTAAAGGGCAATAAGCTCTCTCTCTTGGACTTGAACCAAGGACCCTCTGATTAACAGTCAGATGCTCTAACCAACTGAGCTAAGAAAGAGTATGCGGAAGCTCAGGGATTCGAACCCCAGAATCGCTCATCACGATTGCTTGTTTTCAAGACAAGTCCGTTCAACCACTCCGGCAAGCTTCCGTTTTGAAGTAGGTCACTGGAAACCTTATAACTGATATATCAGCTTATGGGTTAAGTACTCCTCTTATGCTACTTCATCGTACTCCAATTTGCAGTCAGGACAGGATTTGAACCTGTACGTCTCTTATTTTACAGTTGATTAATGAGACTACTCAACTAAGGTTAATAGCGTCTATCATTCCGCCACCTGACTATGTGAAGAGCTTTACAATTAAGTTGGTACTCTTCGTGATAGGGATGCTATCTTCGCCCTAAACCATCATTCGTGAGGTCTGTGTCCTCCAACGATACTCATCAGTTCTCTTCACAGCAATAGATGAGAGGCTGTAGTCAGGACAGGATTTGAACCTGTAATACTTGCACATGCTATGCCCAAGGCTTCTAATCGTGATAGCGACTCATTAAACTACAAGCATGTATATGTCTAATATCTACTAAAACTAAGCGTCTACCAATTCCGCCACCTGACTATATGGATGAGGTTTAGTTGGCCGACTAAACAATGTTACTATTAGCTGCACCACGAGTTACACGTGGCTGACGGGTGCTCCGCTTTCATATACTCTCATCCTTGATCCAGAAACAAGAATCGAACTTGCGACCTACTGATTACAAATCAGTTGCTCTACCTGCTGAGCTATTCTGGAATATAGTAAAGAATCTGACTCGTGAAACACCAGATAGTACTTAATTTTGTTTTCTCACATTTTAAGTGGTCACCTATGGATGTAGTCTTTACTAATTTATTTTAGGAAAGTAGAAGATGGGTGCGTGGACATCTACTTTTACGATTGGCGTTACTTTGGTTTATACCTCCTCACCTTTTTTAAGGGATTCCCAATCAACCTATTTGTACTCTCAACGAGAATCGAACTCGTATTACCAGGATGAAAACCTGAGGTCCTAACCGTTAGACGATGAGAGCAACCTTAGTATGATTAAATTTAGAATCCTAATCCTGGATTGCCAAATTCATCTTCTTTCTTATCTTTAGTTGGTTCCTCATAAATAACTGTTTCAGTTGTTAATATAGTACCAGCTACAGCAGCTGCATTTTCAATTGCTAAACGAGTTACTTTAGTTGGATCTAAAATACCAGCATCAAGCATATTAACAAATGTTTCTGTTTTTAAATCAAATCCTTTCCATGTATTATCATATATCTCAGTATTTGGATCTAATGATATTCTATCTAATTCATACATATAATACTCTGGATTTTGATAACCGGCGTTAATTAATATCTGAGTAAATGGAGATGATAGAGCATTGAAAACAATTTTTTTACCTGTTTTAAAATCATTGCTTTCATCTTTACTAAATGTAATAGCATTTCTAGCATACAATAAAGCAGCGCCTCCACCTGGTAATATACCTTCTTCATTAGCAGCACGAGTAGCGAATAAAGCATCTTCAACTCTATCCTTATACTCTTTCATATCAATTTCATTCACACCGCCAACATTAATAATAGCTACACCACCAATTAATTTACCTAATCTTTCTTGTAATTTTTCTTTTTCAAAGAATGATTGTGCTTTATCAATTTGATCTTTAATCTCATTAGCTCTTATATCAATATCAGCCTCAGATCCTTTACCATCAATAACTGTTGTTTTATCTTTAGTTATTGTCACTGTTCTAGCTTGACCCAAGTAAGATGATAATTGAGATGGTTGTATTTTATCTAATTTTAATCCTTTTTCTTTAGATATCACTTGACCACCTGTCACAATAGCTAAATCTTCTAAAATTAGAGTTTTACGCTCACCAAAGTCAGGAGCTTTAACAGCTACTACTTTAACAATACCTCTCATTTTATTAACAATAAGTGTCGCTAATGCTTCACCATCAATATCTTCAGCTACAATCAATAATGATTTATTCTCACTATTTACTTTTTGTAACACATTTAATAATTCAGCGGCAGCAGTGATACGACCATCATAAATTAATACAAATGGATCTTCAAGTACAGCTTGCATTGTATTATTGTTAGTCACAAAGTAAGGTGATTTATAACCTCTATCAAACTGAATACCTTCAACTACTTCAAGTGTTGTTTCACCTGTTTTACTTTCTTCAATAGCAACAACTCCATCACGACCTACTTTTTCAATAGCAGTGGCAATTAAATTACCTGTTGACTCATCATTATTAGCTGAGATAGTAGCTACTTGTTTTAGTTGTTCTTCAGATGAAATATCTTTACTATTTTCTTTTAATGCTGTTACTACTTGTTTAACAGCAGCATCAATACCTTTTTTAATTTCAACCGCGTTAGCACCTTCACCTACTTTATTTAAACCTTCTTTAATTAAAGCATAAGCTAACAATGTAGTAGTGGTTGTACCATCACCTGCTGTATTAGCAGCTTTAATAGCTGATTGTTTAATTACTTCAGCACCAATATTTTCAATTGGATCTTTTAAAGTGATTGATTTTGCTACTGTTACTCCGTCTTTAGTAGACACAGGTAACTCATTTTGTTTTTCGATAATAACATTACGACCAAATGGACCTAATGTTGACACAACTGCTTTAGATAACTTTTTAGCACCTTCAGCTAATTTCTGTCTCGCGTCGTTATTATATTCAATTATTTTACTCATAAATTGCTAATATTTCTGATTCTTTAGTTATGTAATAATCTTCACCATCAACACTAATTTTAGAAGAACCCAGTTTAGGTACTAATACTTTTTGTCCAGGTGTTAATTTTGTTCTATAATACTCTCCTGTATGCCAATTGTAAGTATCACTTACATTAACTACTTCCCCTATTTCAGGACGTTCTTTACCCATGTCTGGAATGACAATATTTCCATATGTTTGTTCTTGTTCCTCAATAGGTTTAAGGATAACATGACCATTTAATGGTGTTAATTTACTCATATTCTTTATTTTATTTTAATATACTAATTTTTTATCTCATAGCCAAGCAATTCAGCTTCTTCTATTTCTTCTAAGAAAAACAAGTAACCATCTTTTCTTAACACTTTATTTGATCCTACCCATGCCATTATTAGATCTAGGTTAGGTCCAGTGTATTTAACATCATCTAAAACTTTACGTTTTAGAATGTATAGTTTGTCTTGAAACGAAATTAATTGTGAATTTATCATAACTGAGATTAGGTAGGTCTCTTTTTAAATTATCCTTTTAGGATTTTTTTGTTGTTTACTTTAATCTCGATTTTCCTAGGTGCTTTTTCAGCTGCATAAGGAATATCAAGTACTAGTAAACCTTTATCTAAAGTTGCTTGTAATTTAGATAATTCAAATTTTGATGCTACCTTCCATGCTAAATCAAATGAACGTTTAGCAATACCTTTTTGTAGGTAAGATTTGATTTCTTCTGTTTCTGGTTTGTTATAAGAGATACGTAATGTTTCTCCATCTACTTGAATGTCTAGATCAGATTCAGATAAACCTACTACTGCTAGTTCAAAGCGTAACCCATCTTCTGTTTCTAAAATATCAACTGGATAGTTGATTTTGTTTTCAAATGTGTTAAATGTGCTGTTTGCGTCGAAAAAATTTTTCCAGACGATGTCAAATGGGTCAATACCCCAATGTGCGATTCTTGTCATTTTGTTTTGTTTTGTGCTTCCCTAAGGTAAGCGGTTAATTAATTCATAACTTGAGACCTACCTATAATCTCATTTTGTGTTTATAAATATATTATTGATCAGAAAGACGAACAAGATAATAAATTGAATCTATTCCATCTTCAGTAAATGATATTTTCATTAATCCTTCTTGACTAATTTGAATTTTACCATTAGTAGCATCTTCATTTGCTTTTAACACTTCCATCATCACATCAGCTGGGAATGGTATTTCTGTTAGGCCAAACATTGATTCACATGGTGTTTTGAATTTAATTTTATTAGCGTAACCATTTCCTTCACCTATTACTATAACTAAATCCTTCATTTTCTCATCAGTCAACTCATCTTTAACAGTGAATTGTTTAACATCACCTAATGCTTTTTTAGCATTAGTGAACTTTGAAATAAAATCAGAGTCAATATTAGCCTCAGCATCATAACTAGATGGTTCATTAATATTAGGTACTGTCTCAATCAGATTTAAATCAGACAAATAATAATTTAGATCATACTGGTTATCTGCTAATGTTATTTCAAGTGGTGTACCACGTTCGCTTTTATTTAACTTTAAAACCACAGTATCATTCATTATCTTAACTAGCTTATAAAATTGACTAGTATTATATATCCCTATTTCACTGTCTTCTAAATCAAAGTTAGGGCTGATTACTTTACCAACTAAATTTTTCATTGGTGTGATAAAATCAACTGTTATGGTTTTATCTTTAATTACCCATTTAACTGATTCAACTGTACTATTCAAATAGTACTTATCAAGGACTGATGTTAATGTTTGTTTATTCATATTATTTCCAAAGTATTTGAATTAAAATTATACAAACTCCTAGGCTCAAACAAGTAAGTGTTTTAGGAGTTAAAGGCTCTCTAAACATATAATGAGACATGATAGTGAATACTATTACTCCTATCCCAAATCCAATTAATCTACTAGGCCATATTTGACCATCATATGCTGTTACAAAATTTTTAACAGAATACATAAACAATAATGAAATAGGAATACCCATACATGCTACTAGAAATGTATTATTTTTAAACCACTCAATTTTCATTTGTCCTTGCAGTTGGAAGAATGTTAATACTTGAGCTAATAGACCATAAATGAAACCTTTTAATAAATTCATTATTTAATTTTAAAATGAGAAAAATTTATTTACATAAGCATTTAATGATGGGAAAGACCATTTTAAATCTTCATAAATACCTTGTAATTTATTTAATAGTGTTGAGTTGAACCCAGCTTCCTTATCAATAAATTTAGTGATAAACTCATTTATAAATTCTGGATCGTTACCTGTGAATCCTAATACTTCAATTTTATATGGGTTGTCTTTTAATTGAACATAATACATTTTATCACCTTCAGTAAAACATGGATATTGTTTATCTAATTTCTTAAAGCGTAATAAGTCATTATACCAAATAGCTGCTTTAGTATTAATAGGACATTTTAATTCTAATTTAGAAAATATTTGTCCTGATTGTGGTTTAGAGGCAATGTACTTATTAATATTCTTAACTCCAGTTGGTTTAGCAATACTTTTAATAGGTACACTATCTAATGATTTTTTAAACTCAATAATTTTTTTATCAATATCTATTTTTGTTTTACCATACATGATATCTAATAAAATTGACTCTCCAAATTTACGGTACATTGGATTCATGTTTGACTTCATTACATCCATACCTTTGATATCTAACTCCTCAGTTGGTACACCTTCTTTATTAACAATAAATTGAGCGTATCTTCTCTTACCAGCGAAATAACCTCGTTCAAGAACAACCTCTTGTTTTAACTCAAAATATTCATTATCAACATTAAATAATGACTTACATAGGTTTTGTAAAAAGGGTTTTGTTTTATCTTGATATTCTTTAGTTATTTCAAGAGCAACAGGTATTACATCCTCTCTATTATTAATGTTGACATCTGGTTTACGTTTGACAATT
>Ga0315903_10006642_pt1 | contig 14691 bp, 9 predicted proteins | sample LakEriMetagenome_7_FD_203524 | JGI IMG/M metagenome (GOLD analysis project Ga0315903, IMG submission 203524) | Freshwater fungal communities from buoy surface, Lake Erie, Ohio, United States - Buoy 2 MA119 | ecosystem: Environmental > Aquatic > Freshwater > Lake | place: USA: Lake Erie, Ohio...
GCCCATCCATCTCAGGCTCGAGCAATGGCTACGCAGGCTTTAGCCTGCCAGCCTATTTTGAGCGCTCTTATCAGAGGTTTGGCTTGACAAGCCTCTGATGCTCAAAATCGAGAGCCGTCATCAGCACATCAGCCAGGCAGTCGTAGAACAACGCGACTGAAATGGCAAGCACAGGCTGAACTGTGATTCATGTCATGCCCGCAGGGTGTGACGGGAATCATGGTGAGGCAGGCTTGCTATTTTGCTGATGGAGATAAAATCACAGGGGTCATAAGTAAAAGACGGTGATAGCAATTCTAAGGAATTGTATCGCCGTCTGGTCTGCCTTTGATTTGCGGGGCAAGGGCGACAAAGCGGGAGCGTCGTCCTTGCCCACAAAGCATAGGACAGATTACGACCATTGGTCTACAGCCTGTATTTGCGAGGGTTAAAGACATAGCCATCGCCAGGGCTGAAACTATTTTTATTTATTAGAAACAAATAGTTATCTGACTGGGGCGCAGACATCTGGTCAAGCCCGCAGATTGCTAGCCGTAACAGAGTCCACTGTACAGTACAGTAGAGCGGCAGCATTAAACAGTCTGCGGGTCATTTATGACCCCAGAGTGTTTAATAGTCTTTTCAACCTGTAGTAGTATCAGCAATAAAAATATTTCTGTACAACAGTGCCCCTGCTACAGTCCTGCTAATACTGCTCTGACCAGCACTTTTACTATTGTGATGTAACTCACAGAATGCAAAGCATTCGGAATGGCTGTTTGAACGGGTTAATACTATATAGAGAGTATTTACTATTACAGTAGCAAGTCTCTTAAAAGACTTGCGTTACAGACTGTATCTACTGTCTGTTACAACTGACTGTAAAACAGACTATTGCAGATGGGTAAATACTGCCCAAACCTGTCTCTTTGGCTCAACGGATAGAGCGTCGGTTTACGAAGCCGAAGGCTGGAGGTTCAAATCCTTCAAGGGACACTATAGATAGGACAGTTAATTGACTTTTCAAAAGGGGTCTAATAACCCAAAAAGCGGGGCATTAGCCGAGGCAAAGGCTAAAGTTTTGGCCTTGGTAGCAGAGGGTATGTCGCCTAAAAAGGCGATGGAACAGTTGGGCAAAAAGCCCGATACCATCCGAATCTGGATGCTACGAGATAAAGAGTTTGCCGCAGATTTAGAGCAGGCTTTGCAGGATGCAAAGTCAAACTCAATTAAGGCGCTAGGTATCGCAAAGGAGGAAATTACTTTTCCTCAGTTTAGCGAGATGTTCCTAGACCAACGGGTGTTTCCACACCACATGGACTGGGTAGACCTCCTAGAGGATAGGGTTCCGTCCTGGCTCCACGATAATATGATTTATGAGCCTGGGGATAAAACCCGCCTCCTGATTAACGTACCACCAGAGCACGCCAAAAGTACGGTCATAACCGTCAACTACTCAACTTATCGTATCGCCCTCAACCCTAACATCCGCATCATTGTGGTTAGTAAGACGTTGAACAAAGCACGCGAGTTCGTGTACGCAATCAAGCAAAGACTATCCCACCCACGCTGGACTAAGTTGCAGACAACTTTTGGTCCCGAAGGGGGCTGGAAAGAAGACTCAGATACTTGGCGAGTTGACACCGTTTATCTTGGGGGCGATGCGAGAAACTCGAGCGAAAAGGACCCTACCCTTCAGGCATTGGGTATGGGTGGACAGATTTACGGTGCCCGTGCTGACCTAATTATCCTAGATGACTGCATCACAACCGCTAACGCTCATGAGTATGAGAAGCAAATTGACTGGCTACAGAAGGAAGTTATTACCCGTTTGGGTAAGAACGGTAAGTTATTAATCGTTGGGACGAGAATTGCCGCACAGGATTTCTATAAAGAGTTGCGTGACCCGAAGTATTGGTCGGGCGGTAAGTGTCCTTTTACGTACATGGGCATGCCTGCTGTTCTGGAGTATAGTGAAAAGCCAGATGATTGGGTTACTCTTTGGCCGAAGTCAGACTTACCATGGGACGGGGATGAAGACACCCCAGACCCAGACGGACTCTACCCAAAGTGGGACGGACACGCACTTGCCAAAAGACGCGGAGAAGTAACCCCTACTACTTGGGCATTGGTTTACCAGCAGGAGGATGTCGCAGAAGATTCCATCTTCCCACCCGCGCTGGTTCAAGCCTGTATCAAAGGAACACGTAAGCGTGGTATCTTGAAACCAGGCGCGGTGGGACATCCGACTCAGGTTGAGGGATACACCATCATAGGCTTTGACCCTGCTATGGCAGGTAACGCTGCTTTTGTTGCTATTACCTACAACAGGTCAGATTCTAAAATATACGTTTTAGACTGTATAAACATGAGCGACCCAACTCCACAGAAGATTCGTAACACAATCGAAGAGTTGGTTCTAAAGTACAAGCCACAAGAGTTTCGAGTTGAGATTAACGCTCACCAGAAAGCCTACTCTCTGGATGATGATTTGCGTCAATGGCTATCTTCCTATGGAGTACGCCTTGAAGCGCACCATACCAACAAGAACAAGTGGGATACAAACTTTGGTGTTGCATCTATGTCAACGTTATTTGGAACCATGCGAGACAACAAGTTCCAAAATAACAACACTATCGAACTAGCATCAACTGACGCATCAGAGGGTATGAAAGCCTTGGTGCAACAGTTAATTACTTGGAAGCCAAATACCCGTGGCAAGACCGACTGCGTTATGGCGCTGTGGTTTGCGGTTATTCGTGCTAGAGAGTTTATGCAACAAACTTCTTACATGAAGCGATACACCGAAAACCGCTGGGCAACAAGAGCACAGATGAACAGACGTGTGTCAGTTAATTTAGATGAAGCCTTTGCAGAGCAATGGGCTGAGAACTACGGATAAGGATAATAATGTTATCAATCGAACAGGTTGCAGCGAGAGTTGACTCTCTTAAGCACCGCTCCGCAGAACGCGATGGTCGTCACCAAGACGTGCTATCTGTTCGCAAGGGAAACATTTCTGAAGTTTATCCAGAGTTTTTTCCAGAAGGTGTAGACGCAAACGTAGTTGCAAACTTTATTGACATTGTTGCCCGTGACCTATCAGAGGTGATGGCACCATTGCCAGCAGTTAACTGCTCTGCTGTTAACGCTGCAAAAGACCAGGCTCGTAAGTTTGCAGATACCCGCACACGTATTGCTAGCAATTATTTTTTCCATTCAGATTTACAAGTACAGATGTATACAGGCGCAGACTGGTACATCACATTTGGTTTCGTCCCATTCATTATTGAGTTGGACGATGAAGCAGGTATACCGCGTATTCGCATAGAAAGTCCTATCGGGGCTTACCCAGAGTTTGACCGCTATGGACGCTGTATTGCCTTTGCTAAGCGTTACTCACTATCACTTGGAGAATTGGTTAGCCAGTTCCCTGAGTTTGAATACCAACTGTTGGGCCGTGATGGTTACGACCAGAACCTCAACACACAGATGGATATCATCCGTTACTACGACAAGGACCAATCAGTAATTTTTGTTCCTTCACGTAATAACTTAATCTTGTCACAGGCTAGAAACCCTATTGGCAAGATGATGGTAGTAGTAGCACGCCGTCCTTCTGTAGACGGCGAAATGCGTGGACAGTTTGATGATGTTCTTGGCATTCAGTTGCTTCGCAATCGTTTTGCATTACTTGCAATGGAAGCAGCAGAGAAGTCAGTTCAATCACCAATCGTAGTTCCAGGCGATGTACAGGAGTTTGAGTTTGGTGGGGATGCGGTTATCCGCACTAACTCACCAGCAGGAGTGCGCCGAGTCGAACTCCCAATTCCAGCAGGTGCATTTACAGAACAGCAAGTTTTACAACAAGAACTTCGTACAGGTACACGTTATCCAGAATCTCGTACTGGAAACCTAGACGCATCAATTATCACGGGACAGGGTGTTCAGGCACTCATGGGTGGTTTTGATACTCAGGTTAAATCAGCGCAGGCTATCTTTGCCTCTGCACTAAAGAATGTTATTTCTCTTTGTTTTGAAGTTGATGAGAAGTTCTATAACTTCCAGAAGACTATTCGTGGCGTAGATGCTGGAGCACCATACGCTGTTGACTACTTACCATCAAAGAACATTAAGGGTGACTACTCAGCAGATGTTCGTTATGGAATGTTGGCTGGTCTTAACCCAGCGCAGGGTCTTATTTTTATGTTGCAGGCCCTTGGTGGCAAGTTGATTTCAAAGGACCTCGCTCAACGCGAACTTCCATTTGGAATTAACGTAACTCAAGAACAAGAGAAGATTGAAGTAGAAGAAATGCGTAACGCATTAGTATCTTCACTACAAGCAAGTGCACAAGCAATTCCACAGTTAATTGCTTCAGGCGGGGACCCAACTACTATCGTTAAGCAGATTGCAGAAGTTATTACACTTCGTCAGTCTGGTAAGTCTATTGAAGACGCTATTAACGAAGTATTCGCACCAGAAGAATTACCTGCTGCTGGTGCACCTACGGTTGAGCAACCGTCCCCTGCTCCCGCCGCGCCAGCAGCAGGCGCTCCTCAAGCACCAGCATCACTTCAATCTTTATTCTCTAGCCTAAGTGCTAGTGGCAGAGCAAGTGGTGGAGCAAGAACTGTAACGCGACAATAATCTAAGGAGGGGACATGACGACTCTTGTAGCAATTCAAGGTAATGGTTGGGCAGCAGTTGGTTGTGATTCCCGTTCATCTGGTGATGATGGTCGTCTTATGCAACTTGCTACTCATAAGATTATTGAAAATAACGGTATTTTAATTGCAGGCTCAGGGGCAAGCCGTGGCTCAAACATTCTACAGTTTGGCTGGAAAGCACCTAAGCCACGTGCTACAGATGACTTAGATGTATTCATGACGCAGACATTTATCCCACAAATGCGTAAAGTATTTATGGATTCTGGTTATGACATGAAAGAGGACGGGGATGCAGCAGCACATGATTCACAATTTCTTGTTGTCGTTCGTGGAGTTATTTATCCTGTCTTTGAAGATTATTCTTGGGACCGCGACACTCGCGGTATTTACTGTTCTGGCTCTGGCGCTGATATTGCTTTGGGTGCCATTGAGGCTTTTGCTGGAAGTAGAAAATCATTTACGCCAAAAGTGGCAGAACTAGATATTCGTATGGCAATTAACATTGCATCTCGCTGGGACATTCATACTGCTGAGCCAGTCGTAGTGAAAATACAGCACGCAAAATGAGCAAAGAGTTTAGAGACAAAATAGAAGAAGCGCTAAAAATCCTTGTAGATGAGGATGAGAAGGGGACTAACTACATCTGCACTAACTGGTTATTAATAACCGAATGGGCAGACTACGAAGGGTCCCGCTATTTACACACAGAAGTTAGTGAAGCCATGACTCCATGGAATGCCTATGGCATGATGAAGATGGCTCAAGAATATAACAGCGAAGTGCTAGGCACTAAGGCTGAAGTTATTGATGATATGGAAGAGGATGAAGAGTGACAACAGCACCAGAAAATCGTGGCGGTTATCGTAAACCATCTAACCCAGCACCAGCATCAGGACCTGGCGCTCTTGCACAGCGCACAGATGGCGGGCCAACACAAGCAGCAACTTACATTCCAGGTCTTCCATACGGCCAAGGTCAGCAAACATACAATAATCAAACATCAGCACCTATGGCTGGTACTCCTTATGATGCTTTGCCTATGCAGCCAGTATCTTTAGATGCACCAACACAATATCCAGATGAGCCAGGAACTGCAGGTATTGACCGTGGTCCTGGAGGCGGTTCAGAACTTCTTGCTGGAATGCCAAAGTTAAGACCCAACCCAATGGACACACTCAAGAAAGTAAATCTCTTTGATGATTCTGGAGAAGCAGAATTAATCTTAATGAACTTCTTCAATAGTTAGGAAACTAAATGCGCGTTTTAAAACCTATAGTCGCAGAAGCATCTCCTAACCTTTATTCAGCGGCTACGCGAGCAAATCTTTTGCCTGAAGAGCAGAACCAACTAGAACAAATGAGTTGGGCTGTTAAGAAAAATAAAGAACTTACTCGCATGAACTCAGCAGATGCACGTAAGGCATTTGAAGGTTTAGACCCAGACGCGCAAGAGGGCTTAAAGTTTTTCTTTGGAGATGCAGACTATATGCAGGCACCACCAGATTTTGGTGACCGCGCTATTGGTGCATTGAAGTTTACCGCCAAGACAATTACTAGCCCTTTGATTGCAGTGTTTAAAGTTGCTGGTGCATACAACCGTGCGATTAATACACCATACTTGGTGAGCCGTCAGGTAGCACAGGGTGAGAATATCTTTAGTGCTAACGTCTGGTCTGATGCTTGGAACGGCACAGATGTCTACGATAATGGTGCTTTAAAAGAAGCAACAGACCGTTTTGGTAAAGCAAACATATACATTGCAAAGGGATTGTTAGCAGGTAAGCGCCCAGGAGAAATCCTTGAGTCCTATGGGGAACTAACTCCAGAGATTGCTAAAGCCTTTGAAGAGGCGTTTAACGAGCCAGAAAAGTTTAGGCAAGTTCTAGATGCAACTAAGTATGCTCAGGTTTCTTTAGGACGTGACGTTGCACGTATGCTAGACACCAAGCCACCAAAGAATGGTGCGCTTGCTGGTGACTACATTGACGGAACTACCAAGAACATTTCTGGTGTTATTGACTTTATCTACCAAATAGCAATTGACCCACTAACGTGGATTACTGGTGGAACAAGCAAGGCTGCAACCCGTGGTACACAGTTAGCAGAGATGGTAACTAACGCTGCTCAGTCAGGAAATGTTGGCTATGGAGTAGCACGTGTCTTTAAAGACAAGGGTGTTATTCAACTATGGGACAAGCAACTAGGACCAGCCATTGAAAAGTTGGCCAATGCAGAGACTGTTGCAGAGCGTGCAAGTATTCGTCGTTCAATTGGCAAACTAGCACCTGGTTACAATAGCGATGACGCTATTGTTTTTCTTGAGAAGAATAAAGTTTTTGATGCTGAGTCTGCTGAAAAGATTTTTAGCGATGCAGAAAACACATACTTGCTTTTGTCAGGTCGTGTAGATGGTATTACCTATCGCCGCAACGGTATTGCCGTTGCTCGTAACAATCGCCGCTTGAGTGATGGGTTTAACAACTACCTTGACTCTGTGTTTAACAAAACAGTATCTAAGCAGAGCATGGAAGAGTTTAACGCCAAGGGCGAAGAAGCATTTAAGATTCTTGTTAAGTCTGGTGAAAACTCAGACAAAGCATTTAATCCAAATATTACAGACCTATTTAAGATTGAAGATGACATCAAAGGTCTGAAGCGTTTTGCGCTTAAGGCTGGTCGTCTTGCTGCTCGTAACCCAGCAGGTCAACAGATTCTTATTGGTGATGAAGCGGTCAAGACTATTGATACTGTAAGACTTGTTGCACGACAGGTTGTTAACAGAGACATGGCAGATTTTATTGCCCAGAAGTTTTTACAGTCATCTGAAGATGAGCAGGTTGTTATTGTTCGTAATTTGTATGCCGCTGTAATGCAGCGTGCAGGTCTTGCAGGAGACCCAAATGGCGAGAAGTTAATGCACGATATTCTTAAGAGAACTCTTAATGAGCGTGCTGGCTTTACAACCACAGTTAAGACTGAAATTGATGACGCTTTTTCTGGCGTAATGAGCAAGAATGCTGTTAAGTTTGAGAATGAAACACCATTGCTTGCAGGTTCTTCTGCAATTCAGCCTTCTCAGTTAGCAGGAGCCATTGCTCCGCTACCTTATGAGCAGATTGCTATTGAGGCAAACTCAATTCGTTCTAAAAAGAACCTTATAACTGCAGCAATGGGTACACCAAACAGCAAACTTGCTAAAGACTTTGTGGATTTTTGGTCTATCTTTACATTGTTCCCACGTCTAGGTGTGCGTTCAGCCATTGATGAAGGCTTTATGTATGCTTTAACAGCGCCTACACGTAATCTTCTTGATTATGCTAAGGGTACTGGGCGTAAATTAAACAAGTCTGGTATTGCATATACAGCATCTCGGTCCTCACAGGGACCAATTGCTGAACTACTTAGCAAAACATTTAAAAAAGACCCAGCAGATTTACTTGGCATTGAAGCACGCAATGAAATTATTGAGTCAATTGCTAAGCGTGAAGGTGTTTCTATTGCAGAGGTCAGCCACCTTAAGATTAATCAGGAGATTGCAGATAGAGCATCTATCTTTATTCGTAATCTAGACCCCGCTGAGCGTGACTACTGGACACAGGCTATGGTCTACCATCCAGATTTGCTCAACTCAATGGCACAGTCTGTTGCTGCACGTACATCTCTTGGCGGAAAACTAGACCAAGAGATTGTTGCTGAACAGTTAAACATCAGTAAGTTGACTGAGGCATTAAACATAGTTGGTAAAGAAGCAACTGGTAAGCGTTTCCAGTTTGGTAAGTACCAAGAGATTGAAATTGATAAACTTCGTGCAGCAGATGACAACTTTGTTACCCTTGCTCACTACGATAACTGGTATATCCGCTTTGCTACTCCACGCCAGCATGGCAAGTTAGAGTTGCCAGGACCATACCGCGTATCTCCAGCAGTTGCTTTCTTTGCAAACAATGGACTAGAAACTCCAGATGATTTGGTACGTGCAGTAGACGGAATGATGGAACGTCTTGGCATGGCTAAGGACAATGACTTCTGGAAAGTATCAGACCAGGCACAGCCAGCGTTAAAGAAGTTCCTTTCATACTTTGGTGACACTGTTTACTGGCGACAAAAGGGTCTTGGAGACGAAGACATTGCTCGCATTTACTTTGAGCGTATGTTGATGGATATGCGTGATAACTTCCACGGTGGTCCACGTCTATACAACAAAGATTTAATTGATGCTGTTAAGACAAACTACGAAAAGTTGTTGATTACTCAGGATGAAACTGGTCGTGCTATTAACGACAAGTGGATGAAGGCAGCAAACCAGATTGATATTAATCAGTTTGCTGATTTAACAAAGGGTTTCCAGCCAACAGGTTATATTAATACCCGTGTTGAGTTTCCAGATTTTACAGATGTAGAGACAGCATGGAAGCGTGCTGGTAACGGCATGATGGAACTAATGGACCGTCAGGTTAACGGTATCCTTCGTAGCCCTGTTGTTGGTGTTTCATACCTGCATCTTCGCAAAAAGTATGCTGGTCTTGAGCGTGAGTATGCAGATAACATTATTGCAAATGCTAAGCGTAATAATCCTGATAGTTATTCATTGCCATGGCAGGTGCAGCAACTAGAGCGCCGTGCTACCGAAATGGCAGAGAAGAAGTTCACTGAACTTGCTATGGATGAAGCAGCAGATACAGTATTAAAGTTTGCTGATAACCCAGGAATCCGCTCTAACTTTGCCGTATCTGTTCGCACAGTTGGTCGTTTCTATCGTGCAACTGAGGACTTTTATCGCCGTATTTACCGCCTCAAGGATGTATCACCACAGGTTCTATACCGTATGCGCCTAGCGCATCTTGGCTTAAATGCTAGCGGTATGTTCTATGAGGACAGCGAAGGTGCTCCATACATCATGATGCCTATGGATAACATTATCTTTAAGGCAACAGATACAACTATCCGTACCCTTACAGGCAATACAGATAGCGAATACAAGCAACCTTTGTTCAATGACTTTACTATGAAGTTAACTTTGGCTAACCCTTCTTTCTCACCAGATGCAGGTTTGCCTACATTCTCTGGTCCTATTGCAGCATTAAGCGCTATTGGTATCCGCAATTTGCTAGGAACTGTTGATAGCCCTGCTATTCAAAAGGTTGGACAAGAGATTGACAACATGGCCCTTGGCCCAATTGGAGACAATATTGATATTGCTAGAGCGATTATCCCGTCTTCTCTTCTCAAGATTTACCAAACCTTACCCGTCAACGAAAAGTCCCGACAGGAAGTAACAGCAGCACAGCAGGCAATTGCATACAATGCTGCTAATGGTAACTATCTAGAGCCTAATGCAACAGATGAAGAGAAGTATAAGTACCTAAAGAACATCCGTATTTCTGCACATAACGTGATGGTTATGCGTTCAGTACTGGGTCTTATCTCACCAGTTGCTCCAACTATGCAGGAGTCAAAGGGTGTTCCTTCTTACCTTCTAGATGTTGGTATCACAGGACTACGCAATGAGTTCTGGGATATCTATGAATCAATCTACAAGAAGTATGGGGATGATGTTCAAGACCCATACGAGCAGGCACTAGTTATCTTTACTGGTAAGTATCCAGGAAAGATTGCTTACACAGTAGCCCGTGATACTAAGCAGACTAAGGTTCTTATCTCTAAGACTAACGATATGAAGAACTGGTCTTTGGGTAACAAGAAGTTTATTGATACCTATGGCGAAGCAGCCTACATCTTTGGCCCACATACTGGTGACTTTAATGCTGGTGTGTATAACTGGATGCAGTCATCTGGCTTGCTAGAAGATAAGAAACTAGAGCAGTACTACGATGATGTTTTAGTTGCTGAAGATAAGCAAAAGTACTTTGATATTGCATCATGGGAAAAGGCTCAATTAGCAACAGAGACACGTATCTCTGAGCGTAAGTTCATTATTGATGCTTCAACTAATGCACGTAAGCAGTTGCTTGCTTCTAACCCACTACTGCTAGGTGCTATTACTGGTGGCGGTAATGAGATTGCTACAGAAGAGCGCATGCTACGTAGCCTAAAGCAGGTTGTTATAGACAACTCTGATGCAGTATCTACTGGAACAAAGATGAAGTTAAAGGTTGCTCTACAGGCAATGGAAGACTTTATTGCCCTTGCTAATGATGAAGAAGTAAGAGGGCTATACAACGCTTCACAGATTAAGCGTGATACACGCAATAGCGTTGAGGCACTGCTTGACCAATTGGGTAGCCAAGACTACGCAATTAAGGAAGCAACTAAGGCAATATTCAACTCAATCTTGAAGTACTATTCAAGAGACACTTATAGCGCGAGGGTATAATGGCAAAAATTACAATTCCTGCTCCACCAGAAGATATTCAAGAAGAGTGGACCCGCGCCCGTGTTGGTAACAAAAAGTTTGTATTTAATAAAAATACAGAAAAGTGGGAAATTGTTTCTCCTAAAGAAGTTAAAGGTTATCATATAACTTTTGCTTCTTGGGCTTCAGGTAAAAAGTCTTTTGATAGCAAAGAGCAGTTTATTAGTAGTAAAGTAGAAGACAAAACAGTTTCTAATGAAGCACAAGTTGAAAATCTTTTTGCTGGCGCTAGTATATCTGTTGATGGTGGACAAACTGTAGTTCAAGTAATTGACCCAGAAAAGAATACGCCTTATCAAGCCTACCTTTACACAGAACCTGCCGTAAAGGAACGTCCAAAAATGACCAGCGCTCCTGGTCCATCAGAAATTAATGATTTAGGAAAGCCTTACTTTTTAGACCAAGGCTCTCAGTATGGACGTACCGATACAGTCCGTGATATGTATCTAAGCCAACTGCTAAAGCAGTATGGTAACGATAAGGCTAAGGTAGCGGCAAAGTTACGCAGTGCTGGATATCTAACTAAGTCTAAGGATGTTACCTCAGAGGACATTCTTGTAGCCCTTGATAGAGCGGTATCTGCCTACACAGTAGAGCAGACAACAGCATATAAGTTTGAGGGTAAAAGGACTCTAGATACTTTAGATGAGTTCCTTTCCAAGAAAAAGGGTACTGGTGGCGGTACTACTAAGACCTTTAGAGATGCAACAGTCTTTGGTGAAACCCAGGCCCGTAAAGCGGTTAACGCTATGTACCAACAGTTGCAGGGTATTGATGCTACAGATGAACAGTTTGAGCAAATCTTTCCGCTTATTCAAAAAGCGCAAAGAAAAAATCCAGATGTATCTACAACTACATACGATGCAGAAGGTCAAGCAGTAAATAGAGTAACAAAGACTGGTCTTGATACACAGCAGTTCTTATTTGAACAGTTATCACAAACAGACGAAACAAAAGCAAATCAAGTACTTGGTTACTTTGATGTCTTTAAGAGAGTAATGGGAGTTCAGTAATGGCAGATACAACTACAATTGCTGGTATTGCTGCTGCTTCTGGACAGACTTCAGCAGAACTTGCTAATCCAGGGTTTGCTGCAATCTTAAAGAAGGCTCAAGAAAAGTATGGTTACATTGACACTATCTTTTCAACTGACGATGAATTAAGAGAGTTTTTAATCCGTGCTGTTAACAGTAACATGTCTGACCAGCAGTTTGAAAGCGAACTAACTAGCAAAAAGTGGTTTATCCAAAATGCTGACACAGTTAGAGCACGTGACTTCTTTCGCCGTCAGTATGAGAATCTAGTCAAAGGACTAGACCCGAATGACCCAGAGTACGATAAGAAAATTAAGGCTGCTGCTGGAAATACAGACTATGCCCGTGGCCTACAGACTGCTAAAGATAACCTTGAGTATCAGTTAAACAATAAAGGTATTTCTTATACAGCAGCAGAACTTAATACTTGGGCTAAAGATATTTATGACTCAGCCAATGAAAAGAACACTGCTTATATTTCTAAGTACCTTAATGCAAAGGTTAGTTATGGAACTGGCACCCCAAAGGGTGCAGTTGCTACTAATGTACAAGACTTAGATGACTATGCCAATGACTATGGTTTTCAGTTAGATAAAGACTTTACCAAGGCACAGGTATCTTCATGGATGCAACGCCTTGATAGAGGTGAAAGTCTTGACGCTATTAAGGCTGAAATTAAACAGGCTGCATTTGTTGGACAGACAGAACAAGTGCAAAATCTAATGAAGCAGGGTCTTTCTCTTCGTACAATTTATCAGCCATACGTTAATCGAATGAACTCTAAACTTCAAAAAACAAATGCAACCATGGAAGACTCATGGATGCAACAAAATATGTTTGATGAAAAAGGAAACCTACGTCCAGTTTGGGATTTTGATAGAGCATTAATGCAACATCCAGATTTTGCATTTACCGATGAGGCTATAGAAAAGTCAACAAGTACGGTTTTACGTATCTTGCAAGACTTTGGATTGCAGGGTAGATAATGGCTAGATTAGATAGAATGATGGTAGATGGTGGTGGAATACCAGCATCATATATTCCTGAAGATTCAACAGCAAAAAATGCTGTGTCAAATGCTCCCGTAACTCAACCTGTTGAAACGGTAGACGCAAGAATTGCTCTTAGTAAACTGCAATCAGGTCGTCCTTTAACAGATGATGAAAAGCGTCAACTAGGTTTGCCAGTTGCTTCTACACCTGCTGTAATACCTACTGAAATAAAGTGGGTAAAAGCAAAAACTATTAATACAGCAAATGGTCCAGTAGATGTAGATGCAAATGGAGTTGCAGCAGATGGGTCAAGACCAGTTGCAGTAACTACACAAACTGGCAATAAAATCCCATCGGGATTTACACCAGGACCTTTTCCTAAAGAATTAGAACAATTTTTTGGTTCATCTGAAGGTGTATTGGGTTATAGAATTGAAACTGTTACAGATAAAAATGGTAGAACATACAATCAATTATCTGTAGCAACTGGACCTAATTCATCTCAAACATATGGTGCATCTTTTGTAAAAGACGCTAATGGAAAATATGTAACATATTCTCCACAAGGTGGAAATAATAATAACAATGGTAATAATAATGCTTCTGATAGCAATGCAGCAGCAACTAAGTATGCTGCAGATTTAGCAGCAGCATCAGAAGCAGCAGCAGTTAAGTCACAAAGACTATCTGCTTGGGCTGTTTTAAAAGCAGAGTTTGACAAGTATGGTCTAGGTACATTGGCTGATGCTGTTAAAGAAATGATTATTAATGGTACTCCATCAGCGCAAGCAACTATGATTTTACGTGAACGTCCAGAGTATAAGGCCCGCTTTGCTGGCAATGAAGCCCGTAGAACTGCTGGGCTAAATGTCTACGATGAAGGTACATACTTAGATTTAGAAAATACAATGGCTGAAATCTTTACAGCCTATGGTCAAAAGGCTCTTATGGGTACTACCCGCGAACAACAGCAGGCTACCTTTGCCAAGTTTATTGGCAACACTATTGCACCAACTGAGTTAAAGCGCAGAATGGATATTGCTTCTACTCTTTCTAAGTCAGATAATAATACTATTAAAGCAATTAAAGAACTTTATCCTATGATTAACGATAGTGATATTTTCTCATACTTCTTGAATCCAACAGAAACTTTGCCTAAGTTAGAAACTAAGGCTCAGGCTGCATCAATTGGTGGAGCATTCTTAGCGCAAGGACTCAAGATTAATTCAGCATCAATGGAAGAGTATGCAGCCCTTGGTATTAGCCGAGAACAAGCACAACTTGGTGCTGCTCAAATTGCTAGCGTTCTTCCACGTGCTGCTCAGTTACGTGCTTACGAGAATGGCACATATACACAACAACAGGCTGAAGATGTTTACTTACGTCAGTCAGCAACTGCTAAAAAGGAACTTGAAGACCTTGCTAAGTTAGAGACTGGCCGCATGAGCGGTGCATCTGGAACTAGCAAAGTATCTCTTAAGTCAGCAAGCAGAAACATAATCTAATTCCTGACACGGACCTATCGGCCCCGTGCAGTGTATAAGACCGATAGTAGGAGCCAGCCAGTTTCCCCGAACTGAACTGTGGCCTGCGAACTAACAACGAATAGAAGGGTGGGTTGCTATGAGCAACAACTACTGGGAT
>Ga0315903_10006646_pt1 | contig 14685 bp, 12 predicted proteins | sample LakEriMetagenome_7_FD_203524 | JGI IMG/M metagenome (GOLD analysis project Ga0315903, IMG submission 203524) | Freshwater fungal communities from buoy surface, Lake Erie, Ohio, United States - Buoy 2 MA119 | ecosystem: Environmental > Aquatic > Freshwater > Lake | place: USA: Lake Erie, Ohio...
AGCAACTCGTCGCCTGCTCTCAAGATGCTGGTGTCCTGTTCGAAGAACCTGCGTGTGCCCGTCGCGCAGCGCGATTCGAGCAGCACTGTCCTTCTTCAAATGGTTGGCGACAGAACAGTCAATTTGGCGGAGAAGGTGTCTGCTCATTAGATGTATCAAGCACTATCACCTAGGCTCACAAACCCTTTATTAATAGGGCACTCAAGAGAATCGTTGCATCAACCTAATTCAACTGATATCATTCAATTTCATTATTTATGGTATGTAGGTTGGAATGCCCAAAATAGCTAAGCCTCTAAATGATCTTCAATTAAAACGTATCACCAAGATTGGATGGCACGCTGTTGGCGGTGTTGCTGGACTCTTGCTGCAAGTACGTAAGCCGACCAAAGAAGGGGCACAAATGCCCCGGTCTTGGATATTGCGAATTAAGGTTGGGGAACAACGACAGCCCATTGGCCTTGGTTCATATCCTCAAGTGTCTTTAGCTTCAGCACGTGAGCAGGCTGCCAAGCTAGTCGTGGAGGCCAAGCAAGGGGTGAACTTAAAAGCAAAGAAACGAGCACTTCGCAGTTCCCTCTTGTCAGCGGCAGCTAAGAATAAAACCTTCAAAGAGTGTGCTGAGGCTTACATGGACGCGCACAGCAGTGACTACACCAGTGACAAGCATCGAAAGCAGTGGCCTGCGACCCTCGTTACCTATGCATATCCGGTCATTGGCAACATGCTGGTCTCAGACATCGTGATGCGCGACGTGCGGAATGTACTTGAGCAAGAAACTGTGGTCGACATAAACACAAAAGGCAAACTCTGGTACGTAAAGACCGAGACCGCCAAACGCCTACTTGGGCGAATCAAGACAGTCTTGGATTACGCAACAGTCAACGATTACCGCTCTGGCACCAATCCAGCGCAATGGACAGGTTATTTATCAACGCAACTGCCTTCACCTAAAAAGCTTCAAAAGAAAGAACACCATCCTGCAGTGCCATATCAGCAAATGGGTGACTTCATGTCAAAGCTTCGGACAAACCCAAGCCTAAGCGCAAAGGCGCTCGAGTTTTTAATATTGACTGCCGTTCGATCTGGATCAGTAAGGCAAGCAGAGTGGACAGAAGTTGACTTAGACAAAGCGCTTTGGATCATCCCCGCCGAACACACTAAGGCCCGCCAAGAGCACCGCGTACCCTTGCAACCTCAGGCGATCAAACTACTGAAATCGTTACCGAAGTTGGCAGGATCAAACTTAATTTTTCCAAGCCGTACAGGTATAGCTCTAAGTGACATGGCATTCAGCCAGCTTATGCGGGGCATGCGTGAGCGGGGCGAGTTAACAGTGGAGGCTGTACCGCACGGTTTTCGAAGCACATTTAGGGATTGGGCTGCCGAGCAGACTGCATATTCAGACGAAATCCGAAAGGCAGCTTCAGGGCACACTGTAGGTGACTCAGTTAAAGAGGCCTATCAACGCACTGACCTGCTTGATAAGCGCCGCAACTTGATGAGCGAGTGGTCCAATTTCCTAGATAAGTTGACGCCAACACAATCCACCATCGTTATCCCAATTCAGAAACACAAATGACTGACGAAAATTTATTTGTTGTTGAAATTGAGGAATTAGACCGGCGCAATCGTACGGAAAGGCTGCTCGACGATTTGCTTAACCTGCAGCAGAAGTCTGACAGTGCAATAAAGTCACCTCTTGACCTGACTAGAGAAATTGTTGACCTGTACTTGAAAGTGGTACGCCGACGAAACCATTTACGCAGGAATTGGCACCCACAGCAATCTATGCATTGCAACATGGTTGTGCTGGATCGTCTCGGGAATAAAGGCGCCCACTCTAGCATCATTAACCAAATGGATGAAGTAATTGCAAATGCTCACAAATGGGACCGTCAAAAAATTAAAGAATCCATGGAAATAGTCAAAGAAGAATTCAATCGAGCGATCTCCAAAGGACAAGCTGACATTGCAAGAACATCGCGAAATTCACCACTTAAAAATGAGGTTCGTGAAATTTTTGACCGAATTGATGACTGCACCTTCAATGACGTTCTTGATGGGTTAAGAGCCAAAGAAGGTGGAGGCACAATCGTTAAGGTTCACGATGATGTTGTTGAGCATAGAGATCCAAACAAACCATCGAGGCTCAATAAACTGACCTCGCATCGTAGGCTTCGTAACATCTTTACAGAGGTGAAGCGGGAGCGTTAAAAATAAACAACGCCGATGCAAATTCCCATTTGCCGGCTCCAGTGAATTGGCTACTTATCTTCAAAGCTCCACACCAACAAGGAGCTTTAAATGCCAAAGAAAGTTAAAGACGCTCAATCCGAAGCAGCCAACGCAAACCCATCCAAAGTCAACGCTTTGCTTGATGTAATCACACACGGAAGTGGCGATGGATTACTAACTCTTCAAGAACTGAAAGACACTGGCTCACACCCGTTCTCCAACTCCACGCGCCAACGGAAGATTCGTAACAACGAGTACCCATCGCCTATAAAAATTTCTCCACAGATGTGTCTCTGGAAGGCAGGAGACATCAGGCTTTGGCGGCAAGACCCCAATGGTTTCAAAAGTAAGAGCGTTAAGGGAGAAGCCTAATCATGTACTCAACTCATGACACGGACTGGACCAAGTCAAGCAAAGGCAACTTCTGGAGAAGATTCAACGGCAAAGTGATGGTTGTAGGTACCAAAGACGGTGACTATTACTGGGCAATGATTGATGGCGATTTTCTCAAGGAACAGTATTTGTCGCCAGAGGATGCACAAGAAGCAGCCGATGTAGAAGTTGGCGCAAAAGAAGATGATTCGTGGTGGGGGTGAATATGTCACACATAACTCCCCAAGAACTTCTTCTGAGTGGCTGTGCATTAGTCACTATGCCAGTTGGTACAAAAGGTCCCAAACAAAAAAACTGGAATTGTCTAGATCAATCAATACGACACCCAGCTAGCCATTGTTTTGAAAACAGCAATATTGGCTTGGCACATGCGTTTTGTAGACCCTGCCCAACTGGAGCTATCGACGTTGATAACGAGGAGCATGCTGAAAGATGGTTAGCTTCGCATGGAATTTCTCTGGATTTTCTTGTGCAAGCAAGAGACTCCGTAGTTATTAAATCAGGGAAAAAGCTAAGTCTTAAGTTGCTATACAGGCTGCCACTGGGTTGCCAACCACTTGAGTCCAAGAAAATTGTCGGTCCCGATGGCTTATCTGCTCTTGAATTCCGATGCGCTACCAAAGAAGGTAAAACGGTTCAGGATGTTCTGCCACCGAGCATCCACCCTGATGGGTATCAATACAAATGGACTGGGAATGGCGACCCACTGCACATTCCTGAAATTCCAAATGCGTTATTGGATTTATGGAAACTCTTGATCAGCAATGGAAGTAGGGTTGCATTTCGGCACCAAGCATCATCTGTCTGTACCCATAAACGTCCAGAGTCACCAAGACAAGTAGCAACAATTCAGGACGCACTCAATTACATAAATGCTGACTGTAGCTATGAAATATGGCGTAACGTAGTTTGGGCGATCCTGAGTACTGGCTGGTTATGTGCTGAGGATATGGCGCTGAAGTGGAGTCAGACTGCGCCTGAAAGGTTTGACCGGGACAGTTTTTGGCTTGTCGCAAACTCATACATTCCAGACCTCCCAGATGGAATTTCATTAGGAACGATTTATCACCATGCCCGCTTGGGAGGCTGGAATGATTAACAACACAACAGCAGTGATCCAATTAAACCCATTGAATTTATTGCAAAACCATTTTTGCTTGATGAAATTAGGTGGGCAAATTAGTATCGTCGAAAGATTTCAGGCCAATCTAGTTTTATCCGGACAATCATTAGAGGAGATCGCGTTTTACGATAAGCCATCAGGCGAGCTTTTAATGAAGCGCTTTCTGGAATCACAACCTTTACGCTGCAATACAAAGGAGACTATCTCTGATTTTTGGATCAGCCCCACAACCCACGTATACACCGCGATCGCATTTTCACCAGCGATCACATCCAGTACTACTCTGAACTATTGGGTTGGAACACTAGTTAAATCTTCCCAAGGCGATTGGGAGTGCATTCGGCGACACTTGCATAAGGTAATCTGCGCAGGTGACCAGAAACTTTACGAATACCTTTTAAATTACTTGGCGCATATGCTCCAAAAGCCCGAAGACAAACCTGGCATTATGGTTGTTTTACTTGGAAAACAAGGAACTGGTAAAGGGTTATTTTTTCAAATACTTCAAAGAATTTGGTCAAGAACAAGTTTGCTTGTATCGGACATACAGCAAGTTGTTGGGCAATTCAATGGCGCTCTTGAAAGACATTACGTCATCATCATGGACGAGGCATTATTTAGTGGTGACAGGAAATCGCAAGATCGAATGAAGTCGCTTATCACTGAGAAAACATGCCATATTGAACAGAAGTATCAGCCTGCAAGAGCAATTGAATCTGTTCACAGATTTTTCGCCTCGAGTAATCATGAGCAATTTGCACATACAGAAGCAGACGACCGACGTTACTTAGTAGCAAGAGTGTCTGATGAAAAACAAGGGGACCACAAATACTTTGCAGACTTAGCATCTGCGATTGATGATGATCAAGTAATTTCTGCGATGGTCTTCGAGCTTGAAAGAATGGACTTAACTGGATTCAATGTTAGATCTAGACCTTTAACTCTTGAGCTTGGAAATCAAAAACTGAAATCATTGCAAGGCTTTGATCGTTTTTGGTTTGAAGTACTTATGACTGGTCGCTTTGGGTACGACCTTTACCTAGGGACAAAGCGTGATGAAGCATGGGACGATCATTCATTCATGGCTACAACAGAGCTAGTTGATTGGTACCAAAAGTTTGATAAATCTAGCCAGAGATTTGGAACATCGATAACTAAAGACATCTCAGATTCACTTGCAAGGCTTTGTCCAAGCGCAAAAAAGGATAGGCACTCTAGAAATAATGTGGTCAAACGTGGCTTTATCTTGCCAGAAATATCAATTGCTAGAAATGACTTTATGAGGGCATTCAACTTGACAATTGATTGGGATGATGCCAGCCAAGCGGCTACTAAATATCTCGAATTAGAAGAAGAACCAATTTGGGAATCAGAGCTTTTAACTATGCCAACTCAATACCAAATAAGTTGGAATGATCAGGCTCATTGATTTTGCGCGAGGGGGAGTAATCTTGCCGCCCTTGCCATGTGTTTTTAAAAAGTATTAAGTAAATGAAGAAATATAGAAAACTTTCTAAAAATCAATGGCAATGGTGGCAACACTGTTCATAAGGTCCTGCGTGCAAAAAATTTCTTCTCCCCCCTCGCCCCCCTACACCTAGTGCAGCCCATGAACACACAGACTTTACATTTAGAACAAACACTCACGGCACTAGGCGGGCGTGTCATCTGCCAACGCTGCCAAGCCAAGTCCAAACGCACAAAACTACAATGCGCTGCCCCTGCCCTCAAAGGCAAGCGGGTATGTAAGACGCATGGCGGGCGAAGTACCGGCCCTAAAACCGAGGCAGGCCGACAACGTTGCTCTCAAGCTAAATCCATTCATGGACGCGAGACCCGCGAGGCGCGAACCGAAAGCAGCCTAGCTTCGGCAAGGTTAGCAGTACTTGAGGAGGCGGGGTTTGTACTAGGCTTCATGAGTGGCCATAGGACTCGTGGCAGAAAACCAAATCGCATGGCTGAGGCTTATCCTCAACTACAAGAATATGTGCGCCTAAAAAAATTGGATTGATGCAAGCAAATTCTTTAATTATAAATTTAAAACATGTATATTGGGTTTATTGAATCACACCAAGCTCCGATATGACTGCCCCTACAACATCAGCTCCGGCAACAACAGTTTCCAAAAGCGGTACTACGAATATTGATGCATTATTAAGCGGTGAGAAATGGGGATATGCCTTAAGTAGTAACTCAGCCCCACTAACAATTAGTTACAGCTTTCCTTGGATAAATGGGCTGTCCGCGGTATTTTCTGCACCAGCCGGGGCAGAGTATTCGACTGATGGTGAACAAAATGCAACTTTCCGCTTTGGACTAAACAATACGCAGCAAACAGCCGCCACACTCGCCTTAACGGCGTGGTCCAACGTTGCAAATATCAACTTTCAGTTAGTCTCGGAAACATCCACAAACGTTGGAGATATTCGTTTTGCTTTTTCATCAGCAAGCAGTCTAAGCGATGCATGGGGATACGCAAGCTATCCAAGTTGGTACTGGCCTATTGGCGGGGATATATGGATAAATTCGAAATATGGAAAAGATACAGACTGGGGAGAAGGATCATACAACTTTGAATCTCTCATGCATGAAATTGGTCATGCACTTGGACTCAAACACCCATTCAAAGGTGATGTCACTTTAAGTTCGAGTCTCGATAACAGCGTCAACACCATAATGTCTTACACAGACATCAAAAACGTTTACCCCAACGCTGGATATGTTAATGGAAAATACGTTTGGCTAACATATTATATAAATCGTGAAACTCCGATGGTGTTCGATATCGCAGCCATTCAGTACATTTACGGAGCAAACAACAACTATAAAACGGGCGATGACGTATATACTTTTGACCCAACAAAACCCTTCTACAAAACCATTTGGGATGCTGGCGGAAAAGACGCAATTTCCGTTTCAAACTTTTCACTTGCCTGTGTCATTGATTTAACACCCGGAAACTACTCAAGCCTTAGCTATCCTAGACCATCTGACACAGGAGGTGTAACTGTTACGTATGACGGGACCAACAATCTTGGTATTGCCTTTAACTGCATTATTGAAAATGCGATTGGTGGATCAGGTAACGATAAGCTTATAGGCAATAGCGCAAATAATAGTCTCGATGGTGGCCTAGGTAACGACGTAATGTATGGCGGTGAAGGAAACGATACATTTGACTGGGACTCAAAACAAAGAGCGGGCAACGATACCTTTTATGGCGGCAAAGGTAATGATGCGTTCGTACTAAGCAGTCTAAGCGACACTGTTGTTGAATACCTAAATGAAGGTAACGATGCTATTTGGGTTGATTTTTCATATTCAATTGAGAACTTGCCAAATGTTGAAAATATATTCGGATATGGCTTAAATTCTTTGACTCTTAATGGAAACACCTCTTCTAACTTTTTTAAAGGTGGCAGTGGTAACGACACAATTGACGGTGGGTCTGGTACTGATTTGATTTTTTATTCAGGTAATTTTTCAGATTACACAATCACCTATTCCGGAAATTCATACACGATAAAAACTAAAACTGATGGTACTGACACTCTAAGAAATATTGAATTTTTGGATTTCGCAGATAAAAAATATGATCTTTCAACATTCCTCACTCCAACGTATTCATTAACTGCAACAAAAACCAATTACGATGAAGGCAGTAGTGCCGTGTTTAATTTGGCAACAACAAACGTTAATGCTGGAACGCTACTGACTTACACAGTTTCAGGAATCACAGCCGCAGACCTAACATCTGGAGTCCTAACGGGAACTACAGTTGTAGGAAGTGACGGTAAATCCTCAATCACGATCGGGCTTAATGCCGACCAGCTTACAGAAGGAACAGAGTCTATAACTGTAAGTATTCTGGGCAACAGTGCATCTGCAACAATTAATGACACCTCAATTAACAAAGTTTCAGCTATGACTGTTTCCAATACATGGACAACTATGCTCGGCTCGAGCACTTATAACTCAGGCGCTAGGATTTCTATCTCACCCGACGGCTCGATTTATATATCAGGTCCAAAATTGGGTACTAACTCTGAAACAGATACATACCTAACGAAATACAACACGAGCGGACAAAAAATTTGGACTAAATCCTATGTAACCACAAATAATGAACTTGGCTCTTACCTTGCCGTTGGATCAGATGGATCAATTTATTTGACTGGTGGAGTTGATGGAACGTTTTGGGGTCTTCCTAGCAACGGTATTTTGGACGCATACATATCTAAATTCAATTCAGAAGGTAAAGCTGTATGGGATGTCTTATTTGGGACAAGTACTACAGACTTTTCTACAGGAATTACCACTAGCATCGATGGCTCCATATATATCACTGGGCTTACTCTCGGCTCACCTGATGGACAAGTAAACAATGGTGGGGTTGGTGATGTTTTCTTAGTCAAATATAGCGCAGATGGAGTAAAGATTTGGACTAGATTATTTGGAACCAATCAGAGTGACGTTCCTGTTGCAGTTAAAGCAGGTTCCGATGGGTCAATTTACGTGGCAGGTTTTACGGCAGGATCACTGGGTGGAACGATCAATGGTCCGACTGATGCCTTCCTGACTAAATACAGTTCATCTGGAACGAAGATGTGGACAAAGCAATTTGGTTCTACTGGAAGCGACGCTGTAGGGGGTATCACAATTGGAATGGACGGATCACTTTACCTTACTGGAATAACTGATGGCTCAATTGACGGGCTAACCAATAGCGGGGGAAATGATGTTTTCATAACAAAATACACCCAAGATGGCTCAAAGATTTGGACAAAATTATTGGGAACAAGTGTTGCAGACAGCGCCACCTCAATTAGCACAGGTATCGACGGTTCTATTTATATAGCCGGAACTACAGCAGGCTCGTTAGATGGAAAAATCAACAAAGGGGATACTGCTGGATTCATAGCTAAATACTCCACAGATGGAGCAAAAATTTGGGTAGAGCTAATCGACACTAGTTCTGAGGATACCGCCTTATCTGTTGCAACTAGCACTGATGGATCAATCTATGTCACTGGGTACACTGAAGGGCAATTAAATGGTCAGAAAGTTACCGGCTCGGACATCTACATCACAAAATTTCAAGAACTAAGCTCCGCTCAAAATATTACAGGCACTGTAAATAACAACCTTTTGACTGGTACTGCTGGAAATAACTCGATCAACGGTGGCGGTGGTATTGACACCCTAGTAGTTTCTGCTGGAATACGTAATTACTCTGTTACGAAAACTGTAACGGGCTACACCTTGATCGACAAAATAGGAACAGATGGTGTTGACACTCTAGTGAGTGTTGAAGTCATCAAATTCTCGGACAAGACTATCAACCTAACTGTACAAGCCAAAGCCGCATCTGCACCACAAGCAGATGTAACTAGACTGGTTGAACTCTACACAGCATTCTTTAACCGAGTACCTGATGCCGATGGTATGAGTTTCTGGATTGATGAGATGAAGGCTGGCAAGACTACCAATCAAGTTGCTGAAGCGTTTTACAACGCTGGTGTGAACTACTCTAGTCTCACAGGCTTTTCTTCAACAATGACCAATGCCGACTTCATCAACGTGATTTATAAAAACGTGTTGGGCAGAAAAGATGGCGCAGACGCTGGTGGTTTATCTTTCTGGGAAACTGAAATCACTTCTGGAAGAGCAACTCGGGGCACATTGGTTACAAATATCTTAGACTCTGCACACACATTCAAGGGCGATAAAACTTGGGGCTGGGTGGCCGACTTGTTAGACAACAAGATCACAGTAGCTAAGAAGTTCAGCATTGACATGGGGTTGAACTACAACACGCCCGAGGAGTCAATTACTAAGGGCATGGCCATTGCCGGCGCCATTACTGCAACAGACACATCAGCCGCAATCACTTTGATAGGCGTTACAGAAGCTAATTTTCAACTTTCCTAAAAATCACAGGTCGTTTGAGCAAATCTGGGTGTAAAGCTGCGCGGATGGAACCAACTCGAATTTAGGGGGGTGGGGGTACGGTGGGGTCGGTTCTGGCTGGATTTTTGAAGGGGTAGCCCTTTAGCCCACTATGCGGATGCTACGCGGCATCGTTGCCGTTAACTTGGTGCAGTGCTGTTCCAACATACGCACGCTGTTGCCCATTTGCTTGCTCAACGTGTGTATGTCTATTCCTTACAATTCACTTTAATATGTAACTATGAGGGTTGAATTACCCTCTACAAGTGTTTCCTTAATTCGCGTAAACGTGCCAGATGGAGTTATGCGGAATTGCGCCGAACTTGTAGAAGTTGTAACGTTTGATGTATTTCTTTCCTCAATAATTAAAGTTACTAAAGCCGTACTTGATGTGTCTGCCTCCACTACGTAGGTTGCTCTACTGGTACCACGTAAAACTGCTTTAGTAATGCTGGAATAGCGATTAGCCGTATACAAGGTGCCAGTATCATTAATTCGGGCTATTGTTGGAATTGTAGGAGTCCCTGTAACAACAACATAATCTTCGCCGCCGCTTTCACCCTTAGGTAAGTAGTTTGAGTCAACCCAATCAATTGAAGATGTGTTTAGCGGTACCGTTACACCATTAACAACAACAGATCCTGTCGCTGTTGTTGTTCTTTGTTGTGCTGGCAAACCTTCAAAAGTACCAGCACTCAAGTTGCCACGCGTAACAGTACCTGATCCAGATACTGCAACTCCGTTAACTGTTCCACTGATGGTGTAATTGTTTGATGAAGAGGATGTAAGTGTATTCGCCCACACCGTTTTTAAATTGAAAGACTCTGTAGAGGCAACTGGCCCTGACACACCTCCACCACCTCCACCGCCACACGCTGTTAACAATACAGTTACAGCAATTACTGTAAATAATTTGAATTTATTAATCATATAAGATCCATTTATTTGACAAGTTGTGTGAATTGCGGATTAGTCACAACTTGACGTAGCAATTCTTGAACTGCAGGCGAAAATGCATCTGCTACGTTTCTACATGCTGAATATGCATCGAAACTCGTATCGTAGTTGTATTTGATAGCGACTTGGTAACCAGACGATTTGTTTGAACTTACATGCATTGTAATTTCCCAGTTTGCAGGAGAAACAGAACTAAATGCCAACTTCTCAATTCGTCCGTTAATTATGTTGCTTGATTGCGTGTCATAAACTTGCGCCAAAAATAATTCTTCTTGAAATGACTCTTTTATAAACGTTGTAAGATTTTTACCAGGTGCAACATTAACTGGACCTAACAATCTGCATGTCAACTCTTGTGTAACACCGTCAGCCAATGCGAAATTGCCAAGTTGAACTTTTGTGTTTGTTGGTTTTAATGCATTTTGAACAGTCAAAACATTAGTAGTTGAGGCTTTATATGGATTTGAATTAGTTGTTGAACAGCCAACCAAAGCCAATGCAAGACCCACCAACAATCCAGTTTTAAGTAATTTCATTTTGTTCCTTAAATATCAAGCCAATTTACCCGCGGCCATCGTTGCGGTTAGTTCACTGTAGTGCTGTTTCAACATACGCACACTGTTGCCGATTTGCTTGCTCAACATGTGTATGTTTGTACCATTTAACGTTTAGTTCCTATGACAATGACACCATCATTTTTACTTGGTGTTAAAGCAAGTGACAAAAACTTATTAGGCGTTACTGTTGCGTCAAGATAAACAATACCAGACATTGTTGTTTGTCCGGCAGCACAACCAACTCCAGACGCCGACAATGTTAAGTTATAAATATTTTTACCATTTGAACGAGGAACAACACTTCCGCTTGTTACACAATTTGTTTGATTTAAAACGAACCTACCTGCACTATCAATCGTAATCGAACCTGGTATCAATGAATATGAACCGGAACGTCCAGTAAATGCCCACGTGCCTGTAATTGCCGCCGCTGTTGCAGGAGTGTCATATGCAGTTTGATATGTAACTGGGACGCTTACATTATTGCCAGTTAATGACATCGATGATTTCGACACTACAGTTCCCGTTAAATTACCTGTAGTCGAACTATTTGTTAGGAAATTAAAGTCAGTTCCTTGAATTGAAATGCTATTACCATTTACGGCCGCTGTTCCGTAAAGTGCTCCATATATTGTTGAGCCAGAAGAATAAATTCCCCATGCTTCGCCGTTTTCCAAAATTGCAGTTGATACTGTGTATCCAGTACTTGCTTGTCCAGCCCAAAATCCTTGTGCGTCTACACTTGGCGTTGAACTACCACCTCCACCACCTCCACCGCAAGCAGACAGCAATGACAACACTGCAGTTGCAGTCAGTAATTTAATTTTAGTAATCATTTTTAAGCCAATCTTTCTGCTGCCATAGTGGCGATACTGGTCTACAGGGTCAAGACCACAAACACAAACGTTTATAGTAAATATCATTAAGGCACTTAATTCCTAAATAAGCAATCTATTTAAATACCAAACATGCTGTTACCAATCTTGTCCAATTCACAGCTCAGGTTCATACCCAAAGATTTCATGAGTACAGAAGGGATTGAGAAGCTGATGTAGTCTAAATTTTTTATGCAAGTATCGTGTGCGGATGCTTCGCCTCTCTGACCTGCCCCCCCTCCTGCTCATTCAATAGAGCGGATCGCTTGAGTAAATCTAAGTGCAAAGGTGCGCAGATGGAACCAACTCCAAATTAGAGGGGGGTACGGTGGGGGCTGTTCTAGCTGGATTTTGCAAGCCCCACCCTATGAAACTTTTCAAAGCCAACATCCATACAGTCCCGACTAAGCCAATTAAAGCTAGGCCAGACTTATTGATATGCTTTATGGTATGTTGGAAACAAAAAAAGCCCCGAGAGGGGCTTATTAATTGGTTTCTTGGCGGAGAAGGTGGGATTCGAACCCACGGTGATGTTGCCACCACGCCTGATTTCGAGTCAGGTACATTCGACCACTCTGCCACTTCTCCTGCGTTCAACATTGCGACTGGTCACTGCCGCAAATTGTACCAGTGGACCTTAAGCACGCAGCTCAGTGATGCCGCCCATATAAGGCCGCAAAACGTCCGGCACCGTCACAGATCCGTCCGCATTCTGATAATTCTCAAGCACTGCAACAAGCGCACGCCCAACGGCCAATCCCGAACCATTCAAAGTGTGCACCAGTTCATTCTTGCCCTGAGCATTTTTAAAACGCGCTTGCAAACGGCGTGCTTGAAAAGTCTCGCAATTAGAACAAGAACTGATCTCGCGGTAAGTCGCTTGCGCAGGTACCCACACTTCAAGGTCATATGTTTTGGTTGCACCAAAACCCATGTCACCCGAACACAGCAACATCACACGGTAAGGCAAACCCAGCTTTTGCAAAATAGCTTCAGCATGGCCGGTCATTTCTTCCAGTGCGTCATAACTTTTTTCGGGATGGACAATTTGTACCATCTCTACTTTGTCGAACTGGTGCTGACGAATGAGGCCGCGAGTATCGCGCCCTGCACTGCCTGCTTCCGAACGAAAGCAAGGTGTGTGCGCAGTGAGTTTCATGGGCAAATCGGACTCTGCCAAGATTTCATCGCGCACCACATTGGTCAAGGTCACTTCTGAAGTGGGAATTAAATAAAGCGCCTGATTGTCAGCACCTTCATCAGATTCTTGCCCACCCTTTTTGGCAGCAAACAAATCGCCTTCAAATTTAGGCAATTGACCGGTGCCGCGCAATGTGTCTGCGTTCACGATATAAGGCGTGTAGCACTCTGTGTAGCCGTGCTGCTGTGTTTGCGTGTCTAACATGAACTGCGCCAACGCGCGGTGCATACGTGCAATTTGGCCGCGCATGAATGTGAACCGTGAACCAGCTAGTTTGATACCAATGTCAAAATCAAGACCAAGTTTTTCACCGATGTCTACGTGGTCGCGCACTTCAAAGTCAAACGTCTTGGGGCCTTTACCATCCACACTCCATTTGCGCACTTCTACGTTGCCATGTTCATCGGCACCCACTGGCACACTTTCGTGTGGCAAGTTGGGCACGGCCAACAACATGTCTTGAAGTTCTGCTTGCAATGCATCTAAGCGCAGGGCAGACGCATCCAGTTCAGTTTTGATGCTGGCCACATCGGCCATGACTTGGTCGGTGCTTTCACCTTTGGCTTTCAACATGCCGATTTGTTTGGACAAGCTGTTGCGCTGACTTTGCAATTCTTCGGTGCGCGTTTGCAATGTTTTGCGCTCTGTTTCTAAAGCACGAAACTTTTCCACATTCAAAAATACTTGTGGTTTTTTACGAGTCTCTAAGCGCGCTACAGAAGCGTCCAGATCTTTACGAAGCAAAAGAATGTCTAGCATGTTGTTAAATATTTAAAAGGCCCAAAAAATCAATGGCCATCGTCTAATTTTAGTCCCTTGGGCAAGGGGAATTTAATGGTTTCAGTCACGCCGTCCAATTTGCGAATTGACGTAGCGCCCAATGCGCGCAATCGGGTGATGACATCTTGTACCAGCACTTCAGGCGCAGAAGCACCCGCAGTAAGACCCACTCGGTGTTTACCTTCAAACCATTCGTTTTGAAGTTCGTCGGCACTGTCAATCATGTAGCTGTCAGCGCCCAAGCGGCTTCCCAACTCACGCAAACGGTTGCTGTTGGAACTGGTGGGACTGCCCACCACCACCAACACATCAACTTGGGGGCTCATGAGTTTGACGGCATCTTGCCGGTTTTGGGTGGCATAGCAAATATCTTGCTGCTTGGGTTCACGCACACTGGGAAAGCGCTTCTTCACTGCCAATAAAATTTCTGCTGCATCGTCCACGCTCAAAGTGGTTTGCGTGACAACAGCCAACAGTTCTGTCTGTTTAGGTTGAACCTTGAGCACATCGTCAGAGTCTTCTACCAAGTGAATGCCATTGGGCAATTGGCCCATGGTGCCTTCTACTTCAGGGTGGCCTTTGTGACCAATCATGATGAACTCGTAGCCCTCT
>Ga0315903_10006647_pt1 | contig 14685 bp, 16 predicted proteins | sample LakEriMetagenome_7_FD_203524 | JGI IMG/M metagenome (GOLD analysis project Ga0315903, IMG submission 203524) | Freshwater fungal communities from buoy surface, Lake Erie, Ohio, United States - Buoy 2 MA119 | ecosystem: Environmental > Aquatic > Freshwater > Lake | place: USA: Lake Erie, Ohio...
TGAATCATGGTCTTAAGATCGGCCTCTGCTGCCTTCTGATTCTCACATGATCTAAATGTGAGCAGCAATAAGATTAAAATTGTCACACCATAGATGGCATGGTGTTTAAGTGTGGTCTCGGACATGGCTTAAAATTTCATTAAATTTAGCCAAATAAGTTGATTTATCCTTGAGCTGATCCATTAAGATCTGGCTCACTACGTTAAGCGGCATGTCACGCTCAAGCACATACACCACCAATACCTTAACCAATCTCTCATCGCATTCAATATCTGTTGCAGGTAGGCTCATGCAACAAAGATATTTAAATTTGTCTTGTGGCTTTCTTCACCAACAATTTAACTACCTCATCAAGCCTGTCCACTGATGAGGCAATCATTATCATGATACCGCTTTTTTCTTGCTCTGTGGCCTCTGGATGGTCAAGCAGCATGCGCACCAATCCACCGATTGAAGTAAGCGGCTGCCTGAGCTCATGGCTTAACATAAATCTGAACTCCTCAAGCAATACCTTCTGCCTCTCATGCTCATGTGCTGAGATGGATGTCACATCCACAAGCTGAATCCCAATGAAGTGCAGGCTGTCCATGATGGAATATACATTCCACATGTTGTACCTCTCTGATCCAATTTTCTGCTTGGTTTTGGCATACACTCGGACAGCATCAGGAGTATTCTTTTTTGCCTTCTTGATGGCCCTTAGCAGCTCATCCTTATCACTATCATGTGCCGCAATGTCCATGATATTGGATGGCTTGATGTGGCTGCTATATTCCTTGAATAAATCATTGGAGGCCACTATGCCCCCATCCTGATCGGATATGACATAGAAGAGATCAATGGATGATTCCAGGATATGCAGGCTTGCCATATCACAAAGATACGTTAAGCCATTAAACTTTTATGACAATTCTTGCTTGAGCTCATTAAAGAGATTGGCCCATGATGGTGCTGATGCAATGGCATATTTGGCTGTAAGCGCCAACATAAATGTAAACACAAGTGAATTGCAGAGTAAATCAATATTCATAGGCTGTTCAATATCTGGCTGATTTCTTACTTCGTGAATCTCGAATGTGTGGTACGTTGATTCACTTAATAAAGATACATCAACAGGTTGAATTGAATCAGCAGGCATGTGAAATATTTTTTTAACCGGCATAACCTCGGCCACATCAATGGGCAAGGTATCGGCTGCAATGGTGTCCTGACGGATCACTGTTGGCACTACCTCAACAATTGGCTTCACTGGATGGTTAAGGCAGTGGCCCGGATTGTTGCACTGTATGGTGTCAGTTGGTGTCATTGCTGTTGGTTTTAGGGATGTAGCCTGCCGCCACCATTGCTGCTACAATAGCGGCCAAAGTCTCCACCTCAATCTTCTTTAAGATCAGCATAAAGACAGACACCAGGATCACAAGGGAGCCAATGGTGGGCTTCCAATGTTTCAGAATGATGTTGCAGATCTTACTTGCTTTGGTAGGCTTACGGCTCATGGCTCAATTTACGAATGATTGGGCCAATGTGTTAATTCAATTCTGCCCCTTTATTTACACAATGAGAAATACAGATTGGCCTCTTCTCGCCTGCGTGTCACCAGACCTGGCAGCACCTTGCCACCGCCTCGCACCCACTTTTGGAACTCATCCACAATAGACGGATCGGCAGGATTGACTTTGGCCTTCTTTAATAATGTGGACTTAATGAATGCACCTGTGCCCACATTGTAGGTGAATGACACAAGTGCATCAAATTGACATTGGTTAAGGTTTGGTAAATGCCGATTCACAGCAGCCTCAAAAGATTGCAAAGAGGCAAGCAATAATTGAGTGGCCTCTTTTTCGCTGCTTAATTTTTCTCCAAGTATCACCTTGCGGCCATCAGGATATCTGGTGTTGCCATAGCCAATTGTGGGCACTCCTGCCGGGCAAAGGTAGCTGCTCAATCTCAAGCCCTCATGCTTCTTAATTATTGCCAGACCGTTTGCCGATGTGGAGCGCATGATTATAATACTAAATATTGAACGGTTATGTAAATGTAAGCGAAGCTGTAAGCAGTTGAAACGGATGTGAGTCCAATACTGGCTGTGTTATTTACAGTATTGGCAGACAATGCCCAGGTTGCTAATTCAGATGTATCGGAGTCATGCGAAATGATACCTACTAAATCCTTGTTATTGGCAAAATTTGATGGCACAGGTAGGCTCAATTGAAACGAAGCTTGCGTTTCGCCTGTGTCTAAATCGACCTGCAAAAAATATGTGCAAGTGACCACATCATTAACCCTGCTATAATAGGCAGCTAAAGGTGATACAATTTCGCTGAATGTCTCATTTGTAACGGTCGGAGTAAAGGTGCCGCTTTCAAACTGAGGCATGCCATTAAATATGTTCTGCACCTCAATCTGTTTTGATTGATTGGAGCTTGTGTCCACAATGTACATTACATCGGTTGCATCTGCTGCCCCTAATGTAGTTAAGTCGGTTACTTTTACCCCTGCCATAGTTGGTTTATTTAGTTGCTAATTTACAAATTATTTAGATACTCAATTAAATCAAAAGAGCTTGTGTAGGTTTGACCGTTTATAGTATTCTCAGTCAATGTCAGCAGATATACACCCTGCTCAGTGATCACATGGAAGGTATTGTCATCAACAGCCTCCCACTTAGGATCAATTATATTGGTTGATATTATACCACTGGCTGTGCTTACAAATTCAATTTGTGTTGATGTGATATTGATGTTATTCATATTATGGTTTTTCAATCATGTAAAAGCTTCCGAATGTTACATCTGCCCCGGTTGTATTAAGCTGCAATGCAAACACAATGTATTGCTGCTGTGTCCAGTTTACCGCCGCCGTAGATGTTAAATCGTATAAGCCGTAATCGGTGGGCACACCTAAGCCCGGTGCAAAGTAAACTTCTGTGTTGTTATTAGCCGTTTTAATTGCAAGGTGTCTTATCATTTGGTTTACCAAGAAGCTTGGCGCACCTGCATTCTGATGAGACCCAAGCAATATTGGTGAGCCGCTAAGGTCAGGAGTTGCATTGGCATAAATACGCAACGCCATAGAATTTGCCGTACCCGTTTTAGCAGTACGGTAAGTTATTCTAACCACATCACCTGCTACAAATGTATTGGCAGGAATTAGCTGGGTATATTTAACGGTATTAGCTGTGCCTGTATGTGTTGCTGAACTGATGCCAGATTTGTAAACTACCGAAGCAGCAGGTATGGTCGGGAATGTCTGCAAGCTGCCGTCACCTCTGATATATTGTGATGTGCTGCCGTTTGCAGTGATGGCAATGGCAGGTGTCGTGGTGGGATTGCTAACCGTTACCGATAAGGCAGGACTTGTAGGACTTGGTACGGTTGCACTTACACTTGTTACCGTTCCTGTTGGTATGGTCGGGAAGGTTGCCAAACTGCCATCCCCTCTTACATATTGTGAAGTAGTGCCACCAAGAACATTGCCCAAACTTCTATTTTTCCAAAGGTTATTTACACCCGTTGTATAAACTAAAAATTGATTATTGGCCAATGGTGTGGTGGTGATGTCCACATCAGATAGCTCATCAAGTTGGAATCCATTCTGCACAAAAACATATATCTGGCCATTACCTGCATTGGCCCTTTCCACAATTCCGATCCTGGTCAAGTGATTGGGTGCTAATGGCAGCACGTTTGTGAGTGATCCTGCTGTATTGCCTACATAGACAGTATCACCTGCTGTAAACATCCCTGTGTTGATGCCATCCACCACACCTTGAGTTATGATGTAGCCTTTTTGATTAGGCCCAATTGAGCTGCTAAATACTAAGCCAACAGTCTTGGAGCTGGTTGCCTCGGTAGTATTATTAGCGAGCTTAACTGTCATGCGATCTCCAGTGGCTCCAAAGGCATAGACTGGCTGACCTCTGTTAATTGTCACACTGTCTGCATTGGTGATGTATGCAAACATCTGATTAGGAGCTACTCCTAAAAGCTGAAAATTGGTACCATCATAAATGGCAATGAATTGCTGATTGGCAGCAATGTCTCCTCCAATAATTGGAACAATATTGTTCTTTGATATATTGACAGCTCCAAGCCCGTTAATATTTAAAGTGGATGCACCTGTGTTGGCATTGGTGAATCCAATGGCATAGGCATCGTTTAGGTTGTATGCTGTTACTCCTGCAATGCTTACGGCATAGGTATCGGTTCCAGTTGCCTGACCGCCCTGCATACCTGTTGCTGCTGTGCTGTCAATGGTAAATGATGGATAGGTGCCGGTCACAGTTATATCTGTGCCACCTGTTATGCTCACCACCTGATCCGGAGCTGTATTATCAATTGTGAAGTTTGGATAAGTACCCGATGTGCTTATGCCAGTTCCTGCCGTTAATGATACAATCTGATCTGGTGCTGTATTATCAATTGTGACACCTGTTATACTTATTCCTGTTCCTGCTGTGAGCGTGTCCTGCTTGCCATCAAAGGTGTTCCAATCTGCCGAACTAAGATAGCCATCAGTGGTGGCATCAGCCTGAGTGATTGAGATGTCTGGAGTAGCACCACCGCTTGATGCAATTGGTGCTGTGCCTGTCACTGATGTGACACCGCCGCCACCTCCACCGCCTGGCACATTAACCTGCACCACTCCTGGCGAAGTTAATGAGGCAGTCACTCCTGCACCAGTGAAATTCAATGTGGTAGTATTGGTGCTGACATTAACCCCTTCATCTTGCGTTCTAAGTGGTGTACCGCCACCACCTCCGATGGCCACAAGTGGATCGGCAGGTGTACCATTGCCGGTGATTGTCACCCCATCCACAGCCACCTCTGTCAAGCAAGGTGTGCATGGCTCAAAGTCAGGGAGTGGAATGTCACCTGTGGCACAGGTATCATAACAGCCATCCTCACTGCCGCTCACCACATTAATATCAACATCAATTGTGACAGATGCCCACTCATAATTTGCAGGCAGGCTCTTGATTTCATTGGTGTAGCCATTGGGCACCACCTCATAAGACACCACACCAATGGCTGTCTTAAATTGTGGATCGGTGCCGCTGATTAGCTTGAGCACCCTTGATGCAATCCAATCCTGTGCATCAGCAGAGTCACATGGCAGATGGCTCTTGCGCACCACTGCATTGGCAGATAGGCTGTATCTGGTCTCATACATGGACTTGCAGCCTGCCAATCTGAATGACTCAATCTTATTGACTGATATCTTACCACGTTTGGCCCAGAACAAGGTGCCCTGTTTAGCATCGAAGTTGGTCACAGGTATTGCCTGACCATTGCCGATGTAATGGATCCATGCTTTATCATTGCCATCAGCCGCAAGCTCTGAAAGGCCATATATCTGATCAAAGATATTGCCCACCTCAATACGTTGATTCAATCTGTCAATTATGGTAGATAGTAAGTTCATCGTTTATTCATTGCATTAATAATCTGTTCCACTATTTGATTGGCATGATCTTGCAGCATCTCCTCCTGCTCTTCTTTTGTGGGCAGAAAGATTGGGCCATACTTAGCTTCCAACCCATCAATCTTTGGCACCTGATCGGTAGGTATCAATATCGCAGCCTCAAGGCCCTCAGTCAATACTTCAGATGCCAGGAATCCACCCTTTAATTTGCCAGTCAATTCAAGTGGCAGCTTTCTTGATGTGCCTGTCTTAAGCTCGGCATAACCACCCGAAAAATATAAGGACTCAATCGGCTCTCCTGTCTTACCCTTCTTGTACTTAGATGGTGCTGAGGCCAATGATCTTGGACTTACATAGATTGGCTTGGTGCTGTATGGCTTGGTAGGTAGCTTATCTCCTGCCGTATTGGTGCCACCCTTTGAGCCAGTACCAAAGATCCGCTTAAACATGATCCGCTTCATCTCACGTACCGCTGAATACAAAGGAGTAAACTTGGAAGTCCATCCCTCGTACAAGCTGTTTAAGCTCTGTTCGATCTCAGCAGGTGTGGCCATTATGGAAGGGCTGTTACGTACTTCATGTTCTTGCGGCAATCCCAACAGTGATTGTCATCAGGCAGCCTCATATTTTGAAGCATGGCTCCAAGCTCTTCACCGTATCTTGTAGCAGCAATATCTCTGGCAGCCACAATGCCCTCAAAGGCATCGGCAGTGGCAAATGGTTTTTGCCCTCTGTTGATGGTCACTGTGGTATTAACCCTTTGATTAGGGCTCACTGTGAGTGCATAGTTGTAAATCTCAACCGCCGTTGCATAGGCCAAAGGCAGAGCCATCAGCCCACCGATTGAGCACAGCCACCCTTGCCTGTCACAATTTACATTGTAATTGACTGACACGCCTCCAGTGTACTTCTGATTTGATGAGCTCAATACATTGGTTCCATCAGTGGTGAGCTGAATCCCCACTGCATCCACAAATGGGCAGATGTGGCTTTCTCTCACACCACCGCCACAGCTCATGCAAGCACCCTTCTTAGTGATAAACTTGGCAGCATTCATGGTCATCTCATACACAATGGCAATGTCAAGCTTGCGCCTGGCTGATGTGAATGTCTTACCTAAGAATTGATCAAGGCCTCCCTCTGCATAAGTGATGGTCTCAATGAGCTTGCCTGTGATCATGTCGAAGATCAGCACAGGCACATTGGTATTGGCAGCATCAATGGCAAGATTGATATCTGATAAATAAAAGTTTAAGAATGCCAAACTATTGGGATCAATCTTTAATCTGATTCCGGTATAGTTACCGGCACCAAGAGCAGTCTGCACATTGGCATAATTGGTGAGCACATGGCCCACCCTTTTGCCTTCGATCACAGTATCAGACTTCATCATTGGTGTGAGCCTGGTGAGCACATCAGATGACAGCTTGCGCCATGCAAAGGCCCTCTTATCTTCAAAGAGCTGCTTTCCCTGATCATATTGATCAGTGATGAGCTGCCCCAAAAAAGTAGTGTTGATTCCAAGCTCATCAATGTATAAGCCTGTGGATGGTTCGGCTGCATCACAGCCTCTCAAGCCAAGTAAAGATTCAATGCACATCTGCTTGTTTTTTACAAAGATAAAAAAAAAGGGCCGCACATGGCAGCCCTCTTTTTAGTTAATCAATTACCCCTATGGATTAACAATGCTTACGCAATTCACATAGTTCACACCTGCGAATTTATCAGCAGCCTCATAGATGTCAGTAGGCAATGTTACGATCTTACCAGTTGTAGTCAATACAATTGATAAGTTACCGCAATCATCTTTCATGGTAAGATCAACAGGTACTCCAGCAGGTGTAAACACCAAAGTCTTAGAGTAGTTTGATCCTGCCACTGGAGTAATGCCAGTGTTCCAATCAGCTAAGTTGAAAGATAGCCACTGGATTGCTCCGGCAGTAGTCACCAATGCCTTAGTCTGAGATCCTTGAGCAGCAGCTAAACGTGCATCATAAGCAAATCCAAAGCCGTTTTGCTGAGTGATGGCAAGAAGATCAAGGCCATACTGTGAGCAGCAGCCTGCTGCCATTGCGTTGGCATAACGCTGCATGGCAGCACCACCAAATGCCACAGGAGCACCAGGATAGTTGGCCATGCGAGTTGCCTGCTGAATGTCAGCAATTGCAAATGGATTAGGCTCAGTTGTGCCGTTCATGGTAGCAATCTGCAAGCAGTCAGAAGATACAGTGTAGAAATCTTCTACATCAGTTCCCCAATTACCAGTCTCAGCAACAGCTTGAGTCGCAGCAGCAGAGGCAACCTTGCGATCAATCACATCCATTAAGCGCATAACTGACTCAAGCACATATCGAGAATTCTCCTGGCAATGGCGAGCGATGTCAGCAGCATTGATGAGCTGTGATGCAACATAAGTATCAGTGGTGTCCACAGTGTAAGTGGTAGTGCTGTCACCGTATGTGTTCTCAGAAGTACAGGTAAGGATGTCACCACCCTCAGTCACTTCTGTCTCAGGCAAACGCTGAATCCAACGTGCTTGAACGGTCTTAAGTTTACCACCGCCTGGAGATACCTCAGTGCGGATTAATTTTGAATTTTCTGGAGACAACAAGAATTCCAAAAATGGAAGTTGCTCTCTTTGGCCCACTTCAATGAATAGCTCAGATAATGACATCTGAACATTTGGGCATTCTGAAAGAATACGTGAAATTGACATAGTTAAAATGTAAATGGTTTGCCTTGAATTATTAGGCTTCAAGGTTGTGCCTACATTGCACATATAAGTGTGTGCTCACTACGTCATCACAGAATTACAAAGATAGTAAATAATATTACAAAAAGTCAAGGGCCTGCACTTCTGCAAGCCCTTTTGCCCAAACTATAAGTATGACAATACTTGAGACAAATATAAATAATTAAGGGCCACATTGCTGCGGCCCTTTAATCCAAAATCAGAACAAACTTTAAAAACAGTCTCGGCTGCAAATATACTAAGGCAAATCTATTTTACCAAAAAAAGGTCTTTCATCCACTGACCTTCTGCCTTCACAGCTCCAGAGCTGCCTTGCCCACCAATTGGCTGATCCTTTCGGAGCAGGGATGCCTGCACTTCTGGCACAATATGAATTGCCTGCATCTGTGCCTGGCTTAATCCGGTAGCCCGATGCACCAAAGTGTATCTCATTGCCATCATCATCAGTGGCCTTGTACTTCTTATCAGCCCGATCAGAGGCAGTCACATTGTACCCTTCATAAATTGGCATGGTTGAAAATTTTATTGTTTAAATATACCAATATAATATCAATTGCTTTAGTCAAATCTTTAGGATCAACTTGACTGGTGGTGGCACCCTGCCTCCATTCAGCATGCTGCTTTAATATCTGATAAGCTTGCTTGATTGTCATTTTGAAAAGAATCTTGGATTGATACCTCTGATCTTTTTATCATTGCCACTTTCAATCGGTGGGATGATTGCACCTGGTCTGGCCACCCTTTGGCCGGCTGTTGGATTTTTCATAATGATGCCGGCTGCTGTGGCTTCTTGAAGTAGCACATCAGAAAGATTCAAGAATGATCCTGCTTTCTCCTTTGACTTCAATCGCTCACCGCTTTTGCGATCCTTTACATAAACATTGCCATCCTCCTCCAGATCAATGGCATACTTCTCACCAATGGTTGCCTTGAAGCCTTTAATGGTAAACTCATTCACCGATGGATCAAGCTTGATTGATGAGAGCTCTTTCTCAAAGGTGTGATTGATCTTGGTTTGCTTCTGCTCCTCTGCCATCTTCTGCTTGAACTGCTCAAATTGATTGATGGCATCTTGCCTGGCTGAGTCAATGTCAGTGACCTTTTTCTCCAGTGATTTATATTTCTTTTCCCACTCCTTCACGAGCTCCTCTGATCCTGACTTATCAGCACGTTGCTGCCATTCCTCTTGCTGTTTCTCGTAGGCATCCCTTGCTTTTTCGGAGGCCATACGCAGCACATCCTGTGCCTTCTTATCCTTGAAGTCATCCTCTGTCAAGGTCACTCCAAAAGGCTCAAAGGCTCTCTTTGCAACATGAGCAATTGTGCCATTGATCTTGCCGATTTTTTCGTTTAATTCTTTACTGTTTACCCAGTTCTCCTGAAATTTCTCCTTTGCTTCCTCCAGGTTTTCTGCTTCGTTTAGGTTTAAGAAGCTTAGTATCTCCATCGCTTCCTCTGGTTTGATTGCCATAAATATTAGGTGTGTTAATTGGTTGCAGTTTCAATTCCCTTGCCCCTCTCTTGAACATGGACTCAGCCACCACATCTGAGGCTTGAATAATTCTGCCATCTGAAAGGATCAGGTATCTCATGGCTCAAAGATAAACAATTTGAAATTGCAAAACAATTAGTCAATAAATCCCTCAGCTCTTGCCCTTGCCTTAACTGTATCAGGCACCTTATTGTCCGGCACCGGCACAAGGTAGTGCCTGCAATTCCATCCACCCACTAATGTAAAAATTGATTTACTATCTGTGCCATCTATGCGACCGGCCCATGTGCCATCTTTAATGTCATTGATGCCTCCGCTATTCTTGCCATCACCCCATGCCTCAATCTCTTTCTTGTGGAAGATCTTATCTTCTCTGTGCTTGCAGAACGGCCTTGTTGTATCAATCTCCCCACCAAGATATTCAAACCACTCAAGCCCAAGCTCATCATTAATGGCTGCTGAGTAGCTGCGATCTGCCACCGCCTGAGCAGTGGTGGCTGTGGTCTTTATGTTAGCAAGCAGCCTGCCATCAGTGGTGTCAGTTCCTTCGACTAATCCCTCCAATGTCTTAACGGCTTCCCTTAGCGGAGCCCTTGCTGCAATGTTGGTGGTGAGCTGCTCTAAGAATGGCTGAGTGAATCTCTGATCAAGGCCTGCGCCAAAGAAGGTATTGATGGCATTCTGCTTGGATATCTGGAGCAGTTGCTTCTGCACTGCTGTTGGCTCAAAGGATGCCTCAAACTTTTGCGCAATCTCAGTGGATAGCTGCACCCCTGCATCAATGGAATCCAAGAAGTCCTTAACAGCAGCCCGATATTCACCACCAGCCAATACCTTCTTGAGCTCATCTGCTATCTCTCCAATTCTTGCAATGTTGCCCTCGGTTTGTTCAATGTTGCCTGATGCATCCACATCCATCTCATCAAGCAAAGGCCGGATCTTTTTCCATGCCTCTGCCTGAGTCTTTATGGCAGCAGTCTCAAGCCGCTTTGGTACTTCCTCAAACAGCTTGATCTTCCTGCTTACTAATTGATCAAATGATGCCATTCAATAACTCTTGCTGTGCCTGCTGTATTGGATCAAGCTGCTCTCTCACCTTATCGGCTGCGATACGTCTAAGTGCAATCACCTGCTCTTGGAATGGTAGATCAATAAATCTTGCAGCCCCTTCTGTTGGTATGTGGTTTCTGATAAGCTCCATGATTAATTGTGGTGCGGAGTGGTGCAGTACATCCTGCCACTTCTCAACCGTACCATTGGCAATCCTTGCCACGATATCAGCAGAGTTCATCAGCAGCAGCTCATCAGTGTTAATGATCAGATCATAGATTGCAGACGTTTCCTCATCGGTGTAATGGATAGCCCTGATATAATTGTAAACATTGGAGAAAGTAATTGATGGAGGCACCCCTGCCTTTACACCTTCAGCAATAATTGCAAGGTAGTCAGATGGTGTGCTGATGTCGAATGATGTAGGATAAACTAAATTGACACCGCCAAAGAATTCACCATAACGCATGCGCCCCATTGTCACTAAGCAGAACTCATAGAGATTAAATATTTGATCAGAGACAGGCTTGATAAAGGCATACAGTGCCCTCAATTTATTCAATGATCCTGTGGCTGTTGATGCCTCTCCAATGGTTCCTGACTCATCAGATGCAGGCAGGTGCAATATCCTCCTTGCCTTGCTCATCTGCTGCTCAATCTCTGTGCGCAAGAAGTTCAATGTGTCCATTGGTGGACTCACGAATTTAAGGTACTCACCAGAGAGGCTGCTGTCTCCTTCTGACAATGATGTCTTAGGCTTGATCAACAGCATACCTGTTGGTGAGAATCTGCTCTTAACACCTGAGCCATTACAGCTCTGGCAGCTACGATACCCTCCATTGATTGGATCAAAGATGCGCCCATCCTGGCACTTGTTCCCTTCCCGATCCATGAACTCACATATCTCACCTAATGCCACCATGAAAGGGAAGGCACTTGTGGCCTTGCTGATCTGAAGGTATGACTCATCAAGGATCACCTGATCAAGCAGAGGCACTGCTGTGATGAAAGGACTCTGGAAGGCAATCTCACCGCCCACCATCTGAGGCATCCCCTCAAGCTTATGGCATGGCACATATCCAAGGTTGTGGCTGAAGTATAGCACAGGCTCACTGAACTCAAGCTCTGACTTCTTGCCTACCTGGTAAACTTTCCAGATATTCATATTGTCATAAATCTCAAGCACAATGCCTGCCTTCTCCATCTTGCTGCCCACCTTAACATCTGATCTGTCATCAGTGATCACCATGTAATACTCACCATACTTCTGCCCCACAATTGATTTACATGAGTAGTATTCTGGCATCGGCTTGATCAACTCATTAGATACGATCTCCTCACCTTCCTCATCAATTACCGTATCAATATCTTCCGGCTCAATGGCAATGATGCCATTGGGATCAATCAGCTTTAATGTGGGCACCATGCTCTTCATGAACATTTCAAGGGAGCCAAATCTTTCAATCTCTGAATTGACAAATCTTTGAAATGTGTCCTCTCCAAATATTGGCTCAAGCTCCTCATTGTACCTGATGCTCCAGTTCTGATCAGCAAAGGCCCTGCTGATGGTGGCCTTGAAGTCCTCAAATACACTTAATGTGGTAGGCTTATAATTAGCCTTGATATATTCAGCCTGTGCATCGGTTTGGTTTGGAGCCCTCACATTCAATAGATGTGCAGGGTAAATGTCAGGCCGGGTGTGCGGCAAGATGCTATCATACATCTTAGCGGCATAGTTGTACCCCGGCCAATACTCAGGATATTGACTTACTCCAGTTCTCTCCTTGGTTATTGGATTGACAGGAGTCCTTGCAGATGCAGCCTCCCATCCCTTGTGCAGGGCAGAAAACTTGCGCACAATCTTGTCAATCTCCTCAATACTTAGTGCCATTTAAAATATTGTTAGTTGGTTTTTCAATGATGTTTGAGCCACAGCTCTTGCTTCTACAATAGTTTGGTTTCATGATTAACGCTGTATTAATGAGAGGCCTCTGCCCTCCGATGTGTTCAATGTTACTGTGTTGTACTTGTAGTGGTGTGCATACTCAATCAGCTTCTTAACATCAGCAATGTGGATGGTGTCATGGTAGGCTATCACACCACCCGGCTTGATCACTCTCTCAATCTCTTTAAACTCTGGCAAAATATTGTCCCACGAGTGATCACCATCCACAAAGATAAAATCAAAGTGATGCTCTGGCATATTGGCAAGCACCTTGATGGATTCACCAATGATGAAGTTCCATCCCTTTCCGGCCTTTTTAAAATCAAGCTTACGATAATCATTGATGTCAATGCCGGTGTACTTGCCACCAATCGGCAGGGCCTCAATCATCTTAACCGATGTCTCACCTTCAAAGACTCCAATTTCAAGCACGTTCTTATAGCCGTTCATCTTGATCAATGAGCCAATGAATTGGCACACATCGGGCTCAGAGTTCCATCCATGTCTGGCTTCCTCCTTAAAGGTGGCAGTGGTCACAATCTTTTTTTCAGCCTTTGGTTTGGTGGCCTCTGCCTTCTTTGGCCGCCCTGCTTTCTTTTTAGCGTTTTGGGTCTGCATGTTTATTTGAGATTATTCGATGGATAAAATATTTGTGCATCTTGTTTTCCTCCCTCATCCACGACTTAAGCAGCCTATCAAGCCACTCAATGTAAAAGGCAGGTGTGAAGCCTTGCCCACCATAGTAAGATTGGAGATAGTACAATTGTGTGACCTGTGCATAGTTCATCCCCCTGCGATCTGTGAAGTGGATGAAGCCAATCTCTGCATGGTCATTGCGGCCCACCTCCCCAATGGCAGGATCCATTCCTATCTTTGCCAGGGCACAGTTCATGTACAGCTCATCTGGCTGCCCACCGCCCCACTTGGTGCGGAGCTTATGCACAGGGATTGGATTGTGGTGATAATAATCTTGAGCCACCTTAAATAAGTTCAATGACTCGTTGCACTTCTTAATGTATTGAATGCTGCTGTTGATGGCAGGCAGCACAGTCTTTTCATCAAAGTTGTATTGACTCCAAATGTCATCGGCCCATGCCCACTGCATTGAGTCAATCTTGCGCCCCTGATCAATAGTGTGATATCCTACACAATGGCTTGCATACGGCTTGCCACTTTGGATCAACACATCAATCATTGGCTGAATGTCTTTCAAGGCCACTGCATCCACATCTAAATAAACATTATGTGTGAATGGCAGGTAGTAATATAGATTAACCTTTGCCTTGCCTGGATCAATCTTTTTATTGGTATAAAGGTTCTCCTGCAAGATGGGCCGGATCACATCCACCACCTCATGAAGATCACCACAGTATTTATCCACATCCTCCTTGCTTTCAACCAAGCAGGCAATCTGAATGGACTTATTAAACCTCTTAATTGAATAGGCTAAGTTATAAGCAGCCCAATAATATTGAGGCCTGCCAAATGCCATGAGCACCACCCCTGTATCAGAGGCAGTGCTGTGGCTTATTTGTTGGCTTGGTTCCATCATTAGAATACACCTGGAGGCGCATCATACTGTGAAGGGATATTTTTGTCCCTCCAAGAGAATGTTACCTCATAACGCTGAAGCTCATTGTTCTGCTCAGGGATGATGAAATTGGCAGATGTGGTAATGCCCACAGATGGATTAATGTAAATCACCTTACCAGAGTCGCAAGCATAGGCTAAGATCCAGGCTATCCTGCGATTGTTTACATCATTCCAAAAAGCATTATTCTCATCTGTCACGTTCGCATCATATAATGTGGCAGTACGATCTTCATTGATACGGATTGGAGTTCCGCATCCGATTGGTGAATCAACTGTTACCGGTGATCCGGCAGGAAGGGCAAAGCGGATATCTTGAATCAATTTAGCAGTGCCGGCTGATATTAAAGCATTGACTTCTGTCTCATCAGAAGGATCAACCAATTCAGTACCGCAAGCACCCACAAGAATTGCAGACACACCGCCAAGCTT
>Ga0315903_10006649_pt1 | contig 14685 bp, 13 predicted proteins | sample LakEriMetagenome_7_FD_203524 | JGI IMG/M metagenome (GOLD analysis project Ga0315903, IMG submission 203524) | Freshwater fungal communities from buoy surface, Lake Erie, Ohio, United States - Buoy 2 MA119 | ecosystem: Environmental > Aquatic > Freshwater > Lake | place: USA: Lake Erie, Ohio...
CCGACCTTCCATGGCCACTAAATCTGTCTGCGATTACCATTGCGCATATCACTTTTTGTTTCCCCTTTGTCGCTATGGTCGTGCGCGCGCGATTGGCGAGTTTCAACAAGGAAGAGGAAGAGGCCGCAAAAGATCTTGGCGCGACCGAGTGGCAGGCGTTTCGCGATGTTCTGCTGCCGCATTTAAAGCCGTCTTTAGTGGCAGGCGCATTACTCGCTTTCACACTCAGCCTTGACGATTTTGTCATCACCTTTTTCACCAGCGGCCCCGACACCATTACCTTCCCGGTAAAGGTCTATTCGATGGTTCGCTTCTCGGTCACGCCTGAGGTTAATGCCGCATCAACCATCCTCATCATTCTCACTGTCGCCCTGACCTTCATCGCGCTGAAATATCAGGGTGTGAAGGGCATATCGGACGCCCATTGAGATGCCGCCCACGGAACACTGATATGACCGAAACCAAACAGCCCATCATCCAAATCCGCAATGTGTCCAAACGCTTTGGCAAGATGACGGCGGTCGACAATGTCAGTTTAGACATTCGCGCCGGTGAATTCTTCGTTCTGCTTGGTCCTTCGGGTTGCGGCAAAACAACTTTGTTGCGGATGATCGCCGGGTTTGAATTGCCCACCGAGGGACAGATTTTAATCGATGGGCAGGATATGAGCCTTGTTCCGCCGAACAAGCGACCCGTGAACATGGTGTTCCAAAGCTACGCCGTGTTTCCGCATATGAACGTGACCGATAATGTCGGCTATGGCCTGCGTATATCAGGCGTACCAAAAAACGAGATTCGCGACCGCGTGGCCGAGGCGCTGGAGCTGGTGAAACTTGGCGGGTTTGAGGACCGGATGCCCGACCAAATGTCAGGTGGGCAGCGTCAACGGGTTGCACTCGCCCGCAGCTTGGTGATGCGGCCAAAGGTATTGTTGTTGGACGAACCGCTTTCCGCACTCGACGCGAAATTGCGTGCGCAAATGCAGTTCGAACTGGCGGACTTGCAGGACAAGGTTGGCATCACCTTCGTCACCGTTACGCATGACCAAGACGAGGCGTTGTCGATGGCAAGCCGCGTTGCCGTAATCAACAAGGGCGAAGTCGCCCAACTCGCGCCGCCATCGGACCTCTACGAATATCCCGCCAACCGCTTCGTCGCGGATTTTGTGGGTTCGGTGAATATATTTGAAGGCACGCTGACGCTGGATGAACCTGACAAAGCCGCCGTCGATTGCCCGGGCCTTGGCAAGGTATATCTCAACCATGGTGTCACCGGACCCCATGGCGCCAATGTCTGGATCGCATTGCGGCCAGAAAAAATCTATTTGCACGTCCCCGGTAAGGGGAAGGCCGTCCGCGCCGCCGCCCAAGATGCGCCAGACGGCCACAATCTCGCGCGCGGTACGATTAAGGGCATGAGCTATCTTGGCGATATCACTTTATATGAAATCCAGCTTGAGGGCGGCCAAATCATCCGTGTTAGCCGCCCCAACCTGTCCCGGCATGATCAGGAAGATTTTACCTGGGACGACAAGGTAAGCATGCACTGGCGTGCCGACAGCCCTGTTGTTTTATTGAGCTAAGGTTACTGACGGAATCAATTTTCGGCAGTCGGTGCCGGCCGCAGGCCGATCAGCGTGACGATGATGTTGCTTTCCGGCGATCCGTCAGTGGTTTTAGGCATGCAAAAGCGGTATGTTGTCCCTATTCCCATCATGTTCAGGCTCTCGCGGAAAATCGGCGATGCTTGGTTCAGTGGGATTTTTTCCCATTCGCGCTTTTGTTCAACGACGCCTGTATTGGCGTCAAAAATGGTGAAGTCGACAAGCGCCATGTCTCCATCGGCTGGCTTTTTGCCGGCGGCTGACTGCACGATGTCAAAGCCGAGGCCGGACGCAGTGGCTTGACTGCATGTCCGTTCGGCAACGGGAATAACTGGTTTTGGTGGCGGGTTGATGAAGGAGAGCAAATCAACTTCAAACACCAAGTCGGCATTGGCTGGGATGGGGCCAGTGCCCGCTGCACCATAGCCAAGTACCGCAGGGATGCAGAGGCGGTAGCTGCCGCCGACCTGCATCAGTTGCAGGCCTTGAGCAAATCCGGGAATGACGCCGCCAACGGGGAATTGAGCCGCTTGGCCGGAATCAAATTCGGTGCCGTCTGCGGTCAGCATGCCTTTATAATTCACAGTGACCTTGGACTCGGTATTTGGCCGTTCGCCCTTGCCCGGCGTGATGACGGTGTAGGACAGGCCTTCGGCTGTTTGCGTCGTGCACGAAAGCACGGGCGGCTTGGACTTAGTCGCAACCGGCGCGGCGGCCTGTGCAGGCGCAAATTGCAGAAGCAGGACGGACGTAAGTGCGGTAAATGCCGCGCGCTTAAGAGTTGGGGATGTCATGATTGTCCTCGGTAAAAGATGAACTTGCATTTTCCAGGCAGAAGAAACCGTTACCCAATCGATCGCAATTTTGGCTCTGCCTCATCCAGCGACTTTTGAATAATCCCCACCAATTCATCAATTTGGGCAGGCGTAATAATCAGCGGTGGGCACATCACGATGCTATCGCGGATGCCGCGCACCATGAGGCCGTTGCGAATGCAGATATCGCGAACGAGTGGGCCTGCTGTGCCTTCTGCACCGCCAAAGCGCGCGCCTGTTGCCTTGTCCGCAACAACCTCAATCGCACCAAGCAAGCCAATGGAGCGTGCCTCCCCGACCAAAGGATGGTCGCGTAATGGAGCCAGCGCCTTGGCGAGATACGGCCCAGTTTCACTACGAACCTTGTTGACTAGGCCTTCGCGCTCCATGATCTCAATGTTGCGCAAGGCCACGGCGGACGCGACTGGGTGACCCGAATAAGTGTAGCCATGGACGAAGTCGCCGCCCGTTTTGATTACCTTGACGATTTCTGCACTGACCGCCACGGCGGAGATGGGCAGATATCCGGACGAAAGCCCCTTGGCCATCGCGATGATGTCTGGCTGGATGCCCATGGTTTCATGGCCCCACATGTTACCTGTACGCCCAAAGCCGCAGATGACCTCATCACAGACCAATAAAATTCCATATTTGCGGCAAATAGCCTCCACCTGCGGCCAGTAATTGGCAGGTGGAATGATAACGCCGCCAGCACCTTGCACCGGTTCGCCAATGAAGGCTGCGACATTTTCGGGGCCGACCTCTAAAATCTTGTCTTCAATCGCCTGCGCGCATGCGGTGCCGAAGTCCTCCGGTGTCATGTCGCGGCCTTCATTATACCAATAAGGCTGGCGCACATGCTCGATGCCGGCCATTGGCAAGATTCCAGGCGCGGGGAAGCCCTGGCCATGCATCGCCTTCATCCCACCCATGCTGACGCCCGCGACGGTCGAGCCGTGATAGGCATTATGGCGGCTGATTATGACTGTACGGCTATGTTCGCCTTTCACCTGCCAATAATGGCGGACCATGCGAAGAATAGTGTCATTGGCTTCCGAGCCAGAGCTGTTGAAAAACACATGCGGCAAGCGGCCACCTGTCAGACTGGCAATCTTGTCAGCCAGCATGATTGCAGGCGCGTTCGCGGTTTTGAAAAAGCTATTATAATATGGCAGCTCAAGCATTTGTTCGCGCGCGACCTCGGCCAATTCATCACGGCCATAGCCGACATTGACGCACCACAGGCCAGCCATGCCGTCCAATATCAGGTTGCCATCGCCATCATGAATATAACAGCCTTCGGCGTGGGTGATGATTCGGCTACCGCCCAGATCCTCGATTTCCTGCCAGTCGGCTTGCGCGGGCAGATGGTGGGCTATGTCTAAACGGCGTAGTTCGGCGATGTCGTAATTGCGTGGCATATCTATGTCCCTCTATTTTGTCGTCGCACCAGCATAGGCTGGTGCCCATTACGTCTCACGGTTTGAACTGAGACGCGTGATAGACCCCAGCCTGCACTGGGGTGACGATGTATCAGGGCGAAAAGCCTATCCGCGCTTGATAGCGATTAAATCGGGTCACTTTTGTGTTCACAATTCGCCTCTTAACGCTTTTCCCAAAAGGTGGAAATAGGTTTGCGAATCCGGATCATTTTCTGTGCCCCATTCGGGGTGCCATTGCACAGCGAGTAAAGGCGCACCATTGGGCCGTGCGCTATAGGCTTCCACCAAGCCATCGGGCGCGCGGGCTTCGATATCCAAGCCATCGGCCAAGCGACCTATTCCCTGATAATGGACCGAGTTTACGTTCAAGGCGCTTTTGGCATAAGCTCGGGCCAGTATGCCGCCATCGGTAAGGTCAACCGCATGGCGGTGGTCAAACATCGCGTCAAAAGAAGCATCATCGGGCGCATGGTGACGGATCAGCGTTTCGCTTGCGCTGGTGTCGCGACGTAAGCTTCCGCCCAAGGCGACGTTGATTTCTTGAAAACCCCGGCAAATGCCAAAGACTGGCTTTTGCGCGTCGATCATGCGGTCGACCATCGACATGGCAATCTCGTCGCGACCGTCATCATGAGGTCCGTCGCCGCCATCTTCACCATATAGCCGTGTTGCGACGTTCGATGGACTGCCCGTCAACAAAATGCCGTCTATGCGCGGCGCGACCTCTGCGGCGGTCATCAGGTCAGGTAGGGAAGGGATGATCAACGCCGCAACATCGGCATAGTTCATAGCCGCCCGAATATAGCGGTTCATGACGGCTTGGGCGACTTCGCTGCCGACCATACGGTTGCAGGCGATAACACCTAGGACGGGACGTGCCGTCATAAAAGGCTGCCGACCAATATGCTCATTCTGCTGCTCCAATTAGCTCCCGGCCAATCAGCATCCGCCGAATTTCATTTGTGCCCGCACCAATGTCGAGCAATTTGGCATCGCGCCAATAGCGCTCAACGGGCCAATCCTTGGTGTAGCCAGCGCCGCCAAGGGCCTGAATAGCCTCACCAGCGACCTTAACCGCGCTTTCACTGGCGAGCAGGATTGCGCCTGCCGCATCAAAGCGGGTGGTCTGCCCCGCGTCACATGCCCGCGCGACATTGTAGACATAGCTGCGGGCGGAATTGAGAGCTACATACATGTCGGCCACCTTGGCCTGCATGAGTTGAAAACTGCCAATAGGCTTACCGAATTGCTTGCGTTCACGCACATAAGGCAGGACAACATCCAAACAGGCCTGCATCACTCCAAGCTGAAGCCCAGCGAGCACAACTCGCTCATAATCGAGGCCGGACATCAATACGCCAACGCCGCCATGAAGCGGGCCCATCATCTGTTCGTCGGATACGAAGCAATCATTGAACACCAGCTCTGCTGTTGGCGAACCGCGCATCCCGACTTTATCGATTTTCTGGCCAATGGAAAAACCTTCCATGCCTTTTTCTATTAGAAAGGCGGTAATGCCGCGCGATGCCGCTTCGGGCGCTGTCTTGGCATATACGACTAAAGTGTCCGCATAAGGCGCGTTGGTGATCCAAAACTTGGTGCCGTTCAGGATATAACCGCCTTGAACCGCTTCGGCCTTTAGCTTCATCGAGACAACGTCGGAGCCTGCGCCAGTCTCGGACATGGCAAGGCTACCCACATGTTCGCCGGAAATCAGCTTAGGTAAATATTTCGCCTTTTGCTCCGGAGAGGCCCAGCGCGCGATCTGGTTGACGCACAGATTGGAGTGCGCGCCATAGGACAAACCAATAGAGGCAGAGGCCCGGCTCACTTCTTCGACCGCGACAACATGTTCCAAATAGCCCAGGCCAAGGCCGCCATCGGCCGCATCAACAGTTATTCCGTGCAGGCCGAGTTCGCCCATGGCGACCCATAGTTCTTCCCGCGGGAACCAGTCATCCGCGTCGATTTTGGGGGCAAGTGGCGCGATTTTGTCGGTTGCAAAACGCTTTGTTGTTTCGCGGATCATGTCGGCATTATCGCCGAGGGCAAAGTCTAATGTCATGCTTGTCATTGACTTACTCTGACAGTTAATTGCATGTGCTGCAAGCATAGGACTAGCCAGTGGACGACCTTTTGCTTACCGCTCATCCGATGTTGTTTAAGCGAGCGAATCTTCACTGATGCATTATGATATTCTTATTGTGGGTGGTGGCCATGGCGGCGCACAAGCAGCAATTGCGCTAAGGCAGGCTAAATATGAGGGCAGCATCGGCGTGGTGAACGCTGAGACTGAATATCCCTATGAGCGCCCGCCTTTGTCGAAAGACTATTTCGCGGGTGAAAAGGCGTTTGAACGCATCATGATCCGGCCAGCCGCTTTCTGGGCGGAGCGCGTCGTCGATATGCTGTTAGGCGCGCGCGTGGACACTGTCGATTCATCTGCCCATACGGCTACCTTGTCTGACGGAACGGTCATCTCCTATGGCAGCATGATTTGGGCGACTGGCGGGAGCCCGCGCCAACTGCCGGTCGAGGGCAGCAATCTGCCGGGTATGCATGTAGTTCGCACCCGCGCTGACGTTGACGGAATGCTCGATGGTATCGACGATGTGGCTGACATTGCAATTGTGGGTGGCGGATATATCGGGCTTGAGGCTGCGGCCGTACTCCGTAAAATGGGCAAGAAAGTCACGGTACTTGAGGCAATGGACCGGGTGTTGGCACGGGTCGCTGGCGAGCCCTTATCTCGCTTTTACGAAGCGGAGCATCGTGCGCATGGTGTCGATGTGCGCTTGGGCGTCGAAATTAGCGGCATACAGGGCGAAGATTTTGTCACCGGCGTGCGTTTGGCCGATGGAGACGTGATCCCCGCCCAATTGGTCATTGTCGGCATTGGCATCGTCCCTGCTGTTGCGCCTTTGCTGACAGCTGGTGCCGCTGGCGGGGCAGGGGTTGATGTTGATGCCTATTGCCGGACGTCACTGCCGGACATTTACGCCATAGGTGACTGCGCGGCGCATGCGAATGATTTTGCGGGCGGCAACGTCATGCGCGTTGAATCGGTACAAAACGCCAATGACATGGCGAATGCCGTGGCCAAAAGCCTGACGGGTGAGCTGACCCAATATCATGCCGTGCCCTGGTTTTGGTCCAACCAATATGATTTGCGTCTGCAGACCGTGGGCATCAGCGCAGGTTATGATTCCATGGTGTTGCGCGGAGACCCTGACACCCGCAGCTTCTCTGTGGTCTATCTGAAGGCCCATAAAGTCATTGCGCTCGATTGCGTCAACGCCACTAAGGATTATGTACAGGGCCGTTTGTTCGTGACCGAGGGACTTTCGCCTACGGTTGAACAATTAGCCGATATAAACGTGCCATTGAAGGAACTTGCTGCAGCTTTAATGGCCAACTGATGTAGATTTTGCCCCCAGTTCGTTCTGCCCTCACGGCCATTTTAGGCCCAACCAACACTGGCAAGACGCATCTTGCGGTTGAACGGATGTGCGCGCACTCCAGTGGGATGATTGGGTTTCCGCTTCGTTTGCTGGCGCGGGAAATTTACGACCGTGTTGTCGCCATAAAGGGTGTGCAGAATGTTGCTTTAATTACGGGTGAGGAGCGGATCGAACCGCCGCAAGCCCGCTGGTATTGCTGTACCGTTGAAAGCATGCCCATTCAGAAGGAATTCGCCTTCGTTGCAATAGACGAAGCGCAATTGGGCGCAGACCCCGAACGCGGGCATATTTTTACCGACCGTATCCTACATGCGCGGGGGCGTGAGGAAACGATGATCCTGGGGTCGGAAAGCCTCCGCCCGATTATCCGCGCGTTGCTGCCGGATGCTGAAATCATCTCCCGTCCTCGTTTTTCAACATTGAGTTATGCTGGCGCGAAGAAGCTGTCGCGCTTGCCCAAACGGTCCGCAATCGTCGCCTTTTCAATCGAGCAAGTTTACGCGGTGGCAGAAACGTTGCGCCGTATGCGCGGTGGCGCTGCTGTCGTGATGGGGGCGTTGTCTCCGCGCACGCGCAATGCGCAAGTCGCGATGTTCCAATCGGGCGAAGTGGATTATCTCGTTGCGACCGACGCCATTGGCATGGGGCTGAACCTGGATGTCGCGCACGTCGCATTTGTCAGCCTGTCCAAATTCGATGGCTCCCGCCGTCGGCGCCTGACGGTCGCCGAAATGGCGCAAATTGCAGGTCGCGCTGGCCGGCATCAGCGCGATGGTAGTTTTGGGACATTGGCGGGCGAGGGCAGCGAATTCACGCCGGAAGAAGTGTTGGCGATTGAGGGGCACAGCTTTCCACGTCTGGACTGGCTGTATTGGCGTGAGGCCAAACCGCGCTTTAACGACATCGCGACTTTGATCGCGGATTTGGAGAAGAAGCCGCATAGGTCGGGATTATTGCCAGCGCCGAAGGTCATAGATTTGCTGGTGCTTAAGCGTTTGGCCGAAATGCAGGATGTGAATGCTCTGATCCGCCATCCAGTCGACGTGGCGCGCATGTGGGAGGTCGCTTGCCTGCCCGACTTCCGCCAAATGGGAGAAGAGCATCACAGCCGTTTCGTCGCGTCGCTGTGGCAGTATCTCGGTCAAAATGACCGTGTCATCCCGCAAGGCGTGTATGCTAGCGAACTTGCCCGGCTGGATAACATCCAAGGCGATGTCGATACGCTGTCGGCGCGAATCGCGGCGGTTCGGACATGGACATATATCGCCCATCGCAGCGATTGGTTGACTAATCCGCCTGCCATGGCGGAACGCGCTCGCGCCCTGGAGGAAAAATTATCGGACGCGTTGCACGATGCATTACGCCAGAGATTTGTCGATAAACGCACGTCGATGTTATTGCGGAAAAACGCTACGGAGATTGGGTTATTGCCGGTCGAGATCCAAGCCGACACACATGTTCTGGTCGATGGAGAAGACATTGGCACTTTACAGGGCTTTTCGTTTCGGGTTGACCCAACGGCGAAAGCAAGTGACCGTAAGCTATTATTGGCTGCCGCCGAACGGCATTTAGCAGCATATTTGAGACAAAAGGCAAAGGACGTAAGCATGGCAGAGGACAGCGAATTCTCGCTCGCAGCCGATGGCGAGGGCAAGCCCGCCATTTTCTGGCAGGGCGAAATATTGGGCGCGCTGACCAAGGGGCGGACACTGATGCAACCTGCATTTTCGCCAGTAAAGGCTGTTGCAGGGCTTGAAGGTGACGCATTGCGCGAAATTACGACCCGCGCCGAAAGCTGGATTGCAGCGCAATTGGCCAAAGCCATGGGCGGCATAGTCGGGCTGTTGGAGCTTGCCCAGCAAGCAGATATCGACGGCAATGTTCGTGCGCTTGCCGTGCGTTTGGCCGACGAGGGCGGCATTGCGGGGCGGCATTTTCTGGCCGACGCGATTGCCGCATTGCCCAAGGAGGCCCGGGGCGCGGCACGCAAGGGCGGCATCGTCTTTGGCGCGCTCGATATCTATCATCATGCCGCGCTAAAGCCAGCGGCGGCCAAATGGCGCGCAGCATTATTTGCGGCGCGTGACAATCGCGCCATGCCAGAACTTCCCCCCGAAAGCGCCGTGCATTTGAAGGCGTGGAACTTTGGCAGTGCGTCCGAAGCACGCAATGCAGGCTATCGCCGGATTGGTGATGAATATGTCCGCATAGATTTGGCCGAACGGGTTATCAAAAAAGCGCATGAAGCACGCGGGCAGGGCAATTTGTTTGGTATGGACATGGCGTTCGCCACGTCGCTTGGCATCAGCGAAAACGGGTTGAAGGCGCTAATGCGCGACGCAGGCTTTCGTCCTGCGGAGCAGGCGCCTGAACCTCAGCCGCAGACGGAGACTGAGGTTGTCGCTGAGACTGTTTCGGAGACGACAGAGATCGTTGCCACGGAATCCTCTCCAGCACCCGAAGCCGATTTCGCGGAAGTGACAGCAACTGACGAGTTTGAAGCGCACGCACCAGAGGCTGCCGCGCCGCTAACAGCCGAGCCGCAAGCTGTCATCCTGACGCATTGGCGCTGGGTTGGCCTACCAAAGCCACGTCCGCCTGAACATCGTCAGCCGCGCGCCAAGCCGCAACGCCAGGCATCCCCCGCAACAGGCAAACCAAAGGCGAAGCCTGAGCGTGCACCTCTCGCCGCAAAGCAAAGCACCCCGCCATCATCCTTGGCGCTGCAACTGGCGGCACTAAAGGGCCTTAAGCTCTAGTTGGCCGGGGCGAAGTTGCGGATCGACAAACTTCTGTTCTTTCTGCGATTTGCCAAGAGCCGGACTCTTGCTCAAGTTTGGGCGGAGTCGGGGCATATCCGCGTCAACAGCCGCCGCGTGGAAAAGGCTAGCCTATCCATCGCTATCGGAGATGTAATCACGCTGCCCAAGGGCGACGCTGTGGTTACGTTCAAGCTAATGTCGATGCCAGTCCGGCGCGGTCCAGCTTGTGAGGCAGGGCTTTGTTATCAGCTTATGGACTAAAATATGACGGGCAGGTGCATTCCGCCGTTGACTTCCCCCTGCGCCTCGCAATAGGCAGCAAATCGAAGCGGCCACTTCGCCGCTGCGTTTGGGAGATTTCCGCAAGTGACTTATGTCGTTACTGATGCCTGCATCCGCTGCAAATATATGGACTGCGTTGAAGTGTGTCCGGTGGATTGCTTTTATGAAGGCGACAATATGCTCGTCATCAACCCCAATGAATGCATCGATTGCGGCGTCTGCGAACCTGAATGCCCTGCAGAAGCGATTTTGCCAGACACAGAAAACGGTCTTGAGAAATGGCTTGAGTTGAACGCGACTTATAGCGCGGAATGGCCGAATATCACCTCAAGCCGTGAACCACCTGCTGATGCTGATGAGTTTAAGGGCGTAGAAGATAAGTTCGACAAATATTTCAGCCCTGACCCCGGCGAGGGCGATTAAGCTCTCTCGGCGCGGGACGTCTTTAACCAGTCTTTCTGATACGATTCCACTTCACGTAACGCGGCGAAAACCGTCATGTTTGGTGCTGTGCGGCCTGTGCGGCCGAGGGCGTAAATCTGGCTGTAAAACCAATATTGCGTGGCAAATCCCTCGAGACTGCGCACCATCTTGATCTTGCGTAAGCTTGAAAGCCATTCAGGCAGCAGCTTCAATTGGTTCTCGACCTTGGGTAACATCGCCATGCCAGCGAGTAGCCTCTTTGGCGCTTCGGGCAGCACGCATAATGGCCGGGCAAGGCCGATGACGTCTGCACCGCCGTTGCGCAATGCTTGTTCCATGGCCGATGCGCTGCGGAAACCACCTGTAACCATCAAGGGTATTTTTAATTCGGCCTTCATCGCTTGAGCGAAATCAACAAAATAGGCTTCGCGTGATAGGGTGGTGTCTGCCACATTTTGGGCTTCCTCCTCTTCCATACCTTGAATGCCAAGCAGCTTGGGCTGCTCATAAGTGCCGCCGGAAATCTCGATGAGGTCCACACCCGCATCTTGCAGCCATCGGGCTACTTGCAGGCTGTCCTCAAAGGCAAAGCCGCCACGTTGAAAATCGGCACTGTTCAATTTGACGGAAATCGGGAATTCGGGACCGACCAAAGTGCGTACAGTGTTTATAGTAAACATCAGGAAACGGGCACGGTTCACTAAACTTCCGCCCCAGCGGTCGGTGCGTTGGTTTGATCGTGGGCTTAAGAATTGCGAAATCAGATAGCCATGAGCGGCGTGAATCTGAACGCCTGTAAATCCGCCATTTTTGCAATGTAATGCGGCCTGACCAAAGCGGCCAATGAGATTCAGAATCTCGTCCTCTGTTAAGGCGATAGGCGTGCCAAATTGTCCACCGGGTAACCCTAGTTTGACCGCAGACGGTGCCTTGGGATGACGGTTGACCGCGCGCATGGTCTGCCGTCCGGCATGGCTTATTTGCGCCCAGAAATGATTGCCGTTGCGGGTTGCCGCATGTGTCCAAAATTGGAGGGCTGCCATCATATCGGCGTCCGGATATCCATCAAAAAAGACGTTGCCGGGGCGTTCGAGATGGTCCGCATCAATATGAATATTGCCCGAAATATGCAGGCCGGCGCCGCCATCCGACCAAATGCCATAGAGGCGCTGCAATTCAGGTGTCGGACGACCCAATGGATCGGCAAGTCCTTCGGTCATCGCGGCCTTTGCGATGCGATTATTCAGCACGGCCCCGCAAGGCAGTGTCAGTGTGTTGTTTAGTCTCACTTAGGTTCGCCAGATGCTTCGACTTTTACCGTGTCTACGGCTTCGGTTTTGGTTGGGGCTGCATCTCCGCTCGTGACGGGTGCCAAAACCTGGGCGTCAGACTGAACGGGCATGTCGTTGACGGCTTCGTCCGTGTTGATCATGTCGTCGCTAATCGTGCCTTCTAGACTGTCGAGAGTATCCATGCGCGTTTCGGTAGCCTGACTATCTTCCTTTGAACTGCCGCATGCGGACAAAAGCAGCATCATGGCAAGAGCAGACGTAAAATGGCAAAAACGCATAATATCCTCGTTGGTCTAACTCGGCGCATCCGTACAATTTTCACCCGCTTTCGCAAGACTATTGAGAAAATCGGGGAAAGTTGACAGCAATGCGGCATCAAAATCTGATAAGGTGGCATTGATGCCCAGCGCGGCGAGACTGGTTACCGGATATTCGGATATCCCACATGGCACTATGCCAGTAAAATGGCTGAGATCAGGGGAAATATTTACAGCAAAGCCATGCATCGTGACCCATTTGCGAATACGAACGCCAATCGCGCCGATTTTTGCTTCTTGGCCGTCCGGCGTGTCGCACCAAATGCCGATACGTCCTTCCGCACGACGGGCTTCGATACCAAAATGGCTCAGCGCATTTATCACCCAGCCTTCAAGCGCATGGACGTAGCAGCGGACATCTTTGCCGTGGCGGGCAAGGTCCAGCATAACATACCCAACGCGCTGGCCCGGACCATGATAGGTGTATCGCCCTCCACGCCCCGTGTCATAGACGGGGAATTGCTGGCTCAGTAGCTCCGCGGGGTCCGCGCTGGTTCCGCTTGTGTATAAAGGCGGATGTTCCAGCAGCCAGATAAGCTCTCTGGCGTTGTCATCACGGATTGCTCCCTGCAACGCCTCCATACGGCTTAGCGCGTCCGGATAGGGTGTCAGGCCTTTTGATATGTCCCAGTCGATATGGTGATCCAAAATCATGATGTGTCCTTTAGCATGGTGCAAGCGGCTTGCCACCGCATATGTCTGCCTCTACGCCGCGCATAGCTGAGGAGAATTTATGCCAAAGAAGCTTGATTATCGCGCTGTTTGGACTGACGCGCGCGCTTTGCTTGCGGCGCATAAAGAGGCGGTTGCTGCTATTGCCGGCTTCTTCATTTTCATGTCGGCATGGGTTTCGGCGTTTCTCGTGCCGCCGCTGATTGTGGAAAATCTGGACTATACGAATCAGGCTGTTCAGGAAATCAGCCGCTATTTCGAAGCTAACTGGCGCGTCCTTGTGCCAACGATGTTGGTAACCATTTATGGCAGTCTGTCCCTGTATGTGCTGATGTCGGGGCGTCCGCTGTCGAAAGTCGGGGACGCTCTTGGAATCGCCGCGGCATTATTCGTCCCCTATTTGCTTGCAAGCTTGCTCGTTGGCTGGGCCACATTGGCTGGATTTTTTATGCTGATCCTGCCCGGCCTGTATCTCTCGGGCCGTTTTGCAATATTGCCTGCCGTCGTCGCGCAGGATTCCGGGGGTGGTATCAACAAATCCGTGATCCGGACTTGGCGCGTTACAAGTCAGTGCGGTTGGGCAATCCTGTTCTTGATGCTTTTTGTTGCCGTCATATTGCGTTTTTTTGGAGGTTTGGCCGATGCCGCGATCGTCGCCATATGCCAGTCTATCGCTGGCGAAGTTGGCGTTCCGATCATTGAATCCGGGGTCAAGGCGGTGTTCACCACTTTGGAGGCCGTGGCTTTCATATTGATGCTGGTCGCAGTAAATCGTCAGCTTTCCGCGCAGACGCCTCAATAATAATCGGGATGTGCGGCGCAGCATCACGCGGGATAAGCCCATTAAGGCGCGGGTCGGGGAAGGTTTCCAATTGTCGTTGATAGGCACTAAAACCGGACCGCTGGTAAAAGGCCAGCGCATATGGACCATCAAGCGTGCAGGTGTGCACCCACATCCGCTGAACGCCTGCCTCCGCCCAGCCCATCTGTAGCGCCATTGCCATCAGCCATTTGCCATGCCCCTTGCCTGTCAACTCTGGCACAAGGCCGAAAAAGGCAATCTCGCATTGTCCAGCTTCCCGAAAATCAAGCTCCAATATCCCAACCTCAATGCCACGTCGGTCTAGCACGGCCCAGATGCGCACGGCAGGGTCGTGGATGACGTGCAACAGGTCGGCGTCATTAAGTTCAAGCCGTGAGAACCAAAGCCATGGTTCGCCAATTCGGCGATACAGCGTGCGATATGTATCTGCTGTTGGCGCTTGCCATCGTTCCAACCGCAGCTCTGACGCGGGCAGCGCCCGCAACGGCGGACGGCGCGTCATTTCCAAGGATGTGACAATGGCACCAAGTTCGCCATGGGCAATCGGGCTAAACACCATGTGGAGTTAGGCCCATACCACTTCGGGCGGCAGGCTCATCAATATTGCGTCGACATTGCCGCCAGTCTTCAATCCAAAGGTCGTGCCCCGGTCATATACCAAGTTAAACTCGGCATAGAGGCCACGCCAGCGCAATTGCGCCTGCTTTTCTTCGGCACTGAAGGGTTGGTTCATGCGGTGGCGGACGAGCTTTGGAAAGATGTCGAGAAAGGCGTCGCCAACATCGCGGGTGAA
>Ga0315903_10006651_pt1 | contig 14685 bp, 11 predicted proteins | sample LakEriMetagenome_7_FD_203524 | JGI IMG/M metagenome (GOLD analysis project Ga0315903, IMG submission 203524) | Freshwater fungal communities from buoy surface, Lake Erie, Ohio, United States - Buoy 2 MA119 | ecosystem: Environmental > Aquatic > Freshwater > Lake | place: USA: Lake Erie, Ohio...
AGTCCCGGTGCTGCGCTGTCGGTCACTACCCTCATGGCAATGGAATCCACTTTACTGAATGCCGTCGGATGCAATCCCAGTTCCAGCGGATCAGTAAACCGTAGCCTGTTTTTGGATGCCTCCAGCCGGATACCATCGTTGATGTTCACTCCGGAGAGTGGTGTTACAGGAAGTCTTCCAATAGTCGCAGACCCGCCGAAAAGCATCTGAGCCGTGATATCCTGCGACATCGGGGTGTCTTCGTAAGCCAATACCAGAACATTGCCCTCAAATGCAGCAGGAAGCCGGGATAAAGTGTAAGCATTACCGAGTACAACTGTAACCAGTTTGACCTTGCCTTTCAACCGTGCCACCATCTCCGCCATCTGATCACTGACTCCGTAACCGGCCGATGCCCTGGTGGTGGTATTGTGAACACTCACGATAATATATTCGTAATTCAGCAACTTTCGGGTCAATGAATCCATCTGCAGCTCGGTGAGTTCCCGAGGCATCCGGTGCAGATCCATCCTCGCATAATCAAGTAGACGAAGCTGAAACGGATTGCCAATGGTGTCATTCAGCACCAGCGAAGCCATATTACAGTTATCGAGATTTCGGAAGGGCAGCATTTGAAACTCGTTCTTCAGTAAAGTCACCGAACGCTGGTAAAGTTGCCGGTTGAGATAACGCGCCTCCGGAGTATTCAGATCCTGATACAGGTTTTCAACAGACACCTGCTGCGGCTGAAAAAGGCCAGACCTGTATTTAGCTTTCAGTATGCGGATGACTTTTTCATCAATCAGGGACTGTTCAATTTCACAGTTCTGGATAGCCAGATGGATGCGCTCCCAGGCTTTGGCAACATCAGTTGAATAGAGCAATACATCATTGCCTGCCTTGAGAGCCAGCAACTCAGCATCCCCTGCAGGGTAAAATTCCGCAACCCCTTTCATGTTCAACGCATCGGTGAAAACAAGTCCCTCAAAACCGAGCGTTTTTCTCAGCAGAGAGTCTATTATTGAAGGCGAAAGCGTGGCAGCCCTGTTGGAGGTGGTATCAAGTGATGGAATGAACAGGTGTGCTACCATCATGCTGGCCACTCCCTCCTGAATCAGTTTCCGGAAAGGATAAAGTTCCATGGAGTCGATGGCAGAAGCAGATTGATTCACCACCGGCAAGGTGTAATGTGAATCGGCATCGGTATTGCCGTGCCCGGGGAAATGTTTGCCGCAAGCCAGGACTCCATGATCCTGCATGCCTTTCATGTAAGCAACAGCATGACGGGTCACTTCCTCCTTGTTTTCACTGAAAGACCGGCTGTTGATGACCGGGTTGAGTGGATTGTTGTTGATGTCGGCAACAGGAGCAAAATTGAGATGGATGCCCATGCGTTTGCACTGACGGGCGATTTCTTTGCCCATTTCATAAATCAGGCTGTCGTTGTTTCCGGCCGCCAGAGTCATCTGCCGGGGAAACCTGATGGTGCTGTCGAGACGCATGGCCAAACCCCATTCGCCGTCTATTCCCACCATCAGCGGAATCCGCGAAAGCGACTGGTACCTGTTGGTGAGGTGGGCCTGCCTGACAGGACCTCCCTGAAAAAAAATAACGCCACCGATATGATACTTCGTAATCAGTTCTTCAATGTTTGAAACATGCTTTCTGTCTTTGTTGGAAAAAGCGTCCACCATAAACAGCTGTCCGATCTTTTCCTCATAGCTCATTGAGGCAAAAACCGAATCCACCCAGTGTTTCATCTCCGGAGAAGCGCCTGAAGGGTGAAGATCCTGACCATGAACGGGGGAAGAAAGGACCTGAAAAAAGAATAAAGTCGCTAAAAGCGAAAAGTTGGCTTTGGATGTCATTACTGCAAATTTAGGAACGGGGCAAACTTTAATGGGTGTGACTACAAAGATGAAATCAACGATTCTATCAACAATTTATTTACCCGGTTCTTCCAAAAAATCGCCGATTGTGTACTACTTTTGAGGTGCAACCCTATCTCATTTTCATTTTATTTTTCGAATAGATGATTAAGTTACCCAGCATGTTTAAGACGCCTCAGCACAGGCGCTTTGATATTAAAACCCGTTATTACGATGCGGAGGCCGAAGCACGCCAGGAGAGAATGCGAAAGCTGAAAGCCGAAGTAGAATCCGTTCATGACGGAAGCGAAATGTATCAAGGTAAAATCCGCGAAGGATTCAGAAAATACCGAGGCAAGAAAGATCATATCAGCCGCGGACAGAGCAGTGTCAGGATTATCATCATTGCCGGCCTACTTGCAGCCATCTCCTACCTCATCCTGAAATAGTGTAATTTTGGGGTACTTTTCCTGATGAAAGATATTATCCGACTTTTACCCGACCCGGTAGCCAACCAGATTGCAGCCGGAGAGGTCATCCAGCGCCCCGCCTCAGCAGTTAAAGAGTTGATGGAGAATGCCCTCGATGCAGGCGCTACACAAATCCAGCTCATTATCCGCGATGCCGGAAAATCACTGATACAGGTCACTGATAATGGTTCCGGTATGAGTGAAACTGACGCACGCATGTGTTTTGAACGTCACGCCACTTCCAAAATCACTACTGCAGAAGACCTTTTTGCCATCCGATCCATGGGTTTCAGAGGTGAGGCTCTGGCTTCTATTGCCGCAGTAGCCCAGGTAGAACTGAAAACCCGGCGACATGAGGCAGAAACAGGCACCATGATCGAAATTGAAGGCAGTTCGGTGATACGTCAGGAACCCTGTGCCTGTCAGCCCGGCACCAGCATCATAGCTAAAAATCTGTACTTCAATGTGCCTGCCCGCCGCAACTTCCTGAAGTCTAATGCCTCAGAAACCCGGCATATCGTAGAAGAATTTCAAAGGATCGCACTTGCCCGTCCCGATATCGCATTCTCGATGCATCATGACGGTTTTGAAGTGTTCCGGCTCAAACCCGGCAATCTGAAACAAAGGATCACCGGGCTTTTTGGAAGCAATTATGCAGAAAGAATTGTACCGGTAAGTGAGGAAACAACCATTCTCAACCTTTCCGGATTCGTGCTGAAGCCTGAGTTTTCAAAAAAAACCCGGGGAGAGCAATACTTCTTCGTAAACAACCGGTTCATCAAAAACGGCTATCTCCACCATGCCGTTACCGATGCTTATGAAAACCTGATGCCACATGGGGCTTTCGCTTCTTATTTTCTGTTTATGGACCTTGATCCGTCGCGTATCGACATCAATATTCATCCCACCAAAACGGAAGTAAAGTTTGAAGATGAAAAATCCATCTACGCCATTCTGCGGGCTGCCGTCAAACGATCACTGGGAAAATTCAGTATCACCCCATCTCTTGATTTCGATCAGGAAACCAGTTTCAACATCCCGGTCAGGATGTATAATGAAGTGCCCAAACAGCCGGTCATCAACATCAACCCGGGTTACAACCCGTTCCGCGATCAGGATGCCGCTCCTGTGAAGCCCCGCACTATCGGCTGGGAGAAAATGTATGAAGCTGCTCTGCGCCGCGATTCCGTTGAGCCCTCCCCTTCTTTGCTTCCCGACATTCCGGTTGCTCCGGCATGCAGGGTTTTGGGACAACTGAACAACTCACTGATCGTTGCCATGATGAATCAGGAACTGATCCTCATCGACCAGCAGGCTGCTCATGAAAGAATCATTTACGAAAGAAATTTCGACCGGCTTACACACCAGCCTCAGGTCAGTCAGCAGGACCTGTTTCCCCAAACGCTGCAGTTCACTCATGCCGATTTCGTTTTGATGCAGGAACTGCAGGATGATATCAGAAAACTCGGTTTCGACATTCGCGAGTTTGGAGCCAATACTTTTGTACTCAACGGGATTCCTGCCGGGATTGAAAAAGGCAAGGAAAAGGATCTGATTGAAGGCATCCTTGAATCTTATAAAAATTTTAATTCCAGCCTGAAAAACCAGGCTAAAGAAAATCTGTTGAGAAGCGTCGCTTTCAACCTGTCGGTGAAAGCGGGTAAACCACTCGACATCCGGGAAATGCAGCAGATTGCAGATGATTTGCTGGCCTGCCGGCAACCCGGACTATCTCCTGCAGGCAAACCGACTTTCGTGACTGTCACTGTTCAGGAAATCGAAAAAAAATTCCAGCAAAGGCAGTAATTTCACACACTTCCCGAATCGCTTATGAGTTTTCAGCAATACCAACCATCTTCATTTAATTTCCTGCCGGTTGTAGTCAAAAACCTTTTGATTATCAATGGTATCATGCTGCTGGCAGAATTCGTATTTGAAAAGCAGCTTGGATACAGTTTCAATCAGGAGTTTGGTCTTTATTACCCTTTATCCCAACTCTTCAACCCCTATCAGTACCTCACCCATCTTTTTCTTCATGGTGGTTTCTGGCATCTGCTGTTCAATATGTGGCTCTTGTGGATGATGGGTACTACCCTTGAAAATTACTGGGGATCCGCACGATTTCTGTCTTATTATCTGGCCACCGGTCTGGGCGCTGCTGTCATTCACAACCTTTCCACCTGGTACGAAATCAATCAGCTTACTGCCGAAATCCAGACCTATGCCCAGTCGCCAAACATCATGGACTTTCTGGCATTGATGAAAGGTCATTTACGTTATATTTCAGGTAGCTCTTTAGACGAGATCAATGCTTTTGTCAATGTCTGGGAAATGTCGCCCGACGACCAGATGCTGGTGAATCAGTCGGTGAACTGGGCCAATCAGCTGATCGAATACAAAATGGACATACCGGTAATCGGTGCTTCAGGTGCCGTTTACGGAACTCTGCTGGCTTTTGGTATGCTGTTCCCGAACAGTGTGATCTACCTCTATTTCGCCATTCCCATCAAGGCAAAATACCTGGTCATCCTGCTCGGACTGATTGAACTGTATGCCGGCTTCTCGAATAACCCCGGTGACAATGTGGCTCATTTTGCTCACCTTGGCGGGATGCTTTTCGGATTTTTCCTGATCAAGTTCTGGAATCGTACTGACAGAAACCGATTTTATTGATTCCTGATGAGGACGACCAACGATATCAGAATAAGTTTTACAGGTTCCGAAGGATTGCTTCGCTTGCTTGCAGTTAACATTGCTGTTTTTCTGGTCCTGGCCTTGAGTAAAATGATTTTCTTTCTGAGCGGATCTTCCACGGCAGTCATGGAACAGATAATATCTCTTCTGGGCATGACTTCCTCCGTGTCTCAACTGGCAATGCAGCCCTGGTCGCTGATTACCTACATGTTCGTTCATGAGAGTTTTCTGCACATTCTGTTCAATATGCTGACCTTATTCTGGTTCGGAAAAATCTTCTGCGAATATTTCAACAGCCGCAAAATTGTGGTGGTTTATCTCCTTGGCGGGATAGCAGGTGCATTGTTATATTTTCTGGCTTATCAGCTTTTCCCCGTCTTCGAATCAGTGAGACACGCTTCCACTCTAATTGGAGCTTCAGCAGGAGTCATTGCCGTACTGGTGGCTATTTCCACACTACTGCCCGACTATTCAATGCAACTGTTACTATTCGGAGCTGTCCGTTTGAAATACATTGCCGGATTTATGGTACTGCTTTACCTGATCAGCATCCCGGATGGCAATGCAGGCGGGAACATCTCACATCTCGGAGGGGCGTTGTTCGGATTTGTCTACACCAGGCTTTACCGTCAGGGAACCGATGCCGGTGCCTGGCTGGAAAAACTGCTCGCATGGTTTTCGGGATTATTCAGGCCGTCCTCAAAAATCAAAGTCGTACATCGAAAATCCGGTACCTTCGGTGACCTCAGCCAGAAGGAAAAACCACGTCAGGAAGTCATAGATGCCATTCTTGATAAAATCAGCAGGTCAGGTTACGGCAGTTTATCCGACAAAGAAAAAGACATACTGTTCAAGGCAAGCAAAGGCAAAGATTAGGAATCAGGTTTATTCAGTTGAAAATATACGGAATCTGATAAACTTCATTCAAACCGTTTGGATGCATTCAGCCGTATACAGACACCGTGATTCCGGCAGCCCTGGAAAACCCATTTAAAATGATCCGCAAACTCAAAGACCCCGACCATGATTCTTAAAACCGCGGGGTGGATCATGAAAGCCTTAACGGTTTCAGTCGCCATGGCCACCGCAGCCTCCGCCTGGTCTTCCCTTTTTAACCCGGACCCTTTCTGGCCGGTTTCACTGCTGGGTCTGTTATTGCCTTTTCTGTTCATCATCAACCTTTTTTTCATGATCTGGTGGCTACTTGCCCGAAGCAGATTCTCCCTGATTCCGGTTGCTGCACTGGTATTGACTTTGTTCAGACTGCCACTCATTTATCAGTCGGAACAAGAGCAACCGGTAGTTATAGAAAACACTCAAAAGGTAAAGGTGCTCAGTTTTAACGCTAGGTTATTTGACTGGTACAACTGGACCAAAAACAAGCAAACCAGAAGGACCATCATGGAGTTTTTGGAGGAACAGGAGGCTGACATTTATTGTTTTCAGGAGTTTTTCACCTCTGATCGTCCCGGGTTCGATAACTTCTCTTCCATCAAAACCTTCTCGCGAATCAGATATGCTCATTATGAATACCCAATCAAACTTTACAGAACCGATTACCATGGCATGGCCACTTTTACCAGATTTCCGATAATTGAGCAGGGAAAAGTAGATATCGGTACCGGAAACAGGTCCACCAACATGTGTTTGTTTACCGATGTCCTGATCGGCAATGATACAGTCAGGATTTACAATTTCCATCTTCAATCGGTTCGCCTGGATGTGCCCGACTACAAATTCATCGAGGAGCTTGGACAAAATCCGGAAGAAGCCGATAAAATGAGCAGGACGAGAAACATCCTGCGAAGGCTTAAAAACGGGAATATCAAGCGGGCCCGCCAGGCGGAACTCATTTCTGAGCACATCAGGCAGTCGCCTCACCCTGTCATTGTGTGCGGCGATATGAACGACACCCCTCTTTCTTACACTTATCGCATTGTGGCTGACGGACTGCAGGATGCCTTTCGGCAGACAGGCTCAGGATTCGGTTTTACCTATGCCGGACCCATTCCCGGTCTTAGAATCGATTATATACTCCACAGCCCGGAGCTTGCTTCCTCCGGTTTTACCACTTGGTACCGTAAGTTTTCCGACCATTATCCGGTGAGCACCGATATCTATTTAAAAAAATAAAAAAAGTGGCGCTTGACTTTGAATATTTATAAATTTGTAGCCTGTATGGTCAAATCCCGGTGCCCGGGAAGGTTTCAGCCAATGGACCCATACAGGATTGAAACAATATTTTTGAATTAATTATCGGTCCATGCTTAATTTTATGGCGGCTTTTACCGAATGCCTTTTCACACATTGTTCTATGATGAATTCCGGTTCATTGAAATTTATACCATTCAACTTTAAACAAATTTCCAACCTTAATCAATTTTCTAAATCATGAGAATTAAAATATCTTTTCTCAGGGAGCACTCTTCGGCCAACTCCATTCCTTTGCACCATCAGAAGCTCCTGGCTGACAGCCTGAGTGTTATGATGGATGAAATTGGCGGCGACAAATCGGCATTTAACTTCTCATCACTCAAGGGGACTTCAAAAATCACCAACGGTTTCATGAGGTTTCTGTCTTCCAAAATCACTCTGGTGATATCAAGCAAAGGCACCCAGCTGGCGGAAACCATGGTTCAGAAAATCTTTGACAGCCCTTATCTGGCTGTAGGAAAGATGCACCTACTTCCCAAAACCTATGAGGTGATTCCTGACCCTTCCTTTCAAACCAAGATGCGTTATCTCTGTATCAGTCCGCTGATCATGGTCAATCCCGATAAAGATCCGGAGCGCGCACAGGAACTGATTGACCCCACCTCTCCTTTCTTCTCCGATATCCTGTACAACATTACGCTCGACAGGATGGAAAAGGCCGGATACACCGAGGCTCAACTCAATGAGTTTGCCGAATTTGAAGCGCTGCCTGACATGGAATATATCAATAAGATCAATGAGTCGGGCAAGAAATACGCTCGTTTCTACAAGTCAGCCGCAGGCAACACCATGCTGGGATTGCTGCTTCCATTCACGCTCCACGCCCACCCCGAAGTTCATAAATACATCTGGGAAACCGGCTTGGGTGTTCTCACCGAGGAAGGATACGGAATGATTGACATGGTCAGAATCTGATTGATACCATCACAAAATTCACTGAAACAGGACCTGTAACGGTCCTGTTTTTTAATTTTAACCCATGTCATTGAAAAAAGTCCTTTCAGTTGTTCTGGCCCTGTTCCTTTTGCTTACAGTGGCATTTTTTGCACTGAGAGAATCCCTTCTTGATCATGCCATGACATCCGTGTTAACCAAAGCTGAAGCGAGAGCCGGGTATCAGATTGAACTCGGCGCTTCGGGTTTCAATGGCATTCTGACCATAGAACTGAATGACCTGATAGCAACGAATGTGGCCGGCGATACAGTCATCCTGTGTGATCAGATCGTAGTTACGCCATCCGTGTGGAGATGGGTATTGGGGAGATTACCGGTAAAACTGATCTGCATGAACCATTTGCATGTTCACCTGGATCTGCTGAAGTTAACTGAATCGGGAAAAAGAAATGAAGCTGAGGAAGAATCGCCAAGCGGAAACAGAATCAGCAAAATCAATAACCTAATTGATAAAGTTGCATCACTTGAAGGATTGAACATCATTCTGAACGACGCCGTATTTCAGCAAAACTATGAAGACGGCACTTCAGAAAAACTCCTGTTGTCAAAGTTCAGTTTCGATCATCATGAGGTTGATGTACAGGCCGCCACGGTTTACAACGACCAGGTGAGTGAGATCCGAATCACCGGTAACTTCGAACCATCAACACTGAATACCAATGTTACGGGTAAATGGAAAAATCCCTCAGAAAACGGCCTGCCCTTCATCAGAAAAATCTCCGGTGCGGTATTGCAGGCCGACAGCTTCAGTATCAATATTGGTCAAAACTATGAAAACGGTGATGAAAGAGAATACATAGTCAGTTTCTCGGCCATCAGTGGCAGAATGAGCCACCCAAGAGTTGGCCCGGAACCTGTGAGTGTCGACAGTCTTGCGCTGGCACTAACACTCCGAACCGGCCCGACTGAAGTAAAAGCAATCGCGCCATCGATTGTTACAATCAATAAACTTCCGTTGCATTTCACTTTCCTGGCACATCAGTCAGATACCACCCGATACGGATTCAGTCTTGATTTCGATTCGGTACCGTCAATGGCATTCTTTGAATCGTTGCCTGAAGGTTTATTCGAATCTCTGAAAGGGATCAGCACCACCGGCCATTTAAGTTACAGGATGGCCTTTGGAATTAATCCAGAGAAACCTGACAGTTTGCTTTTCTATTCACAACTCAAAGGACATGCTTTTAAAATCAAAAGCTATGGCAAAGAAAACTTCTCGATGATGTCGGGAACATTTAATCATGAAGTCAGGGAAAATGACCGGTTAATCAGAACCGTTACAGTCGGACCGGAGAATCCTGTATTCACACCGTTAGCCAATGTCAGTCCTTTGCTGGTGAATGCCATCATGATCTGTGAAGACGCCAATTTCTTTTACCACAAAGGCTTTAGCGAAAAAGCTTTCCGCCAATCGATTGTCACCAATATCAGACAAAAGCGATTTGCACGGGGAGGAAGCACCATCAGCATGCAATTGGTCAAGAATGTTTACCTGAGCAGAAATAAAACCATATCAAGAAAAATAGAGGAAGCGCTGATCGTTTGGCTCATTGAAAACAACCGGCTGGTGACCAAGGAAAGAATGATGGAAGTTTATCTTAACATCATTGAATGGGGGCCTGGAATTTACGGAGTAGGCGAAGCAACCGGATTTTACTTTGAAAAACAGCCATCGGAGCTCAATCTGAATGAAGCAATCTATATGGCATCCATCATCCCACGACCCAAATACTTTAAATATACTTTTGATACCACTGGTACACTGAAAGAATATCTGAAGCCACACTTCAATCTGGTGACAGAACGAATGGTGAAAAAGGAAATCATTACACCGGAACAGGCTGCTACCATGAATTATAATATTCAGCTCTCAGGTAAGGCACGCGATATCGTCATTCCCGTTGATTCTTCTCAGACCGACTCACTCGAAGTAGAAATACAAAACTTAATAGTAGAATAAATTCCTGAATTGATAGAAAACCATTGTGTATTGTCAAATGTCCATTTCATTCTAAATCATGTCAAAAACTCCTGAGCAAAACCACAGCATTTTCAATTGGCTTGTAATTGTAGCAGCACTTGGATACTTTGTAGACATCTACGATCTGGTACTCTTCAATGTTGTCAAACGGGAAAGTCTTGAATATATACAACAGCTTCAGGGCATCGAGATTGACCTGAAGAATACAGGAATTTTTCTTTTTAATTGTCAGATGGCCGGTATGCTCATCGGTGGTATCTTCTGGGGGATTTGGGGCGACAAGCAGGGAAGAATCTCCGTTCTGTTCGGCAGCATCATACTCTATTCACTGGCAAACATTGCAAATGCATTTACATTTGACATTACTTCTTACGCCATAGTCAGGGTGATTGCCGGAATCGGACTTGCCGGCGAACTGGGTGCCGGCATTACGCTCGTTTCAGAAACCATGCACAAAGAAAAGAGAGGCTACGGCACTATGATCATTGTAACCTTCGGTGCACTGGGGGCTGTACTGGCCGGACTTGTTGGTACGGAAGGACATTATGTAGCTGAATGGTTATCGGCTGTAACCGGATATCATTTTGCCAACTGGCAGGTTGTTTACTTAATCGGGGGAACACTCGGACTGCTGCTTCTGGTGTTACGGGTTGGCGCATTTGAATCCGGCATGTTCAAAGACATGAAAAAACACGAAGTCAGCAAAGGCAATTTCCTGGCCCTTTTTAAAACCAAAGACACCTTCACGAAATATCTTTACTGTATCCTGATTGGATTACCGATATGGTTTATGATAGGCGTACCGGTCGCTCTATCACAGGATGTTTTCGGTAAAGAACTTGGAATAGATGGAATCATCAATGGCAAGGCGGTGATGTATGCTTATCTTGGTTTGTCAGCAGGAGATCTGGCTTCCGGCTTGCTGAGTCAGCTGCTCCGAAGCCGGAAAAAAGTCGTTTACCTGTATCTGCTTTTCTCACTCATTCTGATGATTTACTATGTGTTTTTCGCAACAGGCATCAGTGTGAGCGCATATTACCTGGTGTGTTTTCTGCTTGGTTTTGCTTCCGGCTATTGGGCCATATTTGTTTCCATTGCCGCTGAGCAATTCGGCACTAACATCCGTTCTACAGTAACCAACACTGTACCCAACTTTGTGCGAGGAGCGGTATTGCCGATTACCATGAGCTTCACTGCTCTGGGCGCATACACCACAAGCCTGCACAGCGCCTTTGTTGTTGGCTTAATTTGCATGATTCTGGCTGGATGGTCCGCATACAAGGTAAAAGAAACTTTTGCCAAAGATTTAGATTATTTTGAAACCATGTAGCAATGGGCAAGAAAACCGTAGTGATTGGAGCAAGTGAAAAACCCGGACGATATGCAAACATGGCGGTGCACCGATTATTGCTTCAGGGTCACGAGGTAGTTCCCATCGGACTGAAAACAGGCACTATTGAAGGACTTGAAATTTTAACCGGCCAACCTGAAGTCAAAGATGTTGATACCGTCACACTTTACATCCGGCCGGCATTACAGCCCCATTTATACGATTATATTTTGTCGCTCCGGCCCAAACGAATCATCTTCAATCCCGGAACCGAAAATCATGCATTCGCTCTAATGGCCATGGCCCAAGGAATCCAAACTGAAGAAGCCTGCACACTGGTGATGCTTTCCACAGGAGGGTATTGAGTGGTTAAGTAGTTAAGTGGTTGAGTGGCTTGCCCTGAGTAGTGAATGAGGAGCCGGGAGGCGAATCGTTCACGTACCGAAGGGTTGAGTGGCTTGCCCTGAGTAGTGAATGAGGAGCCGGGAGGCGAATCGTTCACGTACCGAAGGGTTGAGTGGCTTGCCCTGAGTAGTAAATGAGGAGCCGGGAGGCGAATCGTTCACGTACCGAAGGGTTGAGTGGTTAAGTGGTTGAGTGGTTGAGTAATCAAGAACTAGGAACTAGGAACTAGGAACTAGGAACTACGAACTTCACTTAATTGGTATATTCAAAATCACCGTCGATCCCTTCAAAGGTTTTGAAATCATTCTGATTCCTATCCGGTGAAAATTGGCGATCGTTTTCACAATTGGTAATCCCAGTCCGTAACCCTGATCATCATGCTGACTAAATCGTTTAAACCGGTCAAAAATATTTTCCAGCTGTGATTCTTCAATTCCAATACCTGTATCTTCTATTTCGAGAATGTAGGTGTCTTTGGCTAAGCGGCCACGGATAAAAATATGCCCTCCGATGTTATTATAGCGGATGGCATTATTGATGAGATTGAACACCATGGTAAACAACAACGATTTGTTGCATGGCCCGAATTCATTCGCTGAATCCAGATTCTTGACTACTACAATCTGCTTTTCCTCTATCAGTTCGGCCAGTTCAGATAAGGTTTCTTCCACCATAGTTGGCAAATCCACTCTATCCTGCTTCAGATACTGATCATTTTCAATTTTTGAAATCATCAAAAGTGCTTTGATGATCTTGCTCAGCCGCTTGAGTGTTTTAAGAGATTCTACGATCTTATTTTCAAACTCTTCGGGAACTTCATTGCTGATAATCATATTCTCCAGCCGATTTTGCAGAATGGAAATGGGTGTCAGGAGTTCATGCGCAACGTTAGCAATAAACTCTTTTTCCATTAAAAAAGCATTCTTGGTCCGCTTCAGAAGTTCATTGATACTTCTGTCGAGATAACTGAATTCGTAGGTACTGGTCTTGATGGTTTCAAAATCATAGTTGGCCGGACTCTGAGGCAGCTGAAGCTTCTGTTTAACAATTTTATTGAATGGCTTTAGCATCAACCTGACAAACCCGATATCAATAAAAACAGAAATAAGGACAAACAAAATCATCAGTGTGATACTGAACTGAACAATGATGATATTAAGCTGATCAATTGTACTCAACCCCTCACCTATTCTAAGCTGGTACACCTGATTATCGTAAACAAAGGCCTGACTGATGATCCGGTGATTCAGTTTCTCACCTTCCACCTCCCATGCCTCATTCAGGATAAATGTTTCCGGAGGATGCTGGTCATTGGGTAATGGAACGATGGATACAAATTCCTCTTTCAGGATATTGTAGCTTTCAAAGCTGCAGTCCTGTTCCATGATAATTTCATTGATACCGCCTTTGCTGATGATTTTCATCACGCGGTCGGTTCGGGCAATCAATCGTTTATCGATATGGTCATAAACCACCTGCTCCACCAGTAAGGGCATGAGAAAACCGAAGGCACCGAAAATGATACCCTTCGACAAGGCGTTGTAGATGGCAAGCTTGACCTGTAATTTCATTTTACTGATTTAACCTGTAACCGATGCCTCGAACTGTTTCAATAAAATCAGCAGGTGCGAAGGCACTGAGTTTCTTCCTCAGGTTTTTGATGTGGACGTCAATATAATTGGAATCATAATCATCCTCCATAACCTCTCCCCAGATATGTTCAGTCAACTGCATTCTGGTAAGCACCCTGTTTTTATGGAGCGTCAGATAATGCAAAAGATCAAACTCTTTTTTGGTGAGGTTGACAGGTTGATCCTTGCACGAAATTGTTCTGCTGCTGATATCCATGATAAAATCCCCAACCTGAACAGTGTTTGATTTCAGTCCGTGCCTGCGTCGTAATATTGCCTGCATGCGCGACTGAAGTTCAAGAAGTGAAAAAGGCTTCGCCAGATAATCATCGGCTCCGAGATCGAGACCTTTGATTTTATCATCCAGTTCGCTTCTGGCTGTTAAAATAATAAACGCGGCATCGCGATTGCCTTCCTTTGCCTCTTTCAGGAGATCAAACCCACTGTAATCAGGCAAACCTATATCCAGAAGAATGAAGTCGTATGCATTGACAAAAATCTTTTCCGAGGCGCTCTTACCGTTGAAAGCAACATCGCAGTTGAATCCCTGCTTGGTAAGAAAAATTTCGATTTCGTGAGAAAGGCTTTTCTCGTCTTCAACGATCAAAACATTCATGATTGATATTGGGATTTATTATGATTTTTATGATCTGTTATGATCGATATATTATGATGAAATGGCATTAAATGTGCAGACTGAAATGGTAAAATATCAAGGATCCGGGATTTTGGTGAGAACATGAATACAACCAGATTTGAAACTAATCTCCCCCCTGACTTTTCCTGACCTTTCCTGACTCTTCCTTACCCTCAATAACCTTTCTCCTGACTGTTTCTGATATCTTTCCTATAAACTCAATCCTGTACATTTTCTATCGAATCCAAAATCACTTCACAAGCCTTCACTATTTGTTCATCTTCGATGATCAGTGGTGGCGCTATTCGCAATTTATGAGGTGCGAAGAGGAACCAGTCGGTGAAAACACCTTTCTCAATACATTGTGCAATCACTTTTTTACAGAAATTTTCAGTGCTGAATTCAACTGCCAGCATCAGTCCTTTGCCTGAAACCGAAACTATCTTTTGGTGAACAAGTTTTGATCGGAAGAGTTCACTTTTTCGCTCAATTTCATGTTTTGGAATGGTCTCTACAATGCCA
>Ga0315903_10006653_pt1 | contig 14684 bp, 9 predicted proteins | sample LakEriMetagenome_7_FD_203524 | JGI IMG/M metagenome (GOLD analysis project Ga0315903, IMG submission 203524) | Freshwater fungal communities from buoy surface, Lake Erie, Ohio, United States - Buoy 2 MA119 | ecosystem: Environmental > Aquatic > Freshwater > Lake | place: USA: Lake Erie, Ohio...
TATCTTAGCCAACTCTGTGTTGAAAGTAGCGATGACCATAAGACCGAGTATGTCGTTCAAGAGTCCGTCGGTCATGTTCAATAAGTTGCTTATGCCCGTCGTCCTACCATCGAATCCGTTACGTGCCTCGAGAAGTGGTTCCGCGTCTTCGATCAAAAGTATGCAGTCCTTCTCGCTTTCGATCACCCAGTCGGATATGAACTCTATCATCTCAGGTTCGGTAAGAGATGCTGACAGGCTGGGAGGCGCATAGAGCACAGACTTATTCATCGAGGCAAGTTCTTTGAGCAGGACTCTTATGTACTGTGTCTTTCCTGTTCCAGGATCGCCGTGAAGTAAGACCAAACCTTTGGTCTGTGCGTCGATCCTATTCATAAGATCTTTATGAAAATTCTCGAACCCTTCTCCGTAGTGAAGGTCGGGATGAGTGAACGGTGGAGTCTTTCCAGCCAACGAGAAGTTCTTAACATAGTACTCTCCTTGGTCACATGATATGATTCCGATAGAAGCTTCACCGGACTCTTCAATCACAGCCTTCTCGAAAGCAGTCTTAATCTTTAGGACATCTTCTTCGTTGTAAGATGAGTCCCACAGGTTTGGGTGGTAAAGAGTTATGCTGTCTGTCGAAGGATCTTTGCCTTCTATCTCTGTGTTAAGATAGCGGTCACCTACTACAAGTTCCACTGTCTTTTCGTATCGGTTCCTCGAGCGCTTGGTCTCACGATTCTTATAAGATATGGCGATGGTCAGCATCATACCTGGATCTTTGGCCAAAAGTACAAAGTGCTTCTTAAAGATGCCGTCTTCTAAGATGCAAGATCTCGATGTTGTGATTTCTTTCCATTCTTCGCCAAGTTCTGTTCTGAGGATCTCGACATTAAATGATTTACCGCTTGAGCTCGTAAACTCAGTGGTTGTAGGATTTGCTACTTCGGGAAATAACTTATAGTAAAAGTCACGAGCATCGAACATTTGCATTGGGCGTGGTCTGCCCGACATTGATACTTGCTTGGCTACATTGTCTTGTAAGAGTTGAGCATGCGCCTTTTGTATTCTGTTTGTGTATTCCATATTTATGATAGTATAAGTTGTGGTCTTGGTCCTTTTTCCCAGTATTCCAAGACCGATAGCTCTTTTGCTTTTGACTCACACATAAACCAACCTCCAGTGCCCCAGTCTTCGAGTTCATCATAGATGTAGTCGGCGTGAGCAACTTCTTTGACGCCTGGGTTCTCGTACTTCTTCATAGAAGAAGACCAGTGAATTACCATCGGTGCGTCTTTCCAAGTAGAAGCAGCCAGTCGAGATGCCTCGGTGGCCGAAAGACCTCCGGTACAAAAAGTGTGGTGGAATATGTCGAATGTAATGGGTACACCTACCTTCTGGTAGATCATTTCGTAGAGTTCTTTGACACTGTACATATTTGCTTTGTCGTCGTTCTCAACCACGAGGCGCTTGCGACAGTTCTCTGATAGCTTCATGAAGTTTTCACACCATCTTTGGGTCGCAACCGCTTTGTCGCCGAATGCTGCGCCGACATGGATGTTGAGACAGTTCCAATGAGAAGGCTCGAGACCCATCTCGTCGAATATGCGACTGTGTTGTTCCAGGTCTCTGATTGCACGATCCACTGTTGTGGGATTGGGTGAAGCTAGAATGATGAAGTGGCTTGGGTGAAATTCTAAGCGCTGTCCTACTTGTGTGGCAAAATCACCGATCCTTCTCAGGACAGTTTTGATTTCTTCCCAGTCGGGCAGATCATCGAATTTGAACTCGGTCATCCAAGGAAATAAGTTGCTGGAGATGCGATAGAACTTGAAGCCGTTCTCTTCGTTCCAGTGAACCACTTTCTCCAAGTCGGTTACGTTTGCCAAACACAGCTTGCTGATGTGAGGAAGACCTTTAGTGAAGAAAGTCTTTTGGACTGCGTGGCGATTCGTAGTGATGCGATCCTTGCCTTGGCCCAATGTCATGTTGATACATGCATAGCCGATTCTTTTGTTGTAGGGTGTTACTTCAGTCTGCATACGGGTATGTTTACATAACCGCTGCTGATCTCGCGGTGAGGTGGGTGAACGATATTGTTGGTTACTAAGAAAGTAAGAACACCGACGTTTTCCGAATAGTTCTTGACGAACACTTCATCCTCTTCAAAGAAAGCACCTTCCACTGAAACTGTTGCTGATGCGAAAGGGCACCCGTCTTCTACGTCGATTAAGTCGATGCGGGTCTGCCCGTTTGGATGTTTCCTTTTGGAAACCGAAAGCTGGTATGTACCTCCATAGTAGGAGTCGAATGGATAACTATTCATGCTGTTAGATTAAGTTTGCTTTGTCTTGAAGTTCTTTAGATATGTGCTCGATTTGTGCCATCACATTGTAGACACGAGCTCTCTCAAAAGTATCGTTGCTTGTGAACTGTGAGAGGACCGCCTTTGCCGATTCCAAAACACCAATGTTTACTGCGATATCGATCTTTTGATCGCCAGTAGAAAGTGTAGGTTCGTTGAAGAACTCAGATTCTTTGTGGTCGATCTTTTGGATAGTAGCTGTCTTCATGATAGGATGATTTTCAGTTTTATACCCGTAAGTAGAATTAGTTACGATTTTCTTTCCCGTGTTATTGACACTTTTTTGAGAAGATCCTGTTGTGACATTAGTGGGACTTGCCTTTGGGGATATAGTATCCATTTTCTGCGTAATCACATGTGCCGTAGAGGCATTCAATTTCTGTCTCAGTTCATCTCGAGTCAGACCCATATACTTTTCACCGTTGTAATTGTAGCCAAGCAAATGCTGAAGGTGGCCCAGAGTAAACCACGAAGGGATGTGCTTTTCGACTCGCCAGTATCCGCGAGCTGTATTCTTGATGAAACCGGCCCTGCCTAAGTAGCCTTTGTACTGATGACAGATGTAGTGTTTGTTTCCGCTGTTGCGTTTCCACCAAGTTGTATTCTCTGTGTGACCTACTGCCGAGATAAATTGTTTACTAGTGAAAGTGCTTCCTGGCGCACAAGAGTTGATGAACGTGCAGATGTGGTTGAACTGGGATTGCGTTTTTCTCATAGATGAATAATTTAATTATAGAGCAAATATAACAAAAAAGTTCGAGAGTAGCAAACTCTCGAACCAAAAGTTATTAACAAATTGAAATTACTTACGAGACTCAGCGAGCCACTGCTCGAAATTCATAATGCGATTCTCGTAGGTATCACCGGGTTCTGTCTCTTCGGCAAAGTCTTCTGGGTGTCCGTCTATCTTGGACGCTGTGGTAGGATCCACATTGACTTCGTCTCCGTCTTTGGTCACTACGCGAAACGCAAGTGTGGTCTCATCTTCTTGGTCAATCGCGACAACTCTTCCTTCAACTTGTTTGGTAGTTTCGTCTGTACCGCCGCTAACCTCTCCACGAATGTTGTCACCGATTTTGATCTCGCCCATTTCTTTATCATTGGGCTTTGCTTTGTTCTCTTGCTCGAAGCGATTCGACAGAGGAAGAATCTCTACCTTAAACGCGGGATTGTTCGCGATGATTGGGTAAGCGGGTGAAGCGAACCCTGATCCTATGCTTCTACTAACTGGTTCTGGCATAAATTATTTATCTTTTGATTTCCACTTAGATATACAATCGCGTGTTCTTGCTGCAAGTTCATATTCTTCTTGGTTGACGAAGCTGTCTTGCGAAAGTGTAAGAGCTTTCACGATCTTACCCGGCGTGTTGAGAACAAAGCGTGTGATACCTTTTTGTGTTTTGAGAATGACCACTTCTACTTCTCCCTCTTCTTTCTCCAGACTTCTTTCGCAGGCCTCCAAAACTTCAATGTGGATCTGGGCGCTATTGCGCTCAACCCATTCTTGGACAGAACCTTTCACTTCAATAATCTTAGTCATAATCTATTATTTAATATCTATCTTTAGATGTTTAAGTGTTTCTTTAAAGTTTCTACGTACCATTCCATTGCCTTTGTGTTCCACATCTCTTCTCGCTCTGGGTGCCACTGTACAGCAAAAGTATGTTTGTCTTTGACTGCCTCTACGATTCCGTCAGAGGTACTGTCCAGGATTTCCCAGCCTTCTGTCGCTTCTGAAAAACCTTGATGATGTCTGCTGTTCGTCGTGAATCCTAATGATGTTGTGTGCCATGTAGAAGGACCTCTCCAGTTGCCGGTGAGTGTAGTGTGCTTGACCGAGAAAAACTCATCGGGTATGTGATCGATAAGTTTTCCTCCGTCTTCGGCGAGAGCAAGTTGCATTCCTCTGCAGATTCCAACTATCGGTAAGTCCTTTAAGATGTATTCTGCGTAAGTCTTTTTCTCAAACGCATCTCTGATGGGTCTTACTCCTAAGTCAGCTCCTCCAGGAAGGACTAAGAAATCGCCGTCTTTTTCGACCTGTGTGAATCCTAAACGCTTAAAAAAGTTCGAATAAGATGCAAAGTCCAAAGGCCAGTTTCCCTGGGGTATGTAAAATGTTTTCATCTAAAAAGTTTTAGTCCAATCCTTCAACGTTGTCTCTAAGATCAGCTATCTCTTTTCTTAGAGAGTCAACTTCACTGGACAGTTCTTTCACGGCCTGTATTAGCAGAGCGACGAGCTTTTCGTACTTGACGGCTTTGTATCCGTTTTCGCGAGTCGTAACCACCTCAGGCGCTACCTTCTCGACTTCTTGTGCGATAACACCTATGTCGTGACCTTCGTTCTCGTGAACACCTGGCATCGGGATCCAGTCGAACTCATAACCACTAAGCTGTAGTACCTTGGCAAGAGCGTGTCTGATTACTTCTTTGTTTGCTTTAAGTCTTTCGTCAGAAGAGTAGAATGCGACGACGTCATTCGTAGCTCGAATCAATCCTGTCGTGGTAGGTGTGCTGGTTCCAACTCCAATAGCTCCAGTGACAACGAGCGTTGTGCCGTTGAACGTTAGGTTTGCTTCGCCGTTGAGAGATGAACCGCCTGTCGCAGTCAGGACATAATCATTGACGTTATTGGTAATAGTTGCACCGGCGCCTGATGTTCCTGATGATCCTGAAGTACCCCGAGTCCCTGACGAACCTGACGAACCTGAAGTTCCTGGAGCACCCGCGGCTCCCGAAGATCCACTTGTTCCCGAAGAACCTGAAGTTCCTGGAGCGCCTGCGGCTCCCGAAGATCCTGATGTTCCGCTTGAGCCCGAAGTTCCCCGAGTTCCCGATGAACCTGAAGAACCTGAAGTTCCTGGAGCACCTGCCGCTCCTGAAGAACCCGAAGTTCCTGAAGAACCTGAAGTTCCTCGTGTTCCTGATGACCCTGACGAACCTGAAGTTCCGTCTGTTCCGTTTACTCCTGAGACTCCGGATGTTCCGCTAGATCCCGAAGTTCCTGGAGCACCAGGTGCACCAGCGGCTCCTGAAGATCCTGAAGATCCTGAAGATCCACTAGTTCCTGGAGCACCTGCGGCTCCTGAAGATCCTGAAGTCCCTGACGATCCCGAAGTTCCTGAAGATCCTGAAGTGCCAGGCGCACCGGCAGCTCCTGAAGATCCACTTGTTCCTGATGAACCTGAGCTGCCTGAAGTACCAGGTGCACCAGTGGCTCCCGAAGAACCTGAAGTTCCTGAGCTGCCTGAGCTGCCCGAAGTACCAGGTGCACCAGCGGCTCCTGAAGAACCTGAAGTACCCGAAGATCCTGATGTGCCTGACGATCCTGAAGTTCCTCTTGTGCCGCTAGATCCAGAGCTGCCTGATGAACCTGAGCTGCCCGAAGTACCAGGTGCACCAGCGGCTCCTGAAGAACCTGAAGTACCCGAAGATCCCGATGTGCCTGACGATCCTGAAGTTCCTCTTGTGCCGCTAGATCCAGAGCTGCCTGATGAACCCGAGCTGCCTGAAGTTCCTGGGGCACCAGTAGCACCCGAAGATCCTGAAGTTCCTGAGCTGCCTGAGCTGCCCGAAGTTCCTGGTGCACCTGCTGCTCCTGAAGATCCACTTGTTCCTGAAGATCCACTTGTTCCTGAGCTGCCTGAAGTTCCTGAGCTGCCTGAGCTGCCCGAAGTTCCTGGGGCACCCGTGGCTCCCGAAGAACCTGAAGTACCTGAAGAACCTGATGTGCCTGACGATCCTGAAGTTCCTCTTGTACCACTAGATCCCGAACTGCCAGATGATCCTGAGCTTCCTGAAGTACCAGGTGCACCGGCGGCTCCTGAAGATCCCGATGTTCCCGAGCTACCCGAAGTTCCTGAAGATCCTGATGTACCTGATGAACCTGAAGAACCTGAAGTTCCTGGAGCACCTGCGGCTCCTGAAGATCCTGAAGTTCCACTTGAACCCGATGTTCCACTTGAACCCGATGTTCCTGAGCTGCCCGAGCTGCCCGAAGTTCCTGGGGCACCCGCGGCTCCTGACGATCCCGAAGTGCCTGACGATCCCGAAGTTCCGCTGGATCCTGAAGTACCGGGTGCACCGGCAGCTCCTGAAGATCCACTTGTTCCTGATGAACCTGAGCTGCCTGAAGTTCCGCTGGATCCCGAAGTGCCTGATGATCCCGAAGTTCCTCGAGTTCCCGAAGAACCCGAACTTCCCGAAGAACCTGACGAACCCGAAGTTCCATCTGTCCCGTTTACTCCTGAAACACCTGACGTGCCTGATGATCCACTTGTGCCTGATGATCCCGAAGTTCCTCTTGTCCCTGATGATCCTGAACTTCCTGACGAACCTGACGAACCTGAAGTTCCTGGAGCACCAGCGGCTCCGCTGGATCCCGATGTTCCGCTGGATCCCGATGTTCCTGATGATCCTGATGTACCCGAACTGCCTGAAGAACCTGATGTTCCCGAAGAACCCGATGTTCCCGAAGAACCTGCTGTACCCGAACTGCCTGCTGTACCCGAACTGCCTGAAGAGCCTGAAGTACCGCTAGATCCTGAAGTTCCACTTGAACCCGATGTTCCACTTGAACCCGATGTTCCTGAGCTGCCCGAGCTGCCCGAAGTTCCTGGGGCACCCGCGGCTCCTGACGATCCCGAAGTGCCTGACGATCCCGAAGTTCCTGATGATCCTGAAGTTCCTGACGATCCACTAGAACCCGAAGTTCCTGAACTGCCCGAAGTTCCTGATGATCCTGAAGTTCCTGATGATCCCGAAGTTCCTCTTGTGCCTGATGATCCTGAACTTCCTGACGAACCTGACGAACCTGAAGTTCCTGAGCTGCCGCTGGTTCCTGAGCTGCCACTAGTCCCTGAGCTACCTGATGTTCCAGGTGCACCCGTGGCTCCTGAAGTTCCCGAGCTGCCTGAGCTGCCCGAAGTTCCTGAAGATCCTGAAGTTCCACTAGATCCTGAAGTTCCTGAGCTGCCCGAAGTTCCTGATGAACCGCTAGAACCCGAAGTTCCAGAGCTGCCCGAAGTTCCTGAAGATCCGGATGTTCCGCTAGAACCCGAAGTTCCTGATGAACCGCTAGAACCTGAAGTTCCTGAGCTGCCTGATGTTCCGCTGGAACCCGATGTTCCTGAAGAACCCGATGTTCCTCGTGTTCCTGACGATCCTGAAGAACCGCTAGAACCCGATGATCCCGAAGTACCGCTAGATCCTGATGTTCCCGAGCTTCCCGAACTACCAGATGTACCGTCTGTTCCGTTTACGCCTGAGACTCCGGATGTTCCGCTAGAGCCAGATGTTCCGCTTGATCCTGATGTTCCTCTTGTTCCACTAGATCCTGAACTACCGCTGGATCCACTTGAACCCGATGTTCCTGAAGAACCCGATGTTCCTGAAGAACCCGAAGTTCCTGAGTTGCCCGAAGTTCCTGAACTTCCTGAAGAACCACTTGTTCCGCTAGAACCCGAAGTTCCGCTAGATCCTGAAGTACCCGAACTTCCTGATGTGCCCGAAGTTCCGCTAGAACCTGAGCTACCCGAAGTTCCGCTAGATCCTGAAGTACCCGAACTTCCTGATGTGCCCGAAGTTCCGCTAGAACCTGAGCTACCCGAAGTTCCTGAAGATCCTGATGATCCCGATGTTCCCGAGCTGCCTGATGTACCTGATGATCCCGATGTTCCCGAGCTGCCTGATGTTCCCGAGCTGCCTGATGTTCCCGAGCTGCCTGATGTACCCGAACTTCCTGATGTGCCCGAACTTCCAGACGAACCCGATGTTCCCGATGATCCTGATGATCCACTAGTACCTGAACTTCCTGATGTGCCCGAACTTCCCGATGTTCCTCGAGTACCACTAGATCCAGAGCTTCCTGAAGATCCTGAACTACCCGAAGTTCCTGAGCTGCCTGAAGTTCCGCTAGATCCTGAAGTGCCCGAAGATCCTGAAGTTCCACTGGATCCCGATGTTCCTGAACTGCCTGAAGAACCGCTTGTTCCAGATGTGCCCGACGATCCGCTAGAACCCGATGTTCCTGAGCTACCCGATGTTCCTGAGCTACCCGATGTTCCTGAGCTGCCTGAAGATCCCGATGTTCCTGAGCTGCCTGACGTTCCTGAAGATCCTGAAGTTCCAGGTGCACCCGATGATCCGCTGGTTCCTGAAGATCCTGAAGATCCTGAAGATCCTGAAGATCCTGAAGTTCCACTAGTTCCTGATGCTCCTGACACACCCGATGTTCCTGATGTGCCGCTAGATCCACTAGATCCTGATGTTCCTCGTGTGCCCGAAGAACCCGAACTGCCCGAAGAACCTGAGCTGCCCGATGTACCTGAAGATCCCGACGATCCCGAAGTTCCTGAACTTCCAGACGAACCTGATGTTCCGCTTGCGCCGCTAGATCCTGAAGACCCTGATGTTCCGCTTGAGCCGCTTGTGCCGCTAGATCCTGAAGAACCTGACGTACCGTCTGTTCCGTTTACACCCGAAACACCTGAAGTTCCTGATGATCCACTTGTGCCCGACGATCCCGAAGTTCCTCGTGTTCCTGATGATCCCGAACTACCGCTTGAACCGCTTGAACCTGAAGTTCCTGAAGAACCCGAAGTTCCGCTAGAACCAGAAGTTCCTGAGCTACCCGAAGTCCCCGAACTTCCTGATGTACCCGAACTTCCTGAAGATCCGGATGTTCCGCTAGAACCCGATGTTCCAGAACTACCTGAAGTTCCTGATGACCCTGATGTTCCCGAAGAACCACTAGAACCCGAAGTTCCTGAACTTCCTGAAGTGCCTGACGATCCCGAAGTACCTGACGATCCCGAAGTACCTGAAGAACCACTAGATCCTGAAGTTCCCGAGCTGCCCGATGTTCCTGAAGAACCAGATGTTCCACTGGATCCTGACGTTCCTCTTGTTCCGCTAGAACCCGAGCTGCCACTAGATCCTGAACTACCACTAGTTCCTGAGCTGCCCGAACTGCCTGAAGAACCCGAGCTGCCTGAAGTTCCACTAGATCCGCTTGTTCCACTGGACCCCGATGTTCCCGATGAACCCGATGTCCCTGAAGAACCTGAAGAACCTGATGTTCCTGAGCTACCTGAAGACCCGCTTGTTCCACTGGACCCTGACGTTCCTGATGATCCTGACGTTCCGCTAGAACCCGAAGTTCCCGAACTGCCTGATGTTCCACTGGAACCCGATGTCCCTGAAGAACCCGATGTCCCGGAGCTACCTGATGAACCTGATGTTCCCGAGCTACCTGAAGAACCCGATGTTCCCGAAGATCCGCTGGTTCCTGAAGAACCTGACGTTCCTGAAGAACCGGACGTTCCTCGTGTGCCACTGGATCCTGAGCTGCCCGATGATCCTGAGCTGCCCGAAGTTCCCGAGCTGCCTGAAGAACCACCAGTTCCTGAAGATCCTGAAGTGCCAGAGCTGCCTGAAGTTCCTGAAGAACCAGACGTTCCACTCGAGCCACTTGTGCCTGAAGAACCTGCACCGGATTGCCATGCGCTTCCCGTGAATCTGTATATTTGTAGAGTTGTATTGTCAAAAACAATCGTACCTGTGGCAATACCCACTGTTGTTAGAGCAGTAGCATTAGGGACAACCTGCAGTTCGAAACCCTGCCCGGCTGTTCCTGTAACAACTTTAATTCCGTTGTTGTTTATTATTTGATACGGTTTTGACATCCAATCAGATTATCTTTTTTATCTTATTTGTATATATTTCACTTTAGAAAATTACCTGTGTCCACCTTACGAATGCTGAAACATTGATCGGTCCTGTGGTCACGGAGTTGTCTTGAACATTTACTCTAAGAGCGACTCCAGCGACTGCTGTGATGGTTATCCTAATCATATTTGCCACATCTTCAGCCACGATGAATTCAGTGTAACCTATCAAAGTAGGAGTACCACCTATGTTCTTGACAGCGCCTTCGTATCTTCTAAATGAAGCATCGTTGCCGGCCGACAAAGCGATCAGATGTATCTCGAATCCTATCGCCATACCGCTGGATATTTGTACTTCCCTGATGGCTCCATCTGTGTATAGGTTGGCATTACCACTGGTTGGCACTTGGTTAAAAATGACTGCTTGGTTTGTCTGAGCGTCTCCGTCCGTGACTATGTTGCCTCTGGAGTGGCCGATTGAATTGTCGGTAAGAGCACTTACGGTGTTGCCCATCTTAAGGACAACTGGATTGGAAGTAGTCTCAGATACACCCCATGTGGTATCACCTATTGCTGTTGGACTGATGAACTTGACGTATTGGTCTTGTGTTCCTCCTACAGCTACCGAAGTTCCTGAAGTTCCCGAAGATCCGCTAGAACCTGAAGATCCGCTAGAACCTGAAGTTCCTCGTGTTCCTGATGATCCGCTAGATCCGGATGACCCGCTAGAACCGGAGGTGCCTGACGATCCGCTAGAGCCCGAAGTCCCTGATGATCCGCTAGAGCCCGAAGTCCCTGATGAACCTGAACTTCCTGATGTACCCGAACTTCCTGATGAACCAGATGTTCCACTAGAACCAGATGTTCCACTAGAACCAGATGTTCCGGAACTACCTGAAGTTCCGCGTGTTCCTGATGATCCTGAACTACCCGAAGAACCTGAGCTGCCCGATGTTCCTGAAGACCCCGAAGTTCCTGACGTGCCATCTACACCAGATATTCCTGACGTTCCTGAAGATCCTGATGTTCCTGATGATCCGCTTGTTCCGCTAGATCCCGATGTTCCCGAACTACCTGACGATCCGCTTGTGCCGCTAGATCCCGAAGTTCCTGAGCTGCCTGATGTTCCTGAAGATCCTGAAGTTCCTCGTGTTCCTGACGATCCGCTAGAACCTGAACTTCCTGATGATCCTGATGTTCCACTAGATCCTGAAGAGCCAGACGTACCTGAAGATCCCGAAGTTCCCGAAGATCCACTAGATCCTGATGTGCCTGATGATCCTGATGTGCCCGATGATCCTGACGTTCCAGAGCTGCCCGAAGATCCTGAAGTTCCCGACGATCCACTAGATCCTGATGTGCCTGATGATCCTGATGTGCCCGATGATCCTGACGTTCCAGAGCTGCCCGAAGATCCGCTCGTTCCGCTAGATCCTGAGCTGCCCGATGTTCCCGAGCTACCTGAAGTGCCCGACGATCCTGACGTTCCAGAGCTGCCCGAAGTTCCTCGTGTACCACTAGATCCTGAGCTGCCTGAAGATCCCGAGCTGCCGCTGGTTCCGGAGCTGCCTGATGTGCCTGATGTGCCATCCACACCGGAAATACCCGATGTACCTGATGATCCACTTGTGCCTGAAGAACCGCTGGATCCTGAAGTTCCTGATGAACCAGAAGATCCTGAAGTCCCCGATGATCCTGAAGTTCCACTAGATCCTGAAGTCCCCGATGATCCTGAAGTCCCCGAGCTACCCGATGTTCCTGATGAACCCGAGCTGCCCGATGTTCCCGATGAACCCGAGCTGCCCGATGTTCCCGAGCTACCTGACGTGCCCGATGAACCTGACGTTCCAGAGCTGCCCGAAGTTCCTGAAGATCCGCTAGAACCTGAAGTTCCTGACGAACCTGAAGTTCCTGATGAACCTGAAGTTCCTGATGAACCTGAAGTTCCAGAGCTACCTGAAGTGCCACTAGATCCGCTAGATCCTGAAGTTCCTGAACTACCTGAAGATCCACTTGTTCCTGAGCTGCCCGAAGTTCCGCTGGATCCTGAAGAGCCAGACGTACCTGACGATCCGCTTGTTCCTGAGCTGCCTGATGATCCTGAAGTTCCTGAGCTGCCTGAAGTTCCGCTGGATCCAGATGTTCCTCGTGTTCCTGATGATCCACTAGATCCCGAGCTTCCTGAACTGCCTGATGTTCCGCTAGTGCCATCAACACCCGAGATGCCCGAAGTGCCTGAAGTCCCTGACGTTCCTGAGCTACCCGACGATCCTGACGTTCCAGAGCTACCTGAAGATCCGCTCGTTCCACTAGATCCTGAAGTTCCTGAGGAACCCGACGATCCTGAAGTTCCTGACGAACCAGAAGATCCCGAGGTTCCGCTAGATCCCGAAGTTCCTGAGCTGCCTGATGTTCCTGAAGATCCTGAAGTTCCTCGTGTTCCTGACGATCCGCTAGAACCTGAACTTCCTGATGATCCTGAAGTTCCACTGGAACCCGACGATCCTGAAGTTCCTGACGAACCAGAAGATCCTGAAGTTCCGCTGGATCCTGAGGTTCCGCTGGATCCTGAAGTTCCCGATGAACCCGATGTTCCTGATGAACCCGAGCTGCCCGATGTTCCTGATGAACCCGAGCTGCCTGATGTTCCGCTAGATCCTGAAGTTCCTGAGCTACCTGAAGTTCCTGAGCTGCCTGACGTTCCTGACGAGCCTGAAGTTCCGCTTGATCCTGACGAGCCCGAAGTTCCTGACGAACCGCTGGTTCCTGACGAGCCTGAAGTTCCGCTTGATCCTGACGAGCCCGAAGTTCCCGACGAACCGCTGGTTCCTGACGATCCTGAAGATCCGCTTGTTCCTGAAGAACCGCTTGTACCACTAGATCCTGAAGTTCCACGCGTTCCTGATGATCCACTAGATCCACTGGATCCTGATGATCCCGAGGTTCCGCTAGTGCCATCAACACCTGAGATGCCTGAAGTTCCACTAGTTCCTGATGTTCCTGATGATCCCGAGCTGCCCGAAGTTCCTGAAGAACCAGATGTTCCTGAGCTACCTGACGTTCCCGAGCTACCTGACGTTCCTGAAGATCCAGATGTGCCTGAAGATCCACTGGATCCTGACGAACCCGAAGAACCTGAAGTTCCACTAGATCCACTTGTGCCAGATGAGCCTGAAGTTCCAGAGCTGCCTGAAGTTCCGCTGGATCCCGAAGAACCCGAAGTTCCTGAAGATCCTGAAGTTCCACTAGATCCTGAAGTTCCTGAGCTGCCCGAAGTTCCTGAGCTGCCCGAAGATCCGCTCGTTCCGCTAGATCCTGAAGTTCCTGAGCTGCCTGAAGTTCCAGAAGTTCCGTTAACACCCGAAATACCTGATGATCCACTAGATCCCGACGTTCCACTCGATCCCGAAGATCCGCTGGTTCCACTAGATCCTGAAGAACCCGATGTTCCGCTAGATCCTGAAGTTCCTGAAGATCCTGAAGTGCCTGAAGATCCTGAAGTGCCTCTTGTTCCTGAAGATCCGCTACTTCCTGACGATCCTGAGCTACCTGATGTACCTGATGTACCATCAACACCTGAAATACCTGATGTGCCCGAAGTTCCCGAAGTTCCTGAACTGCCCGAAGAACCACTAGTTCCTGAAGAACCGGAAGATCCGCTTGTTCCCGAACTGCCTGAACTACCCGAAGAACCGCTACTGCCTGAAGTTCCTGAAGAACCAGAGCTGCCCGATGTTCCGCTTGATCCTGATGTTCCAGAACTACCCGAAGTGCCTGACGATCCTGAGGTTCCGCTAGATCCCGAAGAACCTGATGAACCCGAGCTACCTGAAGTTCCTGAGCTGCCCGAAGAACCACTAGTACCTGAGCTGCCCGATGTTCCCGAAGAACCTGAGCTGCCTGATGTACCTGAGCTACCTGAGCTACCTGATGTTCCCGAAGATCCGCTTGTGCCTGAAGATCCTGAAGATCCTGAAGTTCCACTGGATCCCGAAGAACCCGAAGTTCCCGAGCTACCTGATGTACCGCTAGATCCCGATGTTCCTGAGCTGCCCGACGTTCCTGAAGACCCGCTTGTGCCGCTAGATCCTGATGTACCTCTTGTTCCAGATGATCCACTAGATCCTGAACTTCCCGAAGATCCTGAAGTTCCTGATGTGCCATCCACGCCAGATATACCTGATGTTCCTGAAGATCCAGATGTGCCTGAAGAACCCGATGTACCTGACGATCCACTGGTTCCTGAAGATCCCGAAGATCCGCTGGTTCCTGAAGAACCTGAAGAACCAGATGTACCTGACGATCCACTTGTGCCTGAAGATCCACTTGTGCCTGAAGATCCTGATGTACCCGAAGTTCCCGAGCTTCCTGACGATCCACTGGTTCCTGAAGATCCACTAGATCCACTAGTGCCCGAAGACCCACTGCTACCCGATGTTCCTGAGCTACCTGAAGAACCAGACGTACCTGAGCTGCCGGACGTACCCGAAGAACCTGATGTTCCTGAGCTGCCTGAAGAACCAGATGTACCTGAGCTGCCGGATGTACCTGACGAGCCGGAAGTACCCGAAGAACCGCTTGTACCTGATGATCCGCTAGATCCCGAAGTTCCCGACGATCCACTAGATCCTGACGTTCCGCTAGATCCTGACGTTCCGCTAGATC
>Ga0315903_10006654_pt1 | contig 14684 bp, 14 predicted proteins | sample LakEriMetagenome_7_FD_203524 | JGI IMG/M metagenome (GOLD analysis project Ga0315903, IMG submission 203524) | Freshwater fungal communities from buoy surface, Lake Erie, Ohio, United States - Buoy 2 MA119 | ecosystem: Environmental > Aquatic > Freshwater > Lake | place: USA: Lake Erie, Ohio...
GCATAGTCAACAATTCTCCGGCTTCAATTTTTGTGGCCATGTCTGCCAATTTGAACGAAATAGCTTGGAAATTAGCTATTGGTTGACCAAACTGCTCACGTTCTTTAGCATATTTCACCGAAGCTTCATACGCGCCTTTTGCAATACCTAAACCAAGAGCCGCAATAGAAATACGACCACCATCTAAGATTTGCATAGCTTGTTGGAAACCATTTCCAATAGCTGCATCACCGCCACACACATTCTCATCAGGCACAAAACAATCTTCAAAAATCACCTCTGCTGTTTCTGAAGCTCGCATACCAAGTTTGTTCTCTTTTTTTCCGGCCTTCAACCCTTTGGTTCCTCTTTCTATAATGAAAGCTGTCATTCCATGACTGTCTAGCAACTCGCCAGTGCGCACAATGGCTAGTACCACATCACTTGATTGACCATGTGTAATCCAGTTTTTGTTGCCATTCAACACCCATCCGCCATCTACTTTTTTAGCGGTAACTTTCATGCGCATCGCATCACTACCGGTGTTAGCTTCGGTCAATGCCCATGCGCCTACCCACTCACCCGTGGCCAATTTTGGCAAATATTTTCTCTTCTGCTCTTCGGTGCCGTGATAATAAATATGGCCGGTGCATAGTGAATTATGAGCCGCCACGGACAAACCAACCGAACCACAAACTTTTGCGATTTCAGAAACAACCGTCACATATTCAAAATAACCCAAGCCTGAGCCGCTGTACTTTTCAGGAATGTAAACACCCATAAAACCTAGTTCACCCATTTTGTGAAATAAGTCTTTCGGAAAAAATTGCTCTTCATCCCATTTCATAAAATTCGGGCGGATTTCCTTTTCCGCAAAGTCTTTGATGGTCTGCGCAATCATGCGTTGGCTGTCGGTCATTTCAAAGTTCATAATATTGTAGATGTTTTTTTGTTGTGCGGTGCGAATATAAAAATTTTGCTTTCCTAGCGAGTTTTGTAATAAACAAGCGGATTTACGAAAAGTTAATGGCCGAAACTATATTACTTGAATATTGGCGAATGCGCTGATCACCACCTAAAAAATCGAGAGAAGCAATAAACGAAAAGCCGGCTACATCTCCACCTTCCGCTTTCACAAGTTCTGCAGCCGCTACAGCTGTGCCACCGGTGGCCAACAAATCATCGTGTATCATCACCTTCCATCCGGGTTGCACCACTCCGGTATGTATTTCCAGCGTAGCTGAACCATATTCTAAATCATAACTATACGCTCTAGTTTGTGCAGGCAACTTACCGGCTTTACGCACCGGGAAAAGAGGTACTTTAAGTTTGTTAGCAATCAAAATGCCCAAGAAAAAACCTCTGCTTTCTATGGCACAAATCGCATCAATTTTGCCATGTTGATGCAAGAAAGTGTTAATAATATTTTCAGCAATATCATCACACAATTGAGAATCGAGAAAAATCGGTGTTATGTCTTTAAATAGGATGCCCGGTTTGGGAAAATTTGGCACATCACGAATTGCTTCGTCTAGCCGTTGTTTTATGTTCATTTTGTTATGTAAAAGATTTTAAGAACGTGGTTCATTATCGTTGTCGGAGAAAGAATCCGGTTCCGGACGAGGAGGAATAGTCAATACTTTCCAAAAGAAATAGGCCGTAAAAAAAATCACCACTCCCTCTGCCAACAATAAAGTAATCAATGCTTCTGGTTTCATTAGTCCAATTTTTCAGTGTAATTAAATTCTTCCCTCTGCTACTCGTTTCTTATAAGCCAAATACACCAGGTAGCTGATGCCGGCAAACAGAACCACTAATAGTAACCGAGAAAGATGTACATAAATAGAAGCTTCTGCGCTCAACTTTGCCCATATATCCGGTAGTGAACCAAAGAACACAAAGCCTAAGAAAAGCGGGGTGATATATTTGATGATGAATTTATAAATAACTGGAGTTTTGATGTCTGAGCCTTCGTTTATCTCCGCCCAGCCTTTGTCTATGCCAAACACCCAAGCAAACAAAATGACTTCTGCTAAAGCAAAAACCACTAACGAAACCGTGCCCGCCCAATAGTCATATTCATCAAAAACACCTTCGTTGAAGAAAAGTACGGTAGGCAAACCAAAAGCAAACACCAACAAGCCAAAAGTAATGGCTGATTTTTCGCGGGTCCAGTTAAACTCATCTTGCAAAAAGCCCATATAAGGAGTTCCCATCGCCAAAGATGAAGTTATGCCCGCAAAAAATAACAAACCAAACCACATTACTCCTGCTAAAGCCGCTAACACCGGTCCCCACTGCTGAAACAAGTAAGGCAATGTTTTGAACCCAAGTCCCAAGCCACCAGATTGAGTCAATTCTACCACTTTATCAATTCCTAAATAACCAATAGAAATAGGAATGATTATCGCGCTACCCAATACCACTTCTACAAACTCATTCATCCAACCTGCGCTCATCGCATTCAACGCTATATCATCTTTAGGTTTAACATAAGATGCATAACATTGAATAGAACCCATGCCCACGCTTAGCGTAAAGAAAATTTGACCGGCAGCGGCTAACCATACCTTTGGTGACCAAATGGTCGAAAAATCGGGCGTCCAAAGGTAGTTTAAACCAAGCGTTCCGTCATATATGGCACCATCCACGCCTGCTTTCAGTGTGATACCTTTAATGGCCAATAGAATACCAAACAATATAAGTAATGGCATTCCGATTTTTGCCACTTTCTCTACACCTCCACTCAACCCCTTAGATAAAATCCAAGTGTTCAATACTAAACAAACAATCCAAAAAACAATTGGCTCGATGGTGGTTAAAGAAATATAGCTGCCAAAAAAACCGGCTACTTCATCGGGCGATTTACCGCCAAAAGATCCAACTACAGAATGATACATGTAAGATAATGTCCAACTTTCGATGTAACAATAGTACGCAGCCACGGCAATATTGGTGAAAATACCAAACACACCAATGTATTTCCAAAAGCTACGTTTATCCATCGTGTTGAGAATAAACGGTGTAGAATGGTCGCCTTTTTTGCCGCCAAAACGCCCCATACTCCATTCAATCCAAAGCAAAGGAATTCCCATCAATAAAAAGCAAACTAGATAAGGAACGATGAATGCGCCACCGCCATTCTGAATAGCTTGCACCGGAAATCGCAAAAAATTTCCCAAACCCACGGCATTGCCGGCCATGGCTAAAATCAAACCCACTCTCGATCCCCAATTCTCTTTGTTAGATGACATACGTAAATTTAAAAAGCGAAGAATATTATGTCAAGGTTAAACTTAATCAGCGAAAAATGAAAATTTTTTACGCAGTTGTTTTTGAGGCGCTACACATTAATTTTCAGACCATCATAGGCAACCGTGATATTGCTTGGCAATTTGGCCTGCACAGCTTCGTGCAAACCAAACTGATGACTCATGTGTATAAAATATGCGTGTTCGGGATTGATTTCCTCTACCAACTGAAGCGACTGCTGAATAGTAAAATGAGAATAATGCTCTTGTTCACGCAACGCATTTACGATAAGCACTTTGGTGCCACGCAATTTTTCTCGCTCTGCGGGTACTATTTCTTTTGCATCAGTGATAAATGAAAAATTACCAAAGCGATAGGATTTTACCGGCATGCCGCCATGCAACACATTGATGGGCAAAATTGACAAGTCGCCAATAGAAAATGGTTCATTTTCGATGATGGTGAAATTCATTTTTGGCAGATAGGGATAATCGGTTTCAGAAAATACATAACCGTATTGGTCTTTTATGCCGAGCTGAGTGGTATAATCACAATAGACCTGAATGGGTTTCCCTGATATAAAATTGAACGCACGAATGTCATCAAATCCCGCAGTGTGATCGCGGTGAGCGTGAGTCATTAAAATAGCATCTAATTTCTTGACGTTTTCGCGCAACATTTGTTGGCGAAAATCGGGGCCGCAATCGGAAACAATGATTTGCCCATTATGCTTAATCATGATAGAGGTACGCAGCCGATTATCTTTGGCGTCTTTACTTTTACACACCTCACATTCGCAGCCAATCAATGGCACACCCCCTGAAGTTCCCGTACCTAAAAAAGTAACTTCCATGGCGATGTTTTTATACGAAAAGCTATTTTGATTAAAGGGGAATTTATTTTTCTACAAAAAGCGTTTCGCCTTTTTCTGCTCTAATCTTTTGAAATAAGTCTGTGCTCTCGCTCGAAAGATTGGTTAATTCTAAGTCTTGAATGGTCACTAAAATCTCCATCATCGAGTTGATTTTAGCTTCCACTTCGTGAAATTTGTTAATTACTACTACACGTCTTTTCTCCAAAACGCAGTAGCCGTTTTGAAAATTTCCTTTCTCATAACGCACAGTATAACCACCTTCTTTGAAAATTTCTTCCACTTTTTTTAGCAATGCAGCATTATATTTGAAATTCATAAGCAGTTTTACGTTATACCTAAACAATGATCAGTTCCACATCGAACTGAAATACTAAACGAAAATATTCGGATGAAAATTCTAAACATGAAGAAGAAACTAACACTGTGGATTGTTTTTTTACCATTTGTCCTTTGGGCACAGCAAACGGAGTTTAAAGAAGGTGCATTGACTATAGATTTTGCAAAAAAGAAGAAAATTCAGGCAGATACAACAAAAACTAAATCAAACTCTGATGAGGAAATCAGTCCAAAACCCAAGAAACAAAAACAAGGTTATGTAGAAGAAGCCGAAGAATTTAACCCTCAGCGAGATGGTTTATTCAAAGCCACATTTGCTGCCGGATTGAATTTATCGCAAATAGATGGGGATAATCAAGCCGGCTACAACTACCCGGGTGCTCAAGTTTCAATAGGGTCCATAATTAAATTTCACAAAAACGTGTCAGTAGGCTTTGAAATACAATATGCAATGAAGGGTGCATTTAAGAGAGTTAGTAGCAACGGAGTGCCTTTGAGTATTTTCCGCCAGCAATGGGATTATGTGGGCATACCGTTAATGCTGAATGTGCACGATAAAAAACTGGTGATGGCGAGTGCCGGTTTGTCGTTTAATTATCTAGTGCGTAACAAACTTCGCTTAGACATATATGACACAAAAGGAGATGTTGATGAGTTAAAAAGTACAGAAGAGAGAATCCCTTGGAATATAGAGCCAAGAAAGTTTGATTTGTGTGCTGTAGTTGGGTTTCAGTTTTTGATTAAAAAGGTATTGGGAATTGGGGCTAGGTTTGAATACTCGTTGATAGGATTAAAACCATCGCTCGGCCCGGCTACGAAAGTGAGGAATATGTATAATAATACAGTAACCATACGCCTACAATATATACTCAGTCCCGTCAAAAAGAAGTAACAAAGTTACTCCGCTATAATCCTTACTTCAGTTCGTCTATTTTGTTGTTTGCCTCTTGCAGTGTTGTTGTCGGCTACAGGTTCTGAGTCACCATAGCCTTTGGCTACAATTCGCTCTGCGACAATTCCTTTCTTCACCAAATATTGTTTCACTGCATTAGCTCGGTCTTCCGATAGTTTTTGATTCGATTCGGGAGCACCCACATTGTCGGTATGCCCTGCAATCTCAATCACCAAGGTTTTTTTCAAACTCATATACTCTGCCAGTTCATTCAGTTCTTTGTTTGACTCAGGGCGCAAGCTAGATTTCCCCGAATCGAAAAACACATTGTCCAATGTAAAATTCTTAGGGGGTGTAATCGTAATTTTATAATCCATGGTGTACGCTCCAGCCATAGTCGGCATATCAAGCAACAAATCACTCTCCACGGTGGTGAACACTTTGTATTTCACTTTATACTTCTGCCCCGGTGGCACTAAAATCGCAAACTTACCATCTGCACCTGTGGTGCCGTTATATGTTTTAGAATCTTTCACCGATATGAATGACACCGCTTGGTCAACTTGGGGCTTTCCTTTATCGTTCACTACCACCACTTTTAGCAAAGCCTGCATAAGAGTTGGTTTGAGGTCTTGCGAAAAAAGCGAAGTCGTGCTTATGAGTAAAAGGAAGAATGGATAAATTTTCATACTAAAGATTGATGTGGTGAAAAAGTATAACGAAACTAAGTAGCAAATTATTTCGCTAAGCTAGAACAACCGTCCTTCTCCCATCGGTGGTGTTTTGCCGATGTGGCGATAAGCTAGTTCGGTTACTTCACGTCCTCGTGGTGTTCGTTTGATAAATCCTTCCTTAATTAAAAACGGTTCGTAGACTTCTTCGATGGTGCCGGCTTCTTCGCCTACAGCTGTGGCAATAGTGGTTAAACCCACTGGGCCGCCCTTAAACTTATCAATGATGGCCGTCAAAATTCGGTTATCCATTTCATCTAAGCCATACAAATCAACATTCAATGCTTCGAGTGCATATTTGGTAATTTCGAGCGTGATAGTTCCGTTGCCTTTCACTTGGGCAAAATCACGCACTCTGCGCAAAAGTAAGTTAGCAATACGCGGTGTACCTCGGCTTCTTCGCGCTATTTCATAAGCCGCATCTTCATTAATTTCTGTTTTCAAAATTTTTGCGGAGCGCTTGATAATATTTTTCAAAACTTCCGCATCATAATACTCCATGCGGCAGGTGATGCCAAACCGCGAACGCAAAGGCGCTGTGAGCAAACCGGAGCGCGTAGTGGCCCCCACAAGGGTGAAAGGATTTAAACTAATTTGCACCGTGCGCGCATTGGGGCCGGAGTCAATCATGATATCAATCTTATAATCCTCCATAGCGCTATAGAGATACTCTTCTACCACGGGGCTCAAACGATGTATTTCGTCAATAAACAACACATCATTTGTTTCAAGATTAGTGAGCAAACCGGCCAAATCGCCCGGTTTTTCCAACACCGGTCCTGAAGTAATTTTAATATTCACACTCATTTCCGAAGCTACAATGTGAGACAACGTAGTTTTACCCAATCCCGGAGGACCATGCAGTAATACGTGATCCAAAGCCTCACTGCGTTGTTTAGCAGCTGCTATAAACACAAAAAGGTTATCTACAATTTTGGGTTGACCCATAAAATCATCAATTGCCTTGGGGCGAAGTGCCCGCTCCACTTCAATCTCTGAACCGATGAGGTTTTCTTTATCGGGGTCTAAGTTCTTATTCATACTATTCAGTTAAAACTGCGCTGCAATATACACGGATTTTGAGCTTTCGCTATCGGCTTACTTTTTCTTTCTACGCTCTATCTCTCTTTTGATGAGGGAAAGTTCTCGCCCGGTTTGTCCGGCTACAGAGGTGTTTTCTTGCGCTCTGCGAATGAGGTAAGGCACTACATCTTTCACCGGACCATAAGGTAAATACTTTGTGGCTTGAAAACCATGCTTCGCCAAGTTGAACGTAATGTTATCGCCCATACCATAGAGTTGCGAAAAAAGTACGTGCGCTTTATGTTCAGTTGTTTTGTTTTGCAATAATTTTATGGCTAAAAGATTACTCGCTTCGCTCTGAGAAGCTACACAAACATAGACCTGTTGAAGATGATTAAAACACCAACTTACAGCTTCATTAAAATCTTTGTCAACAGCTTCTTTATTGGCATGAATGGGTGACGGATAACCCAATTCTTCTGCGCGCTCTCGTTCTTTTTCCATGTAAGCACCCCGCACTAATTTCGCCCCCAACAAATACTTGCCATCTATTGCCTTTTGTGTTTGAGCTTTCAAATAGGCCAATCTATCCCAACGATAAATTTGAAACGTGTTATAGACTACACAAAACTCAGTATTATATTTTGCCATCATTTCTTCTACCATCGAGTCAAGAGGGTCTTGTATCCAGCTTTCTTCGGCATCTACATAAAGCGCCACTTGAAGCTTTGCCGCAGTCTCGCATAACTGCTCGAAGCGTTGTTTTACTCGCTTCAATTCCGCCTTCTCGTTGGCGTTGAGTTTTTCTCCGGCTTGCATTTTTTCAAACAAACCAAAGCGACCAAAGCCCGTAATCTTAATACATAAAGCTTTTACCATTCGGTTTTTGCCAGCAAAGGCAATCGCCTCTAAATTTTTCGCAATGGTTTTGTCAAAATCTTCTTCCGTTTCCTTGAGCTCTACACCATAATTCAACAACACCCCTACTTCTCTTTTAGCTAAGTGTTCAATAGTCTTCTTACACTCCGCAAAAGTTTCTCCTCCACAAAAATGATCATATATAGAATGGCGAAACAAAAAAGATACCGGCAAGTGTAAACTCAAGGCTAGGTTAGCCGCACTGCTACCGATGTTCACCAAAGCCGGACTGCCTACCAAGCCAAAAAGTGTCTTTGCTTTTTGCAACTCAAAATCGGTTTTTAAGGCAAAGGCAGTTTCCGTATTTTCAAAAATATCGGGGTTGATTTTCATAACGTGCAATTCTAGTGCGAAAGTGAAAATATTTTCTTTCTAAAATCAATTACTATTTTCAACAGTTCAAAACCTGAACACAGAAATGGATATGCTTGTTTTACTCATGGGCTTGGTTATCGGTCTTTTAGCCGGATTTGCACTAGCCTATTTGCTGCTCAAAGGTAAAGGCGAAAACCAAATTAGCGTGGTAAACGAGCGCAATCGTTTACTGGAGTTAGCGCAGGCCGAGCTCAAAAACCAACTATCACAACAACATTCTGATGCGCAAAATCAACTTAAAGCGGAACGCACTAAAATCGAAGGCCTTTCTTCCTCTTTAGCCAAAAGCGAAGCTGAAAAAGATAACTTTCTTCAAAAACTCAACGAGCAAAAAGCAGAACTCGAGCAACTCAACCAACGGTTTACCAAAGAGTTTGAAAACTTGGCTAATAAAATATTGGACGAAAAAAGTCAGAAATTTACTGACCAAAACAAGAATAATCTCGACATTATTCTCAACCCACTCAAAGAACGAATCAAAGAATTTGAGAAACGTGTGGAAGATACTTACAAGGCCGAAAATGCAGAGCGCATCACGCTAAAAACCGAAATCAAAAACCTGATTGAGCTTAACAAACAAATCAGCGAAGAAGCCAACAACCTCGCTACTGCACTCAAAGGCGACAACAAACAACAAGGCAATTGGGGCGAGTTGGTGTTAGAAAAAATATTAGAGCGCAGCGGATTGAAAGAAGGTGATGAATACAAAACGCAGCACACCGACCAAAACGCTAGTGGAGACAGAATAAGACCCGATGTGGTTATCTTTTTGCCGGATGGCAAACATGTGATTGTGGACTCAAAAGTATCTCTGGTGGCTTACAATGCGTGTGTCAACGCGCCCACCGAAGAAGAGCGCAGTCGCTTCCTCAAGTTGCACATTGAAAGTTTGCGCAGCCACATCAAACTGCTAGGCGACAAAAACTACCAAAGCGCAACGGGTTTACATTCGCCCGATTTTGTGCTGCTATTTGTGCCAATAGAGTCTTCATTTAGTTTGGCATTACAAGCCGATGTGGAGTTATTCAACTTTGCATGGGATAGGAAGATTGTAATCGTTTCGCCATCTACCCTCCTAGCCACGCTTCGCACTATCGCCTCTATTTGGAAACAAGAACGCCAAACCCGCAACTCGCTTGAGATAGCTGAAGAAGGCGGCAAACTTTACGACAAATTTGTGGCTTTCTATGAAGACTTAGTGAAAGTGGGTAGCAAGATGGATAGCGCAAAAGCCGACTATGTGGAGGCCATGAAAAAACTTTATGAAGGCTCCGGCAACCTCGTGCGCAGAGCTGAAAAAATGAAAACTCTTGGTGCCAAAACCACCAAGCAACTACCCAATGCCTTAATCGAACGAGCAGAAGAATAAACTATGTTTACATTACTCATATATCTTATCTTAATTGGCGTGGGCACCATGATGGCGATTCTCTATAAACGCACCATCACCACCGCCAATTTCCTCAACCCCGACCCTAAAATCAGTCTTCGTATTTTCACTTATGCATTTGTAGCAGCTGTTTTAGTCACTTTTGCGTTGTCGTGGTATAGCACGCATGTACTTTACAAAGCCGACATCCCCGAGGAAGGCGACCTGAAATATCAAAACCTAAAAACACTCACCATTTTCATCATCAACATTTCATTTTTGTTGATGATGCTCTTCGCCAATGCCTATTCTCAATCGCTCAAGCGTATTGCCTTTATGCCTTATTTGCTCACGTTTGGTTTCTACGCTATTTTCATCCTTCGCGATGCTTATGCAGTTTCCCCTTATTACTTTTCTTGGGCACAAAACTTTCAGCTAATCGATAGCGTGCCCACCGATATTACATCTATGGCACACTATAAATGTTTTTTAGGGTTCATCACCACGGCTCACAATGCCGGAGCTATTTGGTGGAGCTTGAAAAAGTAATAAACTATAGTTAGCTGTACAGTATTAATGACTCCTATACAGCAAAAAGGTATTTTTCAACCTTTATTCCAGATGCGCCAACTTTCTTCTGCTTGTAGGTGTAGCATCGGCAAGCCGTTGATGGTCACTGCTCCTTTCTGCTTCGCGTGTTGAAGTAACAAAGTTTCTTCAGGATTATAGACCAAATCATAAAACACATCGCCCTTGGTAACTTTTGTGTAGTCAATCTGTGGGCAAGTCTCTACGTTCGGATACATACCGAGCGGAGTGCAATTGATATATAAATTTCGCTCACCAAGATGTTCCGCTACTTGACTGTAGGCTATCGAACTTCCAATTTTCGCTTCGCGAGAAACAAGCATAAAATTAATATTATGTTGTTGCAATATGTACTGAACTGCTTTGGATGAGCCACCCGTACCGAATACAAAAACACAATAGTTTCCGGCAATACTTGTAAGGGGTAAATGAGCGTTTAGTGAATACTCAAACCCGAAAGCATCGGTGTTGTGACCTATCTTTTTACTTTTAGTTATCTGCACACAGTTCACAGCACCAATGGCTTGGGCAGCAGTAGAAAGTTCATCTAAAAAGGGAATGATTGTTTGTTTGTAAGGAATGGTGACATTCAAACCCACAAGATTCGGTTGCGTGGCCAACAAAAATTCGAAGTCAGTAATTACATTGAGTTCAAACAATTGGTATTCAACACCGACAATAGCTTCTTTCGCAAACTTGTTTTCAAAAAATGTTTTTGAAAAAGAATGGGTAAGCGTTTTGCCAATTAAGCCAAACGTGCGCATTTATTTGCTACTTAATTTGGGCTTTACCATCTGCCATATAATGGGCAAAACTGAAAAGAAAATAATCCCTAATACGACCAATTCAAAGTTCTTTTTCACGAACTCGATATTGCCAAACCAATAGCCAATGGTCGAAATGCCGGCCACCCAAAGTACTGCACCCGCTATGCAGAAAGTGATGTATTTTGAGTACTGCATACTGCCCGCGCCCGCTACAAATGGAGCGATGGTGCGCACAATAGGGACAAAGCGCGCCATGATAATAGTTTGTCCGCCATACTTTTCATAGTAAGCTTCGGTCTGCTCGAGATACTCTCGTTTGAAGAATAAAATCCGTTCTCGCGATTTGATTTGTTTACTAAAAAATTTACCGATAAAATAATTGACATTGTCACCCAGTAAAGCTGCAGTGATAAGCAGCGGAATTAAAATAATTAACTCTAATTTTCCTGTAGCAGCAGCCAAGGCCCCGGCTGCAAAAAGCAAAGAATCTCCAGGTAAAAGCGGCATCACTACCAAGCCGGTTTCAACAAAAACAATCAAAAATAAAATGGCATAAGTCAAAGTACCATAATTGGTTAATAGGTCTGCAAGATGTTTATCTAAATGCAGAAAAAAGTCGAACGCAAACTTTAAGAATTCAATCATACGGACAAATGTAGAAATATGCGATAAATGAACTAGGTTAATTTAATGGGCGATACTGCTCAATCACCTGCAAAACAACCGAATCCTTCAACAAAGAATCTTCCATTTCGAAAATGACAACATGTTCTTCAAAGTTGAGTAACAAGCCACGCTCAAGGTTTATTAAAGCCTCATGACGATTACCCACTTCAAAATAGAACACCGATTTGATGTAATAAATATCCGCGCTACCCTCATATTTTTGCTCCGCTTCTACCAACACTTGAAATGCCTTTCGATAATTTTCTACGTTAAAATAAGCGGTAGCTAAGTTTATCCAATTTTGTTTATTCTGAGGGTCTAGTTGAAAGATGCGCTCGAACAAAAGCAGTGCCTTCTCTCCCTCTTCAATGCTAATATACGCCTCGGCTAAAGAAGCTAGGTAATCAATATTTTCTTTATTCAACTTAACGGCACGCTCAAAACTCGAAATAGCTTTGCCAAATTTTTCTTCAGAAAGATACGTTTCTCCAATACGATAAAATGCTTCATCAAAATAAGGATCAACAGCAATAGCTTTGCGCAAATAGCCACGCGCTTTACCCATGTCACCCATTTTTTCAAAACACTCTGCTGCCTTGAGATACAGGTCTTTATTGGGTTTAATCAACTTAATGGCATCTAAATAAAACACCAAAGCAGCATTGTAATCTTCTTCGATATAACGAATGTCTCCACTGCAAGTGTATGCAGGCTCGAAGGTATCGTCAATAGCAATAACATAACTGAAAGCTTCAATAGATTTGTCATACATCTTCAACCCTGCATACGCATGACCAAGATTAAACCAAGCCAAATATGAGTAAGGTCGCTCGTCAATCAAGGCTAAATGAAACTTGATGCTGTCTTCAAACTTTTCAGTCAGCTCGGTGCAAAACCACAGGCGGTTAAGCGCTTCTTCATTTTCTGGGTCGTACTTCAAAGCCAATTTTAAATTGTCCATCACTTCCCAATACTTTTCTTGGTCTTCCCATATATCGGCCATCTCGAGATACAACTCGCTAAAATCTTCATTCTCGGTAGCAGCTGCTAAACCACGCTCTACTTCTTCTTTAGCTAAAATATAAGCACCATCCCACAGATAGACATCTGCGCGGATAAGAAATAAGCCAATGTTGTTTGGATCTAAACGCTCAGCTTCGCCCAATACTTCAAGTGCTTCTTTGAAGTATTTTTGATTAGCTAAAACTTCACCTTTCTTGATAAAAAAGTTAGCTGAAAATGGATATTGCTCCAACGCACTATCAATTACTTTCATCGCTTTGTTAAACTCGCGACTATCTAAGTAAAACTGAATAATTTGTTCGAAACTATCTTCTTCAAAAAACACGGATTGCTTGGCTTGCACCGCATCTTCGTATTGTTTGATTAGATCAATTAACTCGCCAAATTCCGATTCTTCCATTTCATTGTTTTCCATAGCGAAGATTTATAAGATTAAAAATACACTAAATGATTTGACCAATCTCAGATTTAAACCCTATTAACATATAGGCTAAAAGTAGGGGAAATTATTGTCCCTTTCACAGATTTTTTTCAACAACTCAAAAGAATATATTTGCAATAGGTGCCAAACCATCTTGTAGGCCACCGAAAGAGGGTCTGCAAGAAGCGCGGGCAGTGGTGAAAGCCATTGCCCTTTTTTATTTATTTACCTATGCAATAAATCATTTTCATTCTTAGCTTTATTCTGCTCAAAATACTGTTATGCAACATTTTTTAGTCGGGTTATGTATGCTCTGCTGTTTATTCGTTTCTGCTCAAAAAGAAACCTATTGGCAGCAAGAAGTGAATTATAAGATTGATGTAAGCCTAAACGACACTACGCACGTTTTGACGGGTTTCATAAGTATGGGATATATCAACCACTCTCCTGATACACTAAAAGAAATTCTCATTCATCTATGGCCAAATGCTTACCGCGACCACACCACTCCCCTCGCCAAGCAAATGCTTGAAAATGGCAAAAAGACATTCCACTTCAGCAAACCCAACCAACGCGGCTTTATAGACAAGATTGATTTCAAACTCAATGCAGAGGTTTGCCGCTGGAACTTTGAACCCAACACAAAAGAGATAGCTCGTGTAAAACTCAACGAGCCGCTTGCTCCGGGTGAAACGGTGACCATAGCCACACCATTTCGAGTAAAGTTACCCAACACGTTCTCTCGACTTGGTCACATTGACCAGAGCTATCAAATCACACAATGGTATCCCAAACCTGCTGTGTATGACCGAAAAGGTTGGCATGCTATGCCTTATCTCGACCAAGGTGAATTCTACAGCGAGTACGGCAGCTTTGACGTGAGCATTACTTTGCCTAAAAACTATGTAGTCGGTGCTACAGGAGATTTGCAAACACCGGAAGAACAAGCATGGATAGATTCTATTGCCGACGCCACAAAAAAATTGAAAGCCTACGGTGCAGATATGAAGTTCCCGGCTTCATCACCTACTCAAAAAACTATTCGCTTTACACAACAAAACATTCACGACTTTGCTTGGTTTGCTGACAAACGATATCACATACTCAAGGACACAGTCACGTTACCAAATTCCGGCAAGGTAGTCACCACCTATTCGCTTTTTACCAATAACCAAGCTGATATCTGGAACAAAGCTCCCGGCTATTTGCACGATGCTATTTATCATTACAGTAAATATTTAGGCGATTACCCCTACAATCAAGTGACTGCACTCGATGGCACCATCAGCGCTGGTGGGGGTATGGAATATCCGAACGTTACTATAATTGGAGAAGAAAAAGATGACATCGGATTAGATGTGGTGATTACCCACGAAGTGGGACATAACTGGTTTTATGGATTACTTGGCTCTAACGAGCGCGAACATGGATGGATGGACGAAGGGCTAAATTCCTATTATGAAAACCGCT
>Ga0315903_10006656_pt1 | contig 14682 bp, 15 predicted proteins | sample LakEriMetagenome_7_FD_203524 | JGI IMG/M metagenome (GOLD analysis project Ga0315903, IMG submission 203524) | Freshwater fungal communities from buoy surface, Lake Erie, Ohio, United States - Buoy 2 MA119 | ecosystem: Environmental > Aquatic > Freshwater > Lake | place: USA: Lake Erie, Ohio...
CCTGCCGGATCGCGATCGGCGCCGTCCGCCCGTTGTTGTCGGGCAGGATCTCGCCCTGCTCGACCGGGATCGTGAGCGTGACCGTGTAGTCGCCCACCGCCGGCGGCGTCCAGTAGATCCAGTCGGTAACGGTCGCCATCGGCGGCAGGCGGACCTCCTTCACGAGCTTCTCGCCGGTGCTCGTGGCGAGCGTCGCCACCACCACCCGCTCGGTCGGCAGCGACGAGACGACGGTGAAGGGCACGCGGACCGGCTTTCCGGCAACGCCCATCGTGGGGCAGTCGAGGCTGGTGAGGTCGAGGTCGGGGAGCTTCGTGGGACTGCCCGCGGGCACGGCGTAGACCGGCACCTGGGCGAGCCTGAGCGTCTGCGCCGCGTCGAGCGGCGGCCGGCCCTTGTTCCAGTCGCCGTCGCTGGCGAGCACCACGGCGCGGAGCGCGGCAAACCGCTCGGCCACCTGGGCGAGCGGTTCGGCGAGATCGGTGGCGGTGCCCGGTGGCGCCGTGGCTACCGGCTCGACCACCACCTGAAACCGGCCTTCGAGCGGCTTCCAGAAGCCGCTCTCGGCGAGCGGGGCCACCACCTCACGCCGCGTCCGCGGGTTCGCCGTGGCGTTGCCATCGGTCGCGACCACGTCCTTCGTGTCCATGCTTCGCGAGGCGTCGTGGAGCACGACCACCGTCGGCTTCTCGTCGGGACGATACTCCTCGACCCACTCCGGCTGGTTGAGGAGCACGGCGACGAGCGTCGCGATCGCCACGCGGAGGAGTTCCACGAGGCCGGTGCCGGCCGCAAAGCCGCTTCGCCGCCACGTCAGGAAAGCGACGACGACCGTGGCGAGCACGAGCGCCGCCGAGATCCCGATCGTCCACGGCGTCGTGAAGAACCGCAGCGCCTGCTCGCTCATGCCGCGGTCTCCAGCGGCCGCGGCACCTTCGCCGCCCGATCGGCCGACGCGGGCCGCGGCAGGCTCAGAAGCCCTTCGCCGACGAGCGCGACGAGCATCGCGATCAGAAACGCCCGCCAGATCTCCTGCACGAGGCTGGTCGTGTCGCCGGCCGTGCCGGTAATCCTCGTGAACGAGAGGCCGCGAAAGAGCCCGTCGATCCTCTCGTCTGCCACCGCCACCGCCGAATCCTCGGCAGGAGGACGATTGACCGCCACGAGCCGCTCACCGCAGGCGAAGACACCGGCGTGAAGGCCGGCCTCGGTCGATGGTGAGCCCGTTGCGCCGGCGAGCCGCGTCCACCCCGTTCCGCAGGCCGACGCCGTCGCCGCGGCCGTCGGCCCCGCGTCGGCCTGCCGGGCGTCGCCGAGCGACGCGAGGCCCCGGTCGATCGCCCGCTGAACGAGCGCGTAGAGCACGATCCCCTCGGCGGCGAGCGACGAGTCGCGGGGGGCGGGGGTGGTGGCTACGAACGTCACGCGGTCGTCATGGCTCGACCGGGCCACCAGCGGCGCGGCGCCCGGCAGCGAGGCCAGCGGCACGAGATCGCCCGCGAGGCTGCACGACCGCCGCACCTCGACGTCGCCCAGGGGCAGGGCGGAGCCGGCGAGCGTGTTGGCGAGCAGGTCCTGATCGGTCCGCCACGACTCCGCGGCGACCGGCTTGGCATGTTCGGTCCACTCGCCCCACGCGCAGCCGGCGAACTCCACGGTCGACACCCGCTCCGGCGGGAAGAACACGACCTGGCCGCCACGGTCGAGAAAGCTTCGCACGAGTTCGGCATCGCGGCCCTCCGGGAGCGGCCCCTGCCAGAGGATCGCGGCGGCTGAATCCCAGGCCGCCGCCGGCAGGCCGCCGGGGGGCACGAGGTCGACCGGCGCCGCCGCCTTGTCGGGGGCGATCGCCGCCACGAGTTCGAGCACGCGGCCCGCGGCCGGATCCTCTGCCACGACGAGCGACCGCCGCGGTGGCGGCTCGTCGTACACGAAAAAGAACTGGTTGTCGGCGAGGTCGGCATCGGCCGGAATCGAGACCATGCCAAACCCCTTCGTGGCCGCCGATCGCTCGAGCGGGATCACGTGGTTCTTGAGCACGGCCTCCCGGCCGGCAAGCTCCACATCGACCGAGGTCGACACGCCGCCGATCTCGAACCGCACCGGGATCGTCGTCCGCTCGGCATCCTCCTGCCGCGTGACCGTCACCGTGACCACGAGCCGCCGGTCGCGGCCGAGCGTTTCGAGCCGCACGCTCGGCACCCGGACCGCGACGTTGCCCTTCGCCGGCGTGGCGTAGGAAAGCAGCTGCACGCGGACCTGCTGCGGCAGCTTCGCGAGGGCCTCGCGGATTCCGGTCCAGCCGCCGTCATCGGGCTTCCAGTCGTTGCCCCGCTGGTCGGAGCAGATCCAGATCTCGGTGGTGCCGGCCGCGTTCTCGCGGATGAACTCATACGCGGTCTGCAGGAGCGCCGGGAGGTCGGCCGCGGCCGCCGCAGGGCCAGCCGTGGCCAGCTCGACGATCGCCTCGGGCGACGCGACCTCCTCGGGGCCCCGTGCGGGATCGCTCACCACCATGACGCGGCCCGCCCGCAGCGTGGCGAGCGACGCCGCGAGCTGCCGCCGGCCGGTGTCGAGCTTCGAGGCGCCTCCCGCGGCCGCCACGGCCTGCATGCTCGGGCTGCGATCGAGGATCACGATCGCCGAGTCGGGCCGACCGCCGGCGGCAAGCGCGAGCCAGCCCCGCGAGAGCGGCCGGCCAACCGCGAGGATCACCGCCGCGACGGCGAGAATCCGCAGCGCCATGATCAGCCAGTGCCTGAGTCGCGAGTAGCCCCGCGAGAGCGCCTTGGCCGCGAGCAGAAACTGCATCGCCGCCCAGGGCACCGTCTGGAACCGCCGCTGATTGATCAGGTGGATGATCAGCGGCAGCGCCACCAGCGGCAAGGCCGCCAGCACCCACGGCTGGAGGAACGTCATCGCAGGCCCCTTCCGGCGGCGCGGCCCACGAGAAAGCGGGCCAGGACTTGCTCGTAGGGCTCGTCGGTGACGATCCGGTGGTAGTCGATCGCCGACTCGAGCACCACGCGGCGCAGGCCCTCGAGCCAGGCCTCGAGCGCGGTGTGGTAGCGGTCGGTGATGTCGATGGGATCGGCGAAGATCGCGCCGCCCCCCTCCATGTCGAGAAACCGAGTCGGCCGCTGGAACTGGAAGGCGATCTCCTGCGGATCGAGGAGGTGGAAGGCGGCCACGTCGTGCCGGCGGAACCGGAGGTGGCTGAAGGCCGTCGCGAGCGCGTCGGGCTCGCAGAAGAGATCCGACACGATCGCCACCACGGCCCGCTGCCTGGTCGTCTCGGCGATCTCGTGAAGCACCTCCGGGAGCCGCGTGGGCCCGGCGGGCTTCGCCTCCTCGAGCACGTCGAACACGAGCCGCAGGTGCGCCGGACTCCGCCGCGGAGGCAGCGACCGCACGATGCCGTCGGCCACGCAGGTGATGCCGACGGCGTCGCCCTGCTGGCTGGCGAGGTAGCCGAGAGCGGCGGCGATCCGCCGGGCGTAGTCGATCTTCGTGATCCCTCCCGAGGAGTAGTCCATCGAGCCCGACGTATCGAGCACGAGGCAGAGCCGGAGGTTCGTGTCGGCCTCGTATTCCTTCACGTAGTGGCGGTCGGAGCGGCCGAAGGCCCGCCAGTCGAGCCGGCGGAGGTCGTCGCCGGGGACATACTTACGATACTCGGCGAACTCCACGCTCGAGCCGCGGTGGGGGCTCGCGTGGCGGCCCGACACGCTGCCGACCATCGGCCGTCGCGCCAGCAGCGGCACCGCCGCCAGCCGCGCGAGCACGGCGGGGTCGAGGAACGAACGTGGCTGTCGGTCGGTGAACATGCGGCTGCCCCGGCGTGGCGTGGCGGGCCTACGCCTGCTCCGCGACGGTTTCCTTCACCAGCCGGGCCACGATCTCCTTGGCGTCGATCCCCTCGGCCTGCGCGGCGAACGTGGTGATGATCCGGTGCGTGAGCACGGGTGCCGCCACCGCCTCCACGTCCTCGAGGCGGACCATGTAGCTTCCCGAGAGGGCGGCCCGCGACTTGGCGCCGAGAATCAGGTTCTGCACGGCGCGGGGGCCCGCGCCCCAGCTGACGAGCGGCTTGAGCCACGCCGGCGCCGAGTCGCCCTTGGGCCGCGTTTTCCGGACGAGCTTGGCGGCGAACCGGTAGATGTGGTCGGGCACCGGCACGCGGCGGACGAGATCCTGGTAGTCGATGATCTCGGATGCCGACATCACGTGGTCGAGCGCCGGCGGCGGCTCGCCCGTGGTCGTCCGCGCGATCGCCACCTCCTCCTCCTCGGCCGGGTAGTCGAGCTCGATCAGGAACATGAAGCGGTCGAGCTGCGCCTCGGGCAGCGGGTAGGTGCCCTCCTGCTCGACGGGATTCTGCGTGGCCAGCACGAAGAACGGCGGATCGAGCCTGGAGGTCTTGCCCACGACCGTGACCTTGTGCTCCTGCATCGCCTCGAGCATCGCGGCCTGGGTCTTCGGCGGGGCGCGGTTGATCTCGTCGGCGAGCACGATGTTGGCGAACACGGGACCGGGCACGAAGTGGAACTCGCGGCGGCCGTCGGCCGTCTCCTGCAGGATGTCGGTGCCGGTGATGTCCATCGGCATGAGGTCGGGCGTGAACTGGATCCGGCTGAACTTCAACGACACGCACTCGGCGAGCTTGCCGACGAGCAGCGTCTTGGCGAGGCCGGGCACGCCCATCAGGAGCGCGTGGCCGCGGGCGAAGAGGCAGATCGTGAGCCGCTCGATCGTCTCCTCCTGGCCGATGATCACCCGGGCGAGTTCCTGCCGCAGACGGGCGTAGACGCCGCGGAGACGGTCGAGGGCGGCGACGTCGTCGGCGCCGAGGTCGGGCACGGTGGGGGACGCAGTCGCCATGAGGGCCTCCGGGGTCGTGGGGCGGAGAGGTCGTTCGCCCCGCAGGACGCACCGCCCCGACCAGTATGGTCAAAACCGGCGGCGGTTTCGCGGGCCGGACCTCGATTCGACCGGCCGGCGGCCGGGCCACAGCGTGGCCCGCCGCTATCATGCGGACTTCCGCATCGGCCGAGAGCGGGCCGCCGAGATTCCATCTTTCGCCCCGGAAACGGGCCGTGATTCCCATGAAAATCCTCGTCACCGGCGGCGCCGGATTCATCGGCAGCCACATCGTCGACTCCCTGCTGGCGGGCGGGCACGACGTGGCGGTGCTCGACGACCTGTCGAGCGGCTCCCGCGACAACCTGCCGCCCGGGGTGCCGCTCCACGTGGCCGACGCCGTGGACACCGCCGCGGTCGCCCGGGTGTTCGCAGCGGAGCGTCCCGACGCCGTCTGCCACCAGGCGGCACAGATGTCGGTGAGCCGTTCGGTCCGCGAGCCGCTCTTCGACGCCAAGGTCAACTGCCTCGGCCTCATCAACGTGCTCGACGCCGCCGTCGCCCAGGGCTGCATGCGGGTGGTGTTCGCGTCGAGCGGCGGCGTGCTCTACGGAAACGTCACCGAGCCGGCGCCCGAATCGACGCCGGCCAATCCGGTGAGTCCGTACGGAATCACGAAATGGGTGGGCGAACGCTACCTCTCCTTCTACGCGGCCGAACACGGCCTCACGGCGGTGGCGCTCCGCTATTCCAACGTCTACGGCCCCCGACAGAATCCACACGGCGAGGCGGGTGTGGTGGCGATCTTCTGCAAGAAACTGCTCGCCGGGGAACCCGCGACGATCAACGGCGACGGCCGCTACGTCCGCGATTACGTCTACGGCCCAGACGTCGCCCGTGCCAACGTGCTGGCACTCTCGGCGACCGACCGCTGCCCCCCCGGCACACTGACGAGTCTCAACATCGGCACCGGCGTCGGCGCCGACGTCGTCGAGCTCGAGGCCCTGGTGCGGCCTGCCGTCGCGGCGGCCGCCCGGGAGCGCGGCCGGCATCCGGTCTCGCCCCCGCCGGTGCACGGGCCCGCGCGTCCCGGCGACCTGCGGAGCAACCTCGTGGACGCGACCCGCGCCGGTGAGGTGCTCGGCTGGCGGCCCACCATGCCGCTGGGCGACGGCATCGCGGCCACCGCCGCCTGGTTCGCCGACCGCTGCTGAAGCCCGTCGGCCCCGGGCATTTCGCGGTTTGCCACGGGGCCCGAGGCTGCTACCCTCCGCGGCCCATGAACGCCCCCGCGACAGCCTCGTGCCGGGACCGCACCGCCCTGATCTGCGGCATCGGCGGACAGGACGGCGCCTACCTCGCCCAGCACCTGCTCGATCAGGGTTACGCGGTCGTCGGTACGAGCCGCGACGCCCAGGCCGGGCGGTTCACGGGACTCGAACGGCTCGGCATCCGTGACCGCGTGCAGCTCGTGTCGATGTCGCCGATCGACTTCCGCTCGACGTTCCAGGTGGTCAAGCGGTCCCAGCCTGACGAGATCTACAACCTCGCCGGCCAGACGTCGGTGGGGCTGTCGTTCGACCAGCCGGTGGAGACCTTCGAGAGCATCGTCGTCGGCACGATCAACCTGCTCGAGGCGATCCGCATGCTCGGCCGGCCGATCCGGCTCTACAACGCGGGCAGCTCCGAGATGTTCGGCAACGCGGGCGACGAGCCGGCCGGCGAGCGGACGGTGCTCAAACCCCGGAGCCCCTACGGCATCGCCAAGGCGACGTCGTTCTGGCAGATCGCCCAGTACCGCGAGGCCTACGGCATCCGGGCCGCGACCGGCATCCTGTTCAACCACGAAAGTCCGCTCCGGCCGGAGCGGTTCGTGACCCAGAAGATCGTGGCCGCCGCCTGCCGGATCGCCCGTGGCGAGCAGCAGACGCTGTCGCTCGGCGACCTCTCCGTCCACCGCGACTGGGGCTGGGCGCCGGAGTACGTCGTGGCGATGCATCGCATGCTGCAGCTCGACGTGCTGGAGGACCTCGTCATCGCCACCGGCCACACCCATTCGCTCGAGGAGTTCGTGGACACGGCCTTCGCGGCCGTCGGCCTCGACTGGCGCCGGCACGTGGTCCGCGACCCGAAGCTCGTCCGCCCCACGGAGATCGACCGGGGCCGGGCCGACACGCGGCGGGCGTCGGAGGTGATTGGCTGGACCGCCCGGCACGCCATGCACGACGTGGTGCGGATGATGGTGGAAGCCCGACTCGCCGACCAGACGTCGACCCGACGGGCCGCCTGACCACAGGGCTCGGTCACTCGGCCTCGAGGCCGCCGATCGCCCCTGCGGCGATCCGCCGCGAGAGCGCGGCTGACTCCAAATAGAGCGGAAACGCATGCCGCTTGCCCACGATCGCCGCCGCGTCGGTGGCCGAGTATTCCACCGCGCCGGATAGCCACCGTCGCGGCATGCCGACCGAGCCGAGGGCGTCGACCTTTGCGCCCGGTTCGAGATGAGGAAACATCTTCAAGGCCAGGTCGCTGGAGTTGATCAGCAGCGTGAGCCGGTCGATGCCGGCAGCGGCCGGCGCGAACAGACCCCGTGGCGAGAGGGCGTCGTGTCGCAACGCCGGCGCCACGAGCACGAGGTGCGTGCGGCCCGGCCGACCGACCCAGGGATTCACGGCGGCGGAGGGATCGTCGCCGGCCTCGACCAGATCCTCGATCGCCCCGACGGCGATCGTGCCGCCGAAGCTGTAGCCCACCAACGCCACCGGCTGAGCGGGATCAACCTGTCCCAGCAGCCGGGCGAGGTAGTGGCCGTCGACGAACGAGCGGCGAAAGTTGCTGCGGCTCGACGGAATCAGCCGGCCCTGCTGCTGGCTGGGCCACGAGAATACGACGACGCGGGGCGGGATTCCCTGAGGGCAAGCCCCCCAGAGCCGGCGGGCGAGCACGATCCCCTGGCTCTTCGCGTCGGCCGGCTCGTAGCGGTTGCCATGGATGAAGAACACCAGCGGTCGATCGGACTCGGCGAGCAGTTCCTCGGCCGAGCTTGCCTGCCACGTGCCGCCGCAGCGTCGTTCGACGTCGAACGACGCCTGCGCCGGCAGGCGGCAGATGGACGGCAGCCGCCTCGTGCTCACGACCCACACGTCGGGATCGGGGCAGACGCCGCACGCAGCCGACTCGGGTCCCTCCCCGCGGGCGTCCGTGCACGCACGGCCCAGCGCGACGAACGCCAGCAGCATCGCGATGGCGCGGAGCGGGCGGCGGCGTACAAAACGGTTCATCGCGATCACGGCGCCGGCGGCAGGAGTGGAGGACGTGGTGGTCATGGGGGACGAGAATGTGTTGCCGCCGGCCGCTGCGGTGCAACTCTAGCACCGAACGCCGCACCATCTTTCGCAACCCGCGCGGGCGACTTGCGACGCTTCAACCGGCACCACCGCTGAGGTCGGCAGGACCGGCCGCCGGCGGACGAAAAAATCCGGCCGCCGGACCGCCGCGCCGGAACCATGAGGTACGGTTTGGGTGGCGTCGTCGGCGACGACGCCGCACGCGGCGCCCCCGGCCGTCTGCCCCTTCCGCTCCGCAGATGGAGATCGCGTCATGACTCGTGCCTTGTTGCTTGCGACGGCGGTGATGGGCCTCGCGGCGGCCCCCGGCTGCAGCAGCTGCCTCGGCGGCGGCGGCAGCTGCCGTCGTCCGTCGTTCATGGAGTTCCGGTCGTGCGGCTCGCCCGCTCCGTGCGCCGCGCCCGCCCCGACGTGTGCACCGGCCTGTGAGCCGGCCTGCGGTCCGGCATGCGAGTCGGCCGCCCCGTGCTGCGAGGGTGGCATGGCCGCGCCGATGTCGGCGCCGGTCGTCGGCCAGCCGGGCACGTTCAGCTGACGCCCGCCGCAGCCGGCCGCCGTCCAGAGGGGACGGGCCGCCGGTGAGATCGTTCTCCCTCCGGTGACGCGCCGTTCTCGCCGGCCACGCGTCGGGCAAGCGGCACGCTGTGTGTTCGCTCCCGATTCGAACGGCTCGTCACCGGGGGGAGAGTAGTTTCCAGGGCGGTATACTCGCGGCTCCGTTTCCGTCCGGAGTCGCCATGTTCGAGTCGCTGTCCGCGTCGCTCTCCTCAGCCATCAACTCGCTCCGCGGCCGCGGCAAGCTGACCGAGGCCAACATGCGGGAGGGCCTCGGCGCGGTGAGGACCGCGCTGCTCGAGGCCGACGTCGCCTACGACGTGGCCGACGGCTTCCTGACGCGGGTCGTCGACGGGGCCGTCGGCGGGAGAGTGCTGGAGTCGCTCGACCCCACGCAGCAGCTCGTCGGCATCGTGCACCACGAGCTCGTGGGCCTGATGGGTCCGGTGGACCACTCGCTCCACCTCCAGAGCGGCACGACCACGATCCTGATGCTCTGCGGCCTGCAGGGTTCGGGCAAGACGACCTCCTGCGCGAAGCTCGCCCGACGGATCAAGGAGCAGGGCAGGGGCGTGATGCTCGTGGCGGCCGACCTGCAGCGGCCCGCCGCCATCGAGCAGCTCGCGGTGCTCGGCCAGCAGCTCGGGATTCCCGTCCACACGCCGGCCGACATGCCCGGCGGGGGTGCCGATCCGGTCGCGGTCTGCAACGCCGGCGTGGCCCGGGCGAAGAAGGAAAACGTGTCGGTCGTGATCCTCGACACCGCCGGTCGGCTGGCGATCGACGAGGAGCTGATGCAGGAACTGGCCAAGATCGACCGTACGGTCGGTCCCGACCAGGTCTATCTCGTGGTCGACGCGATGACCGGGCAGGACGCCGTGAAGAGCGCCAAGGCCTTCCACGACGCCCTCGAGCTCGACGGCATCATCATGACGAAGCTCGACGGCGACGCCCGCGGTGGCGCGGCGCTGTCGGTGAAGAGCGTGACGGGGGTGCCGATCAAGTTCATCGGCACCGGCGAGCAGATCGACGCCCTCGAGGATTTCCATCCCGAGCGGATGGCGGGGCGGATCCTCGGCATGGGCGACGTGGTCTCGCTCGTCGAGGAGGCGCAGCGGAAGTTCGACCAGGAGGAGATGAAGCGGCAGGAGGAGCGGCTCAAGGCGGGCGAGTTCACGCTCGACGACTTCAAGAAGATGCTTCTGCAGACCCGCCGGCTGGGGCCGCTCGGCAAGGTGCTCGGGATGATTCCGGGCATGGGGGGCATGCAGGACATGCTCGGTGGCGCCGACCTCGAAAAGGACATGAACCGATTGTTCGGGATCATCGACTCGATGACGCCCGACGAACGGCGGAACCCCTCGCGGATCGTCGATCAGTCGCGCCGGCGGCGAATCGCCTCCGGCGCCGGCGTGGAGCTCAACGAGGTGAGCGACCTCGTGAAACAGTTCGACGGCATGGCATCGATGATGAAGGGCATGGCGGGCCTGGGGGTGCGCGAGCGGATGCAGCAGGTGCAGCAGCTCCAGGCCCAGCTCCAGAACCCCAACGCCCGAATCGCGAAGCCCAAGGGCGATACGGGCAAGCGGCTCACCGCGGACGAGCGGCGGAAGCTCAAGAAGCAGCGGGAGAAGGACGCCCGCCGCAAGCGCCGCGATGGCAAGGACTGACCGCATCGAAGGGCATTCGCCCGCGGCGTGGCGGTCCTCTCTCGAACCCCACACCGCGGCAGCCCCCGGCGGACCGCCACCGAGATTCCGCCCGAAAAATGCCGAAAACAGGGGGAGCCGGGGCGGGCCTTGGGTTCCGCCGAAGGCCGGATACGATAGGGGGCTCTTCGCTCCCTGAGCGTTCCTTTGGCTTTCCTGGAGATTTCCGACCGTGGCTGTGGCGATTCGAATGAAGCGGATGGGACGGAAAAACCGCGAGTATTACCGCATCTGCGCGACCGACCGGCGAAGCCCTCGCGACGGCCGCGTGATCGAGGAACTCGGCACCTACGATCCCCACGTGTCGGAGACCGACGCCCGCTGCACGCTCAACGGCCCGCGGGTCGACTACTGGCTGTCGGTGGGCGCGCAACCGAGCGACGCCGTCCGCGTGCTGATCAGGAAGTACGGCACCGACGGCACCCATCTCAAGCAGATGGAGGCCGCCCGCGCGAAGCTGGCGATGCCGAGGATCATCCCCGAGCCGGGTGAGCCCGCCTACGTGCCCGCGCCGAAGCCTGATCCCGCGGCCGCGGTTCCGGCGGCGGAAGCGACCGCGACCGTGGAGGAGCAGCCGGCCGTGGAAGCCGTCGCCGAGGCCCCCGCCGAAGAGCCGAAGGCCGAGTGAGCCCGAGCCGCCCGGAGGCCGGCCCAACCGGCGGCCGGACGCCCGCCTTGAACGCGTTGCCGTCATGCGCATCGACATCGTCACGCTGTTTCCCGAGATGTTCACGAGCTTCCTCGACGGAAGCCTGCTCGGGGCCGCGCGCCGCAGCGGCCTGATCGACGTCCGGGTCACCAACATCCGGGACTTCGCCGAGGGCGTTCACCGGCAGGTGGACGACCGGCCGTTCGGAGGCGGCCCCGGCATGCTGCTCATGCCCGGACCCGTGGTGTCGTGCGTCGAACACGTGCGTGGCGAGGCGACGGCGTGCCGCACGATTCTCCTTGCACCCGCAGGCCGACGCCTCGACCAGGCCCTCGTTGAGGAACTTGCCGGCCTCGAGCGGATCGTGCTCGTGTGCGGCCGCTACGAGGGCTTCGACGCCCGGATCGAGCAGGCGCTCGATGCCGAGTCGCTGTCGATCGGCGATTACGTGCTTTCGGGCGGCGAGGTCGCGGCGATGGTCGTGGTCGATGCCGTCGCCCGTCTCCTGCCGGGCGTGCTCGGCCACGAGGAGAGCGCCGGTCAGGACTCGTTCTCGGGGGCCGATCGGCTCGTCGAGGGCCCGCAGTACACCCGGCCGCGGGAGTTCCGCGGCCTGTCCGTTCCCGAGGTCCTGCTCTCGGGCGACCACGGGCGGATCGCCTCCTGGCGTCGCGAACAAGCCGTCGCTGCGACGGCGGAGCGCGGCAGGCTGCACACCGTTCGTACATCCAGCCACCAGTAATTCCAGAAAAAGGAGCCCCCCGTGAGTCGCAAACTGCTTGCCGCCGTCGAAGCCTCGAGCCTCAAGCCCGACGTGGCCGCGTTCGAAATCGGCGATACCGTGGACGTCCACACCCGCATCCTCGAGGGCGAGAAGGAGCGGATCCAGATTTTCAACGGTGTCGTGATCGCCAAGAGCGGCGCCGGCAGTCGCGAGATGTTCACCGTCCGCCGCATCGTGGCGGGCGAGGGCGTCGAGCGGAAGTTCCCGATCCACTCGCCGAAGATTGCCAAGATCGAGGTCAAGCGATCGGGCGTGTCGCGACGGGCGAAGCTCTACTACCTCCGCGACCGGTCCGGCAAGTCGACGCGGCTCCGCGAGAAGCGTGACGACGTGGTGGCCGAGAAGCCGGCCGGCAAGGGCAAGAAGGCTGCGGCCGCCACCTGATCCGGGAGCCTGGTCGTGGCCTCATCCCGCGACGACCTTGGCCGCCGCGGTGAGGACGAGGCGGCGGGGTATCTCCGCGGGCTGGGCTATCGGATCGTCGGGCGGCGGGAGCGGGTGCTTCGCGGCGACATCGACATCGTGGCGCTCGACGGCCGCACCGTCGTGTTCGTCGAGGTGAGGACCCGATCCAACACCGCCCACGGCCATCCGGCCGAGACCGTCGGATTCGTCAAGCAACGCCGTCTGGCGACGCTCGTCGCCGCTTACATCCGCCGGCATCGGCTGGAAGATCAGAGCGTGCGGATCGACGTGGTGGCGGTCACCTTCGACACCGCCGGCAGGCCGGTTGTGGAGCACTACCAGAACGCCTTCGACGATCCCGGGTGAGCGGCACGCGCGGGCGGGGAGAGGCCCCGTGGTGCCGACCGGCTAGGCCGGGTGACCGAGGTCGGGAAGTTCGTCCGCGGAGCGGAACACCCGCAGGTAATCCTCCGGCAGACGGCGGGCGAGCTTGGCGAGCCGCTCACGGACCTTGGCCGGCGGCGACTTCGCGGAGACTTCCCGAATCAGGATGCCCGCGACCTGCTCCGGTCGGCGCCGCGCCACGGCGGCATAGATCTCGGGGTCCCGCTCCCCCGAGTCGCCGACCAGCACGAACCGCCGCTCGGGAAAGTCTCCGAGAATCTTCTCGATCACCCGCCGCTTCCCACGCTTCCGTGACGGCAGCCGGCCGAGCGGCGTCGAATCCTTGAGGCGGAAGAGCTTGAGGTGCATCGAGCCCGCCGGAAGGCCGGCGGCTCCCAGGAACCGGCAGAGGCAGTCGGAGAGCTGCCACGGGCTGCTGGAGACGTAGTGAAAGTCGATGCCCGCCCGCCGCCACCGCCGGTAGACGTCGGGCATCCCCTCGACCGCGGCGAACTCGCGGAACAGCGTGTTGCGGAGCAGCTCGCGTCGGTCGGCGACATTCGTGAACTTGACGGTGTCATCGATGTCGGAGATCACCGACAGTCCGCTGCTCTCCACGAGGTGCACGGCCCCCCCACCGGTCGGCACGCCGTCGCCCGTACCGTCGTCGGGATCCGCGATCCCGGTGTATTCGAGGAGCCTGCCGCCGGCATCACCGGCAATGGCATGCCCCGCGGCGAATTCGTCGCCGAACTCCACGGTCGTCTCGAAGTGCCCCGTCTTGTCGGAGTAGCCGGCATCGATCGTCCGGTCGCCGATGGCGATGGTCACTCGGTGCCCGACCACGCGACGAAACAGGAACATCTCCGCCCGCCGGCGGAACACCTCGGAGGCCATCTGCTCCTCGTCGAGATCGAGCAGGCGGCGGAGCACGGCAACCGCCAGCACGCGGCGGCGGCTCCGTTCCGGGAGCGGACGGGCGACCATCCCGGCGATCCGCGCGGTCCAGCCACCCCGAGTGCGGCTGGCGTAGGTGGGAAAGAACACGATCATGCCGCAGGATGCCGCCGGGGATGCTTGCAAGCGCGAACGCAGCATCTTACAACGTCGCGATCACGGCGGCCGAAATGTGCCGCCCGTGGGACTCGTGGAGCAACCGCATGGGCGTGAAAAAAACCGGTAAGGGACGACGCAAACTCGGCCAGAAGAAGCGGCGGATGCGGGCCCGCATCCGGCACCGCAAGGGCTGATCGTCGTCAGCCCCTCCCGGGAAGGCCTTGCTTTCGGTCCTCCCGACACGATCGGCAGGGTTTGCCACGCCCCCTGCCTGATCAGCCTCTCGCCGACATGGCCGCGGTTGCCGCGCACCCTCCGTGGGGTAGGTTTGCGTGGCCTTCGGCGGCGTCGCCCGATAACGACGTCGCGCCGGGGTGCGACCGTGGTCGCATCGACCCCCGGCACCTCCGACGGCCGCCCCGAAGGAGACGGATCGATGCGCGCACAGAACTGGAGCCGGCGGCTCCTTGCGGCCGCGACGGTGCTGACCGTGTCGGCGACCGGCTGCAAGACGCTCAACGAACGGTACATTGCGATGGAGGTCTGGAAGTACGAAAAGTGCTTCGGGCACCTGCCGCCGGGCTTCACTCCGCCCGGGGCCGTGCAGGCCGCTGCCGCTCCAGCGCCCCGTGTCTGCGGCCAGCAGCAGCAGCAGTGCTGTGACTCGGCTCCGGTCGCGTCGGGCTGCAACTCGTGCGAGGGTGGTGGCGCCGTGGTTCACGAGGGCATGCCGGCCGGCGCCGTGGTGCCGGGCGGGCCGGGCGGTTCCCCCGGACCGGCGGCGACGCTGCCGACCCCGGCGGGAGTCACGGCGGGCAAGCCGGTCGTGATCTCCGACGAAGTCGTGATTCCGTAAATACGGTCGCGGGGCCATCCATGGCCCCCGCGACCTTGAGGCAGGCGAGGCGAAGCCAAGGTTCGCCGCGCCTGCCC
>Ga0315903_10006660_pt1 | contig 14676 bp, 8 predicted proteins | sample LakEriMetagenome_7_FD_203524 | JGI IMG/M metagenome (GOLD analysis project Ga0315903, IMG submission 203524) | Freshwater fungal communities from buoy surface, Lake Erie, Ohio, United States - Buoy 2 MA119 | ecosystem: Environmental > Aquatic > Freshwater > Lake | place: USA: Lake Erie, Ohio...
CGGGCTGGCGGCGGCCGTCGTCTGCCTCGGAGCAGCATGGACCGCCGTCCGCTTCGATCTCTTCCGCGCCGACGACCTGGCCTGGCACCTGGGCGACGCGGCCGCGCCGGTCGCCATCGCGGGCACGGTCGTCGAGTCGCCGCGGGCCCTGCCGTCGGCCGGTGATCCGCGGCGGGCGGCGGCGATCGGCCCGTCCAGCGAGTGCGTCGTGGCCGTGGAGCGGATTCGCGACGGCAGCCGGTGGCGGCGGGCCAGCGGGCGGGCCGCCCTGGTGATCGACGGGCCGCCGCCCGACCTCCTGCCGGGCGACCGCGTGCAGGTGCTCGGCCGGGGGCTGCGGCCCGCGGCGGCCCTCAACCCCGGCGAGTTCGACTTTCGGCTGCGGGCCCGGGCCGATCGCTGCCTGGCGATCGTGCGGGTGCACGCGCCGGCGGCCGTGCGGGTGGTCTCCACGGCGGCCTGGTGGTGGCCACCGGCGGCCCTCGAGCGGCTCCGCCGGCAGGGCGCCGCCGCGCTCGCCGCGCACGTGGCCCCGCAGCGGGCGGCGCTGGCGGCCGCCCTCCTCCTGGGCCGACGCGAGGCCCTGCCCCGCGAAGAGACCGACGACTTCCTCGCCACCGGCACCGTCCACATCCTCTCGATCTCCGGCCTGCACGTCGGCCTGCTGGCGCTGGCGCTGTTCAAGACGCTGCGGCTGGCGTGCCTGCCGCGGCGGGCCGCGCTCGTGGCGGTGGCGGCGGTGACGGGCGGCTACATGGTGCTCGTGCAGGCGGAAACGCCCGTCCTCCGGGCCACGCTGCTGGTCTGGCTGGGGTGCGTGGCGGCGGCGGTCGGCCGCCCGAGCGCCGCGGTGAACGGGCTGGCGGTGGCCGCCATCGTCGTGCTCGCCTGGCGGCCGACGGAGGTGTTCGCCGCCGGCGCGCAGCTCTCGTTTTTGTCCACGGGCGTGCTGGTCGGGGCCGCGCGGCTGCTGCCGGCGCGGCGGACGCCGATCGATCCGATCGAGCGGCTCATCGACCGCAGCCGCTCCCCGGCCGAGCGGTTCCTGCGGCGCTGCGGCTGGAGCCTGTGGACCGTGTTCGCCGTCGGCGCGGCGGTGTGGGTGGTGACGGCGCCGCTGGTGGCCGCGCGGTTCCACGTCGTCAGCCCGGTGGGCCTCGTGCTCAACGTCCTCGTGGCGCCGTTCGTGGCCGTGGCGATGGCCTGCGGCTTCGGCTGCCTGCTCGCGGCCCCCTGCTCCGCCTGGCTGGCCGGCTGGTGCGGCGCCGGATGCGACGCGGCCCTGGCCTGCATCTCCTGGCTCGTGGCCCGCGGCGCCGAGGTGCCCGGCGGACACGCGTGGGTCGCCGGGCCCCGGGCCTGGTGGGTGGCGGGCTGGTACGTGCTACTGGCCGCGACGCTGGTCTGCCTGCCGCGTCCGCGGCTGGCGCGGGTCGGCACCTGGGCGACGGTGGCGATCGGCTGGGCGGCACTGGGCCTCGGGGCCATGGTGGTGACGCAGGCCGCCGCGGGCGGGCCGCGGGAGATGCGGGTCGTCGTCGCGGCGCTGGGCCACGGCTGCGGGATCGTCGTCCGCGCGCCGACCGGCCGCTGCCTCGTCTACGACGCGGGCCGGCTCGGCGCGCCGGGGGCGGCCCGCCGCGCCATGGCCGCCGTGCTCTGGGAAGAGCGGCTGACGCGGATCGACACGCTCGTCATCTCGCACGCGGATGCCGATCACTTCAACGCGGTGCCGGACCTCCTGGAGCGGTTCGCCGTCGGCGAGATCGTGGTCTCGGAGGCGTTCCTCGCCAGCCCGGCCGTCGGTGTCGCCGATCTGCTCGACCGCGCGGCCCGGCGCGGTGTGCCGGTCCGCACGGTGCGGACGGGCGACTCGTTCGCGATCGATGCCCTGTGCCGGGCCCGTGTGCTGCTCGCCGACGCCGGGCCGACAGACGCGGCCGACAACGAGCGCAGCCTGGTGCTGGCCGTCGAGGCGGCGGGCCGCCGGCTGCTGCTCACCGGCGACCTGGAGGGCGCCGCGCTGGCTGCCTTCGCGGCCGCGGGACCGGATTCGTGCGACGTGCTCGTGGCCCCGCATCACGGCTCGCGCACGAGCCTGCCCGCGGCGATCGCTGTCGCCACGCGGCCGAGCCTCGTGCTCGTCAGCGGCCGCGGCGGGCCGGCATGGGAGGAGGTGCGGTCGGCCTACGCCGCAGCCACGGGCGGCGGCCGCGTGCTGAAGACCGGCGGCGACGGGGCGGTCGCCGTGACGTTGACCGCGGCCGCCGTGAAGGTCGCCCGCTGCACCGCCGGACGATGGCGACCGCTGCCCCCGTGAGTCACGCGGCGGCCGCCGTCTCCCGCCGCCAGCGCCAGGCCGCGGCGGCCAGGAGGGCGAAGTTGGCGAGCAGGAACGCGAAGAACTCGGTCTGACCGCCCTGGCCGAAGCCGTAGGAATGCAGGCCGGCGCCGAGGAGGAAGTTGACGCCGTACCACGACATGCCGATCACGGCGGCGCCGATCACGCTGCCGGCCGCCAGGCCGAAGTTGCCGATCCAGCCGGCGAAGCGGCCGTGGAGGATCGCGATGTAGGCCAGCAGCGAGACCAGCGCCCAGACCTCCTTGGGATCCCAGCCCCAGAACCGTCCCCAGGAGACGTCGGCCCACAGGCCGCCGAGGATCGTGCCCGCCGCCAGCAGCAGCACCGCCACCTGCATCGCCTTGTAGATGAAGCCGGCGAGCGCCGCGCAGGCCTCGGGCGGTCTCCGCCCGCCCCCCGGCCGCGGCTCGTAGCGGCCGAGCAGGTAGTAGCCGAGCGACAGGCAGCCGAGGCCCCAGGCCAGGGCGCCGGCGGCGTAGCTGGAGACGATCGTGAGCACGTGGATCGTGAGCCAGAAGTTGTCGCGGAGCACCGGCTGCAATGGGCTGAACTGCTTGCCGGGGATGGGGAAGAACCAGGCGATGAAGGTGCCCGCGAAGGCCACGGCCGTGACCACGAGGCCGAACGAACGCCGCGCGTAGGTCTCCGGCAGCACCGCCGCCAGCTGGCCGCCGCGCCAGGAGAGCGGCACCGTCACGAGCCCCACGAGCGCGGAGAGCGCGAGCCGCGGCAGGTACCAGGCGGCCGGCGCGAGCATGCCGAGCCCGACGAGCCAGACGACGAGGTTGTTGAGGTTCGGCAGCGACCGGTCCACGTCGGTCTGGGGCAGGAGGTTGATGATCGTCCGGCCGCCGGCCGCGTAGGGGGCCATGGCGAGCACCCAGACGACGACCGCCGCCAGCGCCAGCCGTGGCAGGAGCAGGGCCCAGGAGGCCAGGCTCCAGCCGGCTGCTCCGCCCGGCAGCAGGGCCCGGCGGCGGTCGTCGAGCGGCGTCGCCTCGCCCGGCACCGGGCCGCCGAGCGGCGCCGGCAGCGCGGTCATCCGCCAGGCATCGCCCGCGCCGCGCCCGCAGATGGGCGCCAGCAGGAAGCCGAGGCCGAGGAGCGAAAGAAAGAAGGGCACGTAGATCACGGTCTCGTACATGTTCGTCACCGGGGCCCAGCCGGTGATCGCCACCCGCTGCGCGAAGGCGAAGGCCGTCCAGCCGATCTCGGCGGCCAGCAGCGCCGTGCCCAGCCAGAACATCGGCCCGCGGGCGCGGCCGAAGGCGAGGGCGAAGGCGAACAGCGCCGCCAGGCTCAGCACCCAGGAGAGGCGGAACGGATCGCCCTCGTTGTAGCGGGCCTCGCGGCGGGTGCTGCCCGACGGCGGGTAGGCCGTGTGCCGGACGAGGTCGGCATCGATCCGCTCCGTGGGCAGCCGCGACCGCAGCGGCTCGACCGCCTCGCCGAGCGTTCGCAGGGCGGCGGCGAGGCGGCCGGCCGCCTCGGTCGCGTCGCGGTCCCGGCCGGCCCCGGCGGGCGCGACGACGGCGGCCGCGAGCGCGGCGAACGCCGACCGCACCCCCTGCACCGCCGCCGGCGGATAGCCGGCAAGCACGGCCTGCGGGGCGTCGAGCAGCGTGGCCAGCCCGATCCACGGCGGGGAGTCGTCGTCGGCGTCCCGCTCGGCCTCCAGCGGTTCGGCGTGCAGCGCGGGCGCGACGAGCAGTCCGCCGCCGTCGTCATACAGCGCCTCGGCGAGCATGCCGGCGCGGTCGCCGAGCCGGGCCACGGCCCGGGCGGTGCCGGCGTCGAGCCCGGGAGCGGCGGCCAGCCGGTCGAGGGCGGCCCGGATCGCCGGCATCTTCCCGGCGGCGTCGGCCGTGTCGAACCGCGCCGATTCGCCGACCGCGGTGGCGAGTCCGAGCAGGGCGTCATCCACGGCCTGGGCGGCGGCGGACGTCTCGCCAGCGCCGGCGGTCGCGATCCGGCCGCGGAGCGACCGCCATGCGTCGGCCGTCTTCTCGAACAGCCGCACGAACCGCGTGCGGCCCATCTCGGCCGTCTCGGCGCGGAAGGTCAGCCGCCGCCAGGCCACGAAGGCCCGCCACAACTGCTCCACCTTGGCGTCGGCCCCCTCCGGTCGGAACTGGCCTCCGGCCGCGACCGCCTGGCGGCGCCGCTCGTCGATCTCCATGAGCCGCGCCCGCAGCTTCTGGCAGTCGGCGACGTCGGCCGGAGCGGCGTGCTTGAGCCGCTCGCGGCCCGCGGCCATGGCGGCGAACAGCGACAGCCCGAGCAGCTCGCGCACCTCCTCGTGCTCGGCGATCAGGAACGGGATTTCCTCCCAGGCGGCGGGCCGCACGAGCCAGTCGAGCAGCAACTCGTCGGCCTGCCAGCGGACCAGCCCGCCGCCCGGACCGGTGGCGAGTTTCGGAGCCTGGGCATGGCAGATCGTGTCGGCCATGCGACGGGCGAAGGTGTCGAGCGGCATGATCCGGCCGTCCTCGAGCACGGGAATCTCCCGCCACTCCCGCAGGGCCGGCGCCAGCCCGGGCAGCGGCGCCGCGCTGCGATCCGACGGTGTGGCGGCGAGGCCGGAGGCGGCGACGACCGCCGCGGCGACCGCCAACAGGCCGGCCGCCGCGCCGCGCGGCGACCGCGGGCCGCGACCCTGCGACCCTGCCGGCCGCCCGGCGTCGGGCTGGCGACCGCTGTTCCTCGGGCCGGCGAGCGTGGGAGGCATGGCGACGTGGTTCCTTGTGCGGGATGGAAGCGCGGGCCGCGGATCACTGCCGCCGCGGACCGAAGAAATAGGCCTTCATGTAGAACATCGTGAAGATGCCGATGACGATCAGGCCGCTGCCGGCGTACTTGACGCCGCGGCCGGGATCGTAGTTGACCGTCAGCACCGACGCCTCCAGCCGCGCCGGCTTCTCGGCCGTCCCCTTCGTGAACCGCTCGTAGAGGTCGTCGCCCGGGAGCCAGGGCCCCATGAAGCTCTCCTGGAAGAGACGGTAGGAGCGGCCCGTGCGGGGATCCGAGAAATCCACCGGGGCGTTCATCGTGATCGTCACCGGCCGCCCGACCAGGGGCCGGCCCTCGGGTGAGAGGAACTCGACGACGCTGGAGAAATGCGACGCCTGGCTCGTGCCCGGATCGAGCCGCCGCTCGAAGTTGTCGAGCCGGACGTCGAAGCCCACGTCGATGGCATCCGGCTGGAGGGTGATCGCCGCGGTGCGGCCGGGCGACTCGACCACGCGCCGCTCCGCGGGGCCGGGCGGCTCCTCGACAGGCTGGATCGGCATGCCGGCCAGCCAGAACTCCTCCGCCCGGCCATCGACCGTGAGCCGCACCTTCGCGGCCCGGCGCTTCGCGGACGGGGCCTTGGCCTTGTCGAAGGGCAGCGGCAGCGTGGCGATCTCCAGCGCGTCGGCGGGCAGGAAACGATCCACCCGCAACTCCAACTTGGCCCGCGGCATCTCGAAGGCCGGCACCGGCCGGCCGTCGAGCGGCAGCGGGGCCGCGACGGCCGTCGGCGCCTGCCAGCGCCTGTAGAGCAGCGAGAACCCGGCCGGCGTCCGCTCCGCCCCGATCGCCGTCGGCAGGCCCTTGGCCTGGACCACGTCGATCCGGCTGCGGCCCTTGCCCTGCATCCGCTCCGCGGCGTCGGCGACCTGGCGCTCGACCCACAGCGTGCCATAGACGCCGGCCCGCGGCGCGTGGATCGTCACCTCGGGCAGGTCGGCGAGCACGACCATCTCCTCGGCCGGTCCCGCCCGGCCGCGACGCACGCGAACCCGCGCGCCGGAGAGCCGCGGCTCGTAGTCGTGCACCTCGACGAACAGCGCCGCGTCCCCGGCCTCGCCGTCGGCCGCGAAGGCCTCCTTGCCGAGCACGTCGTCCACCAGCATGCGGTGCGGCTTGCCGTCGCACACGAGCACCAACTGCCCCTTCTCGCCGTAGCCCAGCGCCGGATCGGGAACGCCCGCGAGAAACGCCTCCGCCTCCGCGGCGGACGACGTCTTCCAAAACACCACCGTCCCCCCGCCCGCCTGCTGGCGGTGGCGGACCTCGGCGGCCCGCAGCGGGTCGGGCTGCCAGGCGAGGTCGACGGGAATCCACATCCGCCCGGAGGGCGCGGCCGCGAACGAGTCGCTGCCCAGCCGCAGCCTCACGCCCGGCGCCAGGGCCGCCGTCGAGTCGGCGTAGAAGTCGAGCACCTCCAGCCGCACGCCGTCGGCGTCGTGGATCACGCCGACGTCCCGCGGGGCCAGGCCCCAGGGAAACCAGCTCCGCGTCGTGCCGTATTCCGACCAGTTGAAGGGGCCGGAGCGGAACGCGATCGGGCCGATCACTTCGCGGCCGCCGCCCGCCCGCGGCTCCACTTCGATGCGGAAGTGGTGGGAGTCCTCGTAGGCCCGGCTGCCCCGCTCCCCTTCCAGCAAGGGAATCTGCGCGTCGATGCCGCCGCGCTGCGACAGCAGGCAGCCGGCCAGCAGGACCAGCAGGCCGACGTGGGTGATCACGAAGCCGGTCTGATGCCGCTTCCAGGGGAAGCGGATCGCCGCCGCGCAGAAGATGCTCACGGCGAGCAGGGCGTTGAGCAGCGTGAACCACCAGGTGTTCCAGACGCCGAACTTCACCGCTTCGGTGCCGAAGCCGCTCTCCACGAACGTGCCCAGGCCGAGCACGACGGCCAGCAGGGCGATGAGAACCACCGCGAACTGCAGCGACGCACAGAACTCGTAGCCGCCGAGCAGGGCCCGGACGGCGGCGGGCTGGTCGGGCGATGCGAGCCGGCGGCGAGCCATGGGCGGGAGCGAGGGCGGCGAGGCCGGCGAATCTCGGGCGGCCAGCCTCCACTCAATGGTAGCAGGCCGCGGCGATCGGGCCGCCGCCGGGCCGGAAAACTACCGCCATCCGAAGGTCTCGGCCATCGCGTTGACCAGCGGGCTGGCCAGCGACGGGCCGTCGGGCGAGCCGATCGTCCGCACGACGTCGTACAGCACGAAGCCGCCGAACAGCAGGAGCAGGGAGCAGCACACGAGGCCCGCGATCTGCAGCGGGCTGAAGGGCGTCTCCAGGGCATACTCGCCGACCTCGCCCCCGAGCAGCACGGAGGCGCTGTCGCTCACCGCCTCGTCGGAGAGCACCGATCCTTCGCCCCCGATGGCCGCGCCGAAGAAGCTGGAGTCGCCGGTCTCCTCGGTGGCGATGACCACCGAGGCGCTCTCGTCGTCGGCCGTGTCGCTGCCGAGCTGGAACTCGTCGCCCCCGAGGAAGGACCCCTCGGCGACGATCGAAGCGGAAGACGCATTGACGATGGCCGAGCCCCCGATGTCGATCCCCGAGAGCTGCACGTCGGCGTCCTCGAGCGACAGCCCGGTGTCGAGGGCGCCTGACAGGGCGGCCCCGGTCCCCGACGGCGACGACAGTCCGGCGATCGAGCCCGGCCCGCCCGCGGCCTTGTCGGGCAGGACGCCGCCGATCGCCAGGTCGCTGCCGATCACCGAGCCGCCGCGGCCGAGCCCGGGCGACGAGGCGCCGATGATCGACTCGAGCGCCAGGTCGTCGTCGTCGAGCCCGCCGGTGACGGATCCGGCGGCCCCGTTGCCGGTCAGGCCCGAGGCCGCCGGCGGGCCGCCTCCGCCGCGGACGATCGTTTGCGAGGCGCCCGGGGCCCGCGGCGGGTCGGGGGCGAAGATCGACTCGGTGCCGTCGAGCAGGTCGCCGATGGCGAGTTCGTCGTCGGGGGCGGCGGCGGGCATGTCGAGGTCGAGCGCCAGGTCGTCCGCCTGCGAGGCGTCGTCACCCATGTCGCGGGCCACACGCTCGACGTCGTCGGCCTTGAACTTGACGGCGGCGCCGTCCCGCATGGGAAAGAGCTTCTTCCTGTCGACGAGGCGATTGACCTCGTCCACGCTGACTCCGAGCTGTCGGGCGGCTTCTTCGAGCGACAGAAATCTTCCGGCCATCATCAGGGCGTCCCTCGGTGCACGGCGGCCCGTCGTCTGGGAATCGTCAGGGGCCGTACCTGCATTCTACGTCCAGACGTCTCGGAACGTGCGACCGGCACCACCGGCACAGCCGCCCCGGGCGGAGGGGTGGCCCGGGGGTCGCCGGTCGCCGGAGCCTGCGGCCGCGAGCCCGTTGCCCCGGTCCGCCAGCAGGCTGTGGAGCAACTCTGCCGCCGCCGGATGCGGCGACTGCAGACCGTCGAAAACCGCGGCTTTTCGACCGGTCTGCGAAGTGGGCAAAGGCCAGGGACGGCTTTGTCCGCGGACACCTAAGGGCGTCCGGGGGCCACATCCAGCATCTTGCGGATGTCGGCCGGCTTGGGAGCCTGGGCGTTGAAGTCGCCCACCATGAGGTCGAAGGTGATGTCGCGGGTGCTCTTGAGCGCCAGCGTGCCCGCGGCGGCATCGACGTGGTACACGGCCGCGTTCTTGAGCTGCGGGTCGATCACGATCAGCAGCCGCCGCTGATCGTCGAGCGGCCCGGCGGAGATCCACAGCCCGCTGCCGGCCTGCGGATCCGCCACGGCCGGCCGCTGGGCCACGGTCTCCCGGCTCGCGGCGCCGATCCATGCGGCCGCCAGGCCGACGAAGGCCAGAAGTCCGAGACCACGCCGGGAGGCGGACCACGAGCAGGGCATGGGGCGGGCTCCGGGAAGGGGCGCGGGATGACGGGGGCAGAGGCTAGGCCGACCACCCCCGCACGGCAAGACTGCCGCGGCCTTGCCCAGCCTGCCTGGCTTCGCGCCGCCGCCTTGCGGAACCGATGTTTCTCCCTGCCGGATGATTGGATTCAATCGGCTGCGCAAGGTGTACCGATAACGACGCTGGATCGCCCCTGGGCCGCGGTGTTCGCGGCGGCGGCGGCCAGCGTTTCCGGAGGTGCACGGTGTCGAAGGTCAACGCCCTGTCCGCGATCCTGCTCCGCTCGCCCCTGCTCTGGGGCGGCGCGCTGGCGTTCTGCTTCTTCGCGTTGATCCACGGCGGCGTGATCACCGACGCCAACGTGGTCCGCTACCTGGCCGGCCACTGGGTCGAGTACGTCGAGACGGCGATGTTCTGCGTGGGGCTCGCGGCCCTGGCGATCAAGGCCGCCGACGTCGCCCGGCAGCGGCGGCGCGTGCAGGGCGACTGCCCGCTGCCCGAGGTGCCCGCCGGCGGCCAGGATCCCGCCGAGGCGGCCGCGCTCGCGGCGGCCCTGCCCGACGGCGAGGAGGGCGGCGACTACCTCGTCCGCCGCCTTCGCGAGGCGCTCGATCTCGTCGTCCGCACCGGATCGGCCGACGGCCTGGAGGACCACGTCAAATACCTGTCCGACCTCGACGCCGCCCGCGCGGCGCAGGGCCACGGCCTGGTGCGGTTCGTGATCTGGGCCATCCCGATCATGGGCTTCCTGGGCACGGTGATCGGCATCACCGTCGCGATCGCGAGCCTGTCGCCCACGCAATTGGAGAACATCTCCGGCGTCGTGGCCGGGCTGGGCACGGCCTTCGACACCACGGCCACCGCCCTGGCGCTGTCGATGGTGCTGATGTTCCTGCAGTTCCTCCTCGACCGGTCCGAGTCGCAGCTGCTGGCCTCCGTGGACGAGCGGGCCTGGGCGGCCCTGGCCGGGCGGTTCCAGTCGCTGTCCGGCGACGAGGGCACGGCCCTGGCGGTCGCCCGTCTCGGCGAGACGCTCGGCCGCGGCTCCGCCCGGCTGCTCGAGGCCCAGGAGCAGGCCTGGCAGACGCTCGAGCGGACGGCCGCCGCGGGCGTCCGGCAGCTGCTCGACGAGGCCGGTGACCGCATCCAGACGGCGCTCGCCCGGTCGCTCGACCACAGCCTGCAACGCTGGGCCGAGTCGCTCGGCCGCGTTCACGACGAGCACGCCGCCCGCCGCGAGGGCCGCTGGACCGAGGCGGCGGAGGCGCTGGCCGGCGCGGTTCGCGGCCTGGAGCGGCACCAGGACGCGCTCGCCGGCCAGACGGCGCTCCTCGGCGAGGTCGTCGGTGCCACCCGCGACATCGCGTCCCTGGAGCGGACGCTCGACGCCAACCTGGCGACGCTGTCCACGGCCGGCCGTTTCGAGGAGACGCTGGCGACGCTCGCCGCGGCGGTGCAGCTGCTCGCGTCCCGCGGTGCTCCCGAACACCGCACCGTCGATCTGCAGTCGGCCCGCCGCGTCGGAAGGGCCGCATGAGCCGCGCCCGCCCCGGATCCGGGGCCTCGATCTCGCTGTTCCCGTTCCTCGCCGTGCTCCTGTGCACGATGGGGGCCCTGCTCGTCCTCCTCGTGCTCTTCAGCCGCTCGGCCCGCGAGCAGGAGCGGGCCGCGGCCGAGACGGCCCTCCGGCAGCGCGAGGACGACCTGCGGCTGGCCCAGGACGAGCTCGCCTGGCGGCTGCGGCAGCTGCGGGAGATCCGCGAACGAACGCAGGCGGACCTGTCGCGGGCGCGGATGCAGTTGGCCGGCGTCGAGGACGACAACCGCAAGCTGGCCGACGAGCTCGAGCGGCTGGAGCGGATGGCCGCGGCGCTCGCCGCGGACGCCCGGCCGCGGCCGGAGGACGCCGCCGCCCTGGCCGAACTCGAGAGCCGGCTGCAGCGGGCGCGGGAAGCGCTCGACGAGGCCCGGCGGCAGCAGGCCGAGAAGCCGCCGGCCTACGCCGTCGTGCCCTACGAGGGCGCCAACGGCACGCACCGCCGGCCCCTGTACATCGAGTGCTGCATCGACGGCGTGTTCCTCCAGCCCGAGGGCATCCGGCTGGGGCCCGCTGATTTCGAGGGCCCGCCCGGCCCCGGCAACCCGCTCGCCAGCGCGCTGCGGGCCGCCCGCGAGCACATCGCCACCGGGCCGCGCGAGTCGGGCGACCCGGCGGCCCAGCCGTATCCGCTCCTGCTCGTCCGCCCCTCGGGCGTGATGGCCTACTATGCGGCCCGCGAGGCGATCCAGTCGTGGGGCAGCGAGTTCGGCTACCAGTTCGTGGACGAGGATTGGACGCTCGACTATCCGCCCCGCGACCCGGCGCTGGCCGATGCCGAGATGCGGGCCGTGGAGGAATCCCGGCGCCGCATGGCCTGGCTGGGCGAGGTGCGGAAGTCGCGGCCGGCCGCGCCCGTGCAGCACTTCCGGGCCGCCACCACGCGGGGCGGCGTGGTGGCCGAGGGCGGGCCGAGCGTGCTCGGCGACCAGGCCCGATTCGATTGGACGGAGGAGCAGGCGGCGGCGGGCCAACGCGGCCGCGGCTTCGTGGCCGCCGACGCCGCCGCGGGCCAGGAGCGCGGCGGCCTGCCGAGCGGCGCTGCGTCGGGCGGCGACGCGATCCTCGGCCGCGCCGGCGACGGCCGCGGTCTCGGCGGGGGCGGAGAGGCGACGGTCGGCGGGGGCGGCCCCCGGTCCGGCAGCGGCCCGGGCGGGCCCGACGAGGGCGGATCCCCGGCGGCAGGCGGCAGTGGGCGGCAGTCGGGCGATGCCATCCTCGGCGACCGCTATGCGGGGCCCTCCAAGTTCTACGCGACGCACCGCGACGCGGCGGCTGGTTCGAGCGCGGCCGCGGACGGCCCGACGGCGGGCGGCGGGACGACCGCCGCTCAGGCAGGCGGCGGGGCGGCGGCAGGCGGGCGGACGACGGGCGGCGCGGGATCGGCCGCTGGCGGCGCCGCGGACGCAGCGGGATCCGCCGGCGGCCAGCCGGGCGGCGCCGGCAGCATGAGCGGTCCTTCCCTGCCGGGGCTCGCCCAGCAGGGCGGCGCCGCCGGCGGGATGCTCGAGGGCTCGAGCGAGGCCTCCGCCTCGGCGTCGCTGGCCGGCCAGCGGGGCAGCAATTGGGCCAGTCTCGCGACCCGCGACCGGCCGATTCCGCTCCGCCGCCCGATCCGGCTGGAGTGCGCGGCCCAGGAGTTTCGCATCCTCGACGACGGCAGCGGTCGCGTGGAGACCCGGATTCCCATCGCCGGCACGACGGCCGAGGCGATCGATCCGCTCGTGGCCGCCGTGCACGCCAAGGTGGGCCGCTGGGGAATCGCCGGCGACCGCATGTATTGGAAGCCGGAACTCGTCCTTTCGGAAACGTCCGACGGCCGCTCGCGACGCGAGGATCTGGAGCGGCTGCTCGCCGACAGCGGCCTGGAGACGCGGCCCACCGCGGGTCGCGACGCCGTGCGGCCGCTGCCGCCGGTCGAGCGCACGGGATCGCTGCCGTCCAAGCGTTGATCGTCCGCCGAGGATCCACCCATGCCCCGACCCAGGCCTGAAGACATCAGCGGCGCCGGACAGGACTCGTTCCTCGACGTCGTCACGAACATCGTGGGGATCCTCATCATCCTCGTGATGGTGATCGGAGGCCGCGTGCAGAGCATCGTGCTCTCGGCGACCCAGGCCTCGCCCGAGACCGCGGCGCTCGAGGCGTCGGTCGCCGACCTCGAAGAGACCCTGGCCTCGACCGAGAGCGAGATCGACGAGCTCGAGTCCCAGAAGCGGACGGTGGCCACCGCCGCCGCCTTCGCCGCCGACGCCCGGCTGCAGCTGGCCACGGCCGTCTCCGCGGCGAAGGCCGGGCTCGACCGCTGGAAGCAGGCCAGCGACGCCGCGCGGGTGGCCGCCGCCGAGTCCGCCGTGCGCCGCCGCGGGCTGGAGGAGGAGATCCGCGCCTGCACGCTCCAGGCGGAGGGCCTGGCCCATGCGGCCGCCACGACCAAGGAGGTGCTCACCTACCCGACGCCCATCGGCCGCACGGTGAACGGCGAGGAGATCCACTTCCGGCTGGCGGCCGGGCGGATCGCCTACATCCCGCTCGAGGAGCTCTTCGAGCTCGCCAAGGACCGCACCCAGCGGCAGGGCGGGTCGATCGCCCAACTCGCCAACCGCATCGAGACCGTGGGGCCCGAGCAGGGATTCGCGCTCGACTACGTGATCGAGGCCAAGATCGACCAGGCCCGCGGGCAGGTGCTGATCCGGTCCCGCGAATGGGTCGTGCGGCCGCAGCAGCCGGCGCTCGGCGAGACGGGCGACGAGGCGCTGGCCGCCACGTCGCGGTTCCGCCGCGCCCTGTCCGGCGTGAAGCCCGAGACGACCGTCACGCTGTGGTGCTATCCCGACAGTTTCCCCGAGTATCGCCGGCTGCGCGAGGAATTGCACCGGCTCGGGATCCCGTCGGCCGGCCGGCCGATGCCCGAGGGCGCCCCGATCGGCGGCTCGACCGAGGGCAGCAAGAGCGTCGTCCATTGACCGCGGCGCGACGGGACGGGCCGCCCATCGTCGCAGGTTGACGGTGCGGATAGACGCCTGTACACTCGACCGCAGACGCGTGAACGCCGGGTGAGGCGGCCATGAACATGTATCGGGTGTATGAAGAACTGAAGGCCGCGCTCGGCGAGAACGCCGCCAAGGCGCTCACCGAGACGATGGGCGGGATGTTCGAGGAACTGCGGAACGCCGTCACCAAGGACGACTTCCGCCGTCTCGGGGAATCGATCGACGCGAATGTGTCGCGGCTCGACGCGGCGATCACCGGGCTGACCGAGGCCCAGACGCGGACGGAGACGCGGGTCGGGGATTTGGCCGGGGCCCAGGCGCGGACGGAGTTGCGGGTCGAGGAGTTGGCCGGGGCCCAGGCGCGGACGGAGTTGCGGGTCGGGGAGTTGGCCGGGGCCCAGGCGCGGACGGAGTTGCGGGTCGGGGAGTTGGCCGGGGCCCAGGCGCGGACGGAGTTGCGGGTCGGGGAGTTGGCCGAGGGCCAGGCGAAGCTGCTCGAGGCCCAGTCGCGGACGGAGGCCCAGGTCAAGTCGCTGGCGGTGGCTTTGGAGCGGCTCACGATCCGCACCGACGCCGTCGTGGGCAAGACGTTCGAAATCCAGTTCCGAGACCGGCTCACGGCCTACCTCGGGCGGTTCCTCCGCCGGGGCAAGCTCCTCGCCAACGACGAGCTGCTCGACCTCATCGAGCCCCACGTCACCGAGAGCGAAGCGGAGGACTTCCTGCGGGCCGACGCCGTGGCTTCCGGGAGCGTGGACGGCGTGAAGAGTTACGTCGTGGTGGAGGTCTCCTCGACGGGCGACATCGACGACATCCTCCGCGCCGAGCGTCGGGCCGGAGTGCTCAGCAAGGCCGGGCTCACGGCCGTGCCCCTGATCGCCTGCGACGCGATCGCGCCGGAGTCGCTGGCGTTCGCCAAGCTCCGCGGCGTGCGGGTGTGGTGCAACGGCTCGATGGTCACCGCGGCCGCCTGATGCCGTGCCGCCGCGGCGGTCAGCGGGCCTCGGCCTCTTCCCAGGCCGACACGGGCACGCAGCTGCAGAACAGGTTGCGGTCGCCGTGGACGTTGTCCACGCGGCC
>Ga0315903_10006663_pt1 | contig 14674 bp, 11 predicted proteins | sample LakEriMetagenome_7_FD_203524 | JGI IMG/M metagenome (GOLD analysis project Ga0315903, IMG submission 203524) | Freshwater fungal communities from buoy surface, Lake Erie, Ohio, United States - Buoy 2 MA119 | ecosystem: Environmental > Aquatic > Freshwater > Lake | place: USA: Lake Erie, Ohio...
CCTAAAGTGTTGTTAGATTAAGCCTATGCGAATACACGTTGCAGACCATCCTCTGATAACTCACAAGTTAACAGTGCTTAGAGACAAGAACACTCCCTCTCCAGTATTTAGACAACTAGTTGAAGAATTAGTTACATTACTTGCCTACGAGGCAACCAGAGAAGTAAAAACTGAGAAGATCAACATTGAAACACCGGTAGGTCCTACCCATGGACTAAAACTATCTAGACCAAGACCAATCATTGTCCCAATCCTTCGAGCAGGATTGGGAATGCTAGAAGGCATAGTGAAATTACTGCCCACGGCAGAAGTTGGTTTCTTAGGTATCAAAAGAGATGAAGAGACCCTCCAACCGTATACATATGCGAATCGTCTGCCAGATGATCTAACCGGTAGACAGGTGTTCATTATTGATCCGATGTTGGCTACCGGTGGAACACTGATGGACTCGATAGATTATGTATTTGAAAAAGGTGCGACTGATGTCACCTGTATTTGTCTAATTGGATCTCCAGAAGGTGTAGCAGCAGTTGAGCAACATGTTGGAGGTAAAGACGTAAAGATAGTTCTAGGTGCCCTAGATGAAAAGCTAAACGAAAAAGGCTACATAGTTCCAGGTCTAGGTGATGCTGGTGACCGGTTGTATGGTTTGGCGGATTAAGTTATGAGAACTTACGCCATCATTCTCGCGGCCGGTATCGGACAAAGGATGAAAACGACAACACCAAAACAACTCTTGAAGCTTTCAGGGAAAACAGTGCTCGAACACACACTCGATGTGTTCTGCAGGGTCAAGGAAATCGACGGAATAATTGCCGTGGTGCCAGACTCAAAGGATATAGAACTAGGCAAAAAAATCCACAAGTATGATTCTCTAAAACCCTTGACAGTGGTCTCAGGCGGGCAAAGCAGGAATCTATCAACATTATGCGGGCTAGATGCGATTAAGGACGTTGATGCTAAAGTGCTAATTCACGACTCAGTCCGTCCTTTAGTCACCGAGAATTTAATTTCACTTTGCATTGAGACCTTGGATGAATGCGATGCCGTCGATACGGCCATTCCCACCTCGGATACCCTGATAAAAGTGCAAGACGGATTCATAGAAGACATTCCCAAGCGGAGCGAATTTTGGCGCGGGCAAACTCCCCAGGGATTTCGGCTAGACGTAATCAAATTTGCCTACAAAGAATGGCTTGCCGATGGATGTCCTCCTTTTACAGATGACTGCGGGTTGGTTTTACATTACCTAGCTGAAACTAGAGTCAAAGTCGTCGACGGGGATTCGAGCAACATCAAAATTACTGAGCCGATTGATTTGCACATAGCGGAAAAACTATTTCAATTGAGAGTCGCTACTCTAGATGGAAATTCCGCTAGTAGAAAATTGAGTTTGCCAAAAGGGCAAATTGTAGTAGTGGCCGGAAACAGCGGAATAGGTAAAGCTATTAGTGAACAACTAAATAATGTAGGTCTAGGGGCTGTAGCGCTTTCTAGGCAAACTGGAGGTCCAGATGTTCTGGATTATGCTGCCTTGGAGTATGAATTTGAGCAAATCGCTAGAAAGGGAGATATTTCCGCTGTAGTAAATTGTGCCGCTCGGCTTGAAACGGGGAATCTTGAAACTTCTTCAATCGCATCCATAGAAGAGAGCTTGCAAGTTAATCTGCTGGGATCTTTCTTAGTGGCCAAAGCCGCTCTTCCACATCTTAGGCAATCAAAAGGGCACTTGTTGCTGTTTGGCTCTAGTTCTTACACAAGAGGCCGAGCAGGTTATTCAACGTACAGCGCTTCTAAAGCAGGCATCGTTAATCTGACTCAGTCGCTGGCCGATGAGTGGCACGAATACGAAATAAAAGTAAATTGCCTGAACCCTGAAAGAACAAAAACCCCCCTCAGACATAACGCATTCGGCAAGGAATCCCCAGAGGGCCTTCTAAGAGCAGACCAAGTAGCTGAAGTGGTGACTTCGATTCTCTCGAGTGAAAACACTGGGATGATCTTTGATGTAAAGCTCCCTAGTTGATGCTTGAACACAGGATTTCATACCCAGTTTTATTTGGGTCGAGCTAAAAGTTCGTCTAGATATTCTGAAAGAGCCAATCGCCAATCCACTGGCTGAACTGACGTAGCTCTCGTATATTTATCGAGATTCAAAGAACTGTTGCTTGGGCGATTCGCTAATGGTGGACCAATTTCCGGACTCCCCAATGTCTCAATCGGACGCACCAATTCCCTAGGAGCCCCAACATATTCATAAATAAAGCATGCTAACTCGTAGCGTGATATTGGTTCACCCGAATTGGTGAAATTATACAAGCCGTAATGAGCTCCTGACTCGGTTAGAAATTTTGCAGCTAAGGCAAGATGGCGCGCGCTGGTTGGTCGACCGAGCTGGTCATGAACCACTTCAATGATTTTTTGCTTCTTAGCGCTCTCAAAAACAAACTTGCAAAAATTAGATCCTGCCCCAAACACCCAAGAAGTGCGTAAGACGTAATGTGCGGGCACCAGCGAAGCCACTTTATCCGCTGTAGCTTTTGTGTGACCATAAAAATTAATTGGAGAAACTTCATCTTCCTCTGTATACATTCTTGAGAGTTTCCCATCAAATACATAATCAGATGAAAATGTAATCAGGCCGATACCTTGATTGATGCATGTTCTGGCTAGATTTATGACGCCATCGACATTGGTTTTCCAAGCTTCGAGCTTGCCGCCTTCCGTTTCTGCCTGATCCACTTTTGTGTAAGCTGCTGCGTTTAATATCCAACGAGGAGGGGCATCGGTTGTCGGGAATGACTTAGAAGCATCAGAGATGTCCCATTCTTCACGATCAAAACCTATAGCTTCAAACGTAGAGAGTAGAGAAAGGCCAAGTTGACCACCGGCTCCCGTAACAAAATAATTGGAGCAACTCATCTGTAAATTTGAGTTAAATGGAAGTGACAACTTATCCTTTTCGGAAACCACTGAAAGATTAAGCGGTATGGGCCATGGTATTTCAGAAGGTGAGCTTCCCAGCCTAAAGGAAGTGTAGTGTCTACCTGCATCCCAAGTGCCATTAACGAGATAGTTATACACAGTGTTGTCTTCAAGCGCCTGATAGGCATTTGCAACTCCTGCGGGAACAAAAATCGACTCCCCAGGTTGAAGTTGGTAGTGGCTAACCATTCCGAAGCTTTCCCCTTTTCTTAGGTCAACCCAAGCACAAAAAACAGTACCGAACGATACAGAAATTAGCTTGTCCCAAGGTTCAGCATGAAAACCACGAGTAACTCCGGCTTGAGAATTGAAAGAGACATTCTGTTGTTTTGGGAAAAATGGTGTACTCAGATTTGTCGCCTTGTTGAGGTTCCAGTTTTCGCAAAACCATCCCCTTTGGTCGTTGAAAATTGGTAGCTTGGTTCGGTACAGGCCAGGTATACCTAAGTTGTCGCTCAATATCTACCTACCGATTTCTTTGTATTTTTCTTCGGTTTCGAATTTTGTTTGCTCCCACCAACTTTTGTTTCCCTGATACCAAGTAACCGTTTGTTCCAAGCATTCATCAAAATTAGTGAAAGTTGGTTGCCAACCCAGATCTATTCTGAGTTTGGTGTTATCCAAAGCATATCGCTTGTCATGTCCTGGTCGATCTTGGACGTGCTCGTAGTTTGAATTGTCCCTTCCCATGATTTCGTTGATTTTCTTAACCACTTCTAAATTTGAAAACTCTTGATTAGCACTGATGAGATATGTTTGTCCTTTTTCCCCGGCCTCAAGTATTCTGAGTAAAGCTAAGTTGTGATCATCAACATGAATCCAATCTCGAATTTGAGCTCCAGTTCCATATATTCGAGGCTTAACCCCACAAAGAATGTTCGTAATTTGTCTAGGTATAAACTTCTCGACATGCTGCCAAGGCCCAAAATTATTAGTGCAATTTGAGATAGTTGCTGCGATACCGAAGGACCTTACCCAAGCCCTAACCAATAGATCACTTGAAGCTTTCGTTGCAGAGTAAGGGCTAGAAGGGTTGTAAGGACTGGAAATATCAAACTTTGAAGTCTGGTCTAGTTCCAAGTCTCCGTAAACTTCATCTGTTGAAATATGGTGGTATCTGAAATTTCCGCTTCGAGCCAATTCAAGGAAGTTGAAAGTACCTATGATGTTGGTGTCCACGAATGCCTTCGGGTTCACCAGTGAAGTATCGTTATGGCTCTCAGCTGCAAAATTCACTGCCAGCGTCATGCCGCGAAGGGCTTCACGCAGCGAATCGATTTCGCAAATATTTCCCCGAATTACAGCAACACGACTTTGTGGCAAATCTGAAAGAGTTTCAATTTTGGCATGCGAAAAATCATCGAAAATTGTAAATCGCCAGTCTGTTCTTTCAAGCGCCTGCCTTACAAAATTAGATCCAATAAACCCCGCCCCGCCCGCAACTAAAACTTTCTCAGTCATACTTTATTCCACAATAGATTTCAGATATGTGCCATATTCGGATTTTGCTAGTGAACTGGCTCGCAAGAGTAAATCAACCGATGAGATCCATCCTTGTCTCCAGGCGATCTCTTCCGGACAGGCTAGTTTGACTCCCTGTCTTTGTTGCACTGACCTCACGAAATTCGATGCATCGGACATGTCGTCAAATGTTCCAGTATCTAACCAAGCTGTTCCACGTGGAAGGACTGTAACGCTCAACTTCCCCTCGTCAAGATACAAATTATTCAGGTCTGTAATTTCGAGCTCCCCTCTTGCGGAAGGCTTCAATTCGGAAGCTTTTGACAGAGCGGATGAATCATAGAAATATAGTCCGGTTAGAGCGAGCTTGCTCGCAGGTTTGGTCGGTTTCTCCACGATTGAAACAGGAAAGCCTTCGGGTGAAAGTTCGATCACACCATACCGTTCGGGCTGTCTCACAGCGTATGCGAAAACATGTGCCCCTTCAACAGCGCTTATTTGCTGAAGGTGTTGACCAAGACCAACTCCGTAAAAAATGTTGTCCCCTAAAATCAAGGCAAAATTATTATCTTGCAAGAACGTTTTAGCAACCAAAATTGCATCGGCGATACCCTTGGGTTTGTCTTGGATTCCGTAAGTTATGTTGATTCCAAATTTCGAACCGTCACCGAGCAATTTCTCAAACGATGCGCTGTCCGACGATGTTGAGACGACCATAATGTCACGGATTCCAGCAAGCATAAGTGTTGACAAAGGGTAGTAAACCATCGGTTTATCGTAAACCATTTGTAACTGCTTGGATACGGCCAGAGTTGAAGGCCACAGCCTAGAGCCTGTGCCCCCTGCCAAAATGATCCCTTTCAAAACTCAACTCCTTGGTTCAATTTCCTGCCTAGCTTCAAGTCCACAAAAAGACTGACGCACTTTTACGATACTTCAGATTTGTCCTTGTCATATAAGCTTTCGCGAAAAATTACACATAACCCTTGGCGGGGTTAGGCTGTATTTAGAACAAATCCTTGACAGAAAGTTACTATTGAAAATACTAGTGGCCCATGATTGGGCATCTAAATTTGGCGGGGCGGAAAAAGTCACCAGATCGATAGTCGAAACTTTTCCAGATTCAAAGCTCTGCACGTTGTGGCGTGACCCAGATTCAGAACTCGGGTCTGCCGACACCCTGCAAATATTTCGGCCTCCTAAAGTGCTGAAGAAACAAAGAAGTTTTCTCGTTCCATTTTTTTTGATTGCCTGGCGAAGGTTTAGAGTTCCTTCAGATGTAAGAATAGTGATTGCAAGTTCCCATCTGTTTGCTCATGCTATAAAACCTAAAACTAAAAATGGTAGAAAAATAAAAAAATTTACTTATTGCCACACTCCCGCCAGATACATCTGGGTACCAGAATTAGATAGGCGCGGAAATAATATATTGGCCAAGGCAGTAAGCAAAATTCTTAGACCCATTGATAAGTTTTATGCACGAGAATCCGACTTAGCCTGTAATTCAGAGTTTGTGCAGCAAAGAATCAAGGACTGCTGGGGTCTAGATAGCAGGGTAATTTATCCTCCAGTCGACGTCGATTTATTTCGCTCTTATGCCACGCTGAGCGAGAGCCAATTAACGCATATCACTGGTATTCAGCCTGGCTTTGTTCTAGCGGCTTCAAGGTTTGTTAAGTATAAAAATTTGGACATAGTTATTAGGGCTGCTGCAGAATCGGGTGACCGTTTAGTAGTTGCGGGGCAAGGCAGCGACGAAACCCGACTTAGAAAAGTAGCCGCTGAGTGCGGAGGTGACGTTACTTTTGTTATCTCCCCCTCGAACCAAGAGCTTGGCGCGCTATTTTCGTCTGCAAAAGTGTATGTATTCCCTGCTATTGAAGACTTCGGAATTATGGTTGTAGAAGCCATGGCCTCAGGAACACCAGTGATCGTAAACGACCAAGGCGGAGCAAGGGAGTCCCTGATAGCTGGAAAAACCGGAACTACTTTCCAAAACGGAAACATCCAGAGTTTAGTGCAGTGCCTAAAATCGGCTGAAGTTTATTCTCCAAAGGATTGCATAGGTAGAGCGCAGTATTTCTCAAAAACTAGGTTTTCTAACGAGATTATTGAGTGGTTAGGGCCAGCGATATGCTAGATCATAAAATTGAAAAGAAACCAAGGGCTGATTATTCAAGAGTTGGTTTTGTCGTCTTACTTGCGGTGTGGTTAAGAGGATTTTTACCTGGAGCAACAAATTATTTGACAGAAAAACACGTTTCATTCGATGCGTCAGTACAAGTCCTTAGATCCGGTATAAGCCAAACTGTTGCAAATGCCACTCAGGTGATTCTGATTTTAACCCTCTTATTTGCGCTTCTGCAAAAGAAACCAAGTAAATCTGACCGCAGTTTAGACTTTAGTTTCTTGCTGATAGTCACATGGGCTGTTTTGTCCTTCGGATCAAGATGGTGGTATGAAGGAGTGACTACGGCGAGCTTAATTGATTTTCTGACCTTTGTCATACTCGCCCTAGTACTAAAAGGTTTCCAGTGGAATAACAACCACTTGTTTTTTGTGGGCTCTTTAGGAATTCTCTCGATTTCATTTAGTTTGCTTTTAGGTTTGCTGAGGCCAGATTTAGCTTCGTTTCCTGGTCCAGAGAAGAACCCTTTCGCCAATTTTCTATTAGCTGGCAGTTTTGGACACGCCAATTCCCTCGGGTTGGCTGCAGTCTTGACAACCCCTTTTCTTGTTTATGTAGTAAAGAAACACCTGTGGTACATAGGAATTGTGACATGCCTGATAGCGCTTGGATGGAGCGGAAGCAGGACAGCTTACTTAGGTGCGGCAGTGATGGTGCTAATCTTAATTTTTTCCCGGGTCACGTCCAACAAATTAGCAATTAGGTCACTGGCCGTTCTTACTGCTAGTTTGGCTACAATCCTGTTGCCTCTTCTCACAACCGATCCTCAACTATTCACAGGTCGAGGGCGTATCTGGATGGAAAGTTTGCAAGAAGCGCAGCACTCAATCATTTGGGGGCTTGGCTCGAACTGGTATGAAAATCGTGTTAGGTATGTAAATGAGCTCGGTACTCAGGCCACATCTGGCCACAATCTTTTTGTTCATTCTTTCACCACTGGTGGTTTGCTGCTTACGGCTGCAATAGGACTTGTAATTTTGAGGATTCTTGCAAGGCAAAAATCCTTCGGAGAGTCTCGGTCCACGGTGGGATACTGGCTGGCAGGTTTGATGACAATTTGTATAGCTGAGTTTCCTCTTGTCGCGAGCATACAGTCGGATGTATTCTTCTATACAACCTTGCCTGTAATAATTTTTTCCCTTGGAAACATGATAAAAAGCGTGGGAGATTAGTTGATCTCAAAACTGTTGGCAAAGTTCTCATTGGTCCAGACAGTGACCTGGATTATTCCAATTGTGGTTTCAGTCTTTTCCAGCGCCTACTCTAATTCTGAGCAATGGAACTCAATTGTGCTAGGGCAATTGGTAGGCAGTATCTTTGCAATTATCATCATGGGGGGTTGGGGCCTGAGGGGGCCAGCGCTCCTCATGAATCGCGCAGGATCGGGCGAAGGAATATTTCTCGAAAGCCTGTTTCAACGTTGCCTCTCGCTATTATTTCTCACACCATTCCTGATTTTTTCTGGTTTATTGTTTTCGAGATCCACAGACCTACTTATCTACTCCATTAGTTCTGTTTCATACGCCTTGCTAGGTTGCAGCCCAAGATGGTATTACTCTGCCACTTCCCAGATATCTCGACTCTTTCTAATTGAAATTGCGCCTCGCATGGTTTCCAGTTTGATTGCTGTCATTTATCTTCTATGGACTGGCGAGCTGACTGGATTTGTAACTCTTGTCCTGCTTGGACAGGTATTGCCCGTCTTGCTCTCAGTGAGCAAATTAGAACAATTGAAAACGGCGATTAGACAGTACAGCCTTAAGCGCTACTGGAGTTCCTGCATGGATGCAGGAACTTTGACATTTGCTGACGCGTTGGGATCGCTCTATTTTGCTTCTCCTTTGATACTTGGTTCCTTTTTTCTCACCCTCGAACAGAACGCTCAGCTCTCTAGCGTGTGGAAAGTATACGCAGTTGCTCTTGCGTTTGTCGCCATTTTGACCAACACCACTCAGAGCGCTGTCATCACGAATGCTGACATCGAACGAAGAAGTATTCTAGGCAAGAGTTTGGCTTTGTCATTTTTTCTAGGCTTTGGCGGCGCTGCCGGGCTAGCGATGCTAGGCAACCAGGCTGCCTCTTTGCTCTTCTCTCGCCACAGCCCTGATTCAGTAATTATATTTTCGGTGATAGCGGCTTCTTTTTTTTCCGTCACAATTTCAACCCATTACCTGAGGCATTCAATCCTCTTCCACCTGAAATTTAACAAAGTTCTACTCGCTAATACTCTCGGATTTCTGGTGGCTACCATTTCAGGCTCTGTTTTGATTGTGTTAAAACTCCTCAGTGTAGATTCAGTGGCACTGCCTTACGCTTTAGCTGAAGTTTCTGTTTGCATTTTTGTGCTCGTAGCCGCTAGCAAAATAGAAAGGCAAAACACTAATTAATGTTTCTAGAATTTAAATTATTTATGATCAGCGGCTTTGATACTCAACGGGGTTTCGGTAAGGGAAAGGGCTCTGAGTAATTCAAGGCTATGGTTTTCCGACTCCACTAAACCTAGACTCGAAAAAACGGCTTCTCGGATTGCGTTCCCAGCTGCCGGATGCACCAGCGATTCGGAAACAAACTTTCTCAAGTCATTTACGGAACCTATAGTTGGCCCAGGTATTCCAACATGATCGAAGTTCCCATCCTTTGGACGTCTTGCCCAGTATTCTGCCTCATCGGGAATAAAGAAACCAATAGGCCGATTGAGATAGAGGTATTCCAACCACACGCTCGAGTAGTCAGTGATCAGGATTGAACTCTGAGAAAGTAGCTCGTTAACCGTTATTCCTGATCTGAGCAAATCCAAGTCTGTTAGAGTCCTGAATTTTCTATATTCAGAAACATCGAAATCAAGGTGATGCGTTTTGGCAATAAATTGAAAATCTGTCGATTCGGTCGCGAACTCCTCAAATTCTTTAGAGTTTATTAAGTTGCTCCACATCTCCGCGCCAAACTCAGTGGTGTCCGTCCAGGCAAGTTTCCCTTGTGGAGACCGGGCTCTCCGAAAAGTAGGCATCCAAAGGACGATGGGTAATTCTCCCTCTAGGCCTAACCTCGCTAAAGTCCCCCTGGATCGACGAGATTTAAGCAGGTCGACCCTAGGCATGCCTGTCATCAAGACGGAGTCGGCCGAAACTCCTGCTTGCTTTGCTCTGTCCAGCCTTAGGAGAGTTGAGGTTCCCACCAAGTAATTCGATGAAGGACGATGATCCTTCCGAAATGGGAAAAACTCACCGCCCTTTGGCCCTTCTCCGTGCCACAGGTTTATGATTATCCGGTCTCCTAGCGGAGAAGGCATTCCATAAAGCTCAGTCGATGTGAACACGAGCTTAGACCTTAGAAACCTCCAGATAGCCTGAGGTGATCGCTTTCTTGAAATAAAGGTAATTCGATCAAGCCCCTTCATTCCTCTAGAGTTTAGGAAGTCGAGACCCGGCCCCTCTAACCACACTATTCTCATAGAGGTCTCTTTGAGTAGCGCTTCCACAATGGCTACTGCATTTCCTTCCACCGGAGAACCTCCGTAGACGAAAGCAGCTCTAGAAGTTGGCACAAGTAAAAACAAAAATCTCAGGCATTTCGAAAGCAGTCTGGTCAAAGTCTTGCGAATTTGAAAAGCCCGTCCGGTTGCTTTTTGAAGTGGACTATGTAGTTCAAGTGCAGACCGAAGAAGTTCAAGCGATTTCGTCTTTGAGTAAAGGAGAGCAAGTTCTAATCCTTTTGCAACTCTTTCCATATAACGCGTAGTTGAAAGTTCATCCAGCAGACTCAGGATTGTTGAAGAAAAATGTTCCGCGCTCTCTTCTAAGGGGAATATTGCTACGTCGCTTGCGTAAGATTGGACACCTCCATTTTTTGAGGACACCACAACAGTTCCACTAGACATAGCTTCAAGTGCGGGTAGGCACCAGCCTTCGGAGATTGACGTCACCATAAATAACTTAGATTTTCGGTAAAGCTCCCCTATTTCATCTGGGCTAGGATTCACAAAATGCTGTACATAACTAGGAAGGTCAGGCGGTCTTTTCTCGGTTCCGAAGCAAGCTATTTTAAGTGATGGATTTAGCCCATGTAATCGCCATGCCGTTTCTATGGCGAGTTCGGCTCGTTTTACAGGGTGGCTTGAGTAAATGAATAAGACATCCAATTCACGCATTTCTGAATCTGGGCCAAGAGGAAACTTTACAGTATCGATAAAATTTGGTACGACTTCAGACTGAACGCCAAGATCGTCAGCTTTGTTCTTTAGCCACTGAGATACAACTATGTTTGTCATTCCGGATTTCCATGTTCGAAGTACCAGTTGCTCGTGCTCGAAAGTTCCGGACCAGGTCTCTAAACCTTGAATGAAATAATATTTGCCAGACTCAGGTATCGAGACACCTCCAAGGTAGTGCGCAGTTCTCCAAGATGTGGCCATGTATTTCCTAGATTTAGGCAGGTTCAAGCGCGTGAGTAGGGTTCTGTTAATGCTCTTGACTTTAGGGCTGAGATCGAACCAGCCAATCCTTCTCGGGGTAAGTGCGTCAAGTAGCGGCGCAGAGATAAGCGCAACTATTTGCCTCAGGCCTAGGCTAAATGGCTTTGGCCGCGAGGAAATAATAGGTGCTCTTGGTCCACTTTTGAAAAGCGTTGCGTGGACAATAGTGATTTGGAAACCCATATCTGCGAGGCTGTTCGCGTACTCGTAGACAATTTTGTAACCCCCCACTGGGTTTTTGCTTTTTCGCGGAAGAATAAAAACTAAATCGGATATGTTGCGCATTTTGAGGAAATCCTAATCTGGTCCTGTAAAAAAATTTTCTTCCACTGCTATGTATGCCTTAGTCTCAACTCTAAACCCCAACTTAATTGCTTTCACAAGCAGCGCAAAAGTTCTAGGTCTTAAGGACACACGAATCAGCCTAAGTGCAGCTCTTAGTAGAAACCAATTACTTGAGTATCTCTGTCGCCATTTCATTCCGAAGGCAACCAAGGATGCCATGGAGTAAGCCTCTACAAGTCCTTTGGACTTTGAGTGAGAGGCATTGAGTTCATGGTAACAATTGGCGCCTGTTACAAGCTCATACCTTAAGCCCATCTCTAGCATCCGAAGACAAAAATCAACATCTTCTTGATACATAAAAAATCGAGTATCTAGAAAGCCAACTCTATGGAACGTTTCCGCCTTCAGCATTACGCAAGCCCAAGTTAGATATATTTCATCGCGAAAATTAGTTCGGCGAAAAGAAAGCCTGCCCCTAGGAGAAATTCTCTCACCTTTAGATTGAAGGGAGCCGTCTGTGTTTAATATTTTTGGACCAACCATGTAAAGATTTTGGTTGCCAAGAGCGGCAAATAGTTTCTCAATATCAGTATTTTCAATTTGAGCATCGTTGTTGATGCAAAGAATGTGGCTGGCTCCAATTCGCAGAGCATTCTCGATACCAACATTCATGCCTGCTGCAAATCCAAGGTTTTTTGGCTGTTCTACAATTAGGCACCGTGGATGAACACCCGCTAGTCCTTTCATGGTACCTGCTGACTCATTGTCGACAACTATGACACATTCGACCTTTTCCGAAAGGAGAAGTGCTTCCACGCATTTTGATGTCCTGATGTCGTCTTTCCAATTGATAGTGACTGCGACTAATTTTGGTTTGCTATTTTCAAACATGGCCCTGCCCTGAAATCTCAAAGAGTGCGGAGTCTAGCTTTTGACTTACAGACCCCCACTCGTGATTAGCCCTCCATGTTAATCCAGGTTCCACCCTGGATGGATTGGACATAAGGCTGTCAAGAACTGAGACCAGATTCGGAACTGAAAATGGATCTGACAAAGGAATCCCGTGAAGCCCCACGATCTCATCTAGGCTTTTACAGCCTTTCCAAAAAACTACTGGCGTGTTAGATGCCAAGCTTTCCGCAGCAGGCAATCCAAATCCTTCCTCAATTGAAGGCATGACTAGAGCATTGGAAGATCTGTATTCGGTTCTAAGTTGTTGGTCAGAGAGATTGCTCTTAATCTCAAACCTAGTGTCTAAGCCAATGTTTGAAAGCAAGTGATGGAGAGCTGTGCTGTCCTTTGGCGGAACCACAAATGTTGCTTTTGCCTTATCCAGATTTTTGATGGCTTGAATGAATGTAACAATGTTTTTGTGAGGCTTTAGATTTCCCACAAAGAGAAATTTCCGTGGATCATAGTCTTCACATACATTACTCACCTGAAGAAAAACGTTTGATATGCCATTCCCTAAATTTACAATCTGCACATCAGAATGCTCACCTAGCCAGAGGCGAATTGCAGTGCTTGATGCCTCAGACACCGTAAAGACAAACCCAGACTTCCTTATTCCTGGCTTCAGGATTTTCTCGTAGTAATTTGAGATTGCAAATGACTTGCGGCCGCTAGGGGAAAGATGTATTAAATCATGAACAGTTACAAATTGCTTCACTCTAGCTAAGCCTAGATTGTACCCTGGGCTATAAAAAATTGCTTCGTCACCAATTGCTAGTCGTCCAAAATTGAATACATCGATTGGAGATGATGGATTGAGGCTGGAATGAAAATCAATGAAACCGAGTTTAGACCTGCTGCGAAGCTCTCGAGCGAAGCGTGCTATACCATGATGCCCCGTCCATCTGGAATCAAAGTACATCAGCTTGTCAGGATTTCTTAAGGTAGACAATTATCTTTCACACCTACTAGCCTCGAACGTCAGACTAAAACTAAGAGCGACGGCGCTCAATAGAGGGAAAAAGGCCACGCCTTGACTTGAAATTTTAAGAAGCTCCTCTTCTGGAAAAAACTACACTCAAAGTCTTAATGACAAAAGATACATCTTTCATGACAGACCAATCCTGCACATAGGCGAGATCCAAGGCTACAGAATCCTCCCAAGTGAGCTCTGATCGACCACTAACCTGCCAAGGGCCTGTAATACCGGGCTTTACGAGAAGCCTTCTTGTTACGTGTGCTTCATATGCCTTCACTTCTTTTTCAACGTGTGGACGAGGTCCAACAACGCTCATGCTTCCTGTTAGGACGTTGAAGAATTGTGGTAGTTCATCGATGGAGGTTTTCCTGATGAGCTTACCTATTTTGGTGACTCTAGGATCATCTTTTAGTTTGAACTGAACGGCATTTACTTCGTATCCAGATCGAGAAGCCAGTTCTTCGAACTGCTTTTCTGCTCCAACACGCATACTTCTGAACTTTATGATCGGGAATTCTTTACCGCCCCTGCCGATTCTGGTCTGAGTGAAGAACACGGGTCCACCATCAGAGATCTTTATGGCTATGGCGGTTAGAAGCATCACAGGAGAGGCTATTGCTAGAGCTAATACCGAGAAAACAATGTCGAATACTGTTTTGACAAAGTACTGGGGACCAGTGAACTTAGTCGAGGTGATTTCCATCAGTGGGGATCCAGCAATAACTCTGGTGGTTAGTTTGCTGCTGGAGACTCCGGTTATGGCCGGTGAAACTACGAAGCTTATATCCCAACCATCTAGAGCCCAATAGAGCTTTCTGTGCATTTCGGCTGAGCTAGGGCCGGTTCCAACTACCTGAAGTATTTCTATGCCATCGGCATTTAGAACTTCAGGTAGGTGATCTAAATCTACTTCTTCAGTTTTAGAGCCAGCTAAATACTTCAGTACTAGTACTTTGTTTTCTTCGATAGTCAGTACTGGTTCAAACTCTGCTTCTTTGTTTGATTTGTATTTATCTAGTTCTAGTTTGATTTCATCTATTGGTCCATAGATGGCAACTCTTCTTCTTAAGTTGCCAATTAGCCTTTGCTTTCTAAGCCAGGTCCTACCTAGCCTTCTTGCTATTAGTAGTACTAATAGACCAATAGCAATTACTTCTGTTACATATACTCTCGATACGTCAACTTTGAAAAACAATGCTAGAAATGCAAGTATTCCTAGAACTGTTAGAGAGGCATTGAATACTCTGCGGTATTCAGAAAAATCAGAGCCAACTATTTTCACGTCTCTGGTCTTGAAGACAACCAGCATGATTAGCCAGCCTAGGTATAGACCGAGACCAATAAACTGCGGTGA
>Ga0315903_10006665_pt1 | contig 14672 bp, 9 predicted proteins | sample LakEriMetagenome_7_FD_203524 | JGI IMG/M metagenome (GOLD analysis project Ga0315903, IMG submission 203524) | Freshwater fungal communities from buoy surface, Lake Erie, Ohio, United States - Buoy 2 MA119 | ecosystem: Environmental > Aquatic > Freshwater > Lake | place: USA: Lake Erie, Ohio...
TATGTTTTGGCAATTATCCAACCACCACAAGTGTACCAAATTATTTTGAAGGTTATATGTACAGAATAGCAATTTATGATACTCAATTAACATCCACTCAAGTTAATAGAAATTATAATTCTTTTTTGTACAAGTATATAACACAAGATCCTCTTTCGATAAGTTCTTCAGTTAAGCAAAGAAGTGTAATTACTGGAAATACTGGAACTTCTGGAAGTTTTAGAAAGGTACTGGAATAAAATATGGCTATTACAAGATATGCAGGAGACAGGTTTTGTGGATTAGATTCTGAAAAGAATACTTTAATTACGCAAGTCCTTGACGGCGCAATTTATAAATCAACAGATACTTTTTTAGAGTATTTAAAAATAAATGGCGCTTGGGTGCTATCTGGCGGTACAAGTGGAAGTTCTGGAACCAGCGGCTCAAACGGTTTGTCTGGTGGTATTAATTATTTTTTCAATGAATCAGTTTCTTCTGGAGTAAGCACTTACAAACAAATGTCAAAAAACATCACTGCTGCTGCCGAGCAGATAGTGACAGTAAATTTGACAGCATTACAAACAGCCGCCCCTATATCTTCTTATATAACAGATGCTTCAGATCCTAATGCTGTAATTATTCCAGGAGGAATTTGGGCCGCATTTGTACATTTATCTAAAAACGCTCAAAATGACCAAGTAGAAGTTTATTATGAAGTTTACAAAAGAACTTCCGGCGGCACAGAAACTTTATTATATACAAGCGATGAAACTGCAATTGGTTGGATAAATAACAACACTACAGCAGTAGAAACAAAAATAGATGTAACTTTCGGATCAACTAATTTAAATGCTTCTGATAGAATAATAGTAAAATTCTACGCTAATAATTTAGATAATGCTAATAGAACTATAAAATTCTATACAGAAGGATCTCAGCACTATTCTTATATAATTACTACTATTGCTGCTGCTTCCGGAACTTCTGGTTCTTCTGGCACAAGCGGCTCATCAGGAGCTTCAGGATCTAGCGGATCGTCTGGATCTTCTGGGTCCAGTGGTTCTAGTGGTTCATCAGGTTCTTCTGGTTCAAGCGGGTCTTCAGGATCAAGCGGATCATCTGGTTCATCTGGTTCATCTGGCTCGTCAGGTTCGAGCGGGTCGTCTGGATCAAGCGGTTCGAGCGGATCGAGCGGCTCAAGTGGGTCTTCTGGCTCGTCAGGGTCTAGCGGATCGTCTGGATCTTCTGGGTCCAGTGGTTCTAGTGGTTCATCAGGTTCTTCTGGTTCAAGCGGGTCTTCAGGATCAAGCGGATCATCTGGTTCATCTGGCTCGTCAGGTTCGAGCGGGTCGTCTGGATCAAGCGGTTCGAGCGGATCGAGCGGCTCAAGTGGGTCTTCTGGCTCGTCAGGTTCGAGCGGGTTGTCTGGATCGAGCGGGACGAGTGGAAGCTCTGGCTCTAGCGGCACTAGCGTAGCCACTACAGGATCGAGCGGTTACATTGCAAAATTTACTTCTGCTACAGCAATCACGAATTCTGTGATGTATGATAATGGCGGAAATATTGGAATAAATACTACTACTCCATCTCAAGTATTGCACGTCGCTGGTAATGTAAAATTAAATAGTGTCTTCGGAGAAGCTTCTACAACAGGAGTTACAGCATTTACTCATACCGTAGATAGCACACACGCAAGCATGTATCTTTGGGGTAAAGATCATGCCACTTATCCTGGACAAGTTCATATAATTGGAAGATCAGATAATGCTTCTGCTGATGCTGGCAAAATAGGATTTTACGATTATAATGGCACTGGCTGGGACCTAAACATGGTCATCAATAAAGGTGGCAATGTAGGTATAGGCACGGATAGCCCGTCAAGCAAACTTCATATTTCAAATACAGCAGCAGCTACTAGAATTACAATAACTGACGATGTCGCTAATGGGCGTTCCGGCTATATTGAGTCTAATTACAGTGACGCCCTTGTGATTGGCACAACATCTGGAGTAAGAAGCATTAAGTTCGCTCCTGATAATTCAATAGCGATGACAATCGCAGTTAGCACTAACAATGTTGGCATAGGCACAACAAATCCTTCAAAGTTATTGCATGTGCATGGAGCCTCTGGAGAAATCTTGAGGCTTAGCATGGCGTCAAACTATACGGCTGGCGCTGGCCCTCAATTGTCTTTTTGGCATCGTGGAGACGAAGAACTTGCTTCAATTCGCGGCGTATTTAATGAAACTAGCCAAGGCAATAGAGCCAACCTTCTGTTCGGCACCAGAACAAGTGATATTTTGGGTGTCGAAACGAAGATGGTTATTCTTCACAATGGTAATGTTGGCATAGGCACGACATCACCATTGCAAAAATTACATATATCTGCTGGAAATATTCTTTTAGATAATAATCAAATAATTTACGCTAAAGATACTGGAGGCAATCAAAGAACAGTTCTTTATGGAAGATATACAGATAACGCTACGTATTTAGACGGCGGAACAGGCGGCTTGTATCTGAGAACGAATGATGCTAATACTCAAGCGATTTTTATTAATGCGAATGGTTATGTTGGCGTAGGGGCGACTTCATTTACTTATGGTGCTGCTAATCGCGGATTATTAGAAATTTATGGGCCCACAGATTCATTATTAGCGTTAAGAAATTCTACGGCAAATTTTTATTTACATAAGTCAGGCAATAATTTTGCTTTAGTTAATGGAGGAGCTGGATATATAGCTATTAATAATAATGGCGCAGATAGGCTTCTTATTGCTAGTAATGGAAATGTCGGCATAGGTACTACTGTTCCTTCTGGGCAATTACATGTAAGCTCTACAACAGCAGGAGCCACGTTGATCCGTGCTGATGGCTCTAATGGAACATTGTTTTCTATTGTTGATGATTTGAGTGACTCTTTAATGTCTGTTAACAACTCAGCGGGGCTTCCTGTTATGGAAGTTTTTGCTGATGATAGAGTAGTGATGGGGCAATATGGCAGCGGAGATTTTGTATTAAAAAATAATAAGGTTGGTATTGGACAATCTAATCCTCTTTATACTCTTGATGTTAGTGGTACAATTAGATTTACTGGAATAGCTTCAAGCGTAAGTACGAATTGCTTGGTAATAGACAGCGATGGGACAGTAAAGACAAAAGTTAACGCTGCAAGCTCTGGATCTTCTGGTTCTTCAGGATCTAGCGGGTCTAGTGGTTCATCTGGTTCAAGTGGTTCTCCAGGTTCTAGCGGTTCAAGCGGGTCTTCTGGTTCCAGTGGTTCTTCTGGCTCTAGCGGTTCAAGCGGATCTTCTGGTTCCAGTGGTTCTTCTGGCTCTAGCGGTTCAAGCGGATCTTCTGGTTCCAGTGGTTCAAGCGGATCTTCTGGTTCCAGTGGTTCAAGCGGATCTTCTGGTTCCAGTGGTTCTTCAGGTTCCAGCGGTTCAAGCGGATCTTCTGGTTCCAGCGGTTCAAGCGGATCTTCTGGTTCTAGCGGAAGTTCTGGAACTAGCGGAAATTCTGGAACTAGCGGAAGCTCTGGTTCTAGCGGCACTAGTGTAGCTACGACAGGTTCGAGCGGTTATATCGCAAAATTTACTTCAGCAACTGCAATTACTAACTCTGTCATGTATGACAATGGCAGTAATATTGGTATAAGTACAACAAGTCCTCTTGGGAAGTTGCATGTATATGGTTTATTGAGAGTCGGTGGAGCAGCTAATGAACAAACTGGAATAATTGCTTTGGGTAATGATGCTAATCCGGTAGCCACATATGGTGATAATGGAATATTTAGAGGAGGGATTGGATCATTAGGCAGTGCTAATTATCTTAATGTCTGTAGTTATCAAGGTATTGTTTTTAATGTTCAAAATGCGGGATTCGGTTCTCAAGCTACTAGAATGCTTATTGATGTTAATGGTAGTGTTGGCATAGGTACTACAGGGCCTACTCAAGTTTTAGATGTTCGCGGGAATATTAAACTAGGTGCTGATAATAGTGGAAATTATATTTATTATGTCACTGATGTTGAAAGAACAATAATAAGAACAGCAAGATCTGATGCTACACAAGTAGGTTTATTCAGATCAGATGGTTGGGGTAATTTTACTGTAGATAAAAGTATTGGTATTGGATATAGTTTAGGAAGCGGCTTTGCTTCTTCAACTATTGGAAATGGTAATTTATATGTTTCTAATGTTGTCGGAATAGGCACAACTGCACCAAATAAACAATTAACTTTTGCACAATTAGATGATGATTCTATTCAAATAAGAAGACGCACAGTTAGTCAAGGCGGACCTGCTGTTGGAACTGGTATTTCTTGGACATGGACAAGCGCAACTACAGACAATGAAACTTGGGCAGCAATTCGCGCTATATTTCCCGGTAATAGCGATTCTCATTTAACTTTTTCAACAAGAAATACAAGTTCAGTTTTTGGGGAAAGAATGCGTATACAAAATGATGGTAATGTTGGTATTGGTGTAACTGCTCCAACTTATTTATTAGATGTTAGAGGTAATATAGGTTCAGAACCTTATTCTTTAGCATTTTTTAGAAATACTAATGCATCTACTGCTTTTGGCGGAATTGTTGTAAACGGTGATAATCAAGCTCATATTAGATTCTTGACGGGTGCATCTACTTGGGGCGCTGTCGGAGCAAAACAATGGCAAATTAGAACTGGCATAGCTGCAAATATTGATGCGTTTGCAATTTATTCTTGGACTGCTGGAGTAGATGTTCTTTATATAAATAGCTCAGGTAATGTAGGCATAGGTACAACAAGTCCTAATAGCAAGTTAACAATAACTCAAACTGCTGGCGCAGATTCTGTTTTATTAGAATTGCAATCAAATAATGATCCCGGTATTAGATTCGGTAGATCTACTTATGGGTCTTTGATAAGACACATTTCAGCTACTGTAGATTATATTGCTTTTAACTGCAATGGAACTTCTCAGCCTTCAACCGCCGCAACCGCACAAGTTGTATTCGATGAAAGTGGAAATGTTGGTATAGGAACCATCACAACATCTAGTAGACTGCATATAAATTCAACAACTTCAGGAGCTACTTTATTAAGAACAGACGGCACAAATGGTACACTCTTTTCTATAGTTGACGATTTATCAGATTCATTAATGTCTGTTAATAACAGCGCAGGATTGCCAGTAATGGAAGTTTTCGCTGATGATAGAGTAGTTTTAGGTCAATATGGAAGTGGAGATTTTGTTCTCAAGAATAATAAAGTTGGTATAGGCCAAAGCAATCCTCTCTACACCTTAGATGTTAGCGGTGCGATTAGGTTCACAGGCATAGCTGCGAGTTCGAGCACAAATTGTTTGGTGATAGACGCGGACGGAACAGTAAAGACGAAGGTCAACGCTGCAAGCTCTGGCTCTTCTGGTTCAAGTGGATCATCTGGATCAAGCGGCTCAAGTGGATCATCTGGATCAAGCGGCTCAAGTGGATCTTCTGGCTCGTCAGGGTCTAGTGGATCTCCTGGTTCCAGTGGTTCTTCTGGCACTTCAGGAAGTTCCGGTACATCTGGGTCTTCGGGAAGCAGTGGCACAAGCGTAGCTACGACTGGCTCAAGCGGTTACATCGCTAAATTTACTTCAGCAACTGCAATTACAAATTCTGTCATATATGATAACGGTGGCAATATTGGTATAGGCGCAACAAGTCCAACCCAAAAATTAGATATAGTAGGAAGTTATGCCGCAGCAGGCGATAGTTCAGGTATATTAAAAATCAGAGGCGGCGCCACAGGCGGCGACACTCAACTTAATTTTGGTGTTAGTGCAGATAATGGATATGGATGGATTCAAGCAACAGATGTTGGTTTAACCAATAATATAAATATAATTTTAGGTCCACTCGGAGGTAATCTTGGCGTGGGAGCAGTAAGCGCTAATGCTAGAGTTGAAAGTTATCAATCTTCAAATGCTATAACATTTAATTATCTTGCAACTAATTTAAATGTTAATAGTCCAATACCTGTTTATGGATTCGATGTAACAAGTGGCGCAGAAACTCGTTCAATTAAAGCCGGTATTGGTTATGAAAGACACTTAGCCAATGGCAGAGGAACAATACATTTTTATAATGACTCTGCTAATGATACATCTAATTTAACTGGTAATAGAACATCAGCTGGTGATATTAAGATGTCAATAGATAACTCTGGCAATGTTGGTATTGGATCGGTAGTTCCAGCTTATAAATTAGACGTAGGCGCATCTGGTAGTGACGTAATAAGCGTAAGATTGACTCCTGGTTACGAACGCGTTAGATATCATGGATTTGATTTGTTAGGGTATAATGATGGCAATCTGTGGATGATCGGAAATAATGCTACAAATACTTTAGTTTTAGCCGGAAGTTGGGACTGGGACAGACAAATTGCAATTGCGTATACACCAGCAACAACAGGAGCAGCTGGAGGATCTCTTGAAATAGGCCAAACGACCAAAAACAACGCAAATTTTACTCACGGTAATACAAGATTTTATACAAATGGTATAGAAAGATTGCGTATCATTAGTTCAGGTAATGTTGGCATAGGCACAACAGGCCCAACTTACAGACTCCAAGTTAATGGCAGTTTTGCAGCAACAACCAAGAGCTTCGACATTCCTCACCCAACTAAAGAAAATAAACGCCTAATCTATGCCTCGCTCGAAGGGCCAGAAAATGGCGTTTATGTTCGTGGTAAAAATAATTCAGAAATAATAGAACTTCCTGATTATTGGGTAGGGTTAGTCCATGAAGATAGCATTACAGTAACATTGACATCAATAGGAAAAGACGAAAATAAAAAAATAAGAAACTACAGCATGGAAAAAATAGAAAATAATAAAGTGTATATCTATACAGACAGCCCCGATAATATATATAATTATTATTTCGTGGTTTATGGCGAAAGAAAAGACGTATCTAAACTAATAGTAGAAAAGGAAAACGAATAATTTATGGGAATGACATTTGGACCACGCTTAGGCGGAATAGGAACGGGTAGCGCTAGTAATCTTTATCTTTTACTAGACGCGACTGACCAGAATTGCCATTCTGGAACTTTTGAAGATACTTGGTTAGATTTAAGTGGCAATAATAGACACGCTGTAAGACCAACGAGTCCGAACACGACAGGCAACATTGGTGTTTCTGGAAACCCAGATCAAGATATCCCAAGATTTGATAGAGATGGATTGCAGTTTTATGGGTTGAACGCGAATGGCAAATTCGCTTTTGCTTCGGCGTATACAGTAGCAAATACAGCTAATGGAGTAACTGTATTAGCTATGATAAAAACAACATCAACTAAAAGTTCTGCTACATACGCAGGAGATGCAGCGATTACTATTTTAGGAGATTCTACTGCTTCAGTTGCTTTTGGATTTGGTGTGCATGCAGGCAAAGTAAGAATTTGTTTTTATAATGCAAGTTGGACGGCAATTGATTCAAATGCAAGCGTAAACGATGGTCAATGGCATCAAATTGGATTTGTAATGAATACTGGTAATCCTTGTGGAGTATCACTTTACATTGATGGGCAACTAGATAAATATACAGCATCAGTTTCTCATTCTTATGTAAGATTTGATAACGTCGGAAGAGGATATAGTAGCCCAGATATGTATGTTGGAACATTAAGAAATTTAATGGTTTTTAATACTGCTTTAAGCGCTGATGATGTTCTTCAAAGTTGGGAAGCTCAAAAAAATTTAATTGGCGGTAGGGGTCCATATGGCGGTCCGAATGGAAAAATAAAAACTAAAGGCGGAAGATTTTTTGCAGAGTTTAAGTATCGCCAGATTATTAATTATGCTTATGTAGGTTGTGGATATAAAAACGGGTCTCCTTGGAAAAACGTACACAAAACAGTAGTCTCTACAGACCAAACAACAAATCTTGGCACTCTGATGCAATATGCTGCGGCTTATACTTCTGGAGTTTGTAGCTTAAATATATTTTACATGTGGGCAACATTTGATGGGTTTCCAGGGAATACGGTACAGACTTCTGCGATGAACATGTTCACTGAAAGTTCATATACTTTGACTTCTGCTATGAATATGATTGACTCAAGAGATGATTGCGCTACTGTACACCAAGAGCACGATAGATGTTGGATTAGCGGAGGCGGCAACTCTAGCATAGATAGGTTTAACATGTGGACTGAAACAATGGCTACTTCTACTTTAAGCGGAGGATTAGGTGGCTTTTTGGCTAGTTTTTCAGATCAGTATTACGGCTTTTGGGGCAACGAAGGGGGCACTCAAAAAGTTACATTTGCCACAGAAACTCCAGCCTCTCACACTACATTTTTTGTTCATTCACAGCAAAAAGGCATATCTAGCAAAATGAGAAAAGGTTATTGCGGCAACGAAGGAGATTATGCTGGCGGTTATAACTTGCGCAGATGGTACTTTCCAACGGACACAAATATAGGAAATGTAGCAAAACCAGACACTAATTGCGGAGAAGAAAATTTTACTTTAGGCCAAGATTGGCAATATATGTTAGGCCAATATAATGGCGCTCAAAATAATAACAGCTGGAAATTTTATTACGCTACTGATAATGGCACTGCTAATCCAGCCGGTTTATCACCAACTGCCCAAGCGGGTCAATCTTCTGGCCATTGCGGGTGGAGAGAATAATTTTAAAAATATTCTTTTTCCACTATAATATTGGTTATGACCGATAAAGAGTTAATTGATTTTGCTTTAACTAAAAGCAACGCTACGCCAAAATTTAAATTAAAATACTTTGTTGGAGGGGCTCAGCTTACGCCATACGCTACCCTAAGACAGTGGCTAATGGAACTTAGAGCCAGAGAGGAGTCGGTAGACTCGATCAGGATTAAGCTAAAAAGATCAGAGCTTTTACTTAAGCAAGAAGAAGAAAAACTCGCAAACGCTACTGGAGAACTCCAAAAAGAGTTTATAAAACTAGAAATTTTAGATAAAAAGAATGATTGTCGTCGTTTTGAGCGGCAGCTAAGAGATTTTATATCAGAAAGAGATGATGTAATAAATTTGATAAAAGAATTTTGCGAAAGCGAGTATGGTCGTTTACCGGACGGAACTCCTTTGATGAATGTGTTTGGAAATAGAGAGTTAGAAGAGCAATTAGAGCATCAATATTGGACTATAAGAATGGCTAAGCAGGCTGCCTTAGATGTCATGTTTTATGGAAGAGTAAACGAAGGTAATATGGACTCTATTCTTATGATGAATCCAGAGCAGCAAAAACAAGTTCTATCTTTGGCTACTCAACACGCCTTAGAAATAGATAATGGCGTCAATCAGTTAAAGAACCAAGCTATTAAAAAGCTAAGCATGTTATCTCCTGGCATAAACGATGACTTAAGACCAAACCATTTTGCTAATAATCTTTTGGAGGATAATAATGACTAACTTTTATAATATTGTAGTTCATCCAGTTTCTGGATTTATTCACCCATTTGGTAAGCCTACTTCTCTTATGAGCGATAGCGGCATAGTCAAAGTAGAAGAAGGGCAAAGCGTGACTTTCTCTATTATTCCAGCCACTCAAGGAGATATAAATGATGTTATCATCGATGGTTCTTCTGTGGGCTCAGTTACTGGATATACATTCGGAAATGTCACTTCAGATCATTCTATTACTGCGTATTTTTCTTATTAAATATGGATGATATTTATCTTGTTTATAAAAATACTTTTCAGGCAGATGGCTATGTAGAAATCATAGGAAATTATTTAGGTTATAATATAGCAAAAATACAAAAATGCTACATAGACAATAGAATAAATATCTCAAAACTTAAGCCGCTGATAATAAGAAAAGAATTAGCATTAGCTTGGAGTTTTGCAGACTCATACGACTTGAAGCTTTCTATAAAATTAAATACCAATATAGCAGAGCAAATGAATGACAAATTGTCAGAGCAACAAAACCTAAATTTAGAATCAAAAGGAAAAGTAAAATACGATCTTTCTGAAGAAGAAATAAAGCTGGCCGTAGAATTTCATAAACTAATTTTATATAAAATTATTGAAGATAGATTTTCTGAAAAATTTTTAGAACTTTCTATTTATAATTCAGATCTAGAAAAAGCAAGTTGGATAGCTCAAAGAAAAGAGGCGGAATCTAGTAGCTCTGAGCCAAAACCAGTTTTATCACTTCTCGCCGCAGGCAGAGGTATATCACTGAATCAAATGATAGACAAAGTGAAAGCAAAGATCTCTCAGCATGATTTGCTAGTAGCGGATTTGCTAACAGAAGAGCAAAAATTAAAATCAGAAGTAAAGTCTTGCAAAACAATAGCCGATTGCCATAGATTAAGGCATTTAAAATTCGGCATATCAATGAGCGGGAAGCAAATGCAAGATGAAAATATACAAATTTCTCCCGCTACTTTAAAAATAACCTTTTAGAATGCCTAAGATATTTTCCATTCCGCTTAATCCTTTTACTACCCAAAAATATTTCGAAGAAACTTTCATACCTTTTTTGCAGGCTCACAAAAGTTGGATTTATGATATATATTTTACGAGTAGAATAGAGCCTTTCAGTCAAGATGCAATGGGAGCTTTTATCCGCTCTGAAGATAGAGACACTTTAATAGAAAATGCTATTTTTATTCAACAATCTTTAGGAATAGAAATTAGCGCTACATTTAATAATATAAATGTCTCTCCTAAATACGAAAATTATAAACTGTTCAAGAAAAATTTTAAAGATTTATATGAGGCCGGAGTACGTAGCGCCACAATCCCGCATGCTCATTGGGTTGCGTTAGGTTTAAAAAAAGAATTTCCAGACCTCAAAGTCAAAAATACAATTTTAAGAAAAGTAGCCACGGCTCAAGATTACGTTTTAGCAGCAGAGCAAGGTTTTGATTATATCAACATAGATAGAATATTGATGCGTGATCAAGAAGAGCTTAAACAAATAAAAAGAGCGCAGTCTTACATAAAAGAAAAAACAGGAAGATATGTGCCGGTTGCTCTACTAACAAATGAAGGGTGCTTTGGGCGTTGCCCAATGATGGACGAGCACTATTCTTACAATAACTTAAAAACTGCGAATGATTTACCTTATTTCAAACATGAAATTTCTAAAGTGACCTGCGAATATAAATGGGAAAAAGAAATAAATGCGTTCTTTTTTAAAGCAGCAACAATCCCGCCTTTCAAGGAAGAATACGACGAGTTATTGCAATATGTTGATATATTTAAGATGCATGGCCGGGATAGCTTTGATAGAATGAAGGAAACGATAAGTATAATTAAAAATTATGCGCTGCACAATCCGATTTTACAAGACAATAATAAAGCTTATTTAGATGGAGTGAATCATGAAGAGCTAAAATCTTGGAGAAAGAAAATTAAAACTTGTAGATTTCAATGTTGGGATTGTAATTATTGCGATATAATAGCCGAAAAGAAAAAATGCAAAGTTTAATTAATCATATAGAAAAATCTTTATATTTTGGAGAAAAAGAAGTCTCTAAATTGACTGAAGAAATAATGCAAATTGAAGGCTTGACAAGCCGTAAGGTCAAATCTTTTTTAAATAATTTATGCGGCCTAGAAGATTGCTCTTATTTGGAATTCGGCGCTTATAAAGGAGCGACTTTTTGCGCAGCAATTTATAATAACGACATAAAAGCAACAGCAGTAGATAACTGGAAAGATTTCGAGCTTTTACCAGCGAGCTTCCCAATGTGGCATAGATCAGCTACACAAAAAACAAATCCTTATGAAGTATTTTTAAAAAATACAAAAAAATGCAATTCGGCTTCTATTGATATTATAAATCAAAACTATCTAACTCTTAACAAAGAATCAATAAAAGAAAAGCGCAATATCATTTTTTATGATGGCGAGCATGCTTTTGATGATCAATATATTATAATGTCAAAATTAAAAGACTATTCTACAGATACTTTTATTTTAGTAATAGACGATTGGAATTGGGAAAAAAGAGGAATCTTAAAAGGAATTCGTGACTTTAATTATAAACTCATATACCAAAAAGATATATTCACAAAAGGCGAAGACCCTAAAAATTTTTGGAATGGGTTAGGAATATTTATATTATCTAATGTATGAGAAGAAAAGGCTTTACTCTAATTGAATTGTTAGTAGTTATTGCTATCATTAGTATATTATTTGCAACATTTTTACCAGCTTTAGCTAAAGCAAAGTCAAAATCTCAAGTATCTAATTGTATATCTAACCATAGACAGCTAATGTTAGGGTGGAAAATGTATTGTGATGATAACAATGACGTCATGCCGCCTGGAAGATTTGGTAATTTACCTGGGGGCATAAATAATCCAGATAACTTATATAATGTAGGAAATGGAAAAAAATTTCGGCCTCGTTGGATTGCAGTACTGGGTCCTTATGTGGGGGCTTATGGATTTCATTCTCCAAAAATAGAAAACGACAGACAAAACTATGATTCTAAAGTTTATGTTTGCCCGTCTACGCCTTTATGGACGGACGAAAGAAATAGCTCCTATGGTTACAATCATCAGTTTTTAGGGAACGCAAGAATTGCAAATAATAATTATTATAATTTTCCTGTTAAAGCTGGATCATTATTTTCATTATCTGGCACTGTAATTTTCGGAGACTGCATGGGAACAGCTGCGGGTTTTTCTGCGTTAGAAAGACTGCAGTATCAAAATGACGGCAGCGACCTTCAAGCTTTAGGCAATCATGCTTGGGTATTAGATCCGCCAAGGCTAATTATGCTTTCTGATAAAGGGACTGGAGATATTGGCAGCCCAAGGACCGCTGTTGATCCAAGGCATGGTAGACGATCTTGTGTCGCATTTGCTGATGGTCATGCTGATGTTAAAACCCCAGAAAATTTAGGTTATAGAAGAGCTCAAGATGGAGCTTATATAGACACTGGTTCTTTTAATAATTTTTTTTCTGGACAAGAAAAAGATTTAGATCCACCAGAAAAACCATAATATGATTTTATTATTTAAAAATCAAGAATATCTTATATTTTTAGCAGGAGTAATGATATCTTCTGGTATCATAAAATCTAACAATTATTTTGCACCATTATTTTCTTGGATATTAGAAAAAGTAAAGTCCAAAAAACTTATTGTTTATTTAGTATCTTTTATATCTGGAGTTTTACCAGTATCTGGAAGAGTTTCTGTTTCTGCTGGGATATTAGACACTTTAGCTCCAAAGGATAATTGCAAATCTAGATCAAAGTTTGGCATAATAGACTATCTAGCCACTCATCATTATTATTTATGGAGTCCGCTAGAAAAAACAATTATTATTCCGATGGCTGTTCTTTCCTTATCGTATTTGCAAGTAATGTCGTATTTATGGCCTTTGCTTTTAGTTACTCTTATATACACAATTTGTTATATTAAAGTAATGGTAAAAGAAGAAGACGTAGAAATAGCTAAACAAATAAATATAGAAAAAACAAAAGTTTCATTTGCTATTTTACCGCTCTTGACTGGAATAGGATTTTTAATAGCTGGATATAATGGGAATTTAATTTTTGCAATTTTAGCTGGTTATTATATTTTATTGTCAAAAGATTATGCTTTTTGGAAGCATATTAATTGGGGTTTGATGGGTATATTATTCTTAGTGACCTGCGGGGCTAATTATATTTCTACTTATGAATCATTTTTTGAAACATATATCAAAAATCAAAATAGTATTTTACTTGCTTCTATTTTTGGATTTTTAATTTCTTTTTTGCTAGGTTCTTCTGGAAAATTTATAGGCTTAGCAGTTTTACTGACTAAAATCTTTGGGATGAATTATTTCTCATTATTTTTTGCGGTAGAGTATGCAGGTTATTTAATTTCTCCATCTCACAAATGCACTTGCATAGGCAAGATGTATTTCGGGACTCCGATATTAGATTATGCTAAAGTTTTACTATTGTGGGTAGTTCTAATTATTTTAACAGGAATTAGTGTAATAAAAATGTAAGTATGCCAACAGATGTTTTAATAACGCCAGCTTCAGGAGTCATTGAATTTAACAATGGCGTACAAGGCTCTTTGCTAGGAACTCTCGCAACAATGAGGGTTTATGACAGTCTAACTACTGGGAATTTATCAATACAAAATAGTACAACTGGGCCGAATATTTCTGGCGTTAGATTTCTAAATAGAGCAAATACGGGAAATATTTTTGAAGTTTACGGAACATATGGTAATTTATTTGCCGTTTCTGATGATTTAACGGATTCTATTTTTAGCGTTAATAACTCTGCGGGCTTGCCAGTGCTTGAAACTTATTCTAATAATTCTGTTTATGCAGGTCAATATGGCAGCGGTGATTTTGTAATTAGTGGTAATAAAGTAGGAATCGGGCAAAAAAATCCAGCTTATAAATTAGATGTCAATGGAAACATTAGATTTTCAGGACTAACCACTAGCACAAGCACGAACTGCTTAGTGATAGAAGCTAATGGAGAAGTCAGAACCAAGGTTAATGCAGCCAGCTCTGGAAGCTCTGGAACGTCTGGAAGTTCTGGCACTAGCGGAGCGAACGGAAATCCCGGATCTTCTGGAAGCTCTGGTACTAGCGGAGCGAACGGAAATCCCGGGTCTTCTGGAAGCTCTGGAACGTCTGGAAGCTCTGGCTCTAGTGGGACTTCAGGAAGTTCGGTCACTGTAACTAATAACG
>Ga0315903_10006670_pt1 | contig 14659 bp, 4 predicted proteins | sample LakEriMetagenome_7_FD_203524 | JGI IMG/M metagenome (GOLD analysis project Ga0315903, IMG submission 203524) | Freshwater fungal communities from buoy surface, Lake Erie, Ohio, United States - Buoy 2 MA119 | ecosystem: Environmental > Aquatic > Freshwater > Lake | place: USA: Lake Erie, Ohio...
ACTGCTATGATGTTTTTGACTTCTATCAGCAAACCTATTGTCCGGATAATGCGGGTGATGGTTTTGTTTCCATCACTTTCCTGGAGGGTTCGGCCGCTGTTAACGATAATCTTTTTGTATTCGATGGTCCTGATACATGGCCTTCGCCTCAAATTGGAATGTACAATGGCGATTTAACCGGTTTGAGCTGGACGTCGACCGACCCCAGTGGTTGTTTAACGTTTTATATCTCCGAATGGGATGGCGTGGGCAACTGCACCGATGGCGGTGCAGAGGAATTCTTGTATTCGGTGACAGCCGGAAGCGCTGCTGCAGCATCGTTTGTATGGAACTGGACCCCGAATAATCCATTGGACTATGCCAACGTGTCTGACCCTACCGTTCTTGATCTGAATCAAACCACAACCTTCACACTGACAGGCTACCCATTGGGATATCCCGGATGTGCATCGACAGACCAGGTAATCGTTGCTGTAGACCCATTGGGTGACCCCGGCATTGATGCTGATCTGGAAATTTGCTCGACGGCAGCGGCATTCAACTTGTTTTCTGAATTGGGAGGCAACCCTGCAGGAGGTGGCGTTTGGTATTACAATCCGGGAGGAGGGCTACCTCTGGTAGAACAGACTGATGGTGTTTTCGACCCACTTACCGATATTCCTGGAGATTATGACTACGTTATTTCGGTTAGCGCAGACTGTCAAAATTTTGCGACTGTTACTATAGACATGCCGCTCCCCACCGAAATAACAACGGCAGACGATACAACAATTTGTAATGGAGGGCAGGTCAACCTCGCGCTTTATTCGCTTAATGAGGGATTAGCACCGTTTCAATATGAATGGAGTTTTAACGGCGTAACAGTAAGTAATTCGGATGACGCCACTCTTCAACCGGAAGAGACCGGTCAAGCTTGTTTAAGTGTTACTGATGCTTGCAATTACGTCTTAAGTAATTGTTTCGAAGTTGAAGTACTTCCTGTCATAACGCCATCATTTACTTCCGACACAACAGCCGGATGTTGGCCCAATGGATTTCAGTTAAGTGTTGAAAATGATCCTTCAGAATTTGCTCAATCACGCTGGGTATTAACCGATGGCTCTCAATTCATCAATCAGAATGACCTTAGTGTGGCGTTTGAGTATCCGGGAACCTATGGTGTTGAACTTATCTTGACCAACGCAGCGGGTTGTTCCTATTCTGTGAGCGCCAACAATTATCTGAACAGCTTTGCTCCCCCACAAGCCAACTATAGTTTCGGGCCACAGCCAACCGATATTTTCGATACAGAAATTCAATTCAGCGATGAATCGACCGGTTTTCCAATTTCAAGTTACCTATGGACATTTACCACCCTGGCAGGAGAACCTTTAGGTGGATCTGCTGCTGCTAATCCGGTTTTTAGTTTCCCTGATAACTACGGCGGAATTTATTTGGTCAATCTGCAAGTCACAGACGTCAATGGATGCACCGATGTCGTTCCAACGGGCACTGTACTGATCGATGACCTGCTTCAATTTTACATACCCACAGGTTTCTCACCAAACAACGATGGCCTGAATGATGTGCTCAAGCTGGAAGGTGCGGATATTGACCCCGATCGCTTCAGCTTCCAAGTTTTTAATCGATTCGGTGAATTGGTTTTCGAAGCCCAGAATCCAAATGACGTATGGACCGGAGAGGTTCGTGACGGTGATTACTTCGCCCAAAACGGCACCTATTCCTGGATTGCACTTATCGTATCGAAATCAACCGGAGTGAAGAAAGAGTTGAGTGGCTCCGTAATGGTGATTCGATAGCCTATATATTCACAATCAGCTTGTGATTATTCTGGCTAAGCCAACCCATTAAGGCGCTTTGTGTAGCTCATTTTCAGCTAACTTTGCTTAGCTTAATTTTACGAATACTACAACGCCAAATGAAAACTCCTATATCCCTTAGATTTCTTTTTTCTTTAGGGTTGTTGCTTGTTATTTACTTTGATAGTAACTCTCAGGTAACTGTAGACGCGGCCTTAAACAATACTACCATAAATACATGTTCAGAGTTTTTGATTGATTCCGGTGGACAAGGCGGCCCGGGATACAGCAACGACGAGAACATCACGTTTACGATTTGTTCGGATAATCCGGGCGACCAGGTTACGGTGACCTTCAATCTTTTCGCATTAAGCACGGTCGATACAGCACCCGGAAATGCTAATAATTCGGATCAGATGTATGTATTCGACGGTCCTACCACTGGTGCCAATTCTTTGGGTAACTATGGCGGCAATGGACTACAGGGAGTTGTTATTCAAGCAACGCCACAGAACACTTCCGGCTGCCTGACATTTCAGTTTGTTTCTAATGATTCCGGTACAGGTCAGTTCACAGCTTCTGCTTCTTGTAATACGCCATGCGCAACTCCTCAAGCAGGAGGTTTTATTGTAGATGGAATTACGCCGGATAGTATCCGTGTTTGTGTTGGAGAGCTTGTAACATTTCAAGAACAAGGATCATTCGCTCAGACAGGATTTAATCTGGAGAGCTACACCTGGGACTTCATGGATGGCACGCAGGAGACTGTCAATACACCGGGTGCGCAAGTGCAGCATGCCTTTACGCAGCCCGGAAACTTTCTTGTTCAACTTTTCGTGAATGATGATAACCCCGACAATAACTGTATAAACTCGAACTTTATCTCACTTGACATCTTGGTAGCCACCATACCGGACTTCATCGGTTTTCAAGAAGATGAGGTACTGTGTATTGGGGAAGAGCTAACGTTTGAGGCAACACCGGAATTATATGAAGTGACATGGAATGGTTTCGTTGGAAACGTCGAAATTGAGGATGGATGTTTGCCGGATACACTGCTTGGTATTTCTCAGAATATCGAGATTTTTCAAATGGGATTTCTTGCAGGAACAAACATTGAAAGCATCAGTGACATTGAAAGCATATGCCTTGAGATGGAGCACAGCTTCATGGGTGACATCGTGATTTATGTAACCTGCCCCAATGGTCAGCAAGTGATGTTGCACCAACAAGGAGGCGGAGGAACACAGATTGGTGTGCCGGTGCAGGCCGACAATATCAATTGTGATGATCCGGCCACTCAAGGTGAAGCATGGCAATATTGCTTCACTCCGGAAGCAACAGTAACTTGGGTAGAATGGGTAAACAATAGCGGTTTCGGGGGCACTTTACCCGAAGGTGATTATGAGCCTCTTGCTCCTCTCGATGGACTAATTGGGTGCCCCACGAACGGTATATGGACACTCACGGTAGTCGACAACTGGGCTGCCGATGACGGACAGCTTGTTGGATTTGGTCTCAATCTAGACCCTTCTCTATACCCTGAAATTGTTGAATACACGCCGGAAATCTTACCGGGTCCGGCAACTTCTTATTGGAGTAATGCGCCTTTCTCCACAATTAATGACAACAATCTGGATGAAATAACGGTAAACCCAACTAGTCCCGGCGAATACACATACGAATACACAGTCATAGATGACTTTGGTTGTTCCAACGACACCTCCTTTACCATTACAGTTTTTGATGCCATTGATGTTACCGCACCGGCTGATTTTGGTGTCGGTTGTGATGAATTGGTTCTGCAAGGCTGGTATGAAGGATATCCTTCCCCACAATGCACCAATTGTGTTGAAGACGAGACGTATTGCTACGTTGAAAATGATAATCAAACATGGACCTATTGCACGGATAACCCAGGCGATGGCACTTCTATCGCATTTTCGTTTACCAGTGGGCAAATGGAAGCTTTTTTCGAGGATATCACTATCTATGATGGACCTAACACAGCTTCGCCTGTAGTGGCTACCTGGTCAGAGGGAGATGCCTCGGGCATGTCTTGGTCTGCGCCTAGTGGTTGTATCACCATATCTTTTACATCCGATGGAAGTGTTTCTTGTAATAGTGGAACTTTTACCAATTGGATATACTCTGTGCAACCCGCACCCCCAGGTGATATTGCACAATGGGCACCGGAAGGATATGAGTGGTCATGGAGCCCAACCGCCCCATTGGACAACCCGGCTCTGCAGGCTCCTACCATTGTGAACCTCACGGGACAAACAACCTTCACTGTTACAGGTTTTCCTGTGGGACATCCCGATTGCGCCAGCAGTGATGATGTAACAGTCTTTTTAAATCAAAACCAGGATGCCGGTGATGACGCAGAAATCAATGTTTGCATGACTGCTGCGCCCTTTGATATGCGCGACAGTTTGAATGGAACCCCGTTCGCACTGGGGGCGTGGATGGACATTTTGGAAAATCCACTGGCTGATGGAATATTTGATCCGGCGGTTGATGCAGCGGGGGCTTACTATCACTTTATACCGGCAGGATGTGATACAGCAGAACTTATCATTAATATCATCGACCCTATTGAAATATCTACCCCCAATGATACGATGATTTGCAATGGAGGTACAGTGAACTTAAGTCTATACGAATTACTTTACGGAAAAGCACCTTTCCAATACAATTGGACATATGCAGGAACAACCGTTAGTACATCAGCAAATTCAACCTACGATCCATCAGATACAGGCGAAGTGTGCTTGACTGTCACTGATGGCTGCGGATATGAGGCCAATGACTGTTTCATAACAGACGTATTGCCTCCTGTGGAAGTACTTTTCAGTGCCGACACAACAGAAGGTTGCTGGCCTGGCGGATTCAATCTTTCGATTGACACTGATCCATCCACTTTTGCATCAAGCACGTGGAGCATCTCAGATGGGAATAACATTCTCAATCAAAATAATGTGAGTGTAGCTTTTGAATATCCGGGCAATTACACAGTGGATTTATCACTGACAAACGCGGCAGGCTGCACATACACATCGCAGCAGCCGATTGGATTGTCCAGCTATTCACCACCCGTAGCAGGTTATATAGCCAGTCCTCAACCAACCACCATTTTGGATACTGAAATACACTTTACCGACATGACAGAAGGCTACCCAATTACCAACTACCTGTGGACGTTCTCAACGCTTTCAGGGGAACCACTAGGAGGGTCAGCTGCGGCCAATCCGATATTTGAATTTCCAAGCGGATATGGTGGCGACTATTTTGTGAACTTGCAAGTGACCGACATTCATAATTGCACCGATGTGATTACACCAAGCTTGATTACGATCGATGACCTCTTGCAGTTTTACGTGCCTACTGCCTTCACTCCGAACAATGACGGACTCAATGATGTGCTCTTTTTCGAAGGTGCTGATATAGATGCAACCCGATTTAAGATTCAAATTTTCAATCGTGCAGGAGAATTATTCTTCGAAAGCACTGATCCAACCAAACCATGGACAGGAGAAATTCACGAAGGTGAGTACTACGCGCCCAATGGAGTTTATAACTGGACTGCCATCATTGTATCTAAGTCAACCGGTGTGAAAAAAGAACTCAGCGGATCGGTAATGATAATGCGCTAAAAGAGTGTAGGCGGCTCATATAGCTCCGCGTAATTGTGTGGCCTTGAAGCTTCCTCTGTATTGCCCGGTGAAATTTTCCCTCGTAATGGCTTTACAGCATGCGCCCTCATATCCTCCGGCCCGGCAGGTCTTAATAATGTCTTGAGTATTTCAATGGGTGTTTCCGGATTGAGCCAACTAAGTATATCCTGGCCTTGTAAAAACACCGGCATTCGTGGTTCGTCGAGCTTGGGGTTATTATGAATTTCAGCCATGATTGAATTTCCTTTGGTGGTTACCATCGAAAAAGTGAACCACGTCTCCCCTCTTTCGCGATCCTTCCATTCGTCGCAGACGCATGCTACCCAGCGCACTTCTTCATCCATCCAATCGATGAAGAATGGAAACGTCTTTCCTTTCACATGCTTGTACTCGTAGAATCCTGTAATGGGAATCACTCCTCTTCGAGTGGAAGCTGCGTGCTTAAAAGCTGGTTTTTCAAAAACAGACTCTCCCCTTGCATTAAGAGTCATGTTGCTCATTTCAAGCGCAGCATTCCAGTCTTTGCACCATAAGGGAATCAATCCCCAGTGCATCGGCACCCATTCAAGGGCAGCGTTTGAAACCAATACGGGAAGTTCAGGATGCTCAAAACCGCTAACAGCGAAAAGTGGCTTACCCTTAATCTGTTCCCGAAAAATACGCAACGACTCAAGAATCTCGTCGGGCGTTGACTGCTTACGCTGTCCTTGCTTCAGAATTCGCTCCTCGAGTTGTTGAATGGTATAGCACATGTATCGAAATTAGATAAAAATCAGTAACCTCATGATTGGATTTTCCGAACCATTACATTTGTTTCATGAATGTTGCCCGATTTCGAACAACCGCCGTTCTTGGTGCTTGCGTATTGGCAACAACCCTTGCATTCCGATTAAAGCCAAAATCAGAAAAACGAGAAACTCTCAAGATAGAATTAGGTCGTCAATTGTTTTTCGATAAGGCGCTCAGCCATCCGAATGGACAATCTTGCACCGTTTGTCATGCGCCGAAAACATCATTTTCGGACCCCAATCATGCTGTAGTTTCTGAAGGAATGATCGATGGATCATTCGTCAACCGAAATGCACAATCGCTTACCTATGTGGGTTTCATACCACCCCTTGAACGCGATAGTACAGGGCTGTATCATGGAGGACTTTTCTGGGATGGGCGAAGCAATTCACTTGAGCATCAACTTTCGGGACCATTTTTCAATAACGCCGAGATGAATAATGCAGACACATTGATGCTCGTCAATGAAGTGCTCAACGCACCGTATTATTCTTTGTACAAGAAAGTGTATGGTAAAATGCGATTTGCTTCAGAAGCTTATCAGAACATGTGTGAAGCATTGGCCGCATTTGAACGAAGTAGTTTGTTCAATGAGTTTACATCCAAGTATGATTATTACAAGGAAGGGAAGATTGAACTTTCCCGACAAGAACTGCTCGGCTTAGAGCTTTTTGAAGGAAAAGCCCGTTGCAACCACTGTCATAGCACAAAGCCACAAAGCGAATCAGGTAAAGTGCTCTTTACTGACTTCGGTTATTACAATTTGGGCATTCCGCGCAATGAAGAAAATCCGTTCTATTCAACGCATGCATTCATTAATCCGGAAGGGAGGAACGCGGTTGATCTCGGGTTAGGAAAGGTGGTAAATGAAAACGATGAAAACGGGAAGTTTAGGGTGCCTACCTTACGCAACGTGCAATATACCGGGCCTTATTTTCACAATGGCTATTTCAAGACTTTGAAAGAGGTTGTCCATTTCATCAATGCTCGAGATGCTGAGAATCGCCATACGCCCGAGGTCCGAGAAAATATCGCTCATCAAATCACAGGTAGCCTTCACTTAAGCGAGGATGAAGAAGACGCACTTGTAGCTTTTCTTCTTTGTTTGAGTGATGGATACCAATTGCCCTAATTACCCGCAGCGTGCAAGAACCTCCCGGTATGCGTCGTTGCCGGAATACCCGAAGGTATCCCCTGGTAAACCACCGTCCCACCTTTTAGCCCGCCTTCAGGCCCCATATCAATAAGCCAATCGGCGCATTTCAACACATCAAGATTATGCTCAATGGCTATGATGCTATGACCATTATTGAGCAGAGCCTGAAAAGAGTCGATTAGTTTTTTTACGTCATGAAAATGAAGACCGGTTGTCGGCTCATCGAAAATAAATAAGGTATGCTGGGCATTTGCCCCCTTGGAAAGGAAGGATGCGAGCTTAATTCTCTGAGCCTCGCCACCGGATAACGACGACGAACTTTGTCCAAGACCAATATAACCTAGACCAACCTGCTGCAGTGGCCGCAAACGTTCGGTGATGTTTCGGTTTAGTGTTTTCGATGTATCAGCACTAAAAAATAAAATGGCCTCATCCACCGTCATGTCAAGCACGTCGGATATAGACTTATCCATGTATTGGATCTCGAGTACTTCATCTTTAAATCGCTTTCCTTTGCAGACGTCACATACAAGACGAATGTCGGCCATGAATTGCATTGAGATTGTTTGCACTCCCTCTCCTTCGCATGCTTCGCAACGACCACCTTCTACATTGAAACTGAAATGAGAAGGCTTAAAACCTCTGTGCTTAGCTAAGGGCTGACCACAATAAAGTGCACGTATATCATCATATGCTTTGATGTAGGTTACCGGATTCGATCGGGAAGATTTACCGATTGGGTTTTGGTCCACAAACTCAACAGCTCCGATAGTTTTACAATCGCCGGAAATAGAATCATACTCACCGACAGACACTGATGGGAAACCGCCCAGTTCCTTTTGGAGAGCAGGATACAGGATATTCTTAATTAAAGTTGATTTTCCGCTACCACTTACCCCACTTACAACTGTAAAGCAGCGAAGCGGAAAAGACACATCTACGTTCTTGAGTGTATGCTCACGTGCACCCTGAATGGTAATCTTATCCTTACCGATTTTCTTCAGTGCCTGTCTGGAAATTTTCTTAGTCCCCTTTAAATAATCCGCAGTAAGTGTTTGCCCTGATTGCATGAGATCATGGATATTTCCGGTAAACACAACCTCACCACCGAGTGCACCCGCTTCCGGTCCCATATCGATGATATGATCTGCAGCTTTCATGATTTCTTCATCATGTTCAACCACAATAACCGTGTTGCCTTGCTTCTTGAGATTTTGAAGCACGCCAATCAGACGATGGGTGTCACGTGAGTGAAGACCAATGCTGGGTTCGTCTAAAATATAAAGTGATCCTACCAGCGCGCTGCCCAAACTAGTCGCCAGGTTAATGCGTTGTGATTCACCTCCGCTGAGGGTATTCGACAGGCGGTTCAGGGTGATATACTCCAAACCGACCTCATTTAAATACCCCAATCGATTGGTTATTTCCATGAGAAGACGCTTGGCAATTTTCTGATCATGCTCATTCAACCTCATCGAATCAAAGAATGAATAACAATCACCCACAGGCATATTCACTAAATCAGAAATACTCTTTCCGGCAATTTTCACATAGTTCGCATCCTTCCTGAGTCGCGTACCCTTGCATTCCGGGCAAGGAGTTTTACCCCTATAACGACTCAGCATAACGCGGTATTGAATTTTATACGATTCTGATTCGAGATGCGTAAAGAACTCATTTAACCCACTGAAATATTTATTGCCTTTCCATAGCAATTGGATTTGTTCCTCGCTTAATTCATGGATAGGCTTATGAATGGGAAAATCAAATTTCGAAGCATGATAAATCAGTTGATCTTTCCACTCCCCCATTGTTTCGCCACGCCAGCAGGCAATTCCATCCTGGTATACACTTAACCTTCTGTTGGGCATTACCAGGTGTTCATCAACACCTATAATACTACCGAAACCTTCGCATTTTTTACAAGCGCCAACAGGGTTATTGAATGCAAAAAGATTTACGGATGGTTCTTCGAAAGAAATTCCATCAGCCTCAAAACGATTGCTAAACGATCTAATCTGGTTGGTATCCGCAATTAGAATTTGGCAAATGCCCCGCCCCTCAAAAAAGGCACTCTCCGTGCTATCGGCCATTCGAGTTAATGTCTCTTCTTCTTCATCGACGGCAAGGCGATCAAGCACCAATGATGCTTCCTTCCATTTTGCTATTTCTGCTTCGCAGTCTTCGATTTGAAAGATCTCCCCATTTGAATAGACACGTGAAAATCCCTGTTGAGCGAACACATCAAGACGTTTCTTCCAATCGCCCTCAGACGAAACCGGGGCCATTATGTAAAAGCGAGTTCCGGTTGCATGAGAAGTAATCCACTCGATAACATCGCTGGTGGTATGCCTTTTCACTTCATTACCGCTCACAGGTGAGAAGGTTTTTCCTATTCGCGCAAACAGAAGTTTCAGGTAGTCGTAAATCTCCGTGCTGGTTCCAACCGTTGAACGTGATGACCGACTGATAACCTTCTGCTCGATGGCAACAGCAGGGCTAATGCCCAGGATCGAGTCGACATCAGGTTTATCGAGACGACCTAAAAACTGACGAGCATAGCTACTAAGGCTTTCGACATAGCGACGTTGGCCCTCAGCAAACAAGGTATCGAAAGCCAGAGAGGATTTTCCCGAACCACTGAGCCCTGTTATTACCGTGAATTGAGAGCGCGGGATAGCAACACTTACATTCTTTAAGTTGTGCATTCGTGCACCTTTAATAAGCACGAAGTCTTTGAAATTCAAATCTGTGGGTAACGCTTCCTTCTTCTTCCTGGCCATAAGAGTTGCAAAGTTGGGATAGAAACAAGGTGAACGGACGCGTGTTCACAAAAAGGAATGGGGACCGGGGACTGAGGACCAAGAAAAGAAAATTGCCTTGTTTGGCCTTTTCCGCTTTTCGTCTTATTATTTTTTCTTTTCGTCGAAATAAAACGGGTTAAACGTAACTAAATCAGGGGGATGAAGGTAGAAATAGATGTTTTCACGAAAAGTCCAACTAAGAACAAAGAGCAAAATGAAAAACCTAACCTCCCTATTGCTTTTGACGCTTCTATCAGTCATGACAGGAGTATCACAAAGTTATCCCACCTGCCCTTCCGACAAACTCAACGATTCTTTGATGAATCATAACATTGAATTCAGTCGTAGTTTTTACTACATGGAACATGTGTTGGGTTTGAATCGCGGTTTACATCCGTCGCAACGCACAGATGAAGTCTATACGATTCCGGTTGTAGTTCATGTGATTCACAATGGTGAAGCATATGGCTCAGGAACTAACATCACAGACGAGCAGATTTTCTCAGCTATCGGAGCATTGAATGAAGACTTCCGCCGAATGACAGGAACCAATGGATTTGGAAATGGCGTGGATGTAGGAGTTGAATTTTGTTTAGCGGCGCGCAATCCGAGTGGTCAACCAACCAACGGAATTGTTCGTGTTAATGGAAGTTCAGTTACGAATTACTCTGCAATGGGTATCGAAGCTTCTTCGGGCACCGGTGCTGTAGAAGAGAGTGTGAAAGCCCTTTCCACATGGCCGCGCGCATCATACATGAACATATGGATTGTAAATGAAATTGAAAACAATGATGGCGGTAGCGGTATTCAGGGCTATGCCTATTTTCCGGTTAATAGTCCTATTGACGGTATAGTACTTCTTTACAACGCATTTGGAACAGTAGGAAATCTGAAATCCTACACGAACATGAACCGCACTCTAACGCATGAAGTAGGTCACTACCTAGGTCTATACCATACTTTCAATTCAACTAGCTCATGTTCGGGAGAGACCAATTGTACGACACAGGGAGATCGTGTGTGCGACACTCCGCCTACCATTCAGGCGGGCAGTTGCAGCAGTCCGGCATGCAGCGGAACCCAGCAAGTTGAGAACTATATGGACTATACTTCACAAACGTGTCAGGATATGTTTACGGACGGTCAAAAACTCCGTATGCGCACTACGCTCGAAACTCAGCGTACCAGTATTATGACGTCGATGGGTTGCATGCCAGTCTATCAAAATGACATCGGCGTAACTGCAGTAATAAATCCTACAGGTACAAACTGTGCCGGAGGAATTACACCTCAGGTAACCCTGGCAAATTTTGGAGGTAATAGCCTGACTACAGCAGTTATACAATACAACGTAGACGGTGTAGGAACTTCCACATACAACTGGAGCGGGACAATTGCTCCTGGATCTTCAACTACGGTAACTCTTCCAGCCATTAATCCGGCTGCAGGCTCTCATACATTTTACGCCTGGACATCGTCACCCAATGGAGCAACAGACGAAAACGCTGCGAACAATCAATCGACGGGAATCTTTGCTGTTACCGCAGGAGCTGCAGCAGAACTGGATGTGATACTAGACTATTACGGAACTGAAACCAGCTGGACCATAAGTGATGCCAGCAATGTAATTCTCATGTCAGGCGGACCTTATGTCAATGGACAACAAGGCTTGCATAATGTCACGCCTGTATGTCTGTCAGAAGGTTGTTATACTCTTACTATGAACGACGTATACGGAGATGGCCAGGGCTTTACCAATGGAAGCTTTATACTGACTGCTGCCGACGGGGACATATTGGCACAGGGCGCGGGAAACTGGGGAGATCAATCCATCAATGATTTCTGCGTAGTGGCTACCACCCCTCAAGGTGATGCGCCGGTTGCTTCCTTTACAGTTCAGGACAATTCAATTTGCCGCAACGTTCCGATTGATTTTACAAGTACCAGTACGCAAGCACCTACTGCCTATAGCTGGGCCTTTGAAGGTGGCTCACCAGCTTCTTCCACACAACAAAACCCACAAAACGTAACGTATGCAACAGCTGGTTCATTCGATGTAACGTTGACTGTGACCAACGCCTTTGGATCCCACACCTATTCATGCTCAAATTGTGTCACCGTTTCTGCCGATCCAATCGTTACTCTTACCGGCACTAATCCCGGTTGTAACGCTCAGGCGACAGGAAGTATCACAAGTTCAATTTCAGGAACCGGACCATATACTTATGCATGGAGTAATGGCGCTACAACCGCGAACCTAAGCAATGTGAATGCAGGCAATTATTCTGTGACTGTAACTAACTCACAAGGTTGCTCCGGATCAGCAAGTGCAGTGCTAACAAATCCTGCATCGATGGCACTTTCAGCAACCACGCAAAACGTTAACTGCTCGGGTTCATCAAATGGAAGCATTACACTTAATGTTACAGGCGGAACAGGAACCAAAACCTATCTCTGGAGTAACGGAGCAGCAAATGCAACCCTGAATAATATCGGTGCAGGAGCCTATAGTGTAACAGTTACAGATGCTGCAGGTTGCACTGCAACCGGTAGCTACACCATAACAGCACCCGCAGGAATCGTAATCAGCGGCAATGCATCATCGGTAAGTTGCTTTGGTGGAAACAATGGATCTATTGCTGTATCTGCAACAGGCGGAACAGGTAATAAAAACTTTACATGGAATAATGGTTCAACCGGAGCCAACCTCAGCAACCTTGCATCCGGAGCATACATTGTTACAGCCACCGATGCTAATGGTTGCAGTGCTTCGGCCACATATACCGTTACTGAGCCTGCTATACTTGCCGCAAACTTGTCAGATTTCGATATCGCATGCAACGATCTGAGTGGATCGGCAACCGTTAATCCGACAGGAGGTACTGCACCTTACTCAGTGATTTGGAATAACGGCATAACCGGCAATAACAACAGCAATTTGAATGCAGGCAACTATTCTGTATCAATTACAGACAACAACGGTTGTTCAGCTAATGCATCCTTCCAAATCACCCAAAGTGCCAGTCTGAGTGTATTCTTATCAAGCGAGAACATCTCGTGCAACGGTTCATCAGACGGGCAGATTTCAGGGTCGATTAGTGGTGGTGATCAGAACTATAGCTACGCTTGGAGCAATGGAGCAACAACATCCTCTATTGGTAACCTCTCTGCAGGATCTTATTCACTGACTGTAACTGATGGGGCCGGATGCACCGGCACTGCTTCAGCAGTTGTTGCAGAGCCGGCCGTGCTGACCGTTATTATTGATGCCAATGATGTAACCTGTCACGGACAAAGCAACGGATCAGCAGTTGCATTGGTGCAAGGGGGTACAGCTCCTTATCAATACAACTGGAACAATGGATCAATCGATGAAATAGTGGAAGAGCTCAATGCCGGAAACGTCACAGTAAACGTAATAGATGCCAATGGATGTGCAGCGCAAGCGCAAAACATCATTGAACAACCTTCCATTCTGGTAGCCAATGTTATCATCCTCGGAAGTGAAACTTGCACAGGTAATGATGGCAGTGCAGAAGTAATGGTTGATGGAGGAATACCAACCTATTCCATCTTATGGAGCAATGGTGGCAACAGTAACCAATTGTTGAATGCTGCAGCCGGATCGTATCAAGTTACGGTAAGTGATGCCAATGGATGCGCTATTCAGGCCATCGCCGAAATTGCCTATAACTGTGAAGCAGTTATACCGCCAACACAACTAAGCCAACTCTTCTGCAACACATCAGACTTCGGTATGACAGGAACACTAGCCTGTGATCCGGTTGAGGGCGCAGAACAATACATGTGGCGTGTTTCAACTCCAACAGGTACCATTCTTCTTGATGAGTTCACCACAGATGTTTACTTCACCATGTCATTTGTTCCCGGTTTGCAATACAACACGACATACGTACTCGGTATCAAAGCAAAAGTGAATGGCAATTGGGGACCGTTTGGCGACTATTGTTCGGTAACAACAGAAAATATTGAACTGCCTATAACAGGAATCGCTGAGTCTGACTGCGGATCTGTAATTGCAAACTGGGGCGAAACAATTGAAGCAATTAACATCGAAGGAGCTCTCAATTACGAGTGGCACATTACCGGCGACAACTACGACTGGACAACATTCACAACAAGTCCTGTCTTAACCATTGCGAATGACATGCAATTACTTGCCGGCGAAAACTACGAGATTAGTGTTCGATGCGCTCTTGGCGGAGGTTTGATCACCAACTGGAGCGATGCATGTGCATTTTCAGTAGCGTTGGAGCTACCTATTGAGGAAGCGAATTCATCAGCATTCCAATTCAACGTGTTTCCAAACCCCAACGATGGAAACAACTTGAGTATCGAATGGGGGCACTCAAACAGTGAACTAGGAAGTGCTACAATAACAATTCGCGATGCTGCCGGAAAGCAAGTTATCTC
>Ga0315903_10006671_pt1 | contig 14658 bp, 15 predicted proteins | sample LakEriMetagenome_7_FD_203524 | JGI IMG/M metagenome (GOLD analysis project Ga0315903, IMG submission 203524) | Freshwater fungal communities from buoy surface, Lake Erie, Ohio, United States - Buoy 2 MA119 | ecosystem: Environmental > Aquatic > Freshwater > Lake | place: USA: Lake Erie, Ohio...
TGGTTGTGGACGCACCGCAGTGCGTCCTTACACTCGTGCACGCGTATGGTATGTGTGGAGTTGCGGAGGACTTGGGTTGGTTGATGTGGGCGCACCGCAGTGTGTCCTTACACGCTTGCATACGCAGGCATGGTGCAGCTTGGCAAAGGGCGGTTGCTACTTCACTACTTCACCATTTCACTATTCACCCTTCTCTCCCTATCTTCGCGTCCCCAAAAAAGAGCGCTATGATGATTACCATTACGCTTCCCGACGGTTCGAAGCGGGAGGTTGAAAAGGGCACAACTGCCATGCAAGTCGCACAGTCGATCAGCGAAGGCCTTGCCCGCAATGTATTAAGTGCTGAAGTAAATGGCGAGGTCATCGATGCTACACGCCCCATTGATTCCGATGCAACGCTTAAGCTGCATACCTGGAATGATGATGCCGGCAAAAGCACCCTGTGGCACTCATCGGCACACTTGATGGCTGAGGCGCTTGAAGCGCACTATCCGGGTATCAAGCTGGCTATTGGTCCGCCTATCGAAAACGGTTTTTACTACGATGTGGACTTCGGCGATACAGAATTTTCGCAAGCCGATTTTGCCAAGGTGGAAAAAACGATGCTCGACCTCGCACGCCAGAAGAACGAATACATGCGTAAGGAAGTTTCGAAGGCCGACGCTATTCAATTCTTCCGCGAGAAGGGTGATCAATATAAACTGGAGCTCATCGACGGACTGGAAGACGGTCAAATCACCTTCTACACGCAAGGTAATTTCACCGACCTATGCCGTGGCCCTCATATTCCGAACACCGGATTTATCAAGGCGGCTAAGCTGCTCAACGTAGCCGGAGCCTACTGGCGCGGTGATGAGAAAAATAAGATGCTCACCCGTGTTTACGCTATTACCTTCCCGAAACAATCAGAGCTTGAAGATTATCTGAAGCTGTTGGAAGAAGCCCGCAAGCGCGATCACCGCAAACTGGGAAAGGAACTCGGACTTTTTGCTTTCTCGCAGAAAGTAGGAAGTGGTCTTCCGCTATGGTTGCCGAAAGGCACCGACTTGCGCATGCGCCTCACGGCTTTCCTCACGGATGCACAAAAGAAAATGGGGTATTTGCAGGTAATCACCCCGCACATTGGCTCGAAAGAATTATACGAAACCAGCGGACACTGGGAGAAATACGGTAAAGACAGCTTCCAACCCATCAGCACCCCACAAGAGGGCGAGATGTACATGCTCAAGCCGATGAACTGTCCGCATCACTGCGAAATTTTCAAGACCGAACCTCGCTCATACCGCGATCTTCCATTGCGCCTGGCGGAGTTCGGAACGGTATATCGCTACGAACAAACGGGCGAGCTGCACGGACTCACCCGCGTGCGCGGATTCACTCAAGACGATGCGCATATTTTCTGTACCGTTGATCAGGTGAAGGAAGAAGTAGGAAAGGTGATTGACCTCGTGCTTTACATCTTCAAAACCCTGGATTTCCCGGACTTCCTCGCACAGGTTTCTTTGCGCGACCCCGGTAATCCATCGAAGTATATCGGTTCAGACGCCAACTGGGAAGCCGCCGAGCGTGGTATCCAGGAAGTGGCTCAGGAAAAGGGATTGAAGACCGTGGTGGAGTATGGCGAAGCCGCTTTCTACGGTCCGAAGCTCGACTTTATGGTGCGCGATGCCATTGGACGCCGCTGGCAGTTGGGGACCGTTCAGGTCGACTACAACCTCCCGGAACGTTTCGAATTGGAATACACAGGTGCTGATAACCAGAAGCATAGGCCGGTGATGATTCACCGCGCTCCGTTCGGTTCGATGGAGCGCTTTGTGGCTATTCTCATTGAACACTGCGCCGGACAATTCCCGCTGTGGCTCACGCCGGAGCAGGTGAAAATCCTGCCGGTATCAGAAAAATACAATGATTACGCGCAAAGTGTAGCAAAAGAGTTAATTTCTTACGATATTCGCGCCCTCGTTGACGAAAGGAACGAGAAAGTTGGGAAGAAAATCCGCGACGCGGAAATGGAGAAAGTGCCTTACATGTTGGTAGTTGGTGAGGAAGAACAAGGTGCAGGAACCGTATCGGCGCGTAAGAAGGGTGAAGGTGATATTGGTGCTCTGACAATTGCCGATTTCGCCAACAAAGTGAACGAAGAAATAAAGGCCATGCTGTCAGCACAGTAAGGCGTTGAGATAAGTATAACGTAAAACAGGAGGAGCCATTAACGCACCGCAAAACAGGGCGATGAGAGGTCGCAGATCACTCGAACCCGAACATAAGCTAAACGAAAAAATCACCGCCGCCGAAGTGCGCTTGGTGGGTGAGAACATTGAACAGGGTGTTTATACACGTGCTGAAGCGATTCGTATGGCGCAAGACATGGAGCTCGACTTAATCGAGATTTCCGGAAATGCTGTTCCACCTGTTTGTCGTATCTGGGATTACAGAAAGTTTCTGTATGACCAGAAGAAGAAGATGAAGGAGATTAAGGCCAAGCAAACGAATGTTACTACTAAGGAAATTCGTTTCGGCCCGAACACTGACGATCATGACTTCGACTTCAAACTCAAGCACGCTAAAGCGTTCTTGCTTGAAGGAGCTAAAGTGAGAGCCTATGTGCATTTCAAAGGCCGCTCAATTGTGTACAAGGATCGCGGTGAAATTTTATTGACGCGTTTCATTCAGGAACTCATGGAATACGGCCTACCTGAACAAATGCCCAAGCTCGACGGAAAGAGAATGTTTATCATTATCAATCCGAAGAAAAAATAACAACGGAAGTAATTTTTAATAATCAATACAATGCCTAAATCAAAAACCAAGTCCGGCGCGAAGAAGCGATTCAAGCTCACCGGCACAGGAAAGATTAAGCACAAAAAGGCGTTCAAGAGACACATCCTCACCAAGAAGGAAACTGCGCGTAAGCGTGCCCTTGGTAACGATGCTATCGTGCACCCCGCTGATGCTAAATCAATCAGGAGACAATTGCTCGTCCCAACCGCTTAATCCCGGTAAAACAGAGCAGGTAAGTTTAACCCGACAATTGGTCTTAAGAGCAGCATAACACCTGCCGCCAACGTCAAAAAACATTAACACTATGCCACGCAGTAAAAATGCAGTAGCCTCCAGAGCCAGGAGAAAGAAAGTCTTAAAATTGGCCAAAGGGTATTTCGGTTCACGTAAAAACGTATGGACCGTTGCCAAAAACGCAGTAGAAAAGGCGTTGACCTATGCTTACGTAGGTCGTAAACACAAGAAGCGCAACTTCCGTTCTTTGTGGATTGCTCGTATCAACGCAGGTGTGCGTCCGTATGGAATGTCATACTCTGAGTTTATGGGTAAGGTGCACAAGAATGGTATTGAACTCAACCGTAAGGTGCTAGCCGACTTGGCGATGAACCATCCGGAAGCTTTCAAAGCAGTTGTAGACAAAGTGAAATAAGGTTTAACGCCCCTCACGATATAAGAAAGCGCACTTCGGTGCGCTTTTTTCATTTAATTCTGAATTGCCATGGCCTGAAAGGGCCGCTAAAACAAGTGTTTCGTATACATTTGTCATTCGTCCAAATTGCAATTACCATGAAGTCGAAAATTCTATCCGCGTTACTTTCCGGTTCACTTTTCATTCTATTTAATACGATCCAGAGCCATCATGCGTCGGCCCAAACTAGCGATCAATTTTCGGATAAGGCTGTTTGGATGAATACGGACTACAAGCTGACGCTTGATAATCTGAATGAGAAAATTGGGGTTGTAGTCATAAGCGATGAGCGCTGCGTCGAGTGTGGTTATTACCTGCGCCAATTAAACGCCTTGGCGCAACGAATAGCGGCTATTCAACTGGTAGAGATAATGGTTGCCGATACTGCTAATCCGCTTTCCAGAAAACACTTGCTCAATTATATTCAGCGCAATGCCTTCAATCATCCTATTGGAATTTTCCCGGATCTGTCAGGTTTTAGAGACACAGGGATTAAATCCGCTCCCTTCTTTTTGTTGTATGAAAAGGGAAAGCGCACGGTGGCTGCAGGAGGTCATGATGGTTTCGTTGCCCTAACCAAACGCATGGAGATTTTGGAAGAGCAGGGTGATGTTTTTTCCTCTTGTCAAACCCACCAATTTCGGTCGTTTATTGATCCCGCCTCTTTTGCTAATCCTGTTGTTGAAACCCCCACCTATATCGCATTTGAAGAGGGGGGTGAGCATGTGTTTTTAAATGATGCTGCCCACAACAGACTTATTGAGTTTGATGGCAATGGTTCGATCACGCACTTAATTGGTTCGACTCTTCCTGGTTACTTTGATCAAAATATTTACACCTCGCAGTTCAATAGGCCCGGTGGAATGGTGCATGCAAATGGAAAGCTTTTTATTGCCGACACCTACAACAACCGTGTGCGCGTTATAGACATGGCATCAGAGCAGGTGTCATCGTTGCTGGGTAGTGGTTTTATTACCTGGAAGAAGGTGAAGGCAGTTGACTCACGTTTTGAACCTTTCGGGCTGCCTATTGACCTTGCTGTATTGGGCAATATGCTCTACGTACTCAGTGCCACGACCAATCAATTGTTCGAAGTGGATATGAAAGATGGTGCCGCCCGACTCTTGTGCGATTTACCGGAAAGCAATTCCGGATTACTCCGAAACTGTCCGGTCAATATCAACGCAGGTACGAATGTGTTGTATGTAACTATGGCTGACGGTAAAGCGTGGAAGGTGGATCGGAAAGGAAAGATTTCTGAATTGAAGAAGGGAACTCCCTATCGATTTGTATCCGTTTGCGAATGGAAAAATGGCATTACCGGTGTTACACGTAACGGGCGCGTCGTTTACCTAGAAGAGGGGAAAGACTGGAAGGTTATTGGTAAACAAGAAATGGATGGTAAGCCCAGAAACGATATTCAAGTGCAAGGTGCCACTGATGCTATGGTTAAAGATGGTGATTTATATGTGGTGGATAGCGATAACCATTTGGTGCGTATGCTAGGTTCAACGGAGGATAAACTCATGAAGAACTTTTGGTTTCGACCTTCGCAAGAGTTGGTGGGTTTTGACGCAGCGAACATGAGCGGCGACCTCGTTGTACTCGATACTCTTTTCATGGATAAGTTGCCGGCTAAAATGCATGTGCTGCTTGATCTGGAAGGTTATAAAGTAGTGGCTCAAGGACAGAATGAGTTGATACCCGCCGACATGTCGGGCAAGGCCGTCATCGAAACGGATAAGCTCATGAAGGATGAGTTTTCAATAATCGTTCAGCCTGATTTTACCGAAATGGATGTCCTCTTTGAACTGTATTTGACACTTGAAAACCCCGAAAACAAAGGTTTGTTCTTAATTAAGAGGTCGTATGTGGTTTTACCAATTGCGAAGCAGGAGGGCGCAGATCTTATTCAGGAGCAGGTCTTGAAACCGAGCTTGCTTCCTCACTAAATTATTTTCGGTCTGTTATTCGGCTGAGTGCAACGGCGGCTTCTGTATAGGTGGGTTGAATAGCGAGTGCCTTGCGATAATCAGATTCCGCTTCTCCTGTTTTATTCATGCTTTCATTGCACAGTCCGCGATTGTAGTACGCTTGATAGTAATCGGGGAAAATCGTTACAGCGTTGGTGAAATAATGCGCAGCACTGTCGTATTGCTGAAGGTATTCCAGAAATACAAAACCTTTGTTGAAATGAGCGGCCACAAATGTTGGGTCAATTTTCAAGATCTCGTCATAGCAAGTAAATGCTTCTTTGTATCGTTCCTTTTTACTGTCGCCGGTTTCCTGCAAATACATTGCTTTATTGTACCAGGCTTCAATGCTGCGTGGGCGAATACCAATGGCGGAAGAGTAGTATTCTTTGGCCAAATCGCTCTTTCTGGCGGCGTATAACAAGGCCACTTCTATGTATGCATCATAATAATTGGGGTCCACTTCAATGGCTGTTTTATAAGAAGAGGCTGCCAGATTGGTATCGCCCAATGTTCTGAAAAGTCTGCCTTTCAGATAGTAGGCTTCGGGTTCAAATTCGTTCACCTTTAAAGCCGTATTCAATTGAGTTTTGGCTATGTCGTAATTTCCAAGAACGATGTCGATGCCCGTTTTCTTTAACAAGCCTTTTACGTTCAAGGAGTCGTAGCGCAGACATGTTGAGTAGTCGTCGTACGCTTCCTTCACTTTTTCCTGCTTGAAATACAATTCGCCTCGAACGAGGTAGATATCTGCTTGGGTGGAATCTATGCCAATGGCTCTTTGAACGTCAAGGTATGCATTGGGATACATGGCTCTGTCGCCCCAATAACGTGCGCGTTCCAGATAGGCAGCATAATCATTTGGATTATCGATGATTCTTTGATTAATAGCACGCAAAAGAGAGTCGAGCTGTGCGAGTGAATCCGCCTGCGCATCTAACACAGAGTTAATTGAATTAGTTTGATGTTGAACGCCATCGCAGGAGTGCAAGAAGATTAGCGAGCAAAATGAAATCAGAATCGAAAGGATGCGCATGAGGTAGAAACGAATAAAATGAAAAAGGCCCCCGATTATTCGGAGGCCAAATTTCGCACTTTCTCACCATTCCCCCAAAAAGCAGAGTATTGGCTGATGGGTTGATTGCGGGGGAGTGGCCTTATTACTTCGAAAGTTATGCTGTTACCAGGTTCTTGGCAGCAATGGCTTCCTTCACCTTGGTCTCGATTTCTTCCATCAAATCCGGATTGTCTTCGAGCAGTTGCTTCACGGCATCGCGGCCTTGACCCAATTTGGTTTCGTTGTAGCTGAACCATGAACCGCTCTTCTTCACTACGTTCAGGTCGACGCCCATATCGATGAGTTCACCTACGCGGCTAATGCCATGACCGTAGATGATATCGAACTCAGCGGTGCGGAATGGTGGAGCTACTTTGTTCTTCACGATTTTCACCTTGGTGCGGTTACCGATAGCGTTTTCACCGTCTTTGATTTGCTGTGAACGACGGATGTCGATACGCACTGAAGCATAGAATTTCAATGCATTACCACCGGTAGTCGTTTCGGGGTTTCCGAACATCACTCCGATTTTCTCGCGCAATTGGTTGATGAAGATGCAGCAACAACCTGTCTTGCTGATGGTCGATGTGAGCTTACGCAATGCCTTCGACATCAAACGAGCCTGAACACCTACGTTGCTGTCACCCATTTCTCCTTCGATTTCGGCACGCGGAGTAAGAGCAGCTACTGAGTCGATTACGATGAGGTCAATGGCGCCTGAACGAATGAGGTTGTCAGCGATCTCCAATCCTTGCTCGCCATTATCGGGCTGTGAAATGAGTAGATTTTCGGTGTCAACACCCAACGCCTCTGCGTAGAATTTATCGAACGCGTGTTCCGCATCGATGATGGCACAAATACCGCCCGCCTTCTGGCACTCGGCAATAGCATGGATGGCCAAGGTTGTTTTACCCGACGATTCCGGACCGTAGATTTCTACGATACGTCCTTTTGGGTAACCGCCTATGCCCAAGGCCAAATCCACACCGATAGAACCGCTGGGGATAACCTCAATTTGCTCGGTGGCTTCGTCGCCGAGTTTCATTACAGCGCCTTTACCATACGTCTTTTCCAACTTGTCCATGGCGAGTTGGAGCGCCTTCATTTTTTCTTTGTTTACATCAGCCATTGTATTGTGTTTTAAAAGTTAGCTATCCTTGAATAGTGACGCAAGGTATGTGGGCCAGATTGTAAACTATTTACAACGAAAAAGAATTTATGAGCATGAAATTAAAAGTTGCGAGGATAGGCGGGCGGAGCGAGGGGAATAATATTCCAATAAGGATTGTAGGAAAGAAGGAATTTAGGATTGTAGTGCGCGGCGAGTGTTCTCATTCAGCTTCTGCTACAGATATTCTTCATGGATTTTTTGAGAAATGGAATCCAATGACAATCACAAAGATTGCTCACACCCCCTATAATCCTACTCTCCTGCAATCCTACTTCCTTTTCTCAGGGTACAAATCCCGTATCACAAAAAACGCCACGAGATAGATACCCGTGAAAATAGATGCATACATGAAGCTGCGTTCTTCGCCGGCATAGCGCATATTACCGACTCCGTTCTGCAAATAGTCGGTATACATTCGATGTGAAATGTACCAGCTTAACAGGAACAGGCATGGTGCAATACAGAGGTAGATAATGCGTGTTTTTTTCGACATGGTACTTATAGATTTCGGCTTCCAAAAATAGCGCTTCCCACACGTATCATCGTGCTGCCTTCTTCGATGGCCATTTTCCAGTCGCCGCTCATGCCCATGGAGATTTCACGAAAGGTTGGTAAAGAGCTAAACGCACCCGATTGTAACGCGTCGAAGGTCGATTTCAAGTGCTGAAACTCACTGCGAACAAGTTGAAGGTCGTCTGAAAAAGAAGCCATGCCCATAAGTCCGCACAGTTCAACACCGGGATAATCCTGTGGGTTGAACGCGGAACTTTGCTCCAAGAGTTCTGCCGGTGAGAAGCCGAACTTGCTTTCTTCTTGCGCTATATGCACCTGCAGCAGACATTGGATGGTGCGGTTGTTTTTAACGGCTTGCTTGCTTATTTCTTTCAATAGCTTGAAACTGTCCACACCGTGAATGCAGTGCACGAACGGTGCAATGTACTTCACCTTGTTGCTTTGCAGGTGGCCAATGAAATGCCATTCAATATCAGCCGGAAGCAGCGGTTGCTTTTCGGTCAACTCCTGCACATAGTTTTCTCCGAATATGCGCTGGCCGGCGTCGTATGCTTGTTGAAGATCGGATACCGGTTTCGTTTTCGAAACAGCGATAAGGCGAACGTGAGCGGGAAGTTCTTTGAGAAGAGTGTGTATGTTGTCAGCGATAGATGCCATGTCAGAACTCATAAACAACTAACCCGCTGCGAAGTTTGGGTTCTACCCACGTGCTTTTGGGTGGCATGGTTTGACCTGCATCGGCAATGCGCTTGATATCATCGACCGTTGGAGCAAACAATGTAAAAGCAGCGCCTGTGCCTTGCTTGTCGACGGCTTGACTCAGCGCGTCAAGGCCTTTCGGACCTTCCATAAAACTGATGCGCTTGTCTTTGCGTAAATCGGAAATTCCGAAGATGGGCTCTAGCACCAGGTCGGTGAGTAACTGCACGTCTAGAACTTCTGAGGCTTCTTTCAACACGAGTTTATACCAGTTGTTTTCTATGTACAATCCAATTTCTCCTTTGCGATGCGGATGCACGGCTGCATGAGATGGTGTTATTTCGAATGAATGGCTCAATCGCTCAATGACTTCTGTAGCACTTAATCCGTTGAGGTCTTTCACGATTCGATTGAACTCATAGATGCGCACGTTTTCTTCCGAAAGAATATAGGCGAGGCAAAAGCGCATCGGGTCGTTTTCATTCGAAATCGATTCCTTGTGTTTTTCGAACAACAATGCGCTACTGCTGCTGCGGTGATGACCGTCGGCGATGTAGAAGGCATCGTGACCACGATATGCTTCTGCAATCGCTTCAATGGACGCGGTATCATCCAATACCCAAAACTGATGGTGCACTTTGTTGGTCGTGGTGAAGTCGTATTCCGGACGCTCGCGAGTCTTTTCGGCGATGATATCATCGATTGTTTTGCTGTCGCGCGCCATGAGCAACACCGGCTCTGCGTTGATCTTCGTAATATCGAGGTATTGCACAAAGGTCTCTTCCCGTTTGGCAAGGGTCTTCTCGTGGATTTTGATTTTGCCGCTCAGATAATCATCGACCGAAACTGCGCCAATGATACCTGTAAACGCATGTCCTGCTTTGATCTGACGATAGATGTAAAGGCTAGGTGTGTCATCGCGTTGTAGAATACCTTGGGCCAAAAACTCGTCGTACTTGCCGCGCACCTGCTTGAAGCGCTCACCTAAGTCCACCGTCTTGTGCAAGTTCGTCGCTGTCATATCCGGATGGATGATGTGCAGAAAGCTGAACGGGTTCTCCGTCAACTTTGACCTCAGTTGCAACGCCGTGTAACTCACATACGAGCGCGATGCCACAAGGTGCACTTTGTCGCGCGTGGGGCGAACGGCTCGGAAGGGGAGGAGGGAGGGCATAAATAGGGACTAATGACTAGTGACTAGTGACTAGTGACTAGTGACTAATTTTCCGTCAAAGATAGGAGGGAAGTGGATTATCGGCAAAGTGCCCTAGATGGTGGAAGTCTCTGCTAACTCTGCGCCATTGCGGTAAAAAAGTAATAGTTAGAATTGTCTGAAACTATTGCCCTCCAATTTGAATGCACCATTTTCGTGCGAGCCTACCCAGATAACGCCATGTTTGTCTTGGTAAACACAAAACGCGGTGACACTTTTACCATCGACTGTGATGGGAAAGTGTTCGATGTTTTCACCGTCAACCTTCCAGATGCCATCTGAATAGGTTGCTATCCAGAGATTGTTTTCCTTATCTTTTACAATCGACAGATACTCCTTGATTTCACCCTCGGTTTTGCCGTCCAAACTGCCAATGCTTTTTTCTCGTTTGTAGAGTGTTGTACTTGAAGCCTTGTCAACGTTAGCGTCAATGATATATAGATACTCGGTATTAAACCAGAAATGGCCATTGGCATCTTCCGCAATGGATCGAACTCCATTGGCCGGTCCGTTGTGAAGTTCGGTAACATCGGTTTCGGTTATCCAGTCGAATGTTTTGCCATTGTATCGGCATGCGCCCAACAGCGCTGTCCCAAACCACATGTTCTGATGGCTGTCTTTGTAGATGCAATAGATGGAATAAGGATTTGCATGGTGCGGATTTTTTCGAATGTATTCATCGCCCAAAGGCATTCCGGGAAGTTGCAATCGGTGGAGGTTTGTGCCGTCAAAACGATAGACAGACGCATGATGCTCCAGGTCTCTGAACCATATGTCGTTTGGATTCAATTGCCAATTGTCTTCCAGAATTGAAGTTGTTGCTATTGTCGCGAAATGATTGTCGGTGAATCTGCACAACCCTTTACTAGTATTGATGTATATGTTGCCCGATTTATCCTCTTGAATTTCTTCGACTCGGTTATGGGGCAAACCGTCTCGCGTGGTAAAATGAACGAGTGAAACACCGTCGAACTTGTACAATCCGCTTTCCCAACTTCCAAACCAGTGATTGCCTTTCGTATCTTCGAATAGGGTCATGATGTTATGACCCAATTCACTCACGGTATCTCCCGTGGCAGGGGTGGCGATTCCATTTATCGGATGAACACCAGGTGTTTTAATTTGTCCATTACATGAAGTAAGCACAGACAAGATTCCGAATAGAAGAGGAATGTTCAATTTCATGGATAGTCGAAGGTATGATATGAAACCGAGAAGGAGCAGGCCGCGCATATATTCCTCTGCTACCTCTGCGCCTTTGTGCTCAAACTACAAACCGCAACTCGCTGGTTAAGGTTGAAAAGAAAATTTCATTATTTAGACATGTAGCGTTTTGCGGTTCTAAAGATGAAATCTTGTGCCAACATAAGCGTATCTTTTTTATAGCATTCATTCGTTAGAATTATTCGGTGAATACGCATCAACTCTTCATCTTTGGAAAGAATGTTATTAAGAGTTCGAACAACTCTGAAGAATCTCTCAAACTCACCTGTGCCTGGTATATCTGCAGCCCTCACAACTTCCATAAAGGTTTTGAATTCTGTGAATTTGTAAATGGCATATTTTTCAGGGAAGCGAAAAGCCAAATACGTTGAAACAATTCTTTGGCCATCATGAAAATGATTTTTCATTGATGTATCGGCCTCGGAAATTTCTTCCAGAATTTTATCGCAGTGGAAGACAAAACGTTCAACACGTTTATCAACCCCTTCTTCTTCATTGTAAAGCCCCCGAAACATATTTCGCACTCTTTCTTGGTCGTGGTCGATGAATCGAAGCATTACTGATTTTGGAAACCAATGAGTGCCGGCCCACAAGTTATTGCTGTATTTACTTTTGAAACTGTTTTCATACATCTGCTTGAAGTCTGTAGCTTCTATGTTCCAATTCTCTTCAAAGTTTTTAAGAGCCTCCCACTTATATAGCTCGTCATATTCTGACGATACTAAAAACTTCTTGTAGTGATCTTTTTCTTTATTAATTATATCTAATACCATGGTTCTTTAATGGGGTTGCGATGTTGCTGAATAAGTGAGTTGTTGGGGCGCGATCGCAACAGCAGAGTAGTAGTTTACACATGCTGTTAAAAGGGAAAACGATGTTATGTGATGAACAGTCCTTGCTTTTTTATCAAGGATTTTTTTTGAATTCAAGATAGTCCGAAGTATTTGAATCTCCATATCGCAAACAATCCATGCTCACGTAATTTGAAGGGTCCAGCGAAATTTTACTATCCTCAAGGCTGAAAATAAGCAAAGGCGATTCCATTGCGCTTTGTTTATCATCATTGTAGAATGCCTGCTGTCCTTTTAAATATGCAACACCCGCTTCCTCGCTTAAACAACCCCATTCGTCATTAACGCCCCATTTAATTGTGAAGTCAAACGAAACACCGTCCTTATGATTTGAGATTACTAGTTTCTGTTTGGCAGAGTTAAGGTATGAGCCGTTAAGGCTTTGTGCTGTGGTGTTTATGCTAATGCATACCACTATAACAAGCGAAAGGATTTTGAGAATGTTTTTCATTTTATTGTAAGTTTAAATGGATTGATATTGAATGTAATATTTTAATCAAATACGTTTCCGTCATATTCACCTTGGATAACAGATCGGGTGATACCTGGAATCTAGAGGAGTTCTTTTTTGATGGCTATTCACCACCCGGCAGCCCTTCAACCTTTGCTTTATAAATCAGTTTATCGTTTTCCTTGATTTCCAGTGTAAATGTGGCATCGGTTTCACCAATCATTTTTTTGTTTTCTATAGTGTATTCACCATTTTCAGGTAACGCGATTCCTGATTTATCGAAGATAGTTGAACCGTTTGATGATTTTACCTTAATGTTCAGATCTGTGTAATTGCCTGAAAGAATAAATTTAAAAGGATCAGAATAATTGATGAAGTATTTATTGTCTTTACCGCCTTCAGAGTTATGCCACTTACCGTCACCACCCCACTCAACCAATTTGGTTTCAAGTCGAACATTGAGTTTTTTTTCAACGGGAACAACCACCTGATTTTTGGTGGTGTCAACGACGTTAATGACCTGCGACTTGGTCGTATCTCTAGATGAGTCTGTAGAGGTTGTTTCAGGATTTGAGTTGCTGCAACTGTTTAATAATGTGGCTGAACATAGAATCGTGAAACTGCGGATGATGTGTTTTTTCATTGATCGTATTATGAAGCAAATATGAGAGTTTGAATGGCGATATACATAAAGCTAATGTAGCAATTTTAGCGTATGGAATAAGTAATTGCTTGCTGAATGCAAATCAATATAGTAAGGTTCGGGTTTTCGGATATTTTTCCTCCTTCGACTTCGTATTATTTCGCGTCTACAACAAACAGAAGATTAATTCCGACGGATTCGAATTGAGGATCGCGAATTAATTACGTTCTACAATCCTTCTCACATTCTCCGCAATCTCCAACCCAATGCGCTCCTGCGCTTCTACCGTGCTCGCGCCGATGTGAGGAGTAGCAATGATGCCCGGGTGCGAGAGGATTTCCGGATTAGCGTTCGGTTCGCCGACAAATACATCGAGGCATGCCGCACGTACCTTCCCGCCATTGAGATGTTCTATCAGGGCTGTCTCGTCAATAACACCGCCTCTCGAGGTGTTGATTAGAATGACTCCTTCTCTCAGATACTGGAATTCTTCGCTTCCAATCACTGCCGAACCATCGGCCTGCTTGGGAACGTGGAGCGATACGATATCGGCTTCACGCAGCAACGCATGGAAAGGCATGTAAGGAACATTGACGTGAACGCTTTGTCCGCCCATGTCGATAGTGAGCGTCTTATATTCATCAGTGGTGCGGTCGCATGCAATTACACGCATGCCGCATCCAAGAGCATAAGAGGCAAGGCTCTGACCAATACGCCCGAAACCTACAATGCCAATGGTCTTGCCGCGCAACTCAAATCCTTTGCTGTATTTCTTCTTGAGAGTTTCAAATGCTTTTCCGTCGGCGGAGTGCATGTTGCGTCCACTATCATACACGCCACGCGCAGCGGCAAACAACACTGACATCACCAATTCCGCAACGGCTTGCGAACTCGAAGCAGGTGTGTTGAACACATCAACGCCCTTGCTGCGCGCATAGTCCGCGTCGATGTTATCGATACCTACGCCACCGCGACCAATGAATTTCAATCCCGGACACGCATCAATCAAGTCTTTGCGTGCAGTAGTTGCACTGCGCACTAAGAGGCCGTCGTAGCCTTCGGCGTTTATGGCCGCAGCCAGATTTTCCTGTGCTACTTTTTCAGTGACTACGGTGCAGCCCATGGCTTCAAGGGCTTTCTTACCGGTGCTGTCGATGCCGTCGTTGGCGAGGATTTTCATGAGGTGGTCTTTTGTGTCTATGTCTGTGCTATGTCTGTCTCTGGGTCGTGGACGCACTGCTGTGCGTCCTTGCTTTGGCTTATCACAGAGGTGGCTGTCAGCGTGTCTCTGTGGTCGTGGACGCACTGCAGTGCGTCCTTACCCTGGCTTCTCTCAGGGGGCTTGCTGTGCCTGTCTCTGTGGTCGTGGACGCACTGCAGTGCGTCCTTGCGTT
>Ga0315903_10006680_pt1 | contig 14650 bp, 11 predicted proteins | sample LakEriMetagenome_7_FD_203524 | JGI IMG/M metagenome (GOLD analysis project Ga0315903, IMG submission 203524) | Freshwater fungal communities from buoy surface, Lake Erie, Ohio, United States - Buoy 2 MA119 | ecosystem: Environmental > Aquatic > Freshwater > Lake | place: USA: Lake Erie, Ohio...
ATGCTGGTTGTTGTTGCCCTCTGTCCCCGAAGGATCGAGGGTTACGCTAGTTGTTACTTGCTCAAGCTGGTGATCAACGAGATCAGCGGCATGAAGAGCGAAATCACAATGAAGCCGACCGCCACCCCGAGGAAGACGATCAACAACGGCTCGATCAACTTGGTCAAGCCTTCGGTCATGACGCGGACCTCTTCGTCGTAGTTGTCGGCGATCTTGTAGAGCATCGTGTCGAGCTCCCCCGTCTCCTCGCCGACGTCGATCATGTTGACGACCAAGTCATCGATGACCCGCGACCGGGTCTTGAGCATGTACAGAGCGGCGCATATGAATGAACCGATTCCGAGGGCCCCCAAGCTCATGTAGAGCAACTGGGTCGACGCCCCCTTCTGCAGAACCTTGCCACCTTCGGCAGCCTTGCCCGCTCCGCGACCGGCGGTCAAGGCGACCGACAGCATCATGATCCCCGGGAACGCGCCCATCCACATCCAATAGAACAACGCCAGCGGATGGAAACCGAGGTAGGAATTCTCCTTCATCGGCTTGGCAATCGTTTCCCCTTCCCGAATCGCATCGCTGACCTTCGAGTAAATCCGCTCGAACATCGCGTTGCCCGACGTTTCGCGCGTGATGTTCAAAGCCTCGAGGATCGGCACACCGCTGGTGACCAGCGTCCCCAAGGTTCGGGTGGTCCGGGCCAAAATGTTCTTCTCCACCAAGTTGCCGAAGATCGGAACCTTGATGATGAACATGTCGTACCCCATCCGCCCATGCCGGAACTTGCGAATCAATTTGCCGATCAGCCAGACGACCACCGGCAGGAGCATCATCAGCCACCAGTAGTTGACGACGTAGTCGCTCATGGCCATCAGCAGCAGCGTCGGTGCAGGGAGCTTCAGTTCGAACTCGTCGAACATTTTCTTGAACGTGGGGACGATGAAGTACATGATCCCGGCCAAGATCCCGGTCGCGACCAAAACGACCGCGACGGGGTAGATCATGGCCCCTTTGACTTTTCGCTTGAGCGACTCGGCCCGCTCCAGGAACTCCGCCAAACGCTGCAGAATGGTTTCCAAGGCACCCCCGGCCTCACCGGCCTTGATCATGTTCACGTACAAACGGCTGAAGACCTTGGGGGATTTCGACATGGCTTCCGACAGCGTCGAGCCGGTCTCGATCTCGTCGCAGATGTCCATCAACGCATTCTTGAGCTTGCCACCCTTGATGTTGTTTTCCAAGATGCGGAGCGATCGCAAGATCGGCAGACCGGCGTCCTGGAGAATCGACAACTGGCGCGTGAAGGTGCAAATGTGCTTGGTCTTGGCTCCCCCCATGGCGAAGGGACGCTTCTTCTTTTGTCCCACCCCGCCCGTTTTCGCCGCACCCTTCTTCAGGGACAGCTTCGTGACGAAGTATCCCATCTGGCGGATCGTATTCTGCGCTTCTTCTTCGGTCGTCGCCTCGATCACATCCTTGATCTCTTGCCCGGTGCGATCCATGGCTTCGAACTGATACATTGGCATGGCTACAAGTTCCTCGAAGGGAAAGGTGTGTGTTGTCGCCCGGTGGGATCCTAAGCAACCGCGACCGGACCGTTATGAATTTAATCGAAAACGGGCCGTCTTGCTCGCTAAAATGCGATGAATCCGATGCCGCGGCTGGCAAGCCGAGGTAACGGATGGGAGTCGGTGGAGTGTGTGATGAGGTTAGGGCCAGTCGACTCGAACCAGCATGGGTATTGTTGGGTTCCCAACGGGGGGAGTCCAGTTTTTTGCGTTTTTTCATCCTCCGAGGGAAAAATCGCGCGGGGGATTTGGTTCGTAGTACGGGCTTGTGCCGGCGGAAGCGAGAAAAGCGGTCATGGATGGTTCACCACCGCTTGGCAGCGGTAGCTACGGCGTCGCTTCCCAAGGCCCTCGTGACACGGCCGACAAAAGTGAGCCTGAGGCGCTAGCCGAGTTCGTTCAACATGCAAAAAATCGGCTAGCGCCTCAGGCTCAAAGAAACGGAAATCGACGTTTGTCGGCGGCGCCCTCCTGCCGCGTCGAGGACGTGGACGGAGGATGGCGTTTGCTGGCGGGGAACCACCGCTTGGCAGCGGTAGCTACGGCGTCGCTTCCCAAGGCCCTCATGACACGGCCGACAAAAGTGAGCCTGAGGCGCTAGCCGAGTTCGTTTAACATGCAAAAAATCGGCTAGCGCCTCAGGCTCAAAGAAACGGAAATGGACGTTTGGCGGCGGCGCCCTCCTGCCGCCTCGAGGACGTGGACGGAGGATGGCGAGGATTCGAGCACGAGCACGAGCACGAGCACGAGCACGAGCACGAGCACGAGTACGAGTACGAGTACGAGTACGGGCAATCTACTCGTGGACGGTTTCGCGGACGACTTCTTCGGCGGTGGTGAGGCCTTCGAAGACGAACTTCTTGCCGTAGTCCCGGAGGGTAATCATGCCGTACTCGACCGCTTTATTTCGCAGCTCGTCGGTGGTGACGTTGCGCATGATCATGTCGCGGAGCTCGTCGTTCATGACCATCAATTCAAAAAGACCGATCCGCCCCTTGTAGCCGGTGTTGTTGCAGTTGTTGCAGCCTTTGCCGCGGTAGAACTTGATCTCCTTGGTGACGTCGTCGCTGACCCCCAGTTCGTGCAGCACCTCGAGCGGGGGTTCGGTCACTTCGCGGCACTGGGTGCAGATGCGGCGGACCAGGCGCTGGGCGAGGATGGCTTCCACGGTCGCGGTGATCAAGAAGGTGGGAATCCCCATGTCCTTCATCCGGGTGATCGTGCTCGGGGCGTCGTTGGTGTGCAAGGTGCTGAAGACGAGGTGGCCGGTCAACGAGGCTTGGACGGCGATTTCCGCGGTTTCCAAGTCCCGGATCTCACCGACGAGAATGATGTCGGGATCCTGCCGCAGGATGGCCCGCAGGCACGAGGCGAACGTGACGCCGATGTCGTGATCGATCGGGATCTGGACGATGCCGTCGATGTCGTATTCCACCGGGTCCTCGGTCGTGATCAGTTTTTCGCTGATTTCATTCAATTCCGACAAGGCGGAATACAGCGTGGTCGTCTTGCCCGATCCCGTCGGCCCGGTGACCAAGACGATCCCGTTGGGCCGCTTCATGATGTTCCGGAAGTCGTTCATGGTGACGTCGTCCATCCCGACTTTGGTCAAGGAGAGACTGACCACGGTTCGATCCAGGATCCGCATGACGACGCTCTCGCCAAACATGGTCGGCAGCACGCTGACTCGCAAGTCGACCGGGTGTCCACCGACCATCAGCTCGATCCGACCGTCCTGGGGCAATCGCCGCTCGGCGATGTCGAGGTTGGCCATAACTTTGATGCGCGTGGTGATCGCGAACGCCAAGTGCCGCGGGGGAGGGACCATTTCATAAAGGACCCCTTCGGCCTTGATCCGGATCCGGAACTCGTCTTCAAACGGCTCGAAATGGATGTCGCTGGCGTGATCCTTGATGGCCAGCAGCAGCACCAGATTGAGCAGCTTGCGGACCGGCGCGCTGTCGGCCAACGCCTCGGCGCCGTCGAGGTCGAATTTGTCCTGTTGGAGTTTGCTGACGGCCTGGGCCAACTCCTCGTCGGCGGCCAGTTCGGCGACGATTTTTTCAACGCTCAGGCTCTCCGAAGAGTAGTACCGCTCGATGGCGGCTTTGATTTCCCGCTCGGTGGCGACCACCATTTCGATGTCGAGCCCAAGGAACGTGCGGAGCTCGTCCTGGATCGTCAGGTTTTGCGGGTCGCAGGTCGCGACGGTCAAGCGATGTCCGTCGAAACGGACCGGAATGACCCGGTACAACTGGGCCATCGTCTCCGACAATCGCTCCACCAAGGCTTTGGAGATTTGGGCCTCTCCGATGGTGACCACCTTCATGTTCATCTGCTCGCCGAGCGCCTGGGCGAGTTGCTCGTCGGTGATCAGCTGCATGTCTTCGGCAATCTTGCCGAGCAACGCTCCAGGCTGCTGCTGCTGTTCCTCGAGGAGCAATTGCAATTGCTCGTCGGTGATGAAGCCCATGTCGACAAAGATCTGTCCGATTTTTCGTGTGGCCATGGTGATTGGATCGCTTGGCGAAGGATGGGATCAAAAGAGGATCAAGAGCCGTGGTCGAATTGCTCTTCCGGACTTTCATCCAGGATACCGCGGCGCGCGTTGACAATCCGTTTGGCGAGGTCGTCGGGGCGGTGGGACTTGGCGAGGATATCCTCGACCGTCACCTTGCCGTCCCGCCACAGCGCGAACAGGGAATCGTCCATGAGCTGCATACCGAATTTGGCACCGGTTTGGATCGCCGAACCGATCCGGAACGTTTTGTTTTCCCGGATCAAATTCGCGATCCCGGGAGTAACGACGAGCACCTCGTAGGCGGCGCACCGGCCGCCACCGATCCGTGGCACCAAGGTCTGGGCCACCACCCCCAGAAGCGAGGTCGACAACTGGGTTCGGATCTGGTCCTGCAGGTTTCCGGGGAACGCATCGATCAAGCGGTTGACGGTTCCCTGGGCACTGTTGGTGTGCAAGGTTCCGAAGACGATGTGCCCGGTCTCGGCGGCGCTGATCGCGGCGGAGATGGTTTCCAAGTCCCGCATTTCACCGACCAAGATACAGTCCGGGTCCTGACGCAACGCCCGCCGAATGGCTTCCGAGAAACTCGGCACGTCGACCCCCACTTCGCGCTGGTTGATCGTGGATTTCTTGTGATCGTGGTAGAACTCGATCGGGTCCTCGATGGTGATGATGTGGTGGTCGTGGTTGATGTTCAAGAAGTCGATCAAGCTGGCCAGGGTCGTGCTTTTGCCCGAGCCGGTCGGGCCGGTGACCAGCACCAAGCCGCGTGGCCGCAAACACATCTTGACCACCGATTCGGGGAGCCCGAGCTGCTCCGGGGTCAGTTTGTCGTTGGGGATCTGACGCAGCACCATCGAGATGAACCCGCGCTGCTTGAAGATCGATACCCGGAAACGGGCCAGGGTCCCGAACGCGAATCCGAAGTCCGCGCTCCCGACCTCCTGCAACTCCCGCTGGCATCGCTCGGGGGCAATGCTTTTCATCAGCTGGACCGTATCGTCCGGTTCCAAAACCTTGGTTTCCAGCTTCCGCATCCGACCGTGCAGCCGAAACACCGGGGGTTGGCCAACCACGATATGGATGTCGCTGGCACCTTGTTTTACCGCCGCCTGAAGCAGCTTGTCGATCAGAACGCTTGACATGGGGTTCGGATAAAGACGGGAGGAGTGGGGTTGCTGGGAAAAAAGGAGGGGAGTTCAGCGACAGGTCACGTGGGGCTGGCCGACGCCGGTTGGCCGTCCGCCGTGGCCAGGAATTCATCGATCACCCGCTGAATCGCGATGTGCTCCTGCTCGGTCTTCTTGGCGCAGCGGTAGACCTCGTCGAGCGTCGAAATGCCGTTGATCACCTTCCGGAGCCCGTCGCAGTAGAGGGTGGTCATCCCTCCCACAATGGCTTGCGTTCGGAGCTCGGCCGAGGACTTGGACCCGAACATCATCTCGCGAATGCGAGCATTGATCAGCATCAACTCGTAGATCCCGATCCGACCTCGATACCCCTTCTTCTGGCAGTAGGGACACCCTTTCCCCTTCGCGAACTTGGCCACCGAGAGGATCTCGCGGGGGAGGCCAGCGTCCTCGAGGACGCTGTCAGGCAGTTGGGCCGCGAACTTGCATCGCGTGCATATCTTCCGGACCAACCGCTGGGCAAGCACCGAAATCACGGAACTAGCCACCATGTACGCCGGCACCCCCATGTCGGTCATCCGCGTCACCGCACTGGGCGCATCGTTCGTGTGGAGTGTACTGAATACCAAGTGTCCAGTCAGACTAGCCTGGATCCCCATCTGGGCGGTTTCGGTATCGCGCATTTCGCCGACGAGGATGATGTTGGGCGCCTGGCGCAACATGGCTCGGATGATGCGGGCAAAGTCGAGTCCGATGTTGTGCCGGACCTCGACCTGGTTGATCCCCGGCAGGTAGTATTCGACCGGGTCCTCGGCGGTGATGATCTTGCGGTCGGGCCGATTGAGAGCATTGAGGGCCGCGTACAGCGTGGTCGTCTTGCCGGAACCGGTCGGCCCGGTGACCAAGAAGATACCATTAGGCCGCTTAATAAGACTGCTGAAGTTCTTGAAGTCGCGATCGCTGAGACCCAGCTGCTTGACCCCGACTCGGATGTTGTCTTTGTCGAGCAGTCGCATGACGGAGGACTGGCCGTGGCTGGTGGGGATGACCGACACTCGGAGGTCGAGTTCCTTTTCGCCGACGGTGATTTTGATCCGACCGTCTTGGGGGCGTCGCCGCTCGGCGATGTCCATCTTGGCTAGGATCTTGATCCGGGAGAGGATTGCCCCGAGGAGCCGTCGCGGGGGGCTGTCTCGCTCGACCAGGACGCCGTCGATCCGGTATCGGATCCGGACCCGATCCTCGAATGGTTCGACGTGAATGTCGGAAGCCCGCAGCTGGACCGCTTCCTGGATCATGAGCTGGACGAGTTTGACGACAGGAGCGGAATCCTCGTCGTACCCTTCGTCTTCGGTGAGTTTGTCCTCTTCGGTTTCGGTAAAGTCGATTTGCGTGTCGGTGAACTCTTGGAGCATGGAGTCGGCCGACTCCCCTTCGACTTGCCCGTAATAGCGGTTGATGGCTTCCTGGATGAGTTCCTGGGGGGCCAGGGCGGTGTCGACTTTTCGGTTCAGGATGAACCGCAATTTCTCAATGGTTTCAATGTCAAACGGGTCCGAGACGAGGACCTTGATGGTGTCGTCCTCTTCGGCGTACGGGAGGATTTTGTTTTCGCGCGCGACCGACTCGGGGACCAACTGGATGACGGGGTCGGGAATCCGAACTGTGGTTAGGTCGACGTATTCGAAGCGGTGGAATTCGGCCAGGGCCTGGGTGACTTCTTCCCCGGTAGCGTATCCGAGGCTGATCAGGCAGGGCCCGATTTGCTTATCTTCTTTTTTGGCGAGGAGCTTGGCTTCGTTGAGCTGCTCGAGGGCGATAACCCCCCGGGCGAGAAGCAGATCGGTATAGTCCCGCATGGGTTTGTCCATGGGAAAACTCCGGCAAACGAGGATGAGTGAATCGCGAAGTCAAAGGTCCGGGAAGGGCCACTGGTTCCCCGGACCCCTCAGTATATCGCAAGTCGATTCCTACCCACAAACATCTTCCCGCAACTTCCCGGCGATTTCCTGGAAAATCGGGGCTAACCGGCGAGGTGATTCAGAACTTGGAGGACCCCGTTGAGGTGGGCCATCCGGGGGCCGTAACGGTCGAGGAAGTCCGAGAAGACGTATTCGCTTTCGGCGAGATCGTCCCGGGAATCTTCCACCTCGTCGGCCATCTTCTGAAGGAACTCGGTTTGAACTCCCGAGAGCGTTTCCAAGGCCATCTTGCACGATCGGACCAATTCCGGATGCGCGTTTCGCCACTGGGCAATCTCGTTTTGCCGCTGGTTGTTGGCCTGGCAGGAGTTCTGCAACACCTGCTTGTTGACCTGCAGCAGTTGTTCGACCAGTTGATTTTGCCGGTGCTGGACTTCCACCAGTTGCCGGGTGAGTGCAATCAACGTGGAGGCCAAGTCTGCGGGACGTTGATCGCGAGCTTGGGGACTGGCCGAGTCGGCGGATACATTGATGGAGAAGACGGGCGAAAATGGGCTCGGGTCGTTGGACATAATGATGATGGGTTGGCGGAATGCAGGCTAACGGGCTCCTAGCCAGTATAATCGGGAGCGCGCGCGAAAGTCGAGTCTCTGGCAATCGCATCAATTCAGGATTGCCATGGAAACAGGGCGTAAAGTGGGCGGATTGTGACGAGAAATCGGTTTGAGACTATTTGGATTGGATGAAGCGATCGATGGAGGTCGAAGGTAGGATACCGAACCCACTCGACTTTTCACCTCGACGCACACGACGACACTCTTGGGTATGGATGCATTGCAGGCTTCGCCGGAACCACTCCTGGGCTTTCTGGCCCTTCGCCAACGGGATCCGCACGGATTTTTCGGGGGATACCTGATTGTCAATGCGCGGGTCCGTCCGATGGAATTCCACTGTTCCCTCCCGGTCCAGCCGAGCCGAGCCCAGCGGATTCTCTACGGCGCGACCCTTTTGGAGTATGTTTGCGGGGAGTTGATTGCTCGGGCTCTCTTGGGGAAATCCGCCGCAAAGCCTCAACTGATCCTGACCGATTGCGAGCCAGCCCTTTCGGTGCGGCACTGGATCGATATGCCGATCGCGACCGTGGCGGGATCCTCGGTCCGCCGGGAAGAGTCGGAAGGTTTTACGATTCCCGAGGGAGAGAGGCTGGATGCACGCTATGCAGACCGCGTATCCCACGGCACAACATTTTCCTGCATCGCAACCTACGCCAAGGACCTCGATGCTTTGGCTATCCTCGACGCGTTCGAGGGATGCCAGGACTTGATGGAACCGTTCTCGCGCATCGTCGAGGCGTTGGCGGAAGCTCACCCCAGAAGCCGAGCGGCCTGATCTCCATGCTCGCTTCCCCCGCGCCGGAATCCGACCACTCGCCTCCTATTCACCCGCTCATGGACTGGAGCGTTCGCGAATCACCCCTCGAGGCGTCCCCGGTCTTTTCGATTCAATTCGCGCTCGGCCCTCCGAAGACCATTGGCTTCGAATTTCCCGATGCGCCCTGGACGCGGAACTGGCTCGCTGGAAACAAACCGCCCGACACCCGACGAGGCAACGACGCGGCCAAGGGAACCGACACTTCGGCGCAAGCACTTGTTCCGAACGCGACCGACGCCTCCGACCAGAAACCGTCGCGCGCTGCCAAACTGCGCCCACCCGGCGATTTGGTCCGGCTCGAGGACCGACTCTATTACGTGCTGCAACCGCCGCTGGAAACCATCGTGCGCAATGCGAAGCTTACCTTTCCGCACGCACCGTTCCATTACCAGATGGATGGAATCGCGTTCCTATTCCCCCGCCGCTCGGCCGTCCTCGCCGACGAAATGGGGTTGGGAAAAACCATGCAGGCAATCACGGCGATTCGTATGCTGCTGCTATCCGGGGAACTGAGCAGTGTCCTGTTGATCTGCCCCAAGCCCCTGGTCTCCAACTGGGTGAATGAGTTCCGGATGTGGGCACCCGAGATTCCCTTGGCGGTCATCGAAGGGGACTCGAACAAGCGCGCTTGGGTATGGTCCAACCCGCAAGCTCCCGTCAAGATCGCAAACTACGAAGTCCTGGTGCGCGATTGGGGAATCATCGACGATGCATCGCTGCGTTTTGACTTGGTCGTCCTGGACGAAGCGCAGCGGATCAAGAATCGGCAGAGCACGACCAGCGAAGTGATTCGCTCGATTCCGCGAGGTCGATCCTGGGCATTGACCGGAACACCGATCGAAAACTCGATTGAAGATCTGGTCAGCATTTTCGAGTTCCTATCACCAGGCCGATTGCGCGACGACATGCATCTGCGCTCCCTGGGGCAAGCCACGCGCGACTTCATCCTGCGTCGCACCAAAGACCAAGTCCTCGACGATATGCCTCCCAAATTGTACCGCAATGCCGATTTGGATCTCACCGCTGAACAGCGAGCCAGCTATCGGACCGCGGAAGAACAAGGCATCGTGCACTTGTCCGAACTCGGGGAATCCATCACGGTACAACACGTGTTTGAATTGGTGTTGCGACTCAAACAAATCTGCAACTTCGATCCTGCCACCAAAGCCAGCAGCAAGATGGAGCGCCTCGAAGCGGACCTCGAGGAGATCGCGGCCAGCGGACAAAAAGCGATCGTTTTCAGCCAATGGGTGGAGACGCTCGAAACGCTGGCCGAGCATCTGCAACGGTTCCGACCCGCGCAATACCACGGACGCATCCCATCGACTCGGCGCGATGCGGTCCTAGCGCAATTCCGAAACGATCCCAAGAGCAGCGTGATTCTGATGAGTTACGGCGCGGGCGCCGTGGGATTGAATCTGCAGTTCTGCCATTACGTTTTTCTCTTCGACCGCTGGTGGAATCCGGCCGTCGAGGACCAAGCGATCAATCGGGCACACCGTCTCGGTGTCAAGCAGCCGGTGACGGTGACTCGGATGATGGCTGTCGAAACGATCGAACAGCGGATCGATGAAATCCTCTCTCAGAAACGGGAGCTTCTCCAAACACTCTTCGCCGAAACAGGCTCCCCCGGCAATCTCGGACTCAGTCGGCAAGAGATCTTCGGACTGTTCGGATTGTCGTCCCCCCGCGTGGCTCGCAACGCCGCGTAGAATCCGTTCCGGCTGTCCACCGAGTGTGTCGCGGTGGCGGCAACAACCGACTGCTGGAACGAAGCCGACAAAAATCCATTTTTCGTTCCCATGAGCCTGAGGGCGCTAGCCGATTTTTCGCATGTCGAACGAACTCGGCTAGCGTCTCAGGCTCACTAGCGTTGGGGCGAGGGCAACGGCAGTTCGCCGAGTTGCTGTGGCTCGCGAAAAATCTCCACGGGCACGATCCCGGGATACCGGCGTTGGATCTTCGACAATCGGGCCTGGTCGAGCGGGTTCTCATCAACTTGGCGGATGCAGATCCTCGCAATTTGCCTCGGATGCTTGGCAGCGATCTTGGCATACATTTCGGGATCCTTTTCACCGCTGTCCCCGACGAGGATGAATTGCCGCTGGGGCATGCGTTTGACAATCCCTCGGATGACTCCCGCCTTGCTCTTGCGGCGAATGATGCTCCATCGCTTGAACAATTCATCGCGCAGCCGAAACCACTTCAAGTGCATGCTGCCCTGGGGAAACCCATCGACGTGCAGGAACTCGTTCAATGCGTCGTAAATCTGCCAGGGGCTGCTGCTGACATAATGAAACAGGGCTCCGGATTTCGCCCAGTCGCGATAAATCTGCGACATGCCCGGGATGCTTTCGAAGGGTTCCGAAAAGGTCCGGCGAAGCATTTTGCGCCGGTAGCAAACGTCGGTCTGCTTGATGGTGTCGTCGATATCGCTGATGACGCTCAGGCCTCGATCCTGAGCCAGGAACACCGGCCCGCTAGCCGCGATCGGACCCTGGCCCCAGTGGATTTGCAGTTCCGGTTGGCTGTCGGACTGGGTACCCAGACCAAAGGTGCGATAGTCCTGCAAGATACGTCTCGGCAGATCGAGTTTGCACGCAAACAATCCGCTCGACCGGGACTTGCGAGCCAAGACATGAACTTGGTTGGCGACGGTAATGTGCACGCGATGCCGAGGAACCGGCGAGACGAGGAAACCTTGGATACGCTCTGTGAACAAGGGGCCGCGAGCGACGTCGTCCTCAAGGTCCAGGGCTCGAATGAACCCCCGCAGCATGAGCCGCTTGGTCAACGACAGAGGGACTTGCTTGCACACCCTTCCTTGAATCATCAATCGCCATGCCGCCCCGCGATCAACGGGGTAGGCAAAGGTTGGAAAGAGCTGCACAGCGAGCCCGTCATCCCCTCGATCTTCCCGATTTGGACTCATGCGAACCCCGCTTTGCGATGCGATGTTCATGGACGGATCACGCGTTAACTGAGGTGCGTTGCGACGAGTGTTTGGGATGGAATCGATCGGTAGATGGCTTCGATGGCGAGGAGGTCTTTCAAACCTTCTTCGCCCGAGACATGCGAGGGTCGATTCTCTCGGATGCTGATGGCAAACTGGTCCAGCTCCGTCGCGAACTGGTCCGTCTCCGGCAACGCGATCGAACCGCGCGAGGTCTGCAACCGGTTGTCGTTGTAGCTGAAGGCGGGATCCATGCCGAACCAGCCGTTTTCGGCGTAAACTCGAAATCGATTGAGCCCGTTGAAATTGTAGCTTGTGCTACAATAGGCCAACACTCCCGACGGGAACCGCATGGTCCAGGTGATCGATTCGTCCACCTCAGCGAATTTGTCGGCATCGGTCTTGGTCTCTTGGGCGACGATCGCTTCAGGTTCTTCGCCCGTCAGATAGCGACAGGCTTGCAGAGCATAGATGCCGACATCCATGAGGGCGCCGCCACCGGCGAGCGATTTTCTCAATCGCCATTGATCGGGCTTTCCGATCTGGAATCCAAATCCAGCCTCGATCACCTTGAGCCCACCCATTTGTTTCTCGCGGGCGATTTCCATGCATCGCACATGCCGGGGCTCGAACTGACAACGGTATCCGATTCCCAGGTGGCGGTTCTGCGCCGTGCACGCGGCGATCATTTGACGGCACTCCTCCGAGGAATTGGCCATGGGCTTTTCGCAAAAAACATGCTTGCCAGCCCGGGCCGCGCGGATGGTGAACTCGGCATGCATGCTGTTCGGAAGTGCGATGTAGACGATATCGATCGAATCGTCTCCCACGATTTTGTCAAAGCGATCGTAGTCGTAGATGTGGCGGGGATCGATTTGGTAGCGATCCGACCAGATTCGCTCCTTCTCAGGAGTCCCGGTAACGATGGCTGCCAGCCGGCAATGCTTCGTCTTTTGCAACGCCGGGGCGACTTGGTTGGTGCCGAGGCTCCCCAACCCCACGAGGGCGACTCCCAGTTTTCGGTCTTCGGTGGCATGAGCCGCGGAATGAAAACCGCCCTGCGTCATCCCCGCAGCCACCGCCGCCGAGACACCGGCCAAAAATTCGCGTCGTGATGTGCTCATTCGTTACTCTCTCGATCGAAGGGACTCATAGATGTCAGTGTACTGGAAAACCGCGCGTCGTCATGCGGATCAGGTCAGTGGGTTGTTGTTTTGCGAAGGGGTCGTCGATGGCTCGGGCGTTGCGGGCGAGTTGGGAGATTTTTCCTCGCTCGGCGCGGATGGCTTGCCGTGCGGCGCGGCCTTGGGGGCATTGAGCAGCACGGTCACTGCGCCGAGGATGCCCAGTAGCAGCGAACCGCCGAACATGGCATTCAAACTTTCAAACTTCCCTTTTTCAACAATGCTGGTCAGCGTATTGATCACCGGCGCAAATCCAAAGACCAAAGGCATCACGAAAATCGGTTTGCCCCCGTACGTGAAGGCGAGAATGATCCCCAAGGCTCCCATCGCACCGCAGGTTCCGGCGAGAACGGACCACATCATTCCCGATACGCTGTAACTGCTGCTGGAGTGCATCGACATCGATTCGATCAGCACCACCGGGACCATGACCGCGATGACAAAGTACGCGATGCCTACACAGCAAAAGGGACGCAATCGAGACCCACCCATCTTCGCTTGGCCGATATGCAGGAACGGACCATACGCCCCCCAGCACACAACCGCCATCGCGATCGACAATCCGATCGCCAGCCAATTGGTGGTTCCCGTCTTGCTCCGATCTGCCTGATCAGTCCGATCAGTCGGATCAGTCCGATCAGTCGGATCTGCCTGATCGGTCGCATCGGTCGGATCGGACGGAACTTGAACGCCGGCTTTCGCATGCGCCGTCGCTTGCGGTTTGTTGACGAATACGCCGATCATTCCCACCGCCACCATCGCCATGCCGACGAGGAACAGCGGTTTGATCTGTCGGAACGATCTATTCAAATACGATGTCAGGAGCGTGTTGACCACCGGCGCTCCGCCAAAGACAATCGGCATGACAAAAATGGGTTGTGCTTTGAAGGCGAGCGCCATGGACACCCCGAGTGCCCCCAACGCTCCGACCGCGCCGGCGAACAAGGACATGATGGTGCCACTGACAGACCAGTAACCCGTTTCTCGTTTGCGATTCAGGAGTGCCACAGGGACCAGCACCGCGATCAGAAAATAAGCCAGTCCCACGCCGACGAAGGCTCGGAGAGAAACTCCCAAATCTCCTTGAAATGTTTTTTCCTTGAGGTCCATCAGGCGAGTGCCTTGGTGGAGCACGATACCGTAGATCCCCCAAAAGAAGGCGGTCATCGCGGTAAAAGCCAGGACCATCGGAAGTTTCAACATACCAAGTCAGTCGTTCGTAGGAGTCGTAAAGGGAAATGAACGCGTGTCGAATTCCCGCGTCAGCGCACGGTTAGCATCCGTTCCAAGGCGACGAGCGACCATCGAGCGACATCCTCCTTGACGAGGATGCGGTTGACGATCGTGCCGTTGAGAATGTTTTCGAGGCTCCAGCACAGGTGGGCCAAGTCGATGCGGTACATGGTCGCGCACATGCAGACCAGGGGGGACAGGAAGTGAATCTCTTGTTCGGGATGCTCCTTCTTCAATCGATTCACCAAATGAAGTTCAGTCCCGATCGCCCACTTGGTTCCGGCCGGAGCATTGCGAACCGTCTCGATGATTCGGCTCGTGGAACCGGAGATGTCGGCGATGTCGTTGACCTCCTGCGGGCATTCGGGGTGGACCAGGATCTTGATACCAGGAATCTTCTCCCGAAACTGATGGACGTGGACGGCTTGGAACATTTGGTGCACCGAGCAGTGTCCCTTCCAGAGGATGACCCGCGAGCCCTCGATGGCTGGGCTGGTATTGCCGCCGAGTTCGTCTTCGTGCGGGTTCCAAACGGGCATCTGATCGTTGGTGATCCCCATTTTGAGCGCTGTGTTGCGACCCAGATGCTGATCCGGAAAGAAAAAGACTCGCTTGCGTTGCCGAAAGGACCATTCCAACACCGCTTTGGCATTGCTGCTGGTGCAGACGATCCCACCGTGTTTGCCGCAGAATGCTTTCAAGCTCGCGGCGCTG
>Ga0315903_10006682_pt1 | contig 14649 bp, 13 predicted proteins | sample LakEriMetagenome_7_FD_203524 | JGI IMG/M metagenome (GOLD analysis project Ga0315903, IMG submission 203524) | Freshwater fungal communities from buoy surface, Lake Erie, Ohio, United States - Buoy 2 MA119 | ecosystem: Environmental > Aquatic > Freshwater > Lake | place: USA: Lake Erie, Ohio...
CCCCGCAATGCACGCACCCATTCCAAGAAGCAGCTGCGGCACCTGGCCCGGAGCATCACCACCTTTGGTTTCACCAATCCAGTGCTGGTTGATGCGTCGGGTAAAGTGATCGCGGGACACGGCCGACTGGCCGCTGCCCGCATGTTGGGGCTATCCGAGGTTCCCACCTTGTGTCTGGATTGGCTAACCGAAGACCAAAAGCGGGCTTATGTTATTGCTGACAATCGGCTGGCCGAGAAAGCCGGATGGGACCGGGAGCTGCTCGCAATTGAGCTTGGCGAACTTGGCGCGCTTGAATTTGACGTAACACTCACCGGCTTTGAATTGCGTGAGGTCGAACTCATCATCGATGCTGGCGCCACTCCAGTCCAAGACGATGGTATCGAAGAGCCTGTCGTGGGGCCGGCAGTCTGCCAACTTGGTGATTTGTGGCAACTGGGTCAGCACCGCCTGTTATGTGCGGATGCTTTGGATCCGGCGAGCTACACCCAGCTAATGGGCCGCGAGAAGGCGCGCGTCGTGGTTACTGATCCGCCCTATAATGTGAAGATCGGCGGGCATGTTTCTGGACTTGGTCGCAATAAACACCGCGAGTTTGTTCAAGGTTCAGGGGAGCTGAGTTCAAACGAATTTATGCAGTTCCTTTGCGGGTCGCTGGAAGCCATGGCCAAGGCGAGCCGCGATGGATCCTTGCACTATGTGTTTATGGACTGGCGGCATCTGCCGGAACTTTTGAGTGCGGGCCAGGCTGTCTATGATAACTGGCTCAACCTGTGCGTTTGGGCAAAGAGCAATGCGGGTATGGGTTCGCTGTATCGCTCCCAACATGAACTGGTCGCAGTCTACAAGAAGGGTAAGCGTCCCCATGTTAACAATGTCGAGCTCGGCGCCAATGGCCGGCACCGTTCGAACCTGTGGACCTATGCCGGGGCCAACACTTTCAAGGCAGGGCGCGCGGAGGAGCTTGGTTGGCACCCGACAGTTAAACCGCTTGACCTCATCTGCGACATCCTGCGCGATGCCAGCGATCCAGGAGAGATTGTACTTGATGGGTTCGGGGGCTCCGGCACGACATTGATTGCTGCTGCCCATAGCGGACGGACAGCGCGCCTTATCGAACTCGATCCGCTTTACTGCGACGTGATCTTGCGGCGCTATCAAACCACCTTTGGTGAAGCACCCGTTCACGTGCCAACAGGCCAGTCATTTACGCAGCGTGCCCAATCAGCCGGGATGGGGGGCGACAATGTCTGACACCGACGACAACGACGAAGGCCAGGTGGGCTATGGCAGACCGCCAGTGCACAGCCGCTTTAAGCCTGGCCATTCAGGTAACCCCAAGGGGCGCCCAAAGGGGCAACGCAACCTTGCCAGCGAAATTGCGCGGGCCATGGCAATGCCGGTGCCTGTAACGGTCAACGGTCGGCGCAAAAATGTGAGCACGATGACCGCACTCCTCTGGCGCCTTCGTGAAAAGGCGCTGGGCGGGGACCACAAATCTTTGCAGCTGCTCATCAACCTGCACCAAGTTAACCATGCCGATGACAAGGGACAGGAAAGTCTGAGTACTCTTCTGGCCGAAGATGCTGCGATCCTGCGGGATGCAGGCCTGTTTGACATTGGGGGACATAGCGATGAGCGCAATGGATAGCCGGCTTCTCGATGCTCTGCTGCGTCGCAATTTGCATAGCTTTGCGCGAAAGGCATTTACGACCGTGAGCCCGGGTGAACAGTTCTTGCCCAATTGGCACCTTGATGCCCTGTGTTATCATCTGGAGTTGGTCCGGATCGGTAAAATCCGCCGGCTTAAGATTGAGGTGCCGCCGCGCTCGCTTAAGTCTGTCTGCGCCTCGGTCGCATTCCCAGCCTTTGTCCTTGGCCATGATCCGACCGCCAAGATTATCACGGTCAGTTATTCCAACGACCTGGCTGCAAAGCACGCGGCGGATTGTCGTGCGGTCATGCAGGCGCCCTGGTACAAAGCGCTCTTTCCTGAAACGCGGCTCAGCGCTGATAAAAACCAGGAAAGCAATTACGAAACTACCAAGCGTGGTTACCGCTATGCAACATCTGTTGGTGGAACGCTTACGGGTCGCGGTGGCAATCTCATTATCATCGATGATCCGCTGAAGCCTGAAGATGCGATGTCGCAGACAAAGCGTGAGGCCGTCAACGCATGGTACAGCCGGACCCTCCTGTCCCGGCTTAACAACAAGGCGAATGACGCAATCATTCTTGTACAGCAGCGCCTGCACATGGATGATCTGGCAGGGCATGTTGAGGAGCTCGATGATTGGGTTACACTCCGATTGCCAGCGATTGCCGAGGAAGATGCGCAGATCCCAATAGGACCAGGTAAGGTGCACGAACGCAGCGCAGGTGACATCCTCCACCCTATGCGTGAACCGCTGGCGGTCCTTGAAGGGCTCAAGCTGGCTTTAGGCTCGACGATCTTCTCGGCGCAGTATCAGCAGTGCCCAGTTCCACCCGATGGCGAAGTTGTGAAGTGGGCCTGGTTCAAGCGCTACGCGGTTCCGCCGCCGCAACATGCAATGACCATCTGCCAGTCATGGGATACAGCCTCAAAAGCGGACGAACAGCATGACTTTAGCGTATGCACAACATGGGGCGTGGCAGGGGGTGACCTATATCTTCTCGATGTCGATCGGGCGCGGCGAGATTTTCCATCGCTAAAGCGGCGCATTGTGGAACTGGCGACCCAATGGGGCGCCCGCAATATCATCATTGAAGACAAAGGGTCAGGCACGTCGCTGATCCAGCAGCTGCGCACCGAGCATCATGGCATTCCCTATCCAACCGCGTTCCTTCCAAGGGATGACAAGATCACGCGGCTCCATGCGCAATCAGCCCGCATCGAGGCTGGTCATGTTTGGCTGCCCGAGCGGGCGCCTTGGCTTGAGGATCTTCGGGCCGAGATAGCCAGCTTTCCGCATGGCCGTCACGATGACCAGGTCGACTCTATCAGTCAGTTTTTGAGCTGGCATTTTTCTGGGATGAGTAAGGGGGTTCAGCTGGTCCAGTTGGCGGGGGTGTAACAACATCAACCCTGTGCAGCCAACATGACAAACTTTTTGTGGACTGTAACGGCAGCTTTGCGCCCAACTGTGGCCATATGTAGATCCAGCTAGCTTATCCAAAAGCGGACGTCCCATCAGATTGATTGCCGTATTCAGCGCTTAACCTTGTCAAACAGATCAATAAGCTCGTTAAATTTTTCGCGCTGCTCTGTCACATTACCTGACGCAATTGCATCAGCGACACAGCATGATGCATGATCTCTAAGGATTGTGCTTTCTACCTTAGCAAGCGCGGACTTCACCGCTTGCACCTGATGCAGAATGTCGATGCAATAGCGGTCATCAACAACCATCTGAGAGATGCCCCGCACCTGGCCCTCGATCCGTTTCAAGCGATTTATGGTGTTACTGCAATCTTTAGCCATAAGCGTAAATGCTCTATTGATATACCCTATGGGGGTATCCTATAATTCTGCTATTCAGAAGGATGCAAGCGTAAATGAATACCTCCCTAACGCGACGAGGCATATTAGCTGGATTGGGTGCTGGCGCAACTTTGGCCGCCGTTCCTGCGTGGGCTCAAGGTCACAGCATGCGCAGGCACAATGGACCACCCATCCGCGTCGGTTTTGACGAAGTCAGTGGCAAAATAATTGACCTTGCGGTGGCCAGCGGTCGACGGACTGTCCAAGGCCGTAGTGGGCATGGTATCGCGGTTAATGGAAGCGTGCCTGGACCGCTTATCCGGCTACGCGAAGGGCAGAATGTCCGTCTTAACGTGACGAACCATCTGAACGAGGACACCTCAATTCACTGGCACGGGCTGCTGGTTCCATTTCAATATGATGGTGTTCCCGGAGTTAGCTTTCCTGGAATCAAGCCGCACAAGACGTTTACCTATGACTTCCCGATACGGCAGTCTGGCACCTATTGGTATCATAGCCATTCTCATCTGCAGGAACAATCGGGGCATTATGGTCCGCTCATTATCGAACCTGCTGGTGCCGAACCTGTTAGCTACGATCGGGATTACATCCTCCTGTTGAGCGAATTTACACCGCTTCACCCGCATTTCATTATGAGCCGCTTGCGTACCGGCGAAGGCTATTTCAACGACAAGCTCTCAAGCTGGACTGACAAATATCCTATGTCGGGAGCAGAAAGACGCATGTGGGCAGAAATGCGCATGCTTCCGACCGACATCGCTGACGTAAGTGCGCCTACGTACACCTATCTTGCCAACGGACGTGGCGCAGAGGAAGGTCTAGAATATCTCTTCCGCCGCGGTGAACGCATCCGGCTGCGCGTCATCAATGGCTCCGCCATGACCTTTTTCAATCTGCGGATCCCCGGCTTACCGATGACGGTTATTGCTGCGGATGGGCAGAACGTAAAACCGGTTGAGGTTGATGAACTACAGATTGCAACTGCTGAAACTTATGACATTATCATCGAGCCGGGCAAGGCTGATGCATATGCAATAGTCGCCGAATCTATGGACCGATCAGGTATGGCGCTGGCCATGCTAGCTACCGTCCCCGGTGCGAAAGCAAGCGTACCGCCACTACGCGAGGCACCTTTGCTAACAATGGGTGACATGGGTATGAACCATGGACCTGCTGCAAGCGACATGGCGGCAGACCATAACGGACATGCAGGAATGGATCATGGCGGTGGCGCGGATGCGAATGCCGCTAAGAGCCACAGCATGGATGGCATGAGCATGCGCGATAAATCGCTTTTGCCACCCGATGTCGAAATTGGCCCTGGCCTCGATATGGTGTCTATGGCTCCGGTCGATAAAATGGGCGACCCAGGGATAGGGCTGCGGGACGTCAAACATCGCGTGTTAAACTATCGCATGCTGTCAGCGCTTGAGCCCAATCAAGATACCCGTGAGCCGTCGAGGCTACTGGAGATCCATCTGACGGGCAACATGGAACGCTATATGTGGTCGTTCGATGGGCGTATGTTTAGTTCAGTTGACGACATTCCAATCCGTTTTGCCTGGAACGAGCGCGTACGTGTCAAGCTGGTGAACAACACGATGATGGCGCACCCTATTCACCTGCATGGTATGTTCTTCGAACTGGTCAACGGCGAAAGCGCTATGCACCAGCCGCGTAAGAATGTTGTTGTGGTTCAACCAGGTGCAAGTGCCCAGTTTGATTTGACTGCCAATGAGCCGGGGGACTGGGCATTTCATTGCCACCTTCTTTACCACATGCATGGCGGCATGATGCAGACGGTAACGGTTGTAGGTCCAAAGGTAGCAACATGACCACATCCCCCCTGATTGCCGTCACGTTAGTCGCCACCGCATTGTTATCAATGCCCGCGCGTGCGCAAGACCATAACGGGCACGATGGACAGCCCGCCGTAGCTCCGGGAGCGCAGAGCAGCCCGCCAGTAAAGGCCGACCTCCATGCTGGCCATTCGCCATCTGTGGTTAATCCTAAACCAGCTATGGACCACAATATGATGGTCCATGGCGATCTGAAGCACGGTTCTGCGAACGACACGGCAAGCAGCACTGGCGTGTCACCGGGTCCGATGATGGAAACCACCCAACCCGTTGAGGCCGGCATTGGTCCTTCGCGTGCAGCTGACGCAATCTGGGGTGCGGACGCAATGTTCGATTCCAGAAAAAGTCTGCGGGAATCGCATGGTGACTTTCCAGTATTCTGGTTTCAGGGCGACCGATTAGAAGCCCAGATTCGCGGTGGCCATAATGGCTATCTGTGGGATTTTCAGGGCTATTATGGCGGACCGACAAGCCGCCTCTGGTTCAAAAGCGAAGGCGAAGGTGGTTTCGGCAAGGCGCTTGAAGATGCTGAAGTCCAAGCTCTCTATTCGCGCGCAATAGCACCTTTTTGGGATTTTCAGCTTGGTGTGCGGCAGGATGTGGCAGGAGATAAAACTACACATGCCGTTATCGGTGTGCAGGGGCTAGCGCCGTATATGTTTGAAGTCGACGCGGCGATGTTTGTATCGCATCGCGGTGACGTCACGGCGCGCGTTGAAGCAGAGCTTGACCAGCGCATCACACGAAGGCTGATTTTACAGCCGCGGGCAGAAGTTAATTTGTCTGCACAAAACGTTCCGCGCTTGGGGATCGGCGCAGGCATCGACAGTGTTGAAGCTGGCGTCCGGCTTCGGTACGAGATCACACGAGAATTTGCACCTTATTTAGGCGTTGAACAAAGCTGGCGTGTGGGTCGCAGCGCCGATTTTGCAAGGGGCTCGGGTGAGGACCCCTCGGTCACAAATTATGTTGTCGGCGTCCGTTTCTGGTTCTGAGATAAAAGGATAATGTTATGAAATTTTTCTCCCTGATTGCCAGTCTCGCACTCGGCTCAGCAGCGCTTGTCAGCCCGGCCGCAACGTTAGCGCATAGCAAGATTGTGTCATCAACACCTGCCGAAGGGACCACCGTCGCGAAGCCGCGAGTGGTTCAGTTAAACTTCTCTGAAGGTATGCTCACGCCAACTGCCGTTGCCAGCATCGTAATGACTGACATGCCTGGCGTAAAAAACCATGGTGAAATGATAATCCGCAATTTCACGCCAAGCTGGTCGAACGATAATCGGACCTTAACTCTGAGCTTGCGCCAACCGCTTCGTGCAGGAAGCTATGAAGTCCGGTGGCAGGCGGCCGGTGCAGACGGTCACCGCATGACCGGAAAAGTCAGCTTTAAAGTCAGCTAATCCGTGACCATGGACAACTGGCTATATCCATTATTGCGTTTTGCCCATTATACGCTGTTATTGGGTCTATTTGGGATAACGGCTTTTCGCTGCATCGGGTTACGCGAAACATTGGCGCAGCAGTCTAAGCGTAAAGATAATGGTGCACTGGCAGTTGCTGCGGTGGTGGCACCTGTCCTGACCATCACATTAATGTTTTTGAGTATCGCCGCCATGATGGCGCAGCCTGTCTGGCAACTAGAATGGGCCACAATCGAGGCGATGGTGATGTCGACCAGCATTGGATGGTCGTTTCTATTTCGGCTTGGGCTTCTTAGCGCTGCCGCTTTTACTTTGATCCTATTTGGCAGATCAACATTTGGAGCGTTAGTTGCAGCTTGTTTGTTTGGGCTGGCCCTCACGACGCTTGCTTGGAACGGCCATGCTGCAGCAACAGAAGGCACGTTGGGCACAATACACAGGTTAAACGATGCGGCGCATCTTTGGGCGGCTGGTTTATGGCTTGGCGCAATTGGCTGGTTCATTCATGTGACCCGCGTTGCCTCCCGCAGACCCGACCTGATCGCACCTGTTGCTATACTTTCTGACATGCATAAGTTCGCCCCGCTGGGGGTATTTTTGGTTTTCGCTGTTAGCGTCACTGGACTGGTTAATGCGCATCTTATTTTCGGTTTGGACAAAAGCGCAGACGTGTTGAGGACAGATTATGGCTGGTTGTTTGCCGCAAAGATTTCGCTAGTTGGCATCATGCTGCTGTTCGCTGCGCGGAATGCCATTCTTGGACGGCGACATTCAAGAATATACCAAACGCCAGCTGACGATGTTAACTCCACTTTATCAAAACTACGGACCAGCCTTGCAGCAGAGGTCACATTGGCCTTAGCAGTTCTCGGGCTGGTTGCTTTCATCGGCACTATGTCTCCGTTGGGCCACTAAATCCTGCCAATTACGGTTACCAAAACGAGGGGTAGAATATTATGAAAATCCAACATGGTTCAGCGGTGCGAACAGCACGCCTTCTGGGATTAGCCCTGACCCCATTAATGTTGGCAGCTGTTCATCCTGAAGCTCATGCAATGTCATCAGCGGCTAACCCGTCACTCCAATCGGATACTGCCAATTTCGATACGCCAACTGACGTTGTAAATGCGTTCCATGCGGCGCTGAAGCGCGGCGACGCCACTGCGGCGCTCAACCTAATGGCTGAAGATGTCGTCATTTTTGAGTCCGGCGGGGTCGAACGAAATCGTGCCGAATATGAAACCCACCATCTCAAGTCCGACGCGGCCTTCAGTGCAGCGACAACGAGAACGCCCGTCAGCCAAACGATCGCTTCCGACGGAAACCTCTCATCCGTTATGAGCGTTGAGTTCGTAAAAGGAACCTTCCGTGATCGCCCGGTTAATAGTCGATCGGTTGAAACGATGGTGCTGCGCAAAACCGAAGGGCGATGGCGCATAATTCATATTCACTGGTCATCATCAGCCATTCAGAGCAAGTAATGTCGAAGACTTCGGGGAATATAATCATCCCAAAAGGCCAGGTTATTTGCGGCCGTTCTGCTTTGCGCCCAAATGCAGACGTTAGGCTACCGACTAACGTATCCTTACAGCCGCCACTGATGTGGCCAGTGGCAAGGATAGCCCTCTGCGTGAATAACATCTCAATTTAGAAACTGATTATGCCTGCAAACTCTCTTCGTTTCTTACACCAGATTTGCAGTTTGCATGGTTGCCGGTTCGCCCACCGATCTTTTTTCACGACCGTGGATTAGCCGGTAGAGCGCAGGCAGCACGATCAGTGTCAGAATCGTCGAAGAGATAATCCCGCCAATCACGACGCTGGCTAGCGGTCGTTGCACTTCTGACCCTGCGCCTACATTGAGCGCCATCGGGACGAAGCCCAATGAAGCGACTAATGCTGTCATCAAAACCGGACGCAGCCGTGTCAGCGCGCCTTCACGGATTGCAGCATCAAGATCCATCCCGCGTTCCCGCAAATCCTTAATAAATGACAGCATGACAACGCCATTCAACACAGCAACGCCAGACAGTGCAATAAACCCGACGCCTGCGGAGATCGACATCGGAATGTCGCGTAGCGCCAAAGCTGCAACGCCGCCGGTGAGTGCGAGCGGAACGCCCGAGAATACGGTGGCAGCGTCTTTGGCTGAGCCGAACAGCGTGAACAGCAACCCGAAAATCAAAAGCAATGCGAGCGGCACGACAATCTGGAGCCGCGTAGCCGCCGACTGCAATTGTTCAAACGTCCCGCCATATTCGACATAATACCCCTCGGGGAGTGTTACCTCGGCGTCAATCTTGGTCCGCAGCTCAGCGATGAACGATCCCAAATCGCGGCCTCTTACGTTTGCAGTGATAACTGCGCGGCGTTTGCCATTTTCGCGGCTGATCTGGTTAGGGCCGACCGAAAGCTCTATGTCGGCGACTTGCCCGAGCGGCACGAAACCCGCCGCGCCGTTGCCGCCAATGGGGATTGGCAGACTGCCAAGCGCATCGACGTTGGTGCGTAGCTCTTCAGGAAGCCGGACGACGACATCGAAGCGTCGGTCGCTCTCGAATACTTGTCCCGCCGCACGTCCGCCGGTTGCGGTCGCGACTGCGTCCTGCACGTCGCTCATGTTGATGCTATAGCGTGCGAGCATGTCACGTTTGGGGGTCACGGCAAGTACGGGCAGGCCCGTCACTTGCTCGATCTTGACATCCTCGGCACCGGAAACCGAAGCGACGACTTCTTCCACCGCGCCGCCGCTTTCGAGCAACTGGTCCAGGTCGTCGCCGAACAGCTTGACCGCAACGTCGGAACGGACGCCTGCAATCAGCTCGTTCATCCGCATTTGCACCGGCTGGGTGAACTCATAATTGTTGCCGGGGATTTCCGAGACAGCTTTGTTCAGTTCAGCGACAAGCTGCTCACGCGGTTTGCGCGGATCAGGCCAGTCTTTGCGGTCTTTCAGCATGATAAAGTTATCCGCAACCGAAGGCGGCATCGGATCGGTTGCAACATCGGCTGTGCCGATCTTGGCAAACACCCGTTCAACCTCTGGAAATTTGCGGATGCGTTCTTCGAGCGCACGTTGCATGTCAATCGCTTGGCTAAGGCTCGTGCCGGGAATGCGTAGCGCGTGCATCGCAATATCGCCTTCGTCGAGATTGGGAATGAACTCCGAACCTAATCGGGTGGCGCCTACGCCCGCAAGCAAGACAAGCGCCACAGCGCCGCCGATAATCAGCTTGCCTCGCTTCATAGTGGCATCGAGCAACGGGGCATATTGGCGATTGAGCCAACTCATCACACGGTTTTCTTTTTCCTCAACGCGGCCCGTCACCAACTGCGCGATAGCGGCGGGAACGAGGGTCAGCGCGAGAAGCAACGCTGCGGTCAGTGCCATGACGACCGTGATCGCCATCGGATGGAAGGTTTTGCCTTCGATTCCCGTTAGTGCAAAGATCGGCAGATAGACGACAGTGATGATGATAACGCCGAAAATGCTTGGCTTCATCACCTCGGTACTAGCGCTTGCGACCAACCCAAAGCGTTCATCGCGGTCCAGCAAGCGGCCAAGCCGATGCTGCGCCTCGCCCAAGCGGCGTAAGCAATTCTCGACAATGATGACTGCGCCATCGACAATCAAACCGAAGTCCAGTGCTCCCAGACTCATCAAATTTGCCGAGGTCCGCGTCTGCACCATGCCGGTCAGCGTCATCAGCATAGCAACAGGGATAACCGCCGCCGTGATAAGGGCAGCGCGGATATTCCCTAAAAGAAGGAACAGCACGACAACAACGAGTAACGCACCTTCGGCGAGGTTTTTCTCAACTGTCGCAATGGTACGGTCGACCAATTCGGTGCGGTCGTAGAGCGGGTGCGCGACTACGCCCGCTGGTAGCGATTTTGTCGCCTGTTTGAGTCGCTCGGCTGCGGCTTGCGCCACCACACGCGGATTTTCACCAGTGAGCATGAATATCGTGCCAAGCACGATCTCACGGCCATTTTCGGTCGCCGCTCCTGTGCGTAGCTCGGAGCCGATAACGACCTCGGCGACATCGCCGATGCGGATCGGGACACCGCCGCGCGTCGCAACTATGATCTGCGACAAATCAGCTTCGTCCTTTGCCTGACCCGGCACTCGGATCAGTATCTGTTCGCCTGCACGCTCGACGTAGCCTGCACCCTTGTTGGCGTTGTTGGCTTCCAGCGCCTCGACAATATCCGTCAGCGATAATTTGAGTGAAGCGAGCTGCTGCGGGTTGGGTGTCACATGATATTGGCGCGCATAGCCGCCGATGGTGTTGACCTCGGCAACCCCGGGGATTGTCCGCATCTGCGGCCGCACAACCCAATCGGAAAGCGTGCGTAAATCGCTTGGGGTATATTCTGAACCATCGGGTTTGCGCGCGCCGGGCTTCGGCTCGACGGCATACATGAAAATCTCACCAAGGCCTGTTGCAAGAGGACCAAGCTGCGGCTCAATCCCCGGCGGTAGTTGCGACTTCGCCGACTGGATCCGCTCATTGACGAGCTGGCGCGCGAAGTAGGTGTCGGTGCCGTCTTCGAATACGACAGTTACTTGACTCAATCCGTAGCGTGAGATTGATCGCGTATAGGCAAGTTTCGGGATACCAGAGATTGCGGTTTCGATGGGAAAGGTAATGCGCTGTTCGGCTTCGAGCGGTGAAAAGCCCTCCGCCTCGGTGTTGATCTGCACCTGAACATTGGTGATGTCCGGTACAGCGTCGATAGGGAGCTTGGTCGCGCTATAGACGCCGAGCGCGCAAAGCAGCGCGACGACAGCAAGCACGAACCAGCGCTGGCGGATGGAAAAGCCGATGATACGGGCAAGCATGTCAGTTATCCCCGATCAATGGTCATGGCTCGCGCCCGACTTTTCGATGTCGGCGCGAATGAGAAAGGCTCCCTTAGCGGCATAAGGCGTACCGGGCTTGATGCCCGAAAGCACCTCGGTCCATTCAGGCGACTTCCGCCCGAGTTCCAGCATGCGGACCTCGTAATCCTGTCCATAATTGGCAAAGACCACCGTGAAGTCGCGGAAGCGTTGCAAGGCTTCGGTGCGTACCGCCAACGGCACCTTAACCGCGTTGATCGTCACACGACCACGAAGCGCCATACCGGGACGCAACCGCCCACCTCGATTGGGGACCGACGCCCGCATAAGCGCCGTGCCTGCTTCGGCATTGCCGTCGGGCAGATATTGGCCGAGACGTGCCGCCGCGATTGCCGTGCCTTCCATCGTATCGATCTGCACCGCCATGCCGGGCTGGATCGCGCCCAAATCCTTAGGGAAAATATTGAACACGACCGTCGTCTGCGCAGGGTCAGTAATGACGTAGAGTGCGCGGTCAAAGGTCACATCGCCGGGGTTGCCATTGCGTTCGGCAACGACGCCGCTCACCGTCGAATAGACCGGATAGACCTGCAAGGACTCGCTCGACTCGATACGCGCGAGCAACTGGCCCCGCTTCACAGTGTCGCCGACCTGTTTTGTGACCGAGACAATCCGACCCGGAAACTGTCCGCGTATCTCCGATCGTGCGGTCGTCGCCAACTGGACTGTCCCATATAGCTCGCGCGTCTCACCGATCGTCGCAGGGCCGACAGTCTCAATCTCGATGCCACCGGCCTTGGCGGCATCAGCCGTAATCCGTGTGCGGCCTTCGGGGCTCGCATAACGCCAGACATGGCGTTTGCCGCCTTCGACCGCGACAACCTCGACATCGAAGCTGTGGGGTTCCTCGACCACGCCTTGGCCTGTCAGATAGTCCTTCTCGGCCTTGAACGGGAACGTATTGACCTCACCGCCCAGCCGCTTGAGCGTCACTGTCAATTGCACGGTCTTGGCATCGACTGGTTTGCCGTCCTTTGTCGGATAAACCCGGAACTGCGGCGGCACACCGTCCTCGAAGATGGTTATTTCAACCGCGAAGTCGCCATCTTTCAAAAGTCGGCCGTTGTGCGGCCCTTTCGCTGGTTCGCCTTCCTCGCCATGCTCCTCGGCGGGTTCGCTGCTGCTGTTACAGGCTGCCAAAGGTGCGATGATAAAAAGCGCTACGGCAAGCCGGGTGATGATTGTCTTTTTCATGGATTAGTCCCCCTGTCGGCAGCGGCGTCAAAGCGTCCGGTCAGCCGGTCTATTTCTGTTTGAAGATCACGGGTGCGAATAACGGCATCGAGCCATTCAGCCTGCGCCTCCACAATGGCATCAGCGGCACCCTGCATATCGCGGAACGTGAAGCCGCCGCGCGCATAGCCATCGCGCACTTGGCGGAGTGCCTTGGTCGTCTGCGGGTAAACCTCGCGGACGATGGCATCCGCACGCGCACGCGCAGCGTCGGCTTCCGCCCCAAGACTGGCCAGACGGCGTAGCCGGTCAAGCCGCTCAGCCTCGGCAGTCAGTTCGATGCGCAGTTTTTCGGCCTGCGCCTTGGCGATATTGCCCTGATTGCGGTCGAAGCGTCCCAAAGGAATCGTAACACCCGCAACCAGTGCCACATCATTGGTCCCGCGCAGGAATCGCGCCCCTCCATTGACAGTGTAATCCGGTCGCGCCCGCGTCTGTTCCACTGCCACTGCTGCCGACGCCCTCGCGACCTCGGACTGCGCAAGTTCCTCATCGGCAGTCGCAAGTTCACGCGCTGCTGGAATACCCGCTAAAACGTCACCGACCGTTTCGACATCCTCAGGCCGACCGTTCCAATACGCGGCAAGCGCCGCGCGCGCTCCCTGCTGGCGCGCCTGTGCCTCGGTCAGATTAAGCCGCGCTTGCGTTACCCGTGCCGATGCGCTCGTCTCGACGAACAGGGGGTCTTTATATCCGCGCACACGCCGCAAAGCCTCGCGCTGCATCTCGACTTCGACACCCAGCCGAGTTTCCGCGATCTCGACGACATAACCGGCGATCACAACGTCGAGAAACGCACGCTGGACAGCGCTGACAAGTTCAAGCCGCACTACCCGCAACGTTGCTTCGGCAACACCGATGTCGCGTTCTGAATAGGCGACACGCGCGTCACGTTTGCCGCCGCGCTCGATCGTCTGGCTGTAGGTTCCAGTGATCTCGGCTTGGCCGAACACATTATAAGGTCCGCTGCCGACTAGGTTTTCGCCTTCGACGGTTATAGTTGGGTTGGGCCGGACGCCCGCTTGAACACGTCCAGCTTGTGCAGCGGCTATCTCAGCCGCGCTAGCGCGGATCGATGGTGCGGCGTCGATGGCCTTGGCTATGGCCTCATCCAGCGTGATCGGCTTCGCAACGGCAGCCGTAGACGGAAAGGCCAGCGCCGCCGCTAACAAGGCGGTGCGCAATTTGGGGAACATATTAAAACTCCTGAACCGAATGACACGTTAAAGGGCCGGGCGCGAGGCCGGCCCTAACGGCGCGGTTCAGGCAGAGGGTGGTTCGGTGGGTGGTGCCTGACTAAAAGAGGTCAGCGGGTTGGCACGGTGGAACGACAAGAGCGCCTTTGCGGAGGTTGTAGCGGGCGCAAGGTTAGCCGTGCGCGCGTCGAGCGCGGTCGGGCAATGATGATGGTGCAGACTGTCGCCCGCGCCGTCATGCGAAGGCGCTTCGTCCCCGTGATCGTCGGCCATCGCGTCATGACTAATGCTCACGCCACGTTCTGTATGATGGGTTCCCGGTTCTTCATGTGCAATTACAGGCGCATGAAACGTGCTCGCGACAAAAGCGACAACAAGAATCAAGCGGGCGAGTAGATGAGACACAGCTTTTCGCTTAGTCGTGCCTCGCAATTTAGTCAAATGGTTCGTCATTTGCAACTTCCTAAACTGCCGTCGGAACATTAGGAGGCCGTCCGCTTTGGGAGGATTAGGCTCGGAAGCAGACAGTCAGCTCGCGGCCCAGTTTC
>Ga0315903_10006683_pt1 | contig 14648 bp, 25 predicted proteins | sample LakEriMetagenome_7_FD_203524 | JGI IMG/M metagenome (GOLD analysis project Ga0315903, IMG submission 203524) | Freshwater fungal communities from buoy surface, Lake Erie, Ohio, United States - Buoy 2 MA119 | ecosystem: Environmental > Aquatic > Freshwater > Lake | place: USA: Lake Erie, Ohio...
TGGAAATCGTCAAAGAAATCGAGCGGCGTGAGAAGCCACTGATTGATGCGGCTGAGACTGCCCGCAAAGCCTTGCTGGACAAGCTGGTTAAGCGTGCCAAAGAGCTGGCCAAAGCTGGCACTGATGATGCCGATCACAAGCTGACAGCGGCTTTGCTGGCGCTCAGCTAATCCATGGGGCTTCGGCCCCTTCTTTCTTTTGGAGCGTCCAATGTGACATTCTGTCGGCTTTAAGACCAGCCGTTAAAAAGTCTACGCCCTTTCGACCCAGCGGCGGACACTAACGCTGGGTTACCTTTCGGCCCTCTTCGCTTCGGCGTTGAGGGCCGTTTTTTTTTGGCCCGCGCCGCCCGCTTGGCTTCGGCTTGGCTGGCGGCGCGGGCCGCTTGATAGTAGTTATCGAGGAGGATCGGTGTAGGCCATGTGGCGAGGATCGGTGTAGCCCGCATCGGTGGAGCTCTGGGTCATCGCTATCCTATGCGGGCGAATAGGATCTTCGTAGGATCGGTGGAGCCTCGCCCGCCAAGCGGGCTGAACATTCCGACAGGCTGTCGTTTTGTACAGTTTTGTCAATAATAAATGATGATGTTCACAAAAACTGGACATTGTCAACGGGGGGTCAGGGTCGCGGATTTGGGGGGCACAGGGGCCTCGCCCGCCTCGTACTGTGCGTCCATACAGTGCAATAACGTATAGTTACCCGATTAACTATCATAACCCCCTGCGGGCGAAGCGAAGAATCACGGTTTCATGCGGGTTCCGGCACAGAGTATTACTTTATTTGATCAATAGCCATTTGTTCAGTACTACATTTTTCCGGTTAACTATCATAACTCACGCTTCTATATCAAACGACACGCCCTCCATGCACCGCTAAGTCGTTGATTTTATTGGACTCTCCTCTCTTTATTTTATATAAGATAAATAATAAATGATGATGTTCATATTTTGACAGACAGAGAACAAAGCACCGAGAAATCCCTTTTGCCACCCCCCACCCCCTGCGCGGGCATCTCCCCCTTGCCCACCCCTTTTCTCTATGTCTGAACTCGTGAACATCATCATTTATTTTTGATCAAACTCGTAAGTCCTTGATTTCATTGAACATTTTTCTCTTGCAAAGATAAAAGATATATGGTATTGTTCACAACCCTCAACAAAGGAGCAACACCATGCCTCGCCCCATCAAGTACGTCACCGCTGACGACCTTCTCTCCAACTGCACCATCAAAGACGAGTGCTTTGTCTGGCCTCGCTCATCCACCCCGATGCCGATGCTCAGCCCGCACGCACCCATGGCCCGAGAATTCGGCACAACCTCCGTGATGCGCATCCTGTTCACCATCTGCCGATACATACCTGCTGGCCCCAGATTGGTGCGTTGGTGCAACAACCCTTTCTGCGTTAACCCGTACCACCACACCGAGTCCAAGTTCTGGCGGGCACAGCGGGCACATCTATCTGACCCCAACGGATTGCTTCCCGAGCAAGAGCAACGCCGCCACCTGATCGCGCCACCAGATGATTTGCTAAAGCGTATGCGCCCCATCAAACCAGAGCACATCCGAATCCTGCTGGACTCTGCCGCCATGGCGGGCTTCGATGCCAAGGGAGTTGTGGACAAGCGCAGTTACGCCCCACCACCCAAGCCCAAGGTCAGGTACGCCGAACCCGATCAGCCCGTCCTCATCATCAAGCGTAGGGAGGAACCCGTGCTGGAGGAACCCGTGCCAGATGAACCAGAGTTCAAGTTTGAGATGCACTCGGGTGATATGCCGGACAACTCGGGCAGGGAACTGGACAGCATCTTTGACCTGATCGAGAAGCGCAACGCTGCTACACGAACACAGGGCTGAAATCGCGAACAGGGGTGCGTATAGGCGAACGCGCCCTTGACAATGTCTAGTTTTTGTGGTACAATGTACTTTGTACATTGATCGCTACGGGGCGACAACGTACAAACCGACAGCCTGTCGGATTGTTCAACCTTCCTATATTGGAGTACCACAATGTCATTTACACAACAAAATCTTCAAGCCATTCACCAAGATATGCGTGAAGCGGCCCAGATGTGGGTCAGCGGGCTAATCACTGACTCTGAAATTGCCGACCACTTTGCCAAGGTCGCGGCCAAATTCAAGACCGTGAACCACGTACTGCCTGGCCTCATCGACCCCAACACGGGCCTCCGTTACAAGCGCGAGGATCACCATGAAGCATGACCCATTCGATTTCTTCGCATCGGGCATGACCCGTGCCCAACGTGCGTGGCGCATTGCGTTGCTTATTGCGCTCGTGGTCGTGCTTGTGCTTGACATTTATTTTTGGAGACCCTGATGGATATCCTTTCTACAGAATACCGTGATTGCCAACTGTGCGGCGATGACGTTCACATCGAACGTTGGCGTCTGGGCTATCACACATGCCGCGCTTGCGGCGACCAACTTGCCCGCGAGGCACGCCAGTCGTGGTGCGTCGTGCAAGAGTACGGTAAGGGGCCGTACATGCTGGTGACCCCTGCGTCTGCACCACGGACGCTCAAGGACACCAACCAGAAAAACCCCCGTTCCTGAACAAACCGTCAATCCTGTCGGAATGTTCTTTTCCAACCTTTGTATCAAGGAAACTGCAATGTCTAAATCTGATTTGAATCTCTCTCGCCGTGTCAACTTCGCCGAAACGGTGGACATCTTGCTCAACTCGGGCGAAACGGCTGTACACCTGACTGGTGAACCCGGCGTGGGCAAGACCGCTATTCAAGACGTTATCGTCGAGCGCACTGGCTATCGCAAAGTCTACATCGATGGTCCCAACACCGATGTCGGCCAGTCTGGTATGCCCATTCCCAACCACGCCACGCGCACACTGGATTTTTATCCAGCTGAATATTACGGACTGCACACTGGCGAGCCACTGGTCATCATGATCGACGAGTGGACTAAGACCGATGACTACGTACGCAATACGTTGCACCCGCTTCTGCACGAGCGACGCCTCGGCGCATTTAATGTGCATCCCGACTCGATCGTGTTCACCACGGGCAACATGGACAAGGATGGTGTGGGTGACAGTGCCAAGGCACACACTCGCAACCGCCAGACTTGGTTGACCTACATGAAGCCCACTGCTAAAGAATGGTGTGCTTGGGCGGGCAACAACGGCGTGGCCCCCGAGGTTATCGCTTGGGTACACGAGTATGAGCACTGCATGATGTCGTACATGGACGGCGGGCAAGACAAGAACCCGTACATCTTTAATCCCAATGATGCATCGCAGACTGCGTTCGTATCTCCACGCTCGCTGGTCAAAGCATCACACTGGGTTAACCGCAGGGGCAACCTGACTGACAACGCTTTCATCGGTTGCTTGGACGGCACGATCGGTTTCGCCGCATCGCGTGATCTTCAAGCGTTCATCGAGTTGGCTGATCAGTTGCCCACTCGTGAGGCTATCGAGAACTCACCCGAGTCGGCTCTCGTGCCCACATCACCTGCGGCTCAGTGCATCTTGATGTTCAAGGCTGTGTCTGTCGTGACCCGTGAGAACTTCGCCACTTGGATGAAGTACGTGCGGCGTATGCCCAAAGAGACACAAGCTGTATTTATCAACAGCTTGCTGGAACTCACGGCCAAGAAGGACTGGTCAATCATTCACCCATCGTTCGTGACATGGGCGCGTGAGAACCAGTACATGTTTGCTGGATTGAAAGGCTAATCATGACCTATTTTATAGAACCGGAACAACTTGACTCGCTTCGGCGTGTCGCCTCGACCCTGCATGCGGGCACTGATGCAATGCGTGATCTCGGTCATCGCGTGTGGTACGTGGTCACAGGCGTAGCGGAGAACCAAAAACTTACCGACAAAGTGTCGGATTGTTTCGTGCAGAAACCAGCCGCTAATAAAGAATTGGCTGATCGTTTCTACACAACTGGGATGCACTTGGCTGACTGCTTGCGTCTCATGGGTAAACACGACGATTCGCGTGAGGTGGAAGTGTGGATATTAGAAACCTGTAAGGAGTATATGAAATGAAAAAGCAACCTAAGTTGGGTATCCCTGTTGCGTACAAGGGATGCTGGATTGTGCCCGTGGGTGACGGGTTTGACTGCGTTGACCGCACCACCGGTCGATGGATTCACCTGCCTGACTCAAGGCGGGCGAAGTGGAACGCCACTGTATGGACGCGGCTGTCCGAGGATTTTGGTGGCTCGACCATCAAGACATTCACAACTGAGCAGATCATGGAGGGACTGAAATGAAAACACCAGAACTGACGGGCGCCGCCCTTGATTGGGCGGTGGCGAAGTGTGAGGGCGCATACAGCGTTAGCGTTGACACCGACATCGACGGAACCAAGCGGGTCAACTACGGCGGGATGTATCCTGAATGGTCAACCGACTGGGCACATGGTGGGCCGATCATTGAGCGGGAAAACATTGGCCTGTGGTCTGAGGGCTACGACTGGGAGGCCAAGATACAGACAGGCGTTGGTGAGTGGCTGGATATGTGGGATGCCTCTCCACTGATCGCCGCCATGCGGTGCTACGTGGTATCCAAGCTAGGCGATGACATTGAATTACCAGAGGAGTTGAAATGAAAACGTATGAAGTTGAACTCAAGCGCACCAGCTACATCACTCTAACTGTGGAGGCTGATGACAGGGACGATGCTTTGGATAAAGCATGGGCCGAGTGTGGTGACCGCACTGACAGCGATGACGCTGTGTGGGATGTCGAATCAATCGAGGAGATGAAATGACACCAGAGAAAGAAGAACTCATGGTTGAGATGCTCAACTCGTTGATCGAGTTGATGAACAAGGCGCGTCTTGAGAAGGACGCAACACTACTTGACTCATACGCACGACTCGTGCATGAGACATGGACACACCTAAAGGAAGCACAAGATGATTTTAAGTAAAGCAAAGATGCCTGCTGAGCGCAGGCTTGAACTTGTTCATGTGAGCCTGATGCGTGAGAAGCGATTCGCTTTCTTCGCAGGCTTGTTCATGGTCGGTAAGACATCCATTGTCGATCTACCCATCACAGCGAGGACCAATGGTCGTGACGCTGAGTATGGTCGCGCATTCGTGGACACACTCAACGATCGAGAGCTTGCCTTTCTTGTGTTGCACGAGAACATGCACAAGTGCTACCGCCACCTGACTACGTGGCGCAGTCTCTTTGAGAAGGATAGCCGCAAGGCGAATCATGCGTGTGACTACGTGATCAACATCCAGTTGGTTGATATGGACCGTGAAGAGAAGTTCATTGCCATGCCACGCGATAAGAAGACGCACAAGCCTATCGGTCTGGTTGATACCAAGTACCGTGGTATGGACGCCAAGCAAGTGTGGGACATCCTCCGCGATGAAGAATGCGGTGGCGGTGGTGGCAACGAACAATCCGACGGTGGGTCGGAAAGTTCTGGCGGTGGTGATGCTGGTCTTGACGAGCACGATTGGGAAGGCGCTCGGCAACTGACAGCTGAGGAACAGAAAGAGTTGGCCCAAGACATCGAGGGTGCTCTTCGCCAAGGCGGTATCTATGCGGGCAAGGTGGGCGGTGACATGCTTCGCTCTGTCAAAGAGATGCTTGAGCCAAAGGTGGACTGGCGTGAGGTGTTGCGCCGATTCGTGCGTACTTCACTCAAGGATCGGGACAGCCCAAGCTGGCGTCGCGCACACAAACGCTATCTCTGGCAAGACATCATATTGCCGAGCATCGTGGGTAAGCGCATGAAGCATCTCGCTGTGGGCATCGACACATCTGGTTCTATCCAAGGCGATCTGCTTGCATCGTTCATGGGCGAACTCAACAAGGCTGTGACAACTGTGAATCCTGATCGTGTTGACATCATGTATTGGGACACTGTCGTGGCTGGGCATGAGGTGTACAAGGGTAGCAACCAGAACATTACGACTGCGACCAAACCCAAAGGTGGCGGTGGTACTGATCCTGACTGCGTACCTACGTTCATGGGTGAGAAGAAGATCGCGCCCGATGCACTCATCATGCTGACGGACGGGTACATGAGTAGCGACGCCAGCAGATGGTCCGGTGTAGGCTGTCCCATCCTGTGGTGTGTGATTGGTAACACCGATCTCAAGATACCGAAAGGTCAGGTGGTGCGTGTCGAACGTGATTGATACATCACCGATCATCAACGTGATCGACTGGGTGAACACAGTTTGTACGGTGGACCACACAAACTTCATGGTACGTGTGGACCCGAGAGGTATGGATGCTGTGTTAACGGTTGATCCCAAGGCTCGGTTCATCGAACGGTTCACGCACCACTACGGTATGACAGCCACGCTCATGCGTGCTCGTACCGGAGGCTGGACTGAGAAGCTGAACACGGTGACTGGGTATGGGAAGTTCTACGACTACTGCGCGCGCAACGCGAAGTACGAAACGGCGTCGATCCTGCAAGGGGTGACGAATGGATTTTTGTTTGAGGTGGACTGTCACAAAGACAGCCCCCTCGTCGGTTGGTTCCTCGTATTAGGAGTTAAAAATGGATGATCATGTGATTCTGATTATTGGTGACAACAAGTTCTACTTGTCCACCCACGAAGCGTTCGACATCGCTCGCGCCCTCAACGGTGCGACGCGCATCAAGTCTGAATGGGTCAAAGGTTCCAGCTTGTTGACGTACGCCAAGCCCGAAGTGGGTGTGGCCTCTGTCACGCCAATGCCCGGCCCACTTCAGTTGGAGTTGGAGACTAACACCAACGCGAGGGACACAAAATGAAAAACGTCGCGACGGGGTTCAATGTAACCCTTAACAAAGAAACCTACGACCTGCTGGTTCAGGTCAAGGGTGCGCTGACGAACAAACTCGGGTTCGAGCCAACGAATGGTCAAGTCATTCGTCATTTGATTTCAATCTATTTTGGAGAAGCATATGGCCTATAACACATACGGTGCGCCGTGGATTTCATCCTATGCGGAAGCAGTTAAGCGGTACGAAGACACCAAACCAATTCGTGGGCAGACTGTGCGACCACTCGGGCATCGCAAGTATCACATGTGGGCAAGCATTGATAAGCAACAGGACACCATCGTGCTGATATACGAGCGGTTCCCCTGCGTGGTCTGGCGTGAGGGTAACGAGTTCACAGTGCATGCACCACGTTACTACAACGCATTTCAAGGCGACAAGCTGATGGGCATGCTCCCGTCAGGGTGCGGTTTCGAGTGGGATAAGGGGCGTCTCTTTGTCAAGACTGACGAAGGTAGGAATAAGTACCACCTGCCACGCAACAAATCGCTTGTGTTCAAAGAGGACGGCAAGACTTTGCGCGGTGGCCCACGCTACACATGCGTCGATGCCGAGGTTCCCGTTGAGTACAAGTTACGCCGTGGTATGCAGGGTAAGCTGGTGGCTGAGAACTTCACACCGTTCCTGTCGTGGGTGCGTGTCGTACTAAATGAAACCGAGCGACTCACGCACGAAGCTGCAACTCCGGTATACGAGAAGTTTTTAACAGAGCTTGGCTATTCTGAGCAACAGATTGAGGCGCAAAGTAAAGCCGTCGAACCACTTAGTAGCGAGAGTGATTACAAGCACTCGGTGTATCGGTTTATCAATCAGTTGCGTAAACTACCGTTCCCGTTAGAAGGTGAGCGGTACTTCAGCCGACCTGCGTGTGAACTCATGTTCAATCGCGTATCCACCGAGGACGCTACGCACTGGCCCGACATGCTCATGCTCATTCGCAAGCGGGCGGGGCGGTATTACTGGGGCAATGGCGGCGGTGGTTACCAGACAACGTATGACAACGTAGTGGATTATCTCAAGGAGCTGGTCTCGTTTCTATTCCACGAGCGGGTACTTGAGGCCGAACGCTTGGAGCCGGGGCAAGTTCCGTCCAAGCGCAATGCACATTTCAAAAATGAGATCGTGCATGTTTTCTAACAAACCGACATGGTGTCGGAATGTTCTTTTCTAACCAAGGAGTTTTATCGTGACTACAAATTTTGAAGCACCAAGTGTTTCCCTCTCATCTATGGCGATGCTGGTCGAGTTGCGTATCAGCACATGGACAGCACGTAAGCGTGACAACGACACGACTGAAGAAGTCAACAAAGCCAAGAAGGCAGACAGCGATGCGGGCAGTGTGTACAAGTACCTCATGGCGGGCAGTGATCATCTCAAGAAGATCGAGAAGTATGCCGCCAAGTGTCGCGCTTGGAACAATCAGCAGACCCTGCCGTGGATGAAAGGCGTTGGCCTCTTACCCATGGAGAATTTCTTTGCGTATCGTGATCAGCTCGGTACGATGGAATCCAATTTCAACACATTGGTTGACGATTTCATCAAGGTCTACCCATCACTGGTTAGCGCACAAGCTTTCAAGTTGGGTGATTACTTTCGCGCTGACGAGTTCCCTGACGCCGAGACATTACCCCGTCGCTTTAAGTTTGAGTACAACTTCCTACCCGTACCTGAGAAGGGTGACTTCCGCATCAAGTGCGAGGAACGTGTACGTCAAGACTTGGCTGAGCAGTACGACAAGATGTTTAACCAGAAGCTGGCCGAGGCTATGCGTGAACCGTGGGAGCGACTGCACGAGGTGCTGACCCACATGACTGAGCGTCTGACCGATGCGCCCGATGGTACGCGCAACATCTTCCGTGACTCTATCGTCAACAAGCCGTTGGAGTTGTGCGGCCTGTTGTCCAAACTCAATGTGACCAAGGACCCACAGCTTGAGGAAGCACGACGTATGTTAGAGATAGCGTTGTCTGGTATTGACGCCGAAGACCTACGCAAACTACCGTCTGCCCGTGCCGAACTCAAGTCGAGTGTCGAGTCCATCATCAACAAATTCAGCTGGTAAGGAGAACCCCATGCTAAAGAATGTACAGATTCATTTCCCTGATCGCGTCCCTGACCCCACCTTGTACGAGGTGATTGAGAAGTTGGCACTGCTCAAGCCCAACTTGATTTTTGTGCACGACAAGGATCACACACATCATAGTAGCAACCGCCCCATACACAGGGCATACAACGAATCGCTTGATGCGGGGAAGTCGTACGCCTGTAAGTTCAGGGTGATGGACAACGGTATAGTCGCAGGGTACTTATACATCCAGCAGAATTACGCCCGAAACGCTGGTAAAAACTGGCGCATAGGTGTGACATCGCACCTCATCCACACTGAGCGTGGCCCCCGCAATACTAAGTCTTCGTCGGATGTGGCTAAGGCGCTGTCCAATGCCAAGAAGTATCTGTGTGCCAAGTCCATGGGTCGTATCCTGTACGAAGCCCGTTCAGATGCGTATACGGAGGCGAACTCTGTAGTCAGTAATCTCAGGTATCCAGTGACACGGGGTAGCTTTCTCACAAGTATTGCGGATACACAGATACTGCTACACGCATACATGACTAACAACGTAGCAAGTTTTGCAGATATCGACAGCGCAGTGCGGGCGAAGATACTTACACCTACGTTTGATAAGTCTATGTCAGAGTACTACCTCGCAAAACTCTTCTCCGATTTGGAGGCACAGAATAAGATGACGTTCATCCAACAGATTGATGGTATGTATGTGTCCTTCTCTGGCGAGCCACCTGCCACGATCGATATGGCAGAAACAGCTGCAGTTACGATCATGGAGTTTGAGGAGTTACCTACGGCAACGCAAGACAAGATAGGTGTGTTGCGGCTTGTACAGAACCGCGAACTCGTTAAGGATATGGGTATACGTGTAAACGACGACTCATTCATCCTAATGTGATAGTACACAATACATAACTTGACCCGCTTCGGCGGGTCTTTTTTTGCCCTGAACAATCCGACGAGATGTCGTTTTGTTCACATAAGTGTTTCCCCTAATCAAAAAAGTTCTTGACATAGTCCAGTCCTGCGGGTAGAGTAGATTCTCCGAGGACATAAAAGTGGCATCTACACCTGAACGAAAAGTAAAAGAAGCAGTGGCAGCTGTGCTCAAGAGCAACAGCGTGTACTTCTTCTTCCCACCTGCCAACGGCTTAGGCCGTGCGGGCATACCCGACATCATTGCATGCTGCAACGGCATGTTCCTTGCGATCGAGTGCAAGGCGGGCAAAGGAACCACCACCGCATTACAAGAACGAGAACTCGCCCGTATCCGTGAGGCTGGCGGCGCGGCACTCGTCGTGCGTGAGAACAACATCAACGACATCCAACCAATCATCAACCAACTGAGGAGAAATAATGAACCCCTTCATCAAAGCCTTGCGCCGTCTGGTCCCCGAGGAAATCAAAGCCCTGCTCGAAAAGATTGATTCTATCGACGATGCGTTTGATAGTAGTTACTACACTGTAGAGGAATACGTACGCAACGCGAGACTTACGCGACTTGAACGCTTTCTGTTGCGCGGCGCAATTCGTCGTATTGAGCGACACACGGCCATGGTGAACGCTATGAACATCGTGATCAACAGCCGCAAGTTTGATCGCCGCGACGTATTCACGACAGCTGGCACTACTGCACTGTCCGGTGGTTTGTATGGTTCGATCAGCGCTTCCCAGCTTGACACTCAAATGCAACTCAAAATTTACGAAGAGGCTGAGAAAGCCCGGCAAGCGGAGTTGGGCGCGCAAAAGATGGAGCGCAAGAAAGTCGTCATTCGCAGAAGACCTGCTGGTGCGTGACAACATGTACGGTGGAGCCCATTAAATGATCACGCTTGATTTTGAAACTTTCTACGACAAGGACTTCAGTCTGTCTAAGCTGACGACTGAGGAGTACGTGCGTGATCCTCGGTTTGAAGTTATCGGTGTTGCCGTGAAGGTCAACGACGAAGACACGGTGTGGTGTGCGGGTTCTCATGAGCAGGTCAAATCTTTCCTGAAAACGTTCGATTGGGACAACCACTTCGCGTTAGCCCACAACGCCATGTTTGACGCCGCCATCATGACATGGCGCTTTGGCATCCGCCCCAAAGCGTGGCTTGATACGCTGTCTATGGCGCGGGCAGTGCTGGGTCCAACGGCAAGCGTCGGGCTGGCGAAGCTGGCGGATCACTTCGGGTTAGGCGCAAAAGGTACAGAAGTACTTGAAGCCAAGGGTTTACGCCGTCTGGACTTTGCACCAGAACAACTTCGCCAGTACGGGATGTATTGCTGTAACGACGTGGAACTCACGTATGCGTTGTTCAAGGAACTCGACAGAGCCTTTCCTGTGAAAGAAAAGCGCCTGATCGACCTAACTATCCGCATGTTCAGTGACCCTGTGCTGGTGTTGGATGTCCCACGTCTGGGTACGCACCTCACCGAAGTGCGGGAGCGCAAGCAGAAGTTGTTTACGGACGCCAACATCACCCCTGAAATCCTCAACAGCAACAAGAAGTTTGCCGCACTGCTGGAGTCGTTCAATGTGCGACCACCCATGAAGATCAGCCCGACCACCGAAAAGCCAACCTATGCGTTCGCAAAGAGCGACGAGGAGTTTACGCTGCTGCTCGGTCACCCCGACGAGCGAGTGCAAGCTATCGTGGCTGCGCGTATCGGGGCCAAGTCCACGCTGGAAGAGTCCCGCACTGAGCGGTTCATCACCATCGCGGGCCACACGGACGAACACTTCCTACCCATCCCGCTCAAATACTACGCTGCTCATACAGGACGCTGGGGTGGATCGGACTCGGTCAACTTACAGAATCTGCCAAGCCGTGGCGCACAGGGTGGCAAACTCAAGCGGTGCATCATTGCACCCGAGGGGCACATCATCATTGACTGCGACTCTTCGCAGATCGAAGCCCGTGTGCTGGCGTGGCTGGCGGGGCAGAACAACCTGTTGGAGTTGTTTGCCAACAGAGCCGACGTGTACAAGTACATGGCCTCGATGATCTATGGCAAGCCCGAGGGTGAGATCACTGCGGAAGAGCGGTTCATCGGAAAGACCACGGTGCTCGGCGCGGGCTACGGGATGGGCGCTGTCAAGTTTCAAGCACAGCTGCTTACGATGGGTAAAGGATTGGACCTCGACACCTGCAAGTACATCATCAAGATGTATCGCCAATCGAATCATTTCATCGCGCAGTGGTGGTCAAGTTTGAACACGGTACTTGAACGCATGGCCACGCAACGTGCGCTTGAGCGTATTGACGCGCCGGGGGTTCTGGAGTTGTCGGCACTTACCGGAGTGAAGCTGCCCAACGACATGTACATCAACTACCCCGAACTGCGCCGCGAAGCTGACGGGCAGTACTCGTATCAGACACGGTACGGACGTAACCGTATCTACGGTGGCAAGGTCGCTGAGAACATTTGCCAAGCTGTTGCCCGGTGCATCATCGGCGAACAGATGATTGAAATATCGAAGAAGTACCGCGTGGTTCTAACTGTCCACGATGCGATAGCGTGTGTTGTACCTGAGCACAAGGGTGATGAAGCCCGTGCCTTCATTGAACAGTGCATGAGTACTTCCCCCTCGTGGGCCGCTGGCCTACCCCTCAACTGCGAGTCAGGGATGGCGATTAACTATGGCGACTGCTGAACAAATTTCGGAGAGTGCTCGTGCTCGTTTCATGCGGGCTGGGTCACTACGCATGCGCGGGCTTACCTACGCAAAGATCGGCGCGGAGATGGGCGTCAGTGGTGCGCGAGCTCGTGAACTTGTTTTGCGTTTTGATCGAAACTGCGCCTACACAGCACGATACGGTGGGTTGAAGCCGCATGAGTACATGGCGCTTAACCCGCTTCAAGATTGGCTAGATTTTTTAATGAAGGAACCACAATGATAAAACCCCTCACTTGGTCTTACAGCAACCTGAGCCTGTATCAACAGTGCCCAAAGAAATACTTCCACCTCAAGGTGGCCAAGGACGTGAAGGAGCCGCCAAGCGATGCCATCACTTTTGGTAATGAGATTCACAAGATCGCACAGGATTACATCGAGAGTGGCAAACCTATTCCCGAGAAGTACAAGCAAGCGCTTCAAGCGCCGCTCGACCGCCTCAACGCTATCCCCGGACAGAAGTTGTGCGAGAACAAGTTGGGTCTGACCGTGGACCTTAAACCCTGCGGGTTCTTTGACAAGAACGTGTGGTGGCGTGGTATCGCTGACATCATCATCTTGCAAGACGACAAGGCGTTGACTGTCGATTACAAAACTGGGAAGTCCTCAAAGTATGCGGACCTCAAGCAACTGGAGATTTTGTCTCTGGCGATCTTCAAGCACTTCCCCCATGTTAAGAAAGTCAAAGCGGGCTTGATGTTCCTGTTCGCTGATGACTTCGTAAGAACTGAATACCTTGCGGACCAACAGAGCGATCTGTGGGTCTCGTGGGTATCGGACGTTGGGCAACTGGAGGCATCTGTACATAACAAGGTATGGAACCCCAAGCCCAACTTCACCTGCCGTGGCTACTGCCCGGTAACTTTATGTGATCACAACCAAGGAGCTAGATCATGAAAAAACTCTCTCAAGCAGAAAAAATCCGTCGCTTTATGAAAGCCAACCCCACCAAGTCCGTCAGTGAAACAGCTAAAGCTATGGGCCTGAAGTACCAGATTGTGTACATGGCCAAGCGCGACATGGAGAAGAGGATGTACAAGGAAGCCGCAGAAAAAATCAACAAGAAGCGCGGGCCTGTGACGCCAACCATGGTTGAACTTGCACAGGATAAAGATGGCAATATTACAGAGAACATCTGGACACTGCCCGTCACCATGCACGAGCCAAAATCCGACCCCGTCAACCACCCTACTCACTACAAGGTGGGTGGCGTTGAGACCATCGACTTCATCGAAGCCAAGAAGTTCAACTACAACCTCGGCAACGCCGTGAAATACATTTCCCGTGCCTATTACAAAGGTAACACCAAACAGGATTTGCAGAAGGCCGTGTGGTATCTGAACCGTGAGATTGATTTGTTCCAAGTGGCTGAGAATTTCCGTCGAGGAGAAACAAAATGAAAAAGACTATGCCGTGGATACCTGTGGGCCACCCCGACTTTAAGTGGAGCAGCGGTTCTGATGTGCAAGCGCTGTGGCGCAAGTACGGCTGGACCCCGCCGAGCGAGAAGATCGTTCCTCCACCTGTAGTCAAGGTGCAAGAGCCAGCATGGATCAATCAATTTCGGCGGGTTAAATGAAGGCGGTACTTGAGTTCAACTACCCCGAGGACACTGACAAATGCCGAAGAGCGATTCATGCAGACGAAGCGTTCAAGGCATTGCAGGGAATAAAACGTAGCGTAGACCGCAAGTTCACACACAAGTCAGACCTTGAGGAAGTGCTGAAGTATGTGTATGAGATTTCCGATTACGTTTTGAAAACCACCGGAGAAGAGACATGAAACACAAATTACTTCTGGCTACGCTGTTGTTGTCTTGTGCTTCCCATGCTCAGTTCAGAACTGGGAATCAACTCTTGACCGAGATACAGGAGCCAGCCAACTACCGGAGTGGGTTGGCTATGGGTTACGTCATGGGGGTTGTTGATGCTGGCAACGGCGTCAGCTTCTGCCCCCCATCAAATGTAACTGCGGGGCAGTTGAGTGACATGGTGAGAAACAGATTGTTTGACACCCCGGCCATCCGGCACCTCCCCGCCGACATCATCATTTACGCTGTTCTGGAGCCAGTGTGGCCATGCGCAAAGAAAAGGGGTGGGGTATGAGCAAAGAAGCAATGAAGCTGGCGCTGGAGGC
>Ga0315903_10006687_pt1 | contig 14645 bp, 9 predicted proteins | sample LakEriMetagenome_7_FD_203524 | JGI IMG/M metagenome (GOLD analysis project Ga0315903, IMG submission 203524) | Freshwater fungal communities from buoy surface, Lake Erie, Ohio, United States - Buoy 2 MA119 | ecosystem: Environmental > Aquatic > Freshwater > Lake | place: USA: Lake Erie, Ohio...
AAAACAGCGTTACAAATAAATGAGGCTGTCGATTATTATGGGGCTTATTTAAATCGCAGCTGTTTTAACGAACAGGCCTTGATGACCTTGCATTCCATGAATAAGCATGTGGATGTACTGCTGCCGATAGTCAGAGAATTGTTGACCGATTCTGTACTCCCCGAAGATGAGTTGCAGTTGTATCGACAAAACATGAAACAACGCCTCGAGGTTAATCTTCGCAAAGCTGATTTTGTAGCAGGTCGTTTAATCGACACCTATTTATTTGGCAGTGATCATCCTTATGGAAAATTCAGCTCGGACGCTGCTTTTGATGCTTTGGAGCGGTCTTCGCTGCTAAAATTCTATGAATCGCATTACCGCCAAGCGCAACCTATGTTATTCGTGGCGGGTAAGATCCCCAAAGGCTTACTCTCACAACTTAACCGATACTTTGGTGATCTGCCCGGATCTCAGCTGGACTGTCCCTTGCATCCACTTGTGCCCGCGACCCAAAAAAAATATCGAATCAACAACGATCCCCAGGGGGTGCAAGGCGCTATTCGAATGGCGCGCCCTTTTCCAAACAGACATCATCCCGATTTTATTCCTGCGCAGCTGCTCAATGCAGTATTCGGTGGGTTCTTTGGTTCTCGGTTGATGAGTAATATTCGTGAAGACAAGGGGTATACCTATGGCATTCACAGTTATCTTTTGAATTTACAACAAGAGAGCGCATGGATGATTAGTACCGAAGCGGGAACAGAGGTGACCGAGGCAACGCTCGCAGAAGTATATCGCGAAATGGAGCGCTTACGCAATGAGCCCATAGGAGAGGAGGAGTTGTTATTGGTTCGTAATTATATGATGGGCGGACTACTGGGTGATCTGGATGGTCCCTTTCAGTTAATGGGGCGCTGGAAAAACCTGATCTTGCACGGGCTTGAGGAAAAATATTTTTACAACACGATTGAAACGATCAAAACGGCATCGGCAGTAGACTTGCAAGCACTGGCCAATCGCTACTTACAGCCTGAAGCCTTCTATGAGTTGGTCGTTGTGTAAAACAGGCAATCCATAAAATTTACTGAACTTCGCAAAATGGTGTTCGATCGAAAAAATTACAGTGATGTCCAATTGATTGACTGGTACCGTCAGCTATTGTGGCCCCGCATGATCGAAGACAAGATGCTTGTACTTCTTAGGCAAGGCAAGATCTCTAAATGGTTCAGCGGTATTGGACAAGAAGCCATTGCTGTAGGCGCTACACTCGCACTTGAATCGGATGAGTGGATCATGCCCTTGCATCGTAATCTGGGTGTCTTTACCACGCGCAACATGCCCTTGCATAAATTATTTCTACAGTGGCAGGGTACGCAGTTAGGGTACAGCAAAGCCCGCGAAAGAAGTTTTCACTTTGGCAGTCGCGAACACCATATCTGTGGTATGATCTCTCACCTGGGCCCGCAATTAGCATTGGCCGATGGAGCTGCCTTAGCGGCTAAACTTTCTTCGAAGCAAAAAGTAGCCCTGACCTTTACCGGAGATGGCGGTACCAGCGAAGGCGATTTTCATGAAGCGCTTAACGTGGCGGCCGTTTGGGACCTGCCGGTTATATTTTTGATAGAGAACAATGGATATGGGTTGAGTACTCCCGTCAACGAGCAATATCGGTGCGAAAGTTTGGTCGATAAGGCCAAGGGGTATGGCATGGAGGGGATCCGTATTGATGGTAACAATTTGTTGACGGTCTACGATACGATCAAGGGCGTTAGAGACTATTGTCTTCGCTATCAGAAACCTTATTTGGTAGAGTGTATGACGTTTCGGATGCGCGGGCACGAAGAGGCCAGCGGCACCAAATATGTTCCTTCCGAATTATTTAAAGAGTGGGAGCAAAAAGATCCCATCAAGAATTACGAGCGTTTTTTGATCGAGCAGCGCTTGCTGACCGAACTACAAGTAGCCGACATTCGTAACGAATTTAAATCAACTATCGAATCGGAATTAGCGATTGGCTTAGCCCCTGCTCCGGTGGTAGCCCAGGTGCCCGATGAACTCGAGGATGTTTACGCCAAAAGAAGTTCAACGCCTGCCCTTGTATTATCATCGCCCCATGAGGAGGCTGGAACTACCCGCGAACTTCGACTGATCGATGCCATCAGCGAAGCGCTTCGCCAGCAACTAGAGCGTGACCCAAAACTGGTACTGATGGGTCAGGACATTGCCGAGTATGGCGGCGCCTTTAAAATCACCGAAGGGTTAGTGCAGCAATTTGGTAAAGGCCGTGTGCGTAATACGCCACTTTGTGAAAGTGCTATTATTGGTACGGCGCTCGGACTGGCACTTGAAGGATATAGTAGCATGGTTGAAATGCAGTTTGCCGATTTTGTATCGGTAGGCTTTAATCAAATTGTCAATAACCTAGCCAAGATTCACTATCGTTGGGGACAATCGGCCAATGTGGTGGTGCGTATGCCCACGGGGGCAGGTGTAGGAGCCGGACCTTTTCACTCCCAAAGCAATGAGGCATGGTTTACCCATGTGCCCGGATTAAAAGTAGTATATCCTTCTTGTCCTGCCGATGCCAAGGGACTACTAATCGCTTCGCTCAATGACCCCAATCCGGTGCTGTTCTTTGAGCACAAGGCATTGTATCGTTCCGTAACAGGAAGGGTACCCGAGGCCTATTATGAAATGGAGATCGGAAAAGCACACTGTGTTTTATCGGGAACGGATGTCTCGATTATTACGTACGGGGCTGGAGTACATTGGGCAAATGATTACGCTATGCAGCATCCGACCGTGTCTATTGATCTGCTCGATCTGCGGTCGCTGGTCCCGCTCGATTACGAAGCTATTGCCGCCTCGGTAAAACGTACCGGTCGCGTTTTGGTCTTACACGAAGACACATTAACGGGCGGCTTTGGGGGCGAGATCGCTGCCTGGATCGCGGAGCATTGTTTTAGTGATCTGGATGCGCCTGTTATGCGCTGTGCCTCGCTAGATACACCGGTTCCGTTCAGCACTGTGCTGGAGCAGCAATTTTTAGCCAAGGCTCGGCTGAAAGAGACGCTCGATAAATTACTTGCTTTCTAGTCATTGATGGCCTGGTATACCAGTGCCCTAAACTTTTCTACCATTTCTCCTTTGGTAGTGTTTTGCAATTGTCGATAAAAAAGGTAGACCATCTTTTCTTTAGGGTCTACCCAATACGATGTGGCAAAGGCGCCGCCCCAGCTAAAGGTACCTTCGTTGGCATGGGTACGTCCGCTGCTCTTGTCGGTGACTACGGCAAATCCTAGTCCAAATTTATCGTTGCCGCCGCCATAAGGAACATCGCCGATTTGGTTAGTGGTCATCAGTCGAACGCTATTGCGGCTTAAGAGGCGTTTACCGTTGTAAACTCCTTCGTTGAGTAACATTTGCAAAAAGATACCATAGTCTTCGATCGTAGAAGAAAGACCGGCTCCTCCTGAGTAATAAGTACTCGCGATGAGTGGATAGTCGGGGGTAACCGATTTTCCATTCAGCAAGTAAGCCGTGGCCTTGACCAATTGTCCATTGGGCATTTCGCGGTACAGCGGCACCAGTCGTTTTGCTTTTTCGGCCGGCAATAAAAAGTGCGTATCCTTCATACCTAGCGGTGTAAAGATTCTTTCTTTAAAGAAGGCATCTAATGTTTTTCCGGAGATCACTTCGACCAGACAGCCTAGTAGATCGGTATTGAGTCCGTAGGTCCATTTTTCTCCGGGCTGGTGCATTAGGGGCATCTTGGCCAAGCGATTCATGGCGCTGAGCAGATCATCGCCCTGTACATTGAGGCCGGCCGTAAGATTCGCTTTTGCATAGATGGCATTGGCCTCTTTTGTTCCGATACTCGCATATCCAAGCCCCGACGTATGCGTAAGTAATTGACGAATGGTGATCTCCTTTTTGGAAGGCACAGTGGTATAGGTGGTGTCAGCTTCGTTGTAGGTATTGAGCACCTGTTGATTTTTAAAGGCAGGGATAAATTTCGATACCGGATCATCGAGCAGCAGCTTTCCTTCTTCGAATAACATCATAATAGCTACACTGGTAATGGCCTTGGTCTGTGAAGCGATCCGAAAAATATCTGTCTTTTGCATAGGGGTTTTACTATCGAGGTCGCTGTACCCAACTCCTTTGTGATACACGATCTTGCCATTGCGAATAATCAGGGCCGTTCCGCCTTGCATCCATCCTTGTCTTACCCATAGTCCCAGGGTGCTGTCAATCCGAGCCAGTCGATCGGCAGCAAAACCTGCTTGCGCGGGTTGCGCGGCAACGGTTACCACCTGCGCTTGAACAGAAAGCGTAAGGGTTAAAGAAACGTGTAGAACAAGTAAAAGAAGGGTGCTTGTTTTTTTCATACATCTTTTTTTAGCAGGTAAGGATCTTTTTAGTAGATCAGCAAGGTTGTTTTAATGTCGAGTTGTTTTGTGTTTTTGGCTATAAATAACAAGGTAATTAGTTTTTTGGCAGCGTACCCGGGCCATATAAGGCTTTGCCTGCTCGTTGGCCGGTATGGATGCCTTGGTCTACCGTTAATTGGCCATTGACCAATACATATTGAAAGCCCACTGTATATGCATGGGGTTTGTCGAAGGTAGAGAGATCTTGCACTTTGTTCTCGTCAAAGATCACGATATCGGCATAATAGCCGGGTAGCAGCAAACCCCGGGAGTCGATCCTGAACTGCTGAGCGGGAAGTGAGGTCATGCGACGAATGGCTTCTTCGAGGGGAATAACCTTTTCTTCGCGCACATACTTCGCGAGCACGCGCGCATTTGTTCCATATCCTCTGGGATGCGGAACCCCGGCATTGAGTACCCGAATGCTGGCATCGCTGGCGATCATGTTAAAGGGGTATTGCATGATGCGTTTTACATCTTCTTCTCCCATTCCGTGAAATACCGCACTCGCCCCACCCCGGCTTACGATATCCATCACAACCTCGGCTTCGTTTTTGACCTTGTGTTTGTTGCCTTTCATCAAATTGATCTCTTCGATACTTTTTCCATTGTAGCTGCTGTCTTTTCCAAAGGAGGCGATCACTGCATAACTGAGATGTTTAAGACCTCTTTTCTTGAGTCGTTTTTTAATAGAAGTGATTACATAATTGCGAATTGCGGGACGTTGCAGGCGGGCGCGAATTGAATCTTGTCCGTCGGCTAAGATCTCGTCGGGGATCAGTGTACTAATAGAAGTGCTGCTCGCCGTGTACGGATATTGATCGATGGCCACTTCTAATCCTTGTTTGCGCGCATGCTCGACCATGGCCAGTGTTTGTTTGCTGCGCCCCCAGTTTTGCTGACCGCTGAGTTTAAAATGAGAGATCTCGACGGGTAAACCTGCTTCTCTGCCAATAGTAAGCGCCTCTTCGATGGCTTGTGTAACGCTGTCGCCCTCGTCTCGCATATGCGTGGCATAAACACCACCAGCCTTGGCTGCCTGTTTGGCCAGCGCCACAATCTCGGGGGTTTTGCTATAGGTGCCCGGTATGTAGATGAGCCCGGTGCTTAACCCTACGGCCCCTTCTTTCATGGCCTTTTCAACCAAAGATTCCATGCGTAGTAACTCTTGCGGCGTTGCATCGCGGTTGGCACGACCCAACACAGCTTTACGCACATCATTGTGACCGATGAGCGTTCCGATATTGATGGAGGCTTGTAGCGAATCAATCCAACGAAGATAGTTAGCTACCTGCAGGTTCGAAGAACCGCAGTTTCCTGTAATACAGGTAGTAACTCCATCATAAATAAAATTCTTTGCCTCGGGGTCTTTGGTCTCGTCGCCTTCGAGATGCGTATGTACATCTATAAAGCCCGGCGCCACGATCAATTGCTTGGCATCGATGATCTTTTTTGCACGGATGTTTTGTTGCCCTGTATTATTGGGACTGTTACGATAAATAGCCAGTATTCGACCCTGATGTACGGCAATCGATCCGCGGTACCAGCCATTACCGGTTCCATCTATAATGCGGCCATTCGTTATAAGCAAGTCGCACTCGGTTGGCGTTTGTGAAAAGGCCAATAGAGGCAATAGCAGCAGCGGTAGAAGAAATTTCATGTTGAAAAGATAAGTAATTCGCTGATTTTTGCAGTACCGGTATTTTAGGTACCCCAAATCCTGATGATCTATTTGCATAAGATACTTCCCTTGTTGGTGATGCCCATTAGCATTACTATTTTTTTGATCTTGCTGGGTGTTGTTAGAAAGAAAATGGGGTACATAGGATTTGCCATTCTTTTTCTCTATGGCTGTTCTATGCCCTATGTGGCCGATGGTTTTTTTGGCTGGGTCGAACAGAGCGGTGAAAGGGTAAGTGCTGCTACGCTCAAGAAGGCCGATGCCATTGTGGTACTGAGCGGCATGATGCATACAGTGCCAGGCCGCGATTCGCTGTTTACCGAGTGGACCGATCCGGATCGATTTTTTGCCGGTCTTGAATGTTATCGCCAAAAGAAAGCGCCACTACTGATCTTTACTCGCGGTCAGATGCCTTGGTCGACCGGAGAACCCGAAGGAGAAACGCTGGCTCGTGCAGCCATTGCGATGGGGGTTCCTTCGCAAGCCGTATTGTTGACAGATTCGGTAGAAAATACGGCCGATGAGGCAAAGGCGGTCGAGAAGCTGCTCAAACGAAACCAGCAGCGCATTATTTTAATTACGTCTGCTTTTCATATGACCCGTTCAAAACGATTATTTCAAGAGAACGGTTTTTTGGTACAGCCCTATGCGGTCGATTACAAAGTGGATGCCGATAAAAAAAGCGTCATTGATTTTTTGCCCACCGCAGAGGCATTACGCAAGACCGAATGGGGAATTCGGGAGTTATTAGGAAGGTTATATTATTTGGTCCGATAAGATGCCTCTCACTCCCACTCCGGCTCTTGCCAGGTTAGGGGCGGCAACCCGCGTTTGTAGCGATAGAAACTTTGCTTGATATACATCCTGAATTCATAATCGCCCGAGAGTTTCGTGAACAAATAAGGCGGACGAAACAACTCCATGAATTTATCGAGTTCGACACCTTCGAGCTGAGTAAGTCGGCGCACGAGGGCTTTATTAAAACGATAGTCAATGAATTTTTCTTGTTCTTCGAGTAAGAGACGCTGCTGAAACGAGAGCATACTTTGATTACGGCGAAAACGAAATATATTAATGATCTCATTGACGTCAAATCCTACACCGGCACCCGACGAGGGCGTTACAATACGTAAACCGGGTTTGCGATAATTAAATACCTTGGCATAATCTTGCCGGTTGCGAATGGAGTCGAGCTTATAATTTTTGGGAAATACTTTTACCTCACGCAGTACGGGCACGCTTACTTGTAGCGAAATATCGAATTGCATGGGGTTGACGATCTTGATGACCGGAAACTTTATGGTGGGTTTATTCAGGTAACTGAACCAGATGGAATCTTTTTCGGTAACGCGTATCTCGTACGACCCTTCGGCATTAGTAATGGTTCCGTTGCCTGATGTAGCGAGCACACTCACTGCTTCGAGTGGATAATTGCGCGAACTATCATACACTACGCCTCTTATTACGTACGACTGACAGTAGGTGGCCGTCGTAGAAAAGAGCAGCCCAAGCAGCAGCGCGATGGGCAACCGGTGATATGGAATTTTTATCGACAAATTAATTCTTCGATGACACGAGAATAATGTTGATGTTCGAGGGTATGAATGCGAGTGGCCAGTGTATTGGCGGTATCATTCGCTAACACGGGGCAGCGTGCCTGAAAGATAGTAGCACCATGGTCGTACTCTTCATCCACGTAGTGAATAGTGATACCGCTTTCGTTAACTTTTGCGGCGAGCACTGCTTCGTGCACATAGTTTCCATACATTCCCTTTCCACCAAAGTCCGGTAACAGTGCCGGATGAATATTTACGATGTGCCCTTTATAGTGTCGGAGTAGCGAGTCAGGAATTTTCCAAAGAAAACCAGCGAGTATGATCCAATCGATATTTCTTTGTCGCAACGCTGTCACATATCCATCTCCATTCAAAAATTGTTCGCGCTCAATAAGCAGCGTGTCGATGTGATGAGCGGCAGCGATAGAAAGCACACCTGCCTTCGGCTTATTACAAACGACCAGGGCTACCTGCACAGTGGAATGATCGGTAAAATGCTCGATGATGCGAGCAGCATTGGTACCGGTGCCCGAAGCAAAAATGGCGATACGTTTCATACTCGTACGTTTGATAGGTCTGCATCAACACAAGTCTGCAATAACTTACATCTGCGACCATGCCTTGTTAGCGCAGAAAATTCAACTTCTCTCCCAGTTTACGAATGTAGTTCCTAAAAAAATTAAACTGTCCGAATGGAATACTAACGACCAACACCATCAGGGGCCATAACAAAGTCATTAGTATAATGTATAAGACCCCCCACAGCCAGTCTTGCTGAATGGCCAGCAAGTTCATGATCTTTTTTCCAAGCCAGCCGGTGGCACTGCCCCCGATGGCAAACGTGCAAAGGATCAGTGCGAGCCGGATGCCACTAACTTTCCATTTTTGCTGTAATCTGCTGAACATGTTTGGGCGGATTTTAAAAGAGAAGTTGCAAAATTCAACAAAAAAAGGGGCAATGCAACAAAGTCGACATCATATTTACGAATTGATATTACAATTGACCTGTATATGACAATCGGAATAGAAGTATAAGCGGTTCCGAAAATTGCATGCTTTCACTTGCGGAGAGAGTACAAAAAAAAAGTAAAATTTCATGCCATTCGGTACGAGGCTTGACGTAACTTTGCGCCTAATTAAGAGCTATTTATCCACATTCCATATCAATTGCGAATATGATGTCCCAAAAAGCTGCCTTAAAAAATCTCTCCACTCTTCTCTTTTCCCTGTTAATCTTATCTGTCTCTTTTAGTAGTGCGCAAGACGCCGCCGCAGGGAAAGCTATCTTTATGAGCAAGTGTGCCTCTTGTCATAACGTGCTTAAAAAAGCGACCGGACCTGCGCTGGCTGGTTTAGAGGAGCGACACAAATGGGCCGACCACAAAGAACTGCTAGCCTGGATCAACAATCCGGCGGCTTACATGGCCAAAGACCCATATACTCAGGGACTAAAGGCTGAGTATGGCTCTATGATGACTGCCTTTCCGGATGTAACTCTTGCGGATGTGAGTAACATGGTGGCTTACATCAACGAAGCTGCCAAGCCTGCTCCCGCACCTGCTGCCGGGGCTGGAGAGCCGGCACAAGGATCTGATGGTCAAAGCTCTGTATTGTTTGGTATTATCTCACTGCTTCTAGGGGTCATTGCTTTGATCCTGATGCAGGTAAATAGCAATCTGAAGAAATTATCTGATCAGGCCGAAGGTGTATCGCTTCCCGAAGGCATTCCTTTTTGGCGCAACAAGACCAATATTGCCATCCTATCCATAGTATTTTTTGTATTTGGTGGGTACATGGTGGCCAAGGGTGCTATTGGGTTAGGTCGTCAAAAAGATTATCAGCCCGTACAACCCATCTATTATTCTCATAAGGTGCATGCCGGCATCAACCAGATCAACTGTCTTTACTGTCATGGCAGTGCCGAGCAAAGCAAGCATGCCGCCATTCCCTCTGTCAATACCTGTATGAATTGCCATAAAGTAATTCAGTCCTACGAAAAGGGACCTAAATTATTTGACGAAGAAGGAAACGAGATCGATGGAACAGCCGAGATCCAAAAGCTCTATGAGTTTGCCGGTTTCGACCCCAATAATCCCAACAAATGGGACCCTTCGATGGCCAAGCCTATCGAGTGGATCAAGATCCATAACCTGCCTGACCATGTTTACTTTAACCATGCCCAGCACGTGAACGCGGGTAAGGTACAATGTCAGAGCTGTCATGGTGAGATCCAGGCCATGGACGAGGTAAAACAAGTGTCTGACCTGAGCATGGGATGGTGTATAAATTGTCACCGTGAAACTAAGGTGCAATTTAACTACGATAGCACCAAAGGCAATAAATTCTATAGCATCTACGAAAAGTTTCATAATGATATTAAGTCTGGAAAAATGGACAGCGTAACCGTTAAGGATATCGGCGGTCTGGAATGCCAGAAATGTCACTATTGATCTATTATTTGAACCCAACCAACCAAGGATATTATGAGCCAAAAAAAGTACTGGCAGAGTTTCGGGGAGGTCAATGAGAGCGAGCAGTTTGCCAAGCAACAGCAGGATGAGTTTCGCGAGGAGTTGCCCTTTGAGGGCTTCGACGACAAAGGTCTGCTCGATGCTAAAGCTCCCCGCAGGGATTTTCTAAAATACCTCGGATTTAGTACGGCCGCCGCCAGCCTGGCCGCCAGCTGTACCATTCCGGTTAAAAAAGCGATCCCCTTCGCCAATCGCCCCGAGAACATCATTCCCGGTGTGGCTCAATATTATGCTACTACGTTCGTGCAAGAGGGCGACGTGGTTCCGGTCTTGGCCAAAGTACGGGATGGTCGTCCGATTAAAATAGAAGGAAACGATCGCTGTGCCTTTACCGGTGGCGGAACTTCTGCTCGCGTACAAGCGTCGGTATTGGATCTTTACGATACGCATCGTCTTCGCTTTCCGCAGCAAAAAGTAGGTAACGGTGATGAGGCTCGTTTCGAAGAAATTCCCACATTTGAGCAGTTCGATAAATTGGTGGCTGATGCTATGCAAAAGGCTACCGGCAGCAAAGTGTTGTTGACCAGTACGCTCAATTCTCCCTCTACACAAGCGATCATTGCCGCTTATCCCGGACTTCGTCACGTACAATATGATGCGGTTTCTTATAGCGGAATGCTCTTAGCCAATGAAGCATCCGGATTCGGCCGCCGTCTTCCTTCATATGATTTTGCTGCTGCCAATGTAGTGGTGAGTCTTGGTGCCGATTTTCTAGGTAGCTGGTTAAGCCCTGTGGAGTTTGCCAAAGGATATGCGGTTGGAAGAAAGATCGACGAAAAGAACCCTTCGATGAGTAAGCACTACCAGTTCGAAGGGTATTTGAGCATGACGGGTGCCAGCGCCGATGAGCGTTTTGTGTGCCGTCCCTCTGAAACCGGCTTGGTGGCCCTTGCTCTCTTGTCTGCCGTATCAGGATCGGGTGTAAATGGAATTAAAGATGCAAAGCTGAAGGCCGGTATCGAAAAAGCCGCTGCCGATCTGCTTAAGAATAAAGGTGCTTCGCTGGTTGTATGCGGTAGCAACGATAAGAATGTACAAGTTGTTGTCAACGCTATCAATAATGCGATCGGTTCTTATGGCAAGACCATCGATTGGGGTAAACCCGTCAATTACCGCGCGGGTATCGACAGCGAGTTTGAGCAACTGATTGTGGATATGCAGGCCGGTACTGTTGGAGCCATTATGGTCTACGGTGCTAATCCTGCTTATACCTATCACGATGCTGCTGCTTTTGCTGCTGCCCTGCGTAAGGTAAAATTGAGCGTATCGTTCAGCGAGCGCATGGATGAGACCACTGAGCTTTGTCAGTTCGTGATTCCGTCGCATCATTATTTGGAAAGCTGGGGTGATGCAGCGCCTAAGTCTGGCGTGGTGAGCTTTATTCAACCTACCATCTATCCTTTATTTAAAACAAGAGCCTTTCAAACTTCATTGTTAAAATGGAGTGGCAACGATACCTCTTACGAAGAATATTTTAAGCAATACTGGATCAAGGCCCTTGGCAGTGAGACTGCATTTAATACAGTATTGCAAGAAGGATTGCAAGATAATTCCTTGCCTGCGGCCGCTGGTTCTTATAGTAGTGCTGCCTTGGCCGGAGCGGCACAAGCCATTACGGCAACGCCTGCCGTAGCAGGAACTGAAATCGTATTATATCAGAAGGCTTCTATCGGAACGGGTACCGGTGCTACCAATCCTTGGTTGCAAGAATTACCTGACGCGATCTCGAAAGCCACGTGGGGTAACTATGCACTTATTAGTATGACGATGGCCAAAGAATTGTTGGGCGTCAACTTACTCAATGGTACCGAGAAAGAAAGCAACAACTACGAGTACTATCCGCAAAAGCCAGTTATTAAAATTACTGTTGGTAAAAAAGAATTGGAACTGCCCGTGTTGGTTATACCGGGTATGCAGCCGAATACCATTGCTGTTGCACTCGGCTATGGTCGTGGCGAAAAATTAGGACGCACGGCTGCCGGTGTAGGACAGAACGCCTATGCATTTACCACTCGCACCGATAACGGAGTTTCTTATGCTACTGTCGCTACCCTTACCGATGCTAAGCGAAAAGAGAAAGTGGCCCAGATGCAGATCCATAATACGTACGAAGATCGTGTTGAGGTAGTGCGCGAGACTACGCTGGCCACCCTTAAAAAACATCCTTCTGTTATACCCGACTATCGTCACCATCTCGAAGAGACCTATGGCAAGAGCAAGGATGGGCTTACTACTGATTTTCGTAAGGAGGGTACCCTGTATCCTATGCACGACCAGCCCGGTATCAAGTGGGGCATGAACATCGATATGAATGCCTGCTATGGTTGCGGGGCTTGTGTGGTTGCTTGTCATGCAGAGAATAATGTTCCTGTGGTTGGTAAGAGCGAAGTGCTTCGTTATCATGATATGCATTGGTTGCGCATCGATCGCTATTTTGTAAGTGATGCTGCTAATCCTGATGAACTGAAGGGCGTGGTGTTTCAGCCGATGATGTGCCAGCACTGTGACAATGCTCCTTGCGAGAACGTTTGTCCGGTTGCCGCCACCAATCACAGTGCAGAAGGTATCAACCAAATGACCTATAACCGTTGTATCGGTACACGTTACTGCGCCAACAACTGTCCTTATAAAGTTCGTCGCTTTAACTGGGCGGACTATACCGGTGCCGACAGTTTCCCCAACAACCGCGACCAGCAACTGGTGGGTAAGCTCGATCCGGTGGTAGAGCAAATGAATGACGATCTAACCCGTATGGTGTTGAACCCAGATGTTACGGTTCGCTCTCGCGGGGTAATCGAAAAATGTTCTTTCTGTTTTCAGCGTTTGCAAGCGGCCAAGCTCGAAGCAAAGAAAGCCGGTCGTCCACTGCAAGACGGAGAAGCTAAAACAGCTTGCCAAACGGCTTGTGCCTCGAATGCCATTGTATTCGGTAACGTACACGATTCCAGCAGTGCCATCAATGCGGTGCGCGCCAACAATACCAACCGCAGCTACTATGTACTTGAGCAACTCCACGTGTTGCCTAATGTTAGCTATTTAGCTAAAGTGCGCAACACCGACGAGATCATCGAAGCCGATTCTCATCACGCTGCGGCTGGAGCCGATCATGGTACAGAGAAATCTACCCATGCTGCTCCCTCGCACGAAGCTGCTAAACCAGAAGCTGCCCATCATTAATACCTGAACCAACTATATCAATCATTACTATGTCATTACTCCGATACGAATCACAGGTAAGAGCTCCCTTGGTCGATGGTACCAAGGATTACCACCAGGTAACTGAAGATATCTGTCGCCCCGTAGAGGCCAAGCCTTCTCGTTTATGGTGGACAGGATTTTTGATCTCCTTGGGATTACTCTTGTTCGGCATTATCTCGGTAACTACCGAGGTAATCTATGGTACCGGTCAGTGGAACCTGAATCGCACCATTGGCTGGGGTTGGGACATTACCAACTTCGTATGGTGGGTAGGTATCGGTCACGCCGGTACGTTGATCTCGGCCATCTTGTTGCTGTTTCGCCAGGGATGGAGAACCGGAGTTAACCGCGCTGCGGAGGCTATGACCATTTTTGCAGTAATGTGCGCCGGACAGTTTCCGGTATGGCATATGGGTCGTGTGTGGAATGCCTTTTTTGTATTTCCGTATCCCAATAGTCGCGGTCCATTGTGGGTCAACTTCAATTCACCCCTGCTGTGGGACGTGTTTGCGATCTCTACTTACTTTACCGTTTCGCTACTCTTCTGGTATTCGGGATTGATTCCCGATCTGGCCACGCTTCGCGATCGTGCTAAACTAAAATGGAGAAAAGCTTTTTATGGTGTGGCTTCGTTCGGTTGGACGGGCTCTACCAAACACTGGCAGCGTCACGAAGCTCTTTCGCTGGTACTGGCCGGCCTAAGTACCCCGCTGGTACTTTCGGTACACACAATCGTATCGTTCGACTTCGCCACATCGGTAGTACCCGGATGGCATACCACCATCTTTCCTCCTTACTTCGTAGCCGGTGCCATCTTTTCGGGTTTTGCCATGGTGCAAACACTCTTGCTCGTAACCCGTAAAGTGCTGGCCCTCGAAGACTACATTACCATCGAGCATATTGATGTAATGAACAAGGTAATCGTACTGACCGGTTCTATCGTAGGTATCGCTTATCTCACTGAGTTATTTATGGCCTGGTATAGTGCGGTCGATTACGAGTGGTTTGCCTTTAAAGAAAATCGTTTGAATCTGAATAGCCCTTACGGATGGAGCTATTGGCTGATGATGGGTTGTAACGTATTGTCTCCGCAGATCTTCTGGTTCCGTAAGATGCGTCGCAACTTGTTCGTGACTTTCTTTATGTCAATCCTGGTCAATATCGGAATGTGGTTCGAGCGTTTTGTGATTATCGTTACCTCTGTGTATCGAGATTATCTTCCCTCTGCCTGGAGTACCTATTACACTCCTACTATTTGGGAGGT